>Ga0315290_10000081_pt1 | contig 52631 bp, 46 predicted proteins | sample YL17G12_0_MG_FD_203627 | JGI IMG/M metagenome (GOLD analysis project Ga0315290, IMG submission 203627) | Sediment microbial communities from Yellowstone Lake, YNP, Wyoming, USA - YL17G12_0 | ecosystem: Environmental > Aquatic > Freshwater > Lake > Sediment | place: USA: Wyoming | collected... | reverse complement strand
AGAGCGCAAGTTTTATTTTTACAAAACTTTTCGACTTGTTAGCCAAGAATAAACAGCTACAGTATATTCCAAGTTAAGAGCAAACGCCGTGCCGAACAGGATTGTGTCCGGTACATTTTTTCGGCCTTCCTCTGGGTCTCAGGAGAAAAATAAAGATGTCAGGAACATCTCACCTTTTCTCAACTGCATACAATAATAACACATCAACAACGTTAGAACAACAAAATCTGCCTTCGCGGACTTAAAACACGATTTTTAAGTCAAAAATAGCTATTTGCCCGTTTACAACGCCTCAATGTAAGCCTGCAACCGTCAAATGTAAGCTTGCAACCGGCAAATGTAACCTTACAACTGTCAAATGTAAGCCTGCAACGCCTTGATGTAACCTTACAATGCCTCAATGCAAGCCTGCAACACCACGATGTAACCTTGCAAAGCCACATTGTAAACTAACAACGCCACGATGTAAGCCGACTTTGATATTCCGATACAGTTTTGCATCGCTCATCTTATCAGGGAACTTAAATACCTGGCGGGTCTTACTGATAAAGCCACTGCCGATTACGGCCAAAGACTGTTGGATGCGATGCGTGATATGTTCAGCATTTTTCACAAAGCCCAAGAAATGACGGCAAGCGATTTTGCAGAAGCAATGGAAGAACGCCGAAAAGCATTTCTTGATATTGCATTGATTGGCGTTCCCGACAGTCGCCCAGCTCAGAATCTTGCCGACCTGCCACGGGACTGCGACTGGGGCACGAAGAAAGACAGCAAGGGCAAGAAACAAACCTGGCGTGGTGTCGTGCGGCGGTTGGACGGGTTCGGGGGTGGGGGGTTAAAATGAAAAAATGTTACCGGACACCTTTAATTTGTACCTTTAATTTGTATGCGGAAGGGAGAAAAGTAGAATGTCCCCTTTTCTTTACCTGTCCCCTTTTCTTTACCGAAGTATATTTGGTATCCGGTTCATGTCAGCGACTTATTATATATAGACTGGGCCGAGCAGCGTAACAGCGTGCTGGAATCAGCCGTTGATGTTTATAAACATAATAAAGCTTTACCAATATCATGAGGCAGTACCAAAAAATTACGCCGTGTTTTATTTGATATACCCATAGCCAAAATCCCTCAATTTCGCCGTTTCTTAATAATACTACAATGCAACATAATACAGTAAATCTTGTACCAAAACACATACAATAATAAAGATCAATGATTCACAATCCTTTTGACGCCGGCATCTAACTAAAGGTTACCCCGGTTTGTGTGCTGTGACGAGCCAATGGGGCATAGGGGGGGCCAAGATACGACGTTTGAAATCGACAAAACCGGCCTCACTCAACCAGTCCTCAAGCTCTTGATCAGAGAATACCCACCCATTTTCGCTTGTCAGGGCCATATTTACAGCAAAGAGTGCAGAAAACTTTGGTTGAGTGTGGGTGGCGTCAGTCATCATATCGAGTACATGCACCAGCCCGCCCGGTTCTAAAGCAACATAGGCCCGTTTAAAGAGATCCCTTATGCTATCCGGGGATTCCTGGTGAAGCACACCAAAGAAGTTCACAGTATCATACCCTGGTGCAAAGGCCGTGTTGTGATAGTCGCCTGCCTGTGTCTTGACTCGATCCTGCATGGATTTGGCCTGGATCAGTTCCTCTGCCACTTTGACCACAGCCGGAAGGTCCAGGACCGTACAGGTTATTTCCGGATTGGCCTGGGCGATGAGCACGGAATACGTACCCGGACCGCCTCCCACATCCAAAAGCCTTTTACGCCCCTGGAGCTGGAGTTGTCCCACCACGGCCCGGCCAATGCCCAGGGCACGACCGTGCATGGAAAGCACAAAGGTCCGTGTCCGTTCTTCGTCATGGCCCAGATGCAGATCAGGCAACTCCACCGGCCTGCCTGTTCGGGCCAATTCGGTTAAACGACTCCATGCTTGATATACATCGCGATTGTAACGTATGGCCTGACTGAGGTCACCCGGCGCCCCGGGTACCAAAAACATCTGGGTCTCAGCGGTGTTTTGATAGGTATGATCCTTTTTCTCCACCAGGCCCAGGGCTGTGCAGGCGTCCAGCAACAGGCGTGTACCACGTTCATTCAAATCGCAGGCATTGGCGATTTGGGCTACATCCCCGGCCCCCAATTCGGACAACCGGGCAAATATCCCCAAATCTGAGGCCCCGAACAGTACACAGGAATCATAGAAAGCTGAGGCCATATCGACGATACGCAAAGGATTAAGGCTTACATTTGTTTGGTCTTGTTTCATATAGTGCTCCCGAAACAATAAACAGAACGTTTCAAAAGAAAATGCCTCGAATGTTGTTAGCGGATTCAACTCATAAGTGCAACACGTAGCGAAACAGGTGGTGAGCTGCTATACTGGTTCACCACTATAACCCACGCTATACGGAGCGCTTATGAGCAGAAAGTACCAGAAGAAGACCTCTCGGTCAAAGAGAAAATTGCGGAAAATCAAAAAAAACGCTGTAAAGGTGGATATCGCCGATGGGCAGGCGACCTTCCAGATGATCCTGCTGATGAATGCCCTGAATCGAGAACTTGACACCGTCAAAGAGGTCGCGTAAACTATGAGTTGGCTTATCGAATTTCAATGGAGAAAGGGACAATTTCTTTCAAAACGCATTGAGTATGGATGAACAATAGAACAAAGATGACCACAAAAACAAATTGGTTTTTACTCTGTTTGGCGGTACTCGCCGCGATCATCATCCCTTTCCTGGTGTTTGGTGAACAATTAGAGGCCTGGACCGAGCGGATGCTTGAGTCTGGGCAGCAGCATCAGGGATTAGTTGCCATCCTGTTGGGCGGGCTTCTGGCTTCGGATATCTTCTTACCGGTCCCCTCAAGCATTGTCAGTACGGCCTGTGGATACCTGCTTGGATTGACACTTGGGGCCTTGGTATCCAGTGTTGGCATGACCCTTAGTTGTGTGATGGGATTTTATCTGGCTTACGGGCCGGGACGTTGGTTGGCCGAGAAGATGCTGGGACAGGAGGAAATGAAAAAGCTGGAGCATCTAACCACTCAATTTGGGGATTGGATGATCATATTGGCACGCCCGGTCCCCGTATTGGCAGAGGCCTCCGTCTTGTTCGCGGGCATGGCCCACATGAAAACCATCCGTTTTCTTCTGCTCTCCACACTGTCCAACATAGGAATCTCTGCGGTCTATGCAGCGATCGGCGCGTATTCTGCGCAATTGAATTCATTCCTACTGGCAGGTGTGGCTTCGTTCTTATTACCCTATCTGCTCATATCATGGGCGCGCAGAACAAAACATAAGTCTTGACTCTTATTTGCCTGTTAGGTTAAGTTAACCGGATGCAAACCCACCATGTTCTTCGTCGGTATTCTCCTCAAAGCTCAGGAGGATACACCCATTGTTTTATCAAAACGAATGTTACTTGTGGAAAACACCAACCCTATTGGCCCAGGTTTGCCAATCTGATTTCATTTTTTCGACGCGTTCGGGATATTTCTCGGCCAGATCGTTTAGCTCGGTGCGGTCCGATTGTATGTCATAAAGTTCCCATTTCTCTTTCCTAACCCAAGTTACGCGGCTAAAAATATTTTTTGACAATTTTCGGCATCAAATCGTAGATTCCAGCCTTTGAGCGGGGGGGGAAATCTCGAAACACGATGTAGTGAAGACCTACCCTCTTGTACTGCTGTTAAAATATGCCATTCTTATAATTATCGATAACAGATAGATCGCGACAGTTGGAGTTATAAGTTTACTTGTCATCTGTTGGTTCTCTGCGGCGGCCAGGGCATGTTGCGTCGGAACAGCGCCTACACCATGCCACGTATGTGAGAAAGTAAATAATGAGTAGGTATGGGTACTTGAGTGCGATCCTAACCTTTGTTATAATGGCATATACTGTAATGAAAATCAGGTTTGTTGTGACGGTGAATGCGTGACGGGCGACTGTTGTGACGACGGCGATTGTAGTGCACCTACGCCAATCTGTCACTTCTTATTAGGTATGTGCGTGGAGTGTGAAGACAATAGTGACTGTGGTGAACCAACACCAAATTGTCATCCTATTACCAAGACATGTGTGGAGTGCTGGTACGATGGGGATTGCAGCTATCCTGAAGAACATGGTGGGCGTTGAATTTGAAGAAGGACATCTGTTATAACTATTGAACTCCTACGGAATCGGAAGGAATGATGGATATAGAGGCGAATAAGCGTATATCGATAATGATTGTTTTCGGTTTGGTTGTGGTTACCTGGGCGATCTATGGACAGATTCTTTTTCATGATTTTATCAGTTACGATGATCCGACATATATTACGGAGAATCCGAATGTTCAGGCCGGGCTGACGGCGGCGAGCGTCGGCTGGGCGTTTAGTAGTGGGTACGCGAGTAACTGGCATCCTTTGACGTGGCTGTCTCTTATGCTGGATTATGAGGTTTGGGGCGGCAAGGCTGGTGGGTTTTTGGCAACTAATTTGATTTTTCACACGTTGAATGCGCTGCTGTTGTTTTGGATTATGAAGAAGATGACGGGTTCGATCATAGGCAGTGTTTTTATCGCGGGGATTTTCGCGTGGCATCCATTGCATGTGGAATCGGTGGCGTGGGTGACCGAGCGGAAAGATGTTTTGAGTGGTTTTTTTGGTCTGGCTGCGTTATTGGCCTATGTGGGATATGTTCAGCAAGGTGGGAAAGGGCGTTATTTGACTGGGCTTGTGCTGCTGGCTGGGGGGCTTATGGCTAAACCGATGCTGGTGACATGGCCGATGTTGTTGCTGTTGCTGGACTATTGGCCGCTGGAGCGAGGCCTAGTAATAGAAAACGCGAAAACAGGCAAGCCAGTTGAACGGAGTAAAGCAAATAAAAGCCATAGTCGTAAAAGAGGAAAAACTATACTTTTTTTATTAGTGGAAAAGATTCCGTTTGTCATCCTGGCAGCAATTTCAAGTGTGATAACATTTATGGTTCAGCGGAAAGGAGGGGCGGTAGCAACTGCGGATTTGCTTGGTTTTGGCGACAGGGCGGGTAATGCTTTTATTTCTTATGTGACCTATATCATCAAGACATTCGTACCAACTAAATTGGCGATATTTTATCCTCATCCGGAAATTGTGCCTAGTTGGCAGGCGGCGGGGTGCTTGTTGCTGTTGATTTTGATTTCGGGGGCAGTGGCGGCCGGGCGGCGGCGATATCTGACGATGGGCTGGTTGTGGTACCTGGTAACCCTGATTCCGGTGATAGGAATAGTACAGGTGGGAATCCAATCCCATGCGGACAGATACATGTATATTCCGATGATCGGTTTGTCGATTATGGTGGTCTGGGGGCTGGGGGAACTGGCCAATAGAGGGCGCAGGCTAAAATTGATGTTACTTGTTTCGGGATGCGTATGGTTGTTTGTGGCGTCGGTTCTTTGCTGGCTTCAGGTCGGGTGCTGGAAAGACGGTTTTACGGTTTTCAGCCATGCCCTGGAGGTTACCAGGGATAATCACGTGGCCCATGTGAATCTGGGCAATATCCTGGTTCAACAGAGGAAAAGCGATCTGGGGATTTCACATTACCGCCAGGCCCTGCGGATCCGCGAAAATTATAGCGATGCCTATTATAATCTGGGTCTGACATACTCCATGAATGACAAGATTGATGAGAGTATCGATAATTTTTATAAGTCATTGAGTATTCGTCGTAATTGTCCGAAGACCTGCTACCATTTGGGTAAAGCCCTGGAGAAAAAAGGGGAACTTGATCGGGCGATTTTTTATTATCGGGAGGCGATTAAATATAATTCGGAATCGCCGGCGTCGATATACAACGACCTGGCTAATGCTCTCGTTAAACAAAAGAAGTATGATGAGGCGATTGAACATTATAGCCGGGCAATTCAACTCGAACCGACTTTTGCCCGTGCTTACTATAATAAAGGGATGGCTTTGTCTGAGCAGAACAGACTCACAGAGGCAATAGAAGAGTTTCGCCACGTTCTGCGTTTTTATCCCAGGGACGCGGAGATGCACTGCAACGTGGGAACTCTTTTACTTCGTCATGGCGATGTTGAGGCGGCGATAGAAGAATTCCGCACGTCTTTACGGTACGATCCCGATCTTTCCCGAGCCAGACGGCAATTAGAAGCCGCCTTGACGGAAAAACAGTGACAAATGATTGCGTACTATTAAGGGAACCTCTTAAGATTCATTTTTACTACGAACGGCTGCAATTTCCGTCAGCATCGTTATCGTGACAAAAGCAATTTTTAGAGGCTCCCTTAAGATTCAGTTTGTTCGTTGAAAGATTTTATTGAAGTTGGAGAAAAAACAACTACAATCAATACATGCTTTCCAGCGTCAAAAACACGATATTTTCGAGCGGCGGTGATTCCGCCAAGCTGTTGTACGTGGTGGCGTTCCTGATGTCGTTCGGCAACGGTGTTTTGTGGGTGTCGTGGCCGTTCGTAATCAAGGGGCTGAACGGTACGGCCGCGGATGTGGGTAACTGCTTTGCCCTGCACATGGGGATCTACATGTGTACGTGTTTGGCTATCGGTTTTAGGCTGGGTCATTTGAACGCCAGGCGCGTTATCCAAAACGGCGTGGTAGTGGTGATCCTGGCGGTGGGAGGGATGTGCGGAGTTGTTATGCCGGCAAGTCAGCGGTGTTGCCAGTTCGACCCTGTCTGGCTGATGATTGGTCTGGCTTTGCTGATCGGTATGTCGATGGGTTTTTTCTGGCCGTATCTGATGGGCTGGCTCTCTGGAGGATATGAAGGACGTGATCTCAACCGCCGATTGGGAATGTTCAATGTGGCGTGGGTAAGCGGTGGAATAATCAGCCCATGGATAGGCGGGATTTTGGTGGAAAGAAGTTCACTGCTGGTTCTGGCGGCGGCTGAGGTGGGGATGGTTCTGTGCTTTGTAGCCGTGAGCTTCACGCGAGGCGAGGTCAGAGAATCGGCCGGGCAGAATAACAATAGTGCTGTGCCGAACGATTTCAATGAAGCGTTACTATTGAGGTTTCGCTGGATTGCCCGCATTGGTCTGCTGTGTGCGTTGTCATGCGTTGGATTGGTTCGTACTCAACTGGGGCTGCTGCTGGTGGAACCTGTGCTGGGGTATTCCGAGTCGGATTTCGGGAAAGTGATAACGGTAGTGTCGTTAGCGTATTTCGCGGTGTTCGCGGCGACAGGGAAATGGCATTTCTGGCATTTCAGGATTGCGGCCCTGATCGGAGCCCAGATACTGGTGGTGTTGAGCATGGTGATTATTCTCCACAGCAGCAGGTTGTGGGAGTTTTTTGTGGCTGCCGCGGTTTTGGGCACCAGCGCCTCTTTTATTTACGCCTCACATCTTTATTATGGCGTTTCGGGGAGCAAAAGACGTTCGAGACGTATGGCCATCCATGAAACCACTCAGTCGCTGGGAATGGTCGTCGGCTCACTGGCGGGCGGTTATTTGTATGTGCATATCAGCGGCTATGCTCCGTATTGGTTTGGAATTGTGTTTTTGGGGGTCGGTTTTCTAGCTCAGATAATCGTCTGGTTCGCCCTGAAACCAACCGATCAAGCAGACAAACAACCCGTTTAGACTTGGCCGTCCTTACGTCTTTGCGATATAATTACAGGTGTTTGCCAACTTGAAATGTTTAGCTTGAGGTAATAAAGGAACCGACGATGCCTTTCGGGATAATTTTAGTGCTGTTTGTCGGGCTGGGCCTTATCGTGTCAGCCTTTGCCTTGTCCGGCGCGTTTCGGCGTACTACTGTGGGCCGGGAGCAGACAATGTACTTCGGCCTAGTCACGATGTTGATGCTGGGGCTTAGTTTTGCTTTACTGGGGGTGGCGATATTGCAGGCCAGTGGTGGATATGATCGTCTAAGCGCTTTTGGCGGCGGGTGTATTATATCAGTGGCATTTGTGGCGGCCTTAATCGCGGGCCTTATCGGTATCATTCGTGATGAGATAAAATGGCCGGCCGTAGTTGTCACTATAATTAGCGGTATAATTGTCTTGTTGTCGATAATAACAAGAAAATGAAAAAAACTCGTGAGGTGAAGAATGAAGATAACGAAGGTTGAAGCTATTCCTTTTGGTGTTCCGATCAGGAGCTTTGCCGACGCTTACACCGGTTTTGGCAGTTCGAACGCGGTGCTGGTGAAAATTCATACCGACGAGGGTCTGACAGGGTTCGGGGAAGCCTGTGCCTGGGAGCCGGAATTTTATGGCGAGACACTGGAATCGGTAAGCTCGACCATTCAGAAATATGTGGCGCCACTTATCATCGGTGAAAACCCATTCAACATCAACCGCATTATGTCGATGATGGATTCGGCCCTGGCCCGGATAACGTGCGTGAAAGAAGGGATCGATCTGGCTTTGCACGATCTTGTCGGCAGGGCACTCGATGTCCCGGTCCATACATTGCTGGGCGGCAGTTTTCGCGATGCAATTCCGGTTGCCTGCGAGATCGGTATCGACACTCCTGAAATTATGGCCCAAAGCGCACTGGATGTCCTGAAAATGGGCATAAAGGTCATCAAGATCAAAGGCTCCGACGATATGGACGAGGATATCAAACGTATCAAAGCTGTACGGCAGGCGGTGGGCGATGATGTCGCTTTGAGGCTGGACCCTAATGCCGCCTGGAATACGCATGGTACCATACAGACTATCAAGGCCCTTGAGGACTGTCACCTCCAGTTACTGGAACAGCCTGTGCCGGGCTGGGATCTCAAAGGTATGGCCCACATCCGCCGATCGATTGGTATTCCGCTGATGGCTGATGAGAGTATATGGACCCCGCAGGACGTCATCAGGATAGCTGATTACGAAGCGGCTGACCTCATCAACATAAAGATATCCAAGACGTGCGGATTGTTATTGGCCAAGAAAGTTGAAGCGGTCGCGGAATCGCTTGGGCTTTCCTGCATAGTGGGTACTGAAATCGAACCGGGTTTTTCCATGATCGCCAAGCTGCACCTGGCCGCTTCCATGAGCAATCATCCTTTAGCCAGCGAATTTACCGAGCTTTCACTTCTCAAGGACAACATTCTCAAGCAGAAGATAGTTGTGGAAGACGGCTGCGTCAAGGTTCCCCAAGGACCGGGCCTGGGAGTCGAGCTGGATGAGCAGACTTTCGCCAAGTACATCATCGATCTATAAGCTCAAATCAACCGATTTGAGCCTCTAAGTTTTTTCCAATTCGAGTCTTGCCATTCTTTATGCTCTTGGTTATTATAACAGCCGAAGAGTCATGGGCAAAAAAAGACTATTTCAAGTTGTAGTGATGGTTATTCTTTTGGCTGGGGTCTGCCTTGCCACATACTATTTCCACGTCATACTCAAAGTCGGTGCCGTCGTTACCCACTTTTATTATATTCCCATTATTTTGGCGTCTCTTTGGTGGAGAAAGGGCGGGATAATTATAGCCGTTTTTCTGGCGGTAATGCTGCTTCTCAGTCACAATTTTTTTAGAACTGATGTTGTTACACTCTATGACTATTTCATGGCTGCCATGTTTTTGGTAGTCGCAGTTGTGGCTGCTATAATCATGCCAGAATTTCTTAAACGGCCCGGTAGTTCTATATTTGATTTCTCAGCTTATTACCCCTTTTATATATTCTTTTGTCATTTCTTCCTGAGGATTTTCAAAGACATCTACTGCCGGCCCGTGTTCGATTAGATCGCCCAGATAAAGAAAAGCGACATGATCGGCGAGTCTTTTTGCCTGTCGCAAAATGTGAGTGACAATGATAATTGTATATTTCTCTTTTAATTTCAAGAAACTTTCCTCTATGTGTCGGCTTGATTTCGGATCAAGAGCTGATGTGGGTTCATCAGCAAGTATAATACCCGGTTCAACAGCCAGACCCCTGGCCAGGCAAAGTCGCTGCTGCTGACCAACAGAAATTTTTGAGGCAGGGGTGTGGAGCCTGTCTTTAACCTCTTCCCAGAGGCCTGATTCCTTTAGGTAATGCTCTACGATACTGTTCAATTCCTTTTTGTTTTTCAGGCCGTGGATTCTTGGCCCATAGGCGACATTGTCATAGATCGACATCGGCAACGGTGAAGGATTTTGGGAAAGCAGGCCCATTTTTTTTCTAATGTGGGTGACCTCCGCCTTGGGATCGAAGATGTTCTCCCCGTCAACTAAAACTTTACCTGAAACTTTAATCCCATCAACCGAATCTATCAAACGGTTAAATGATTTTAGAAGCGTTGTTTTTCCGCAACCTGAAGGACCTATTATGACGATTATCTTTTTATCAGGAATGTCAAAAGTTATGTTTTTCAGGGCATGCTGCTTTCCGTAATAGACATCCAGATTTTGTACACTTATGTGTGTATTGCTTTGCATTATGAACTCCTATTTCACTATATGCCTGGTGAATCTTCTTGTTAGAATTCTGATGGTTATACTTATCACCAAAATCATGATTGTAAGTATAAGAGCTGAAGCATAAGCACGGTCCTGTACTTCAGGAAAAGGGGTTCCCAACTGGAAGAAAATAGCCAACGGCAAAGTAGCCGCCGGTCTTAATAATGAATGCGGAATAGAGTCACTAAAGCCTGCGGTAAATATTACAGAGGCGGCGTCTCCGACCCCTCTTCCGAAAGCAATCAGGATAGCGGTCAATATTCCCGGCAGTGCTTGTCTGACCACTACCTTCATGGCAGTTTCCAACCTGGTCGCGCCTAATGAGTATGATGCTTCCAGCAACTTTTCTGGTATCATTTTTATTACTTCATCCATTGCCCTGATCATAATGGGCAGTATTAACAGCGAAACAGCGATAATCCCACCCAAAAGCGAGGCCCTAAGTCCGAAATAGAGCATGATCGTAAAACCAAAAGCTCCATAGACTATTGATGGAACCCCCCACAAAACATCAAGAGCAAAACGTGTAAAAGAGGCTGAACGCGACCCTTTTTTGACATATACGTTGAGATACAGAGCAACGGGCAGGCTAATAAAAATAGCCAAGATCGTTGCTCCACCCGCCAGATAAAGAGAACCCAAAATCGCGTTCAATATCCCGCCTTCCTTGCCGAGATAGTATCCGCCTTTTGGAGTTTGAGTAATCATGGCAAGGTTCAATGAAGGCAGCCCTTTTGCGACGATAGCAGCCAATATAAGGACAAGGCACGAAAGGATCAAACAGGTCGAGGCGATCATTAATGCCTTAAAAATATTTTCTTCTATCTTTCTTTTGTCCACCTTATTGGATACTCCTTTCAACCTCGATCAGAACAACCCTGGCTAAAATGTTAAACAGCAGCACAACCAGTAACAGAATCAGACAGGCAAGCAAAATTGCGGAGTCATAAAGTGGCACCGAAAGCATTTCTCCATAATTGTTGGCGATCAGTGCGGGCAGAGGATAAGCAGGTTCAAGAGCCGATGATGGAACTTTGGCAACATTTCCAGCCACCATAAGCACGGCCATCGTCTCGCCAAAGGCGCGCGACAATCCCAGTACGATGGCTGCAATAACGCCGGGCATGGCTTTACGCATAACGACATACTTAATCGTTTGCCATTTTGTGGCGCCCAATGCCAGCGAGGCCTCTCTGATTCCATAAGGAACCGAGCGCAATACTTCCAGCGAAACATGAATAATTATAGGGAAAACCATTATTGCCAGAACAATCCCTCCGGCCAGCACACAATAACCTGTAGAAAAAGTACCGAAAAATGGAGCAATATGATCTTTTATCAACGGTACTATAACCAATACGCCCCAAACCCCATAGACCACCGATGGGATACCAGCCAACAAATCTATAAGTGGTTTTGCCAACTCTCGAATGTATTTCGGTGCGTATTCAGAAAGATATATAGCAGCCAAAAGACAAAGAGGAATAGCTATAACAACCGCCAGAACCGTTACCCAGATCGACCCCATAATAAACGGGAAAAAACCAAACTCACCCCGTAAAGGATGCCAGGAAGTCGAAAACAACAATTCCGATAACGGCTTGATGGCCAGGATGGGCCTTGACCTTAGATACAACCCGATGGCTATCAGGAATACAAGCAGCCCTGAGAAAATAGTTAAAAACAACATGAACCTGCCGGCAATTTTATCTTTTAACAGTCTTATATTTTGCATAATTTCGTCGATCTTTTTTCCAAAGATATATGCCCATGAAAACGCGACTTTGCAAACACTTCCTTAGGACGTTTACTTATTCGCAAGTTTCTTTATCTCTTCCTGGAGTTTGTCTTTTGTAAGATTTATATATCCTGATTCGGGAACATATTTCTGGCCATCTGTAAGAACCCAGTTTATAAACTCTCTGACGAGTTTTCTTTTAGGGTTGCCCTGCGAAACAAGATACAAAAGTCTGGCCGGTGGGGAAGGGTATTGTCCAGTAGCTATAGCTTTGACAATGTCATCGCGGCTGCTATAAAAATCCTCATCCTTATCTATCATGCCATTGCCATTTAAGTCAATTGGCAATACTCTTAAGCCGGCAACCTGGTTTTTAGTCTTAGTGTCATATACGTAATTGATATTATTGAAACCGATCCCCAGAATATCTTTCCTTACTGCTTCTGCCAATCCCGGGTCTCCGTAAACTCCAACTCCAAGGATATCCTCCTGGTTTCGCCCCAGATAATTAGCCCAGGTTTCAGCCGCTCCGCAGGCATCTGATCGAGTGTAAACATTAATCTGGTGTGATCTGTCTGATCCCGCTACATCACCCCAGTTCTCGATCTCACCTGTAATCCAGATTTTAATAAAAGTTTCTTTGCAAACACCTTTGGTTATAAGTTCCGTCAGAGCAGGATTATTCTCGTTAACCGTAGGCACTACCGCATCTTTGGTTACAGAGAACCAATAAGCCCCTTTCTCGATTTCAGCAGGGAAGATGTCTCTGGAAACCATGCCGAGATCCACTGCTTCAGCCAGGCAATCTGCCATCCCTTTGCCCGCACCGCCGGCCGCAATATCTATCTTTACCTTTGGATGTATCCTCTGAAACTCCTCAGCCCATTTGACTGCCATAGGATAAAGCGCCCAGGCCCCGGACATAGTTATTGTTCCCTTTAGCTCACTTCCTTCAAATTGCTCCTCTGACTTTTTTTCACATCCAGCTAACAAAAAAACTGTTACCAATATACTACTCAAAATTATTTTCATATTTTTGCCGCCTTTCTGGCTGTTATTAAAAACAAAACACAGGAATTTGTATGCACTCCTTTATTATCGCAAAACATCCAGGGATCATACCAAATCCGAAAGCTTCAGATTTTCCAGTCTGTTTGAAATATAATCTCTGATTTCTTTGAATACTTTTGTGATTTTCTTCTCGCCGGACAAAGGTGTTTCCGAGTGAAAATACTTGCTTACAGATTCCGTCGGTGCCAAAGCCCCGTCCATTAACCTTATGATCTCAGCCATACTGATTTGTGAAGGCGGCTTTGCCAGGGTATATCCCCCCGCCGATCCACGCCTGGTTTTAAGGTATCGATTCTGTTTAAGTATTAAGAAAAGCTGCTCCAAATACTTTTTGGGAATATCATGTTTTGAGCAAATATCTTCGATCTTCACGAAGATCGCCTCTTTCTGGCGAGCTATATAGATCAGACCCAGAATGGAGTATTCGCTTTTTGTGGTCAGTTTCATTATTTTTCCCTTTCTCTAGTTTGTCTAGTAGCATTATAGACAATATCGACCGACACGTCAAGGAAAATTTAAAATAATCTGAAAAAATGTCCCCGCTAATCCTGCTGGTAAAATTATGAATATGCGGGTGAATTGTCTGTTTTGACATGTCGATGACAGTGATCAACTTTGCTCAGGGGCAAATCCGATGGATTTAGCCAATGAGAACTCAATCGCTATTAGTATAAACCAGTCAGTTTGAGTGATATTCAAATGACTTTTCTGGCAAGTCGGGCTTCTTGGATGGTCCGGAATAATTCATCGTTCAACACGGCAGGGTCGATATCTCGCAACGACGGAAATACATTTCCAGGGTCATTTCCGTAACCGGCCCAGTCGGCCAACAGCCATTCAAACACCATCCCGCTTAATTCCGCCTCCATACCTTCTTACCTCCGCCGCTCGGCGAAAATTGAACGGTTTTGCGGCATAACGCCAAGCTGATCTCCCTTGTTCCAGTCCTACATAATCAAAAAACCATATAGAATAGTGCTTTCATCCTGATCCTCTAAACAAAAAAACCGACGCAAGCATCCCTGCCGTCGGTCTTAGATCACATTCCATTGTCTGAAAGGGGCATGTTATCAGACGTTTAGAAGTTAGTCAAGAGAAAAATTTTTCAAAAAAGACGCTTGCGTCAATTTTTACCCGAAAAATCCCAAACGAAAATGATTTCACTTTTATTCCAACTATATATAAAAGGATTGTTGACAGTCCGCTCCAAGAAAGCTACCATGGGGAAACGCCTATTTGCGGGGTGTAGCTCAGCTTGGCTAGAGCGCCTGCTTTGGGAGCAGGAAGTCGCAGGTTCAAATCCTGTCACCCCGATTGCCGTAATCCTTTGTAAAGTAAGATAGTTACAAAGAGGTAGTACCAGGAATCTTTCGCACTTTTTTTCTGGTAGTCTTCATCTGGTCTTATCTTCCATTTGGTGCCTGCGATTTACCTCAACAATTCCCAACCACCAGGAATAACCGCTTACGCGTATCTGCCTTCTCGCCGCCCCACCGATTCACCGACTTACCACCGATCTAACCACCTAAAAAAAAAGCCCCGAAGGGGCCCTCAAAGGCTCTGTTCGGGACCTTTGAGGACCTCTCCTTCGTGGGTTTGAGGTAAAGATAAATCTAATTGTCTTGTATGCCGCTATCGGCAATTATCGCGTCGCACTTTTGACTTTTTATTTCTTCAGGCGACGATCTATAACTTTTCCGCCTTTCGCTTCTATCTCGAACATACTTTCAGGTATTTCCTTGTCCGCTTCCAGCACCACAACATGACTCATCAGCTTGCCGGACATGCCGCTAAAGCGTTTAACTTCATAGATTAACTGTTCTTTTTTATCCAGAATATATTCAAAGCGATCACCATTCATGGTCGAGACGATCTTCAGGCACGACTCTCCTTTATAGATCACATCTTCGCAACTGAGCACTTCGCTCTTATTGGTAACATCGCCGGACAGCGTGTATGCCTCCGAGAAAAACAGGCCTCCCAGTTCGCTCAGGATCGCCATTTCCGGCCCCGGTCCTTCTGCATCGCTGACCACCAGGACATTGGCTTTATCGTTATAATTATAGCGTTTATGGCCGTTACTGGTCTGAACAAAACCGCCGATCTCCATGCGGAAACTGCCAGGCCGCCGCCACCACATTTCGACAGAACTGCCTTTGCCGCCATTGGGCGTGGTCATAATAAAATGTATGCTTTGTAGTTGAGTAGTTTTTTCTATGGCTGTCGCCCACGCTGCCTGTGGTTCTTCGGTGCCCGGGCTTAGCAAAGATGTAGCTCCCAGGAAGATGGCAAAAACCGCCGCCGCCGCCATCGCCGCCCTAATCGCAAAACGCAGCTTTACGCCGACAAATGACGGCCATTTGCCCACGGCCGGCTCCACGGCCCATTGATCCGCCGGAAGCGACTCAAGAAGCTGACAGCGAAACTGCGCATGTCCCTGAGTAAATTCTTCGTAGCGATGCGTCAGATTGTTATCAAAGTTATCCATATTTTTTTCGTTTCTCTTTTGTACCATGCGATTCTCAACTCTCCGGGTTTCCTATGTATTTTTCGATTTTCTTCCTCGCTTTGGCCAGCAGACGATAAAGTCCGCTACGTGACACTCCTAAAATCTTTTGAGCCTGCTCAGCGTCCTGCTCCTGTAAATAATAAACATGCAAAGCCAATCGCTCCTGCTCGTTCAGCTTGCTGATCGCTTCTTTCAAATCCAGTAGTTGCTCGTCTGAGTCGCTTTTCTGGGCCGTTATCGTTTCCGCCGGGTTCAAACCTGCCAGGACGTGCCTGTCTCTCAGTCGGCCCCGAATATATTCCCGGCAAACATTTCTTGCCATACCCACCAGCCACGGCCCGAATCGATCCGGATCAGCCAGCTTATTCAGTTTTACATAGGCTCTTAAAAACACCTCCTGACCCAAATCCTGGGCTCCGGTCACATTTCTGGTAACATCATAACAAATAGCCCGAATCAGTGCGGCATATCGGTCGTAAAGTTCTCCGAAAGCCGCCTTGTCACCTTCAAGCGTTTTAAGCACCAAAGTCGCATCCGAAACGCTCAACCCGGCACCTCCTGTCCCAGCCGGACTACATGCCAGCCGAAACAGACGCTCATAACTCGGCCTTTCATATTACTTAGTGGCCGAACGTCTGTGATTCGTCCCAAAAAAGTTGGTAAAAAAACCTTATATCCCATGGCAAAGTTACACAACTCTCTTATTTGCAAGCAGTTATATGATTAGCCATTTTTCCCGTTATTTTTTATATCCGCTGTGGGCAAGTTATCGGTCCGTCAGCAGGTATTAACTCTTGACATTACCATACCCTAAACTCTATACTCCATGAAGAGATATTCGTACAGTTATGTTCGGATTTTTACTTTATCGCTCTTGAGCGCTATTTGTTGTAACCATTGGAGAATAAAAGAAATAACCTCAAAGTGGCCAGTGAGACCGCCCTACTGGTTCACGTGGAATTACCGGGCAGTTCGCTGGACGCTGTCCAATCGCTTGCCGAGTTGGAATCGCTCGCCGAAGCCGCTGGGGCTATAGTATTGGGGCGTGTCCGACAGAAGCGGAGCAAGGCCAGCCCCGCTCTGTACATCGGTAAAGGCAAGGCTGAGGAGATCGCTCAAAAAGCTGAGCAGTACGGCGCCAATGTCGTCATCTTCGATAACGATCTTTCTCCAGCACAGATACGCGAACTCGAAAAGATCGTCCACTGTAAGGTTCTGGACCGTAGCGAGCTTATCCTTGATATTTTCGCTTCCCGAGCCCGCACGGCCGAGGCCAGGATGCAGGTGGAGTTGGCTCAACTGGAATACACCTACCCTCGTCTGGCCCGCATGTGGTCGCATCTGGATACCGTCGTGGGCAGTGGTGGCGCCGGCGCGGCTGCCGCAGTCGGCGGTATCGGCACCAGGGGTCCGGGCGAATCTCAGCTTGAGATCGACCGACGGCTGGTCAATAAACGTATCGCCGTCCTGCGTCGCCAAATCGAGCAGGTTGACGAACGTAAAAAACGCCAGGTTCAGTCTCGCAGTGAACATTTTACTGTCGGACTTGTCGGTTATACCAACGCCGGCAAAACCACGCTCATGAACACCCTGACCGGCACCAACGCCTTTGTCGCCGATCAGCTTTTCGCCACCCTGGATACCAAGACCGCCCGCTGGAATCTGGGCGGTGAACTGTATGCTTTGCTCAGCGATACGGTAGGTTTTGTCCGCAATCTGCCTCATAAGCTGGTCGCTTCATTTCGGGCCACGCTGGAAGAAGCCATTCACGCTGATCTTTTGCTTCACGTTGTGGACGTCTCTCACCCCCAGGCCGACTCGCAGATCGAAGCGGTAAACAGTGTACTGGCCGAGCTGCACTGCGATGAAAAAGACATCCTGCTGATCTTCAACAAGATTGATGTGCCCGGTCTTGCCAGTCGTTGCGATACCTTTACTACTCTTTATCCCGACGCGATTGCTCTTTCCGCCCGCACCGGCGTCGGAGTCGATCGGCTTATTGAAACCACCATCGGCCGCGTCACCGGTGAGATATTGCATCTGCGGGTCGTCTGCAGCCAGGCCAACGGTCGCATACGCGGCTATCTGCACACCCACGGCACTATTATTGCCGAGGAATACACCGATTCCCAGATTATTTTCGAAGCCAGCCTCGGTCGGCGGCAACTACCCGGTCTGAAAAACCTCAAACCCCTGACCTGCGAAACCATCTTATAATTTCAAACTGACCGATTCTAACGAATCGTTAAGCTTGAGCATGCCACCCGATCTCCTGGGCTACGTTGGAATAAACATGCCCACGCTCGCGTGGGCATAGCACCGGGCCAACATCATGGCTTAGTCGATTTGGTGGTTGCGATTTACTCTCTCACAACGTATCCCTCAATCAATGTATCGCCATCGAATTGTTGGGTGTGAACATCTTCGAGCTTGTTTAACTCGTCGGCAAAATCGATAGTCAGGACATCTTTGCCACCGCCGATTACAATCGGGGCGATATAGACCATTACTTTATCGGCCAATCCCTGCTGCCAGAACGCCTTTAATACCGTCGGACCGCCTTCCACCAGTAAATCCGTCAGGCCGCGCGAACCCAAATCGGTCAGCACCGCGGCAAGATCGACCCGCCCGTGATGATCGCTTAGCGGCGTCACCTGGCAGCCGAGGTCATTGAGCGTTTTGACTTTTTCCTGTTCTTTGTCGACCGCCGCTTGCAGCGTATATATTATCACCGGCGCATCGCCGGTCGTCTGTGCCAGTTTACTTTCAGGGGGCATCGCCAATTTGCTATCGAGCACCACCCGTATCGGTTGGATGGTTTTCTTTTCTGCCAGACGCACCGTCAGCAGTGGATCGTCGGCCTTGACCGTTCCTATTCCCACCAGTATCGCTCCGCATCGGCTGCGTAACTGGTGTACATGATGCCGTGACTTTTCGTTGGTGATCCATCGCTGCCGCGAGCCACTCGGCCAGGCCAATTTGCCGTCGGTGCTTTGTGCCCATTTCAATATTACCTGGGGTTGGCCGGTTTTGAGCAATTTGAAAAAACCGGCGTTTAGCCGCCGGGCTTCCTTTTGGCAGCAGCCCACGGCCACGTCGATTCCGTGGTCGCTGAGCCATTTTGCCCCATTGCCTGCTACCTGCTCAAATTCATCCAATGTGGCTATCTCTACGCGAGCAATCCCCGCCTGGGCTATCGCTTCGGTGCATGGGCCGGTCTTGCCGTGATGGCAGCATGGCTCTAATGTGACAAACATCACCGCCCCGGCCGGATTGTTACCTTTGCTGTGACAGTCACTTATCGCTTCGACCTCCGCGTGCGGCCCGCCGTAGCGTTTGTGATAGCCCTGTCCGATCACCCGGTCGTCTTTGACGATCACCGCCGCCACCTGTGGGTTTGGCGCTACCTGCCCTGCCCCTTTTGTCGCCAAACGCAGTGCCTGGCGCATATATTTTTCCATCTGCCTCTGGTCCATATCCCCATTATAACCTACTCAAGGCCCAATACCACCCTGCAGGTAATCCGCTCTTTTGCCTTGTTATTCTCTGATTTTCCTGATAGAATTTTAGCAATGTGGATGGTTTTTTATTATGTTGTTAGGAGAGTACCATGCAGTTAACAAAGTCCATTTTGGCCGAGGCCGCCACTGACACCACCGAACAGATAGGGGAAATTTATCAGCAGTTTAATTGGCTGCCGGATCGGGGTTTACAGCTTATGTGGGTCTTGATAATAGTGATTGCCATGGCGGTCATTGCGATTTTCCTGCGACAGAAAGAAATCGCCAAAAATCAGGTGAATTTAGCCAAGCTGATCGAGCGACTAGTCGATAAAGAGTAGTGTTATAAAGGCTTAGCAGGCGACAATAAAACGTATAACCGAACGATGATCACTGGTTTTGTGGGCGATGATTTTGTGGGCGATGATTTTGTACGTCACCAAAATAGTGGATTTTTGCAACGCAAGGGAGCAGAAAAAGATGGAAAAAGCAACAAATTTGGCAAAATTGTTACTGGTTTTGATTGTCTTTTGCCTATCATCCGGCCTGGTATGGGCCGATAATTCGCCGGTAATTCTGCAAATCAGCAACAATGACGAGATCGCCGGGAATATCACGATAGAGTTGTTTCCCGACGATGCTCCTGTCACTGTGGGAAATTTTCTGAAGTATGTCGATGATGGTTTCTACGATGGTCTTGTTTTCCATCGGGTTATCAATGGCTTTATGATTCAGGCGGGTGCTTTTTATCCCGACCTGAGCTATAACACCCCCACCTATCCCAATATCATAAATGAAAGCGCTAATGGTCTGAGCAATTTACGCGGCACGATTGCCATGGCGCGCAGTTACGCTGCGGACTCGGCCAGCTCTCAGTTTTTCCTCAACCATGCTGATAATATCGGTCTGGACCGCGACCACGCCTACGACGGTGTTGGTTATTGTGTTTTCGGCCGGGTCGTCGATGGTATGGACCTGGTTGACGCTATTGCCCAGACACCCACCGGTTCAGCCTGGTCTCCCTATTATAACAGTTCGATGAACGATGTTCCGCAAACGCCTGTGGTTATTGAGCATGCTTATGCACCCATTTTCACTTGCGATAGTTGTGATCTGAGTGATGTTCCTTTTCTCCATGCTAAGCCTGGTGAGGTTCGTACATATCGCGGCCAGGGAGGTTTGACCGGGCACGGCTATGTCCAAAGGGCTTCCTGTCAGCAGATGCTGGGTGTCAACTGTCTGAGAATTGATGAAAGCTATAACCCGCGGATAAATGAGGAGAGTTTCTGTATCCTGGCGGCCCGGGACACGCTCGGTAACTGCTGGGTCTTTATGATAGCTGAAAATGGCCAGGTCCAGTTCGAGGCTCAATCACTTCACCAGATTATACCTTTCAGCACCATGGACGATTCTTATTTTAGTTTGATGACCGAGAACTATGCTCAGGATGAGCACGTTCTGCCGGACCTGAGCGCCGAGGCGGCCCAGAAGTTTGAAGATTTTGAGGGTGAAACCGTTTTGGTAATGGATGTTGACGATAACGATACGGAGACCGGTCAGTCATATTATAACGAGACTATGGGGCTGGTTCTGAAGGTTTTGGATGATACCAGCAATCTCGACGGCGATGGTTGGTTTCTCGACCAGCAGCCTACAGCGATAACCATTACCAAGAGCAGTTTCAATGCCGGCAAGACAGCGCAAAGCGATTCCTTCAGTGTTGCGGGAATTGTTGACGACCTGCCCACAGATGAGCAAGTCGAACCCGCCGATTTTCTTTCCCTTCGGGTGGGGCCATATATCGTTGATATCGATCTGGAGGCTGATGGCTGGAAAGACAGCGCTACCAGCCACAGTTACAAAGGTTCGACCGATGGGACGGATCAGCTTACTTTTAATGTCAGTACGACAAAGAATACCTTCTCCATCGCAGGCAAGAACGTTGATCTTTTCGGTTTGAGTTATCCCATTGCGGTTGAGATTGCCATCGGCGATTATCACGCTATGGGGCTGGTTCCCGAGCAAAGCAAGGCTCTGCCTATAACGTTTTTAAGCGGTTATGGTGATTTTATGCGTGTTGCAGCCAAAAATGTCAAACTCCAACTCGACAAAAAAGGTCGGGAAAACGCTGACTCACTTACCGTTCAAGGCGAACTTGCCCTTGAGGATGGCTTTGTGAATCTTAACGAACAGGAGGTAACTATTCATTGGGGTGAGACTTACGGTGACTCCATCCCCGTCGGCGGGTTGATCCAAGGCTCGGGCAATAAATACACATACAAGAAAGCAAAAGATTTCGACGGCACCATCAGCAGCGCATCATTTGATCTCGACAAGGGGATATTTAAAATCGTTATCAATAATGCCTCGCTTGGTCCCGAACCGGACGGTGCTGTTGAGTTCACTCTGCAGATTGGTGATTTCATGCAAATTGCGCCTGTGGAGTTGTGATCCGCAATTTTTCGGATTTGCCACAGCCAAACAATATGAAACGGCCGGTTGTACGGTGTGTTGCGGGAGGGGCGGCTGCGGTGCGTTGCTTTACAGTAACTAATTGACGTCAATGTGATAGTTAATGCGTTTGGTTCCTTTTGGGTCGTCCAGGCCTATTCTGATGATTTTCCCCTGCCATTTTCGTGCGTCTCTGACCAGATATGCTTTTGTCACGGTTGCCCCCGGTTGCAACTGCGGTATGGAACGTTCCAGGTGGCTCTGGTCGGGAAGGTCCAGGAAACTGCGCAGATTCACTTCCTTATCAGACTCGTTGGTAACCACCTGCTGTATGAGAAGATCGTCTTGGCCGATTCGCCTGGTAAAAAGATTAACGTCAATTCCAAGCAGGCTGATTTCAAATGGAATCCGGGTTTGTATATTATAACTTCGATTAGCATCGATACTGAAGAGTATCTTCAGGTCTTTTTTTCCACCCAATTCATTGCTTGGAAACTTCATGGTAACCTGTTGTTCGAATACCTGGTTGGGCTGCAGTACGAAGTCCAACGTGCTCGGATCGACCCTCCAGTTTCTATAACAAGGTTCGTTCAGCATAAAGCGAAGTCGCCCGGAAACAGGCGTATTAAACGGATTGACAAATTTTAATTGCAGATGTTGTCGCGAGATGCTCGCGTCGAGTACCGCCGGGGTCAGTTCCAGGCTCGAACGCAGCATAGCGATTCGGCTGTCAATTTTGCTTATCAGAACCGGCCATTGGGTCAAGCAAAACCTGGTTATTCTGTTTTGCTCTGACAATTCCGTACGATTCCCAAACAGATCTACCATTTCCGGCGATTCGCCCAGGTAGAATTGCAGATCAGGCGGTTCATCTTGGCTTTGCGGATCGTAATTTTCGTTCCAGGTAAAAAGACATCCTTGACCGTCCCTGTCAAAGACGAGAGCCGGAATCCCCGGCTGAATCTCAAACTCACCTACATAACGCATCGATCCCAACTGATCGGCCAGTGTGCGAAACACCAAAAACAGTTCCGTCGGTTCGGTTATCGTGCGTGCGTTACTTTGCCTTTGCTCCCAGGGGCGATCTATAAAAATTGCCTTGGCATTTCCTTTTTTCGCGTAGGCGATTCGCTTGGCAAAGTCGATCAGCACCTCCCGGCGATGGTAGTCTTTCAAACTAAGCGGTTCGATGGTTGCCCATATATCATTCAATCCTCTTTCCTGGCTGCTTTGCAAGTATGCCGGAATTTCTTTTGGCGGTATCGCCGATGATATTTCCATCGCCACATACGAGGTTCCGAGTTGTTCGGCGTTTATCTCTAACATGCCGTCCAAAGATGCCGCTATGACCGTATTGCGTACTATATCATCAAACTCTTTTCGTATTGTATCAATCACCGACCGTATCCGCGGATCCCACTTGCCCCGGCCCTTGTCGAAATCGCCTCCTATCTGCCAGAATGGTATCTGGCGTGCATATTGCGCCAGGACAAATGCTACCGGCAAACGCCACAGTTCAACATCCTGACTAAGCACATTCAGCAAATCGCGTTGTTTGATGTCCATTTTCATCGCCATGCTGTCAGGCACTTCTGAAAACACCGCTACAACCTGGATGTTCTGCCGCTGCAGATCGATTAGTCTTAAATCGAAATCTTTCTCCAAAAAACCTTCTTCGTCATGGCGGCGCCATACAGGCAGTTTCAACAGTTTCGCGTTTGCCATTTTCGTAAGGTTTATCTGGGTGTTCCAGTCTCCCTCGTTTTTTTCCATTTTTATTATTCCAAATCCCTTGCCGCTCCATGCATCCCCTCCGCTGAATTTCGCCAGTTTGGCAAATGTCAGCTTTCGCGTAGCCACCAACGTATCGGCAGTAAGAATCTCCAATTGCCCGTTGTATAGACCTGCCGGAATATTTTCCAGCCGAATTGTCCGAACATTACTTTGACCTTCCACTCCTGTGAGCATCCATTTGTCGTTCCATATCAACCGCCCATCGGACGCCTGAACGGTCAAACGTACGTAATAGTCCAGAATACCCACTCCTTCTACTTCTACCTCCAACAGGGCAGTCTCATCTCCGTCAAAAACATTGCTGTCACGATCCGTTCGCAAGATTACCCTGGGCAACTGATAGATCGCAACATCATCAAACCAGGCCAGGGCTTTGACGTTGTTCCGGAATATCTGCGCTACCGCGATATCTTCACTGTTCCACTGCTCTTCCTGCAGCACCCACAGTCCCACGGTGATATAGCGAGCATCCGGAAATTGTCCCGGTACATACACCTCCAGCCGAGCCCAGCCGTCCTGGGCCTGATCATCCTGCCCGATAAGTTGGGAAACATGCGGACTGCCGGGTATTATTCGCCCTAACCGGTCAACCAGTGCACAACTTATCTGCGCCCGACAGTTCTCACCGTATTCAAAGTGAACGTATCCGGCAACTTGAAAATCGCTGCCAGACTTGGCCCGGATCTGGCGCCTGTCATAAGCAAAAGCCACACTAGCTCCGTCCGGGACAAGCTCGAAACTGTACTGACCACTGCGATGATGTTCGCTATCCAACTGACCCGTCGAGTAGTGCGGAAAACCTTCCGCCGTCATAGAGTATTGCTGAAAATCTTCTTCCAGCACCATCTTAGACCAATACATCGGTTGCGGCAGAAAGTGTATCCCACGTTCCTCAAAGTCGAAGATTTGCATCATCCGCTGGCCGGTCAGTTTGGCCCTGCTGGTGTCCGGCTGATGTGACGCATCCTCCGACCCAAGCTGCTCCTGAGCGAGGAGAACCGGCCCATCAACTGCTATTGGTAGCACTAACCACAGTAATAACAACCATTTATACAAAATACGCATTTCTTGCTCTGCCTCTGGTCCTTCCAAATGTTTTACCTTTTGGCCGATACCATTATGCCATGATTTTCCAATTTCAATAATCCATATCTTCGATCCTGGCGTTAAAGGCCAACTTTAAGAGATTATTATGGGACTCTCAGAGATTTATCGACCAAACTATACCCGACCACTGAATTTCATCCAATTTTCTTTGCCGGAGCAAACACCTGAAAAAGCCATTCGACGGGTCAGCATGTCAAGATGTCGTCCGACGGTCGGTGGATCGGCTATACGCGTCGCGCCGTGCCCACTGTACCAGCGATGATGATGGGCCGGACTGAAGCCGGTTGGCTTCGTGTGTACTTCTATGAAGCCAGGCATGTCAGGCTAAGCCCAGTTCTTTTAGTTTTTGTGGAGTGGGTTCGCCGGTCTGGTTGTCCCATCCTCTTTCCTGGTAGTATTCGGCGAGCATAGCGTGGTAGTCTTTTATGCTGCTTTTGGGGATGTCGGCGTATTTGCCGAACTCCGGAACATTGAGCACCCTTTGTGGAAGCTGGTCATCTTTGGTGGTGAAGCCTTCTCTGATGTTGAATAGTCTTTGGATGTTCATGGCGCGTTCGCCGATCTTGAGCAATTCTTCCGGTGATATGTCCCATCCGGTCAGTGCGGAGACCATTTCGGCGAACGGTCTGGGGCCCAGTCCGACGTAGATGTAAAATTTGCAGCAGACGAGGATGTCAGGCAGTATGCCGTTGTCCTGTAGTTTTTTTGTGATGGCGCCTTTTCCTTTTTCGTCCCATCGGTCAACGTCGTTGGGGTCGGGCAGTCCCAGCAGTGAGCCCATTCCGAAATCCTTTTTTCCGCAGTCGAAGCCCATGGCTTCGACAGGATGGATGTGGCACATGCCGCGGTTGCCGGTTCCATAGGATACGGCCAGGGCTTTGCCTGATCGGCCGTCGTGAGCGGGGCCTTCGAGGCCCTTTACGTGTATGGCAAACTGCTCAGCACCTTTGCCGATCTTCTGGGCGGCGCGTCTGGTACCGCCGCTGAGGAGTTCTCCGATTCCCGGTTCTTTCAGTGCGATTTTTTTTACCAGTTCGATGAATACATCTGGATCGCCCCATTTGATTTCCATGCCGTCGGTATCTTCGGTGGTGATTAGTCCTTTGTCGAAACAGTCCATGGCAAAGGCGATGATGCCGCCCATGCTTATGGTGTCGATGCCGTATTCATTGCACAGATAAGAAGCATGGACGGCGGCATCGACGTCTTCGTTAAGGATAAAGGCGGTGAAGGCGCAGACGGTTTCGTATTCGCTGCCTTCGTGTTCGGGGGTCTGCCATTTTCCTGATTTGACATGAGTGACTCTTCCGCAGGGCATAAGGCAGCCGGTGAAGCATGCCCGGTTGGTTACCAGGTTGTGCTCGGCAAAATGGCGGTACAATTCACCGCCTTTGCCCCATGAGTTGCTTCGCCAGTTTTTGGTGGGGAAATCGCCGATTTCGTCACAACTAGGTATGTCGCCGGTGGTGCCGTTTTCCATGAAACCTTTGCTGCCTGGGTCGTTGAGGACGATTTTTTGGGATTTTTTGACTGCTTCGGCAAACTCCCGCGGTTTGGCGATGGGGATTTCGCCGGTTCCCTTGACGGTGATGGCAAGAAGGTTTTTGGAACCCATCACGGCACCAGCGCCGACTCTTCCGGCGGCACGCTGGCCTATGACGACGCCGGCAAAGGGTATCAGTTTTTCTCCGGAAGGACCGATCACGGCGATCTGGACTTTTTTGTCGTTGAGCCGGTCGGAGATGAGTTTGATTTTTTCGCTGGTGGTTTTGCCGCAAAGGTGTTGGGCGGATTTGATTTTTATGTCATCATCGTTGATCGATATGGATACCGGTTTGTTTGATTTTCCTTCGATGATAAGGAGGTCGTAGCCGGCTTTTTTGAGCATCGCCGCCAAGTCTCCGCCGCAGCTCGACTCGCCCCAGCCGCCGGTAAGCGGTGACTTGAAACACAATTCGACGCGACCAGCCCCAGGTGCCCTGGTCGCGTTGAGTGGTCCGGTGGCGAATACGAGTTTGTTTTCAGGACCGAGCGGGTCGATGCCTTTTCCCAGCTCCTGATACAGGATTTTGGCGGCGTATCCGACACCGCCGAGCATGAGCTTTAAGTCGTCGGGGTTAACCGTTTCAGTGGAAATGCTATTGTCCGTCAGGTTGATTCTCAATATTTTACCTGCATATCCGAATAGTTCTGTACTCATCTGATAACATCCTTAAAAAACGGTAAATATTTAGTCATCTGCCCTACAACCGCTACACCGCCCACCTGCGTGAGTATGCTGACAGCTTCCAGATTATTTCCCAGGATGATACACAAATCGAACAGCTAAGTCTAACTGTTTTTCCGCGAATTTATTTGACAAACGCCTTCCCCACAGCTTAAGATGCGTTCGGTTAATAGTCAATGTTATTTTCAACTTTTTCGGCAATTTTTTGCATGGCAATAGAGTTGACATTTTTGGGTACGGGTACGAGTCACGGCGTGCCGATTATCGGTTGTGATTGCGAGGTTTGTCGCAGTACAGATCGACGTGATAAGCGTATGCGGACCAGCGCCGTGGTGAGTCTGGACGGTCATAATGTGCTTATTGACGCTACGCCTGAGCTGCGTATACAGTGTCTGCAAAATGATGTTCGCAGGGTGGAGGCATGTTTGATTACGCATACCCATGCCGATCATATTTTCGGTATGGATGATTTGCGGCGATTTAATCAGATTCAGGGTGATTCTATCGATCTGTATGCGTCAGCGGAACATCTGGTGACGTTAAATAAGGTGTTTGGTTACGCCCTGGCCGAGCGGGCAGGCGATAATCCCGATGTGCCGCATTTGGTTTTTAATACGATTGTTCCGGGCGATTCGTTTTCGTTGTTCGGTCATGAAGTAAAGCCGCTTCTCCTGCCGCATGGTCATGATAACGTAACTGGGTACCGTATCGGCCGATTGGCTTATTGTACTGATATAAGTGGTATGCCGGAAGCGGCGGCTGAGGAGTTGGCCGACTTAAATGTGTTGGTGCTGGGAGCGCTGCGGCCCAAACCGCATCCCAAACACCTGTCAATCGATCAGGCAATCGAAGTAGCTAAGCGTATCGGGGCCAAGCGGACTTATTTTGTTCATGTAACCCATCAGGTGAGTCATCGTGAATGTGAGAAGTATCTGCCGAACGATATAGAACTTGCTTATGATACTTTGCGGATTGTCGTGAGTGAGTAAATGAGTAAATGGGTAAATGTGGTAGATGAGTAGATTGTGATGGTTTTTGCGTTGTGAAGATACGAGTTTTGATGTTGATTACGGATCTTGAGGTGGGCGGCGCTCCGCTGTTTGTCAGGGACTTGGCTTGCGGGCTTGACGCATCACGTTTTGAAGTGCGAGTCGCGTGCCTAGCAGGTGTTGGGCCGGTAGCCCAAGAGTTGCGTGCCAGGTCGATTCGTACGTATTGCCTGGGAGCTAAAGGCTGGTGGGATGTTCGCGTTTTTTATCGGTTGGCCGGGCTGATCGGTTCTTATCGTCCGCATATTGTGCACTGCTCATTGGTGCATGCCAATGTGGTCGGCCGGATTGTCGCTCTGGCGGGTAATGCCGGTCATGTCATTGCCACCGTCCATACGGCCGGGCAGGCGAAAGGCTGGCATGTGATCGCCGAGAACCTTACGTGCCGTTTGAGTGAGACGACCGTGTGCGTTTCTCAGTCGGTTTGCCGGCATGTGCACAGGTTCAGCCGGGTTCCCGACCGGCGGCTTCGCGTGATCGTAAACGGTATCGATTGCGAGCGGTTTAGCGGGGTGCAAGGTTTTTCCGCGGACGAAGCCGGTATCGTGTCTGGCAAGGTCACACTTGTTTTTGTCGGCAGACTGGACCCGGTAAAAAATATCGACATTCTTCTGCATGCTGTGGCCCAGCTTCGCGGCAAAGGCGATCCGCAGTTAGTGATTATCGGCGATGGGCCGTTACGAGCGAGTCTAGAACGGCAAACAGCCCAGTTGGGACTGACAGATCGCGCTTGGTTTATGGGCTGCAGACGCGATGTAGAGCGGTGGCTGAAAACGGCTGATATATTTGTTCAGCCGAGCCGATGGGAGGGTATGAGCCTGTCGGTTCTGGAGGCGATGGCTGGCGGGATTCCGATAGTTGCCGGGAGGTGTCCCGGTCTGATCGATATGATCGAGGATGGGCGAACCGGGTTGCTGGTGGCGCCCGGTGATATCCAGGCGTTGTCCGGCGCTATCGACAGGCTGATCGGCGATCCTCAGTATGCCGACGGTCTTGCCCGTGCGGCCGAGGGGCATGTCCGGCGTCATTTTTCATTGTCGGCAATGATCGATGCCTATACCCGTTTGTACGAAGATAGTCTTTTGGGTAGAATTTGAAAGTCTCTTAACTATCCGTCCGGTAAGGTGGTATGTGTGGAGCCGGCGGTGGTAAAGTGGGGTGCCCAAAAAAGTATGACCGGCATAATCGGCAAAATCGTATTATTTTGAAGCTGACAGAGTTAATATCAACGCAATTTCCGATAAATCGCTTGCCAATTACGGTCTAAGATGTTAGAATACTGATGAGGGCCTTTACCAGGGAGGGTCCAAAACTAAGGTAGCTATGAGAAGAGGAATACAGGGAACAATTTTACGAATGTTGCTGGCGTTTTTCGCCGGAGCGATAGCCATGCTGTTTTTGCTGGTTCCAGGCAAGGTTCGTCTGGAAGATTTGCTCGACAGCAATAAACGCTACGAGATGGCTGATTTTGACCATGCGGCGGGCAAGGTCGAAAAAGCCAACGATCTGGCCATTTTCTATGCTTCTAAAGCCAAGCGTTACGTGGAAGACAAGATTGCAAGATAGCAGCGGCGCAATAATCCACAATCCACGTTGATTGAAGGGGGATAAAATCACGTCCGACGATCTGTAGATTCACTGCGCAAATGTTGTTTGGTATTTGAATTTGTCTGGGTGAATTTTGGGTGCTGTGCAAGTGGTCGATATTACTGGTTGGGAATTTTTCCTGGTCTTGACAAATTCCATTTGTCGTATTAGACTGGCGGGTTGACTGTTTAATTGGGAGGTCAAAGTCATGGCCCAAGATGCCAGAGGCAAACAGACTCGCGGCGATATTTTGCAAACGGCGGCTCGGCTGTTTTCCATTCATGGTTATTTTCATACCAGTACCAGCGATATTATCGGGGCGGTCTCGGTCAGTAAGGGTGCTTTTTATCATCACTTCAAGAGTAAGGAAGATTTGGCGATGGCGATTATGGGGCAGTTGCGCAGCGATTATCAGCAGTTGGTAATCGAGCCGGTAAATAGTGCCGGTCCGGGTGAGCGTCCGAGAGAGATGCTCAGGCGAATTGTCGCGCTGAACGAATCGGGTCAATGGTGTAACTGTCTGCTGCTGGTGCGTTTGGCGGGAGAGATGGCCCAGCAGGAAGGCGATCTGTCGGAGCGTATCAGGGAGATCGTTAATTGGCTGCTCGATTTTTGGGAGGAGATCATCAGCGATGCCCAAAAGGCCGGCGCCGTCAGTGAGAGATTTGACGCCCGCAGATTAGCGGAACTGATCTTTTCTACCCTGGCCGGCGCTATATCCTACCGTGAACTGGATGAGGAGGTTGGCAGGCTTTCGGAAATTGCTGAATATCTGCAGGCCATGATAACGGCATAGCTCACAACTGGGCGTGATAGGTGTTGTTTGTCACGGTGTCGATAAAAGGAAGGCAGGGGCAAGTAAAGGAATAATGCCCCTGCCAAGATGTTTTCTCCCTTCCGAGCCACGCACCGCCACGACAGATAACAAACAGTCGGTCGTTATCATCTTATTTTATTGTTCCAGCGACAGCAGGATTTCTGAGTTTGTGGCCTCGGTCTCAACGATGCCCATAATTTCACCGATTTTGTCGGGAGTGAGGTTGAGTTCTTCCCGGACGTGCTGGTCGTAGGTTGGGTTGGGATTGCCGCTGTCACCGAGGTTCTGGTTGTGGCAGATGTAATCGGCCATGTGGACCAGTTTGACCAGCGGCTGGACATGTTCGTCTGGACACAATAGAGGCTCATGGTGCCAACGGACGACGGCCTGGATTTCCTCGCCGAGTTTCCATTTGTCCGCCAGCCAGGCGCCGGCTTCGTCGTGTCCCATGCCGATGATACGAGCTTCCTCTTTGATGACGGGGATATCCTCGGTTTGGGCACTTTTGATGGCGTGGTGGAATTCGGGGTTGGCGTAACGTTCGAAGAGGATTTTACCCATGTCGTGCACAATGCCCGCGAGATGAGCGACATCGCGAGTAATGCGCTGACTGATATTGTTGATGCAGTAGTCGTGCAGTACTGTGGTGACGATACCAACACAGACGCTGTGTCGCCAGAAATCGTGCCGGTCGAATACGGGTTTCTGTACGCGCGAAAAGGCTTTGAATACGCTGGTGCTCAGTGCGATATTGGTTACGGTGACGAATCCCAATCGAGCGATGGCGGGCTGAAGTTCGGTGATTTCCTCGCCCCTGGCAGGTGCGTAAAAGACCGAATTAACCATTCTGAGGACCTTCGAAGCGATGGCCGGGTCGTCCTCAATAAGGCGAGCGACGTCCGCGGCACTACTGTCCGGGTCGTTGACCAGTTCCTGAAGTCGCACGGCAATCTCCGGCAAAGTTGGCAGGTCCTCAGCCGATTCGAAAATCTGTAGCAGTTCGTGAGTATTTCGTTGAACGATGGTTTCCATATTGTCAGATGATATTTGCGTCATAGTTCAATCCTTTCCGCATTTTTGAATATTCGCCAAATATTGAGGTCTTGGCAAAGCGCGTTTGTACGTAAAGCAATGCCGCTTTTTGTATCGGTTTGTAAATGGCGTTTGTCAAGCGGTAATGGCGTGAAATATTTGGTTAATAGCCGGGAATCGGCTTTGCAGGGTTGTCAGGGGCGGTAAGCGGGTTTGTTGCTGATTTGGTTTATTATTTTGGCGGTTTGTGGAGATTATTATTGGACTGGACTGTTTTGCCGTCAATGGGTATGGTATCCCAGTGGTGATCGAAATTATTGTTTTATGAGCTTTGAAACCCGATTTGCTCGTGATATAGTGTGCAGGAAGGAAAGGTGAGGATCGACCGTGAGGCCGTAATGGGCCGGGGTCGTAAGGATAGAAAAAGGATTTTTCCGGATCAACCGGGCTGAAATGGAATCAGAAGCGAAAGGAGTACCGCAAGATGGCAAAAAAGGCAAAACGAACGATAGTTACAGTCTCTGGGGTTCGGCTGGATAAGTATAAGGGCGATATGCTGGCAGTGGGGTTGTTTGAGGGTGCCAAGGGTCTGCCGGCGGAGTTGGTACAGTTGGACAAGACGGCTGATGGGGCACTGAAAAACGTGCTGAAACTGGGTGATTTTTCCGGTAAAGCTAATGAGACAGCGGTGTTATATACGTCAGGCAAGGTCGGCTGCAAACGTATTATGCTGGTGGGATTGGGCCAGAATGGCAAATTCAAGCTGGATGGATTGCGTCAGTCGGCTGGTACCGCGGCCCGAACGGCTGAGAAACTGGGGGTGACACGGCTGGGTTTGGCGGTGCATGGGGCGGGTGGGGTGAAGTTGTCCGCTGAGCAGGCGGGTCAGGCGATTACCGAAGGTGCGATTATTGGCAGATACGATTATCAGGAATATCTTTCCGAGGCGAAAGATAACGGTCGAAAGGATACCACAATGCAGGTGACGATTGTGGAGCCGAAGGCGTCCGCAGTGACCGGGCTCAACCGGGGGCGTAGAGTTGGGATGGTTCTTGGTGAGGGGCAAAACTACGCTCGAACAATAGCCAATAAGCCGGGGAATGAGATTAATCCGCCAAGTTTGGCGAGGGAGGCGCAAAAGCTGGCGCGGGAGGTTGGTTTGAAATGTAAGATATTTGATGAACGGAAGTTATCTGATATGGGGATGAATGGTATTTTGGCGGTGGGTAGCGGTTCGGCAAGCAAGCCGAGATTGATTATGCTGGAACATAAGGGCCGACGAACCAGCGGAGCTCGAAAGGCAGGGCCTGATGTGGTGGTGGTCGGTAAGGCGATAACGTTTGACAGCGGAGGGATCAGTATCAAACCGTCGGAGAAGATGGAAGAGATGAAGTTTGATAAGACCGGAGGATGTGCGGTGCTGGGGATTATGAGGGCGGTGGCCGCGATGAAACTGCCGTTACATGTCGTGGGACTGATACCTTCGGCAGAGAATCTTCCCAGCCATACCAGCTATCGGCCGGGCGATATAGTGCGAACCTACAGCGGCAAGACGCTAGAAGTGCAAAATACCGACGCGGAAGGACGGATAATTCTGTGCGATGCGCTGGCGTACGCGGCAAAGATGAAACCGAAAGCAATTGTCGATATGGCGACGCTGACGGGGGCATGTGTTGTGGCGCTGGGGGTGCACTATGCTGGGCTGTTCGGCAATAATGCGGCCCTGAAGAGTGAGTTGGAGAAAGCGGCTCAGGTTAGCGGCGATTTGGTGTGGGGTATGCCCTCGGATGAGGGATATTTCGCGGAGATGAAGAGCAAGATAGCGGACCTGAAGAACATAAGTAATCGTAAAGGAGGCGCCTGTACCGCGGCGGCGTTTCTGGGTGATTTCGTGGGAGATGTGCCGTGGGCACATATCGACATCGCGGCTGTGGCTGATACTGATGTGGAGAAACCGTATCGCGGGGTGGGTGCTACGGGTTTTGCGGTGCGTTTGGTGATGGAATATCTGAGAAGTAAATGAGTAGATTAGCAGGTGGACAGATGCAAGATAAGAATTCTATTGATATCGAACGGATCGAAAAAGCAGTGCGGGACATCCTGGAGGCGATAGGTGAAGATCCGAACCGGGATGGTCTCAAAGGCACGCCAAACCGGGTGGCGCGGATGTACGTGGAACTTTTTTCGGGGCTGAAAAATGATCCACGTAAACATGTACAAAACGTTTTTACAGAGAACTACGATGAAATCGTGCTGCTCAAAGACATACCGTTTTATAGTATGTGTGAGCATCATCTGCTTCCCTTTATGGGCAAGGCGCATGTGGGGTACATGCCTCGTGGCAAGGTGATCGGGGTGAGTAAGCTGGCGCGGATTGTGACTGATTTTGCCCGGCGTCCGCAGATGCAGGAGCGTATGACGACCGACATCGCAGAATTTTTGATGAATGAGATGAATGCCCAGGGGGTGGCGGTGGTGCTGGAGGCGGCGCATACCTGTATGTCCATCCGGGGCGTCAAGAAACCCGGTAGCGTAATGGTAACCTCGGCGATGCTGGGCCGATTCCGCACCGACGCCCGCAGCCGGGCTGAGGTGATGAGCCTGATAAAAAGTTAGCAGACCGCGAATGCGCCTTATGAACTGAAAGCTATTCTTGTGCAAATAAGATTTCGGAGGTGTTGGTCCATGGAAAAGATTTTTACCGGTAAGGATGCGATGGAAGCTCATTTTGTACGTAATCTTCTGGAAGCTCAGGGCATTCGGGTGCAGGTACTGGGAGAGATGTTGGGGGCGGCGCGCGGCGAATTGCCGTTGACCGAGGAGACACGCCCTGGGGTATGGGTTAATCCCGAAGACGTCGAACGGGCGATGGTGGTTGTGGATGAGTTTGCCAGGCGAGATCGTGATGAAGAAAAGTCTGACGATTTGTCTGAGAGTGAAACCTGGACGTGCTCCGGTTGCGGAGAGGTTATCGAAGAGCAGTTTTCGGCGTGCTGGAAATGTCAAAAACCACGAAATGAACAGGGCCAGAGCGAGACAATGGGTGATTAACCAGGTTCGACGCCTGCAGGGAGATGAGCTATGACCAGGGCTGGATCGATTGCGTATCGTTTGCGTTGGGTGATTTTGGTTGTCGGATCACTTTGCTTTGCAGCGGGGGTTTGGTGGATTTTTATAATACCGCCGCTTGATGGAGCTGGTTTGGTCGGTACGCCTGCATGGTTGTTTGGCGATTCTATTGACAACCGGGGGGAGATTGTTGCGAATGCCGCTTTGTACCTGGGCGTGTTTTTACTTACGCAGTGGATGTTTTTGCGTCCCGGGCGCGGCTGGCGGATCAAGCTGACGCAGTATGGTCGGCCGATGCGATCTGCAGTGGTAGCGGCAGGTTTTGCGGCTATGCTCCTGACGGTCGGTATTGTCTTGGCACTGCTGGAGATAGCCGAAGAGAGTGCTTTTATGGATAAGATCGGGCGTGTTGGTTGTTGGATTGGGATGGCTGTTGTGTGGGGGGGATGGATAGTTGCTTTTGCTGTCTATTGGAGGCAGGGAGATCGCTATACGCAGTTGGGCAAGGTTGTTCGGGGGTTGGTGGCGGGCAGTTTTCTGGAGCTTTTTGTGGCGACAGGGGTTTACGCCTGGAATCCGCACAACGAAGATTGTTACTGTGCTCGCGGGTCATATACAGGTTTGGTATTTGGCGGTACAGCTTTGTTGTGGGCATTTGGGCCGGGGGTGGTGCTGCTCTTTATTCGCGAGAAACACCGTCAGCAAAAACTGCTGGCCCAGGAATGATTGCTCTTAGTGGCCGGGACTACCGTGTTATTTCTAAAGTTGCCGGAATCGCCGGCAAATACTGTCGAGTTTGTCCAGTCTCAGCCAGAGTTCCAGGAAGAGATTTTCGGCTGCGGTTTTGTAGTCAAGAGAACTCGGCTGATTGGCATATTGGAAATTGCCCGCTTGACGGAGGAACGTGTCAGCTATGTGGGCGGGGAAATTCATCGTTTCCAGCGAGTCATGGTTCAACATTTCGTTGCGGGTCGGCAGTCCTGCACCTATTTGTGCCAGTGTTTGCTGGGTGCTGACGCTGAGCAGCGTTCTGAGCAGGTCTTCTATGGGTTGGAGGTTTTCGGGGACCGCCATAACCAACGCGACTAGGCCGGAAGTGATACTGCCACCGATGGTTTCGCCAGGTAAAACGGTTACGGCCAAGTCGTCGCCTAGAGTTTGATGGTAATGGCCAAACATGTCAAAGCCGTCCACGGCCATAGCACAGCGGCGCTGGGCAAAAAGGTTGATCTGGTCGGCTTTAGCCCGTACGGGTGATACGGGTGATATTTTATTGACGTACAACAGATTATGTATGAAACGAAGGGTATCTTCGAAAACCGGGCTGGCAACGGCGATCCTGCCGTCGTTTTGGTAAAGTTCGCATCCGCGATGTGACATCAGGTCCGCCAGGTGGCTGAAGGTCGGCCGGAATTGGAAGCCGTATATTCCTTCACTGGCAAAGCGTTGCGCGAACTGCATGAGTTGGTCCCACTGCCATGCACCAGAGGACATTCTCATTTTGTGGTCACGGAACACAGCTTTATTGTAGTAGAGCAGCATGGGAGAAGCACTCAACGGAATGGCGATATACTGACCATTTTCGGCGAAACTTTTCAGCAAAGTTTCCTTTAGTTCCGCTTCTGCCGGCAGGCTTTTGGACAGTGGGTAAAACAGGTCCGGTTGGTTGCGCAGGCAACGGACATACTCCTGTTCGCAAATAAGGATATCCGCGCCGCAGACCGGTTGTGTCAGGATTTGTCCGATGACGCCACTCTGCTGGAGATCGAGCAGTTGGAGTTGGCAGCGTGGCGGCAGAATCTGCATTTCGCTCAGGCGCCGGAATATATTTACAATCCGACCGTTGCTACAGGCAATACGCAGATGGGGCGTAATGTCTCTCCTGATGGCTATCACAGCACTGCGTCGGTCGCGGCGGGTAATCAGGCCGGACTGTTCCAAATGCTGCAATGCGGTTCGGACCGTAGCACGTGACGCGCCAAACTGATGGGCGATATATCGCTCGGAGGGTAGTTTTTGCCCCGGTTTCAGTTGTCCGTTGGTAACCTGCCCGGTGAGGCTCTCGGCGATGCGGCGATGTAGTGCCGTGGGTGCGGCGTTTGCTGAGATTTGCTGATTTTTATTGGTTTTTCCGTTCATGACAATCTCCTATACGGTGCTAAAAGCCAGAATATGCTTACAACCAGACGTTCAATCCGGCGTTCGTAACAATCACACTTTTTCCTAAGACCACCATATTATAATACTGAACACACAAACTGACAAGGCATTCTAACACCGGCAAACATAATAATCAATAGAAACGAAATAAAAAATATCAAAATATAACGTAAAAATGAAATATGACGATTAATTTCCTATTTTTTCGATTCCTTCGTGGGTTTTCGCTGTCGAGGGGTGTTTTACGCGATTTGTGTTTGCTTTAACAGGCAGGGCTTGCTCGACATAAGTGCTTGTGCAGAATAGAGTTAAGAGGTGATCTCAGACTGCTGCTTGCGATTTGACCTGATTTGGGCTATGCTTCTGGCCGCGGGGGTGCATATCTCGGTTATTCTTGCTCCCTGGGCTTTCCTACGCTAGAATGCATCTTGCGTATTTTGGGCCTTGACCAGAGAAATAACACGGAAATCTGGCCCTTATCGTCCAGTATGAGTGCAAAATGGACCCTAAATCAACCAATTATATTGTTTTGCGGGTATGGGCTGTTATCCTGACACTCTTTCTGCTGGCGGGCTGCTCCAGTGAATCCGACCAGTCCCCAACCCCCCAACACATCTCTCAGGCCAGGCAGACACCACCCATTATCCTCATTACCATCGATGCCTTAAGGGCCGACCACCTGAACTGTTACGGCTACTCCAAAAACACCTCTCCAAATATCGATCAATTTGCTCAGGACTCACTTCTGTTTGAGAATTGTTTTTCCCATGCCCCGGAAACTCGCCCCAGTTTTGCTTCTATACTTAGCGGATTCCTGCCCCACGAAACCAAAATCAACGAAAGCGTTCAGTTACCACCGGCCGTAGAGACACTCGCCGAAATACTCCAAAAGCAGGGGTACAAAACCACTGCCGTAATAAGCAATTATCTTTTGCTAAAAGGAGAAGGTTTTGAGCAGGGCTTTATGATATACGATGACACCATGGACCAGCGAGAACTCATCCGCAATTGGCCGGAACGAATCGCCCAACACACCACCGACCGGGCTGTTGAGTTGATCGAACAGTTTCACAAAGATCGCCTGTTTATGTGGATTCACTATCAGGATCCGCATGGGCCTTATACTCCACCGCAGCCCTTTGCCGACCAGTTCCAAAATCCCGACCAAAAACCTCGAAATCTCGAAGTAAACACTTCATCAAAGGGCAGCTTATTAGCCTTTAGCGGTTGCGGCGGTATCCCCAGCTACCAGCAATTGGGCGACCACCGAGACTTCTACTACTATCTTTCCCAGTATGACGCCGAGATACGCTATCAGGACGAGCACTTCAAGCGACTCATTGACGCGTTAAAACAGTTTGGCCTGTATGACAGCGCCCTGATCATATTCTCAGCCGATCACGGCGAGGGCATGGGCGAACACAATTACTTCTTCGCTCATGGTGAATACCTCTACCGCAATCAGGTCCACGTACCGCTTATCATAAAATACGGCAGCGAGCTGACCGGACGAAGAACGGATTTTGTCCAGCATCTCGACATCCTGCCCACCATCCTCAACGTCCTGGGCCTGAAGGTTGACCCGCGATTTCGCGGTCGCGACCTCCGCCGCGACACCGGAACAAAGAGGGAAATCTTTGCCGAAATGAAATCGCCCAGGATCAGGGACAAAATCCTGTTCCCCCGGTTTTCCATAATGCTCGACGGTCTCAAGTTGATCTATACCCCTTTGGACAAGCAATTCGAGTTATTTGATATCACGACCGACCCTGACGAAATACATAACTTGCTTAACGACACCAAATACCGGTCCCAGGCCAATGACTTGAGAACCAGACTGATCCGTATCCACAATGAAGACCTTCTCGGTCTCGGCTCGGTGGCCGGGCCGCGGGGGCGTACTCCAGAAGAACTCGAAAAGCTCAAATCTCTCGGCTACACCAGATAACGCACAACGCCACATTCCCGCGGTTAAATCCCACAAAAAAAAGGCATTATCAGATCGATGGCGACACACAACGTCATCTGTCAGACAATGCCCAAAAAAGAAGCTGTTAGCGCTGAATTTATCGGCACTCTGACAGACCATCTTTAACCCCAAAATACAAAAGGATGAGATCATGGGAAACCCCCCTGGAACGCTGGTGGATTGTCGTCGATTCGGGGCCGCCCAAAAAATCGATTTACCTAATCTGCTAATCTCCTTATAATGCGCATGTTATGGTGTGCATGTTCTTTGCTAAGATGGAAGAAGGCGGAAGGAAAGTATAGTTTAACTAATACTACATCGCGATTTTATACAATTAACCACATAATGCTGGGGTGAATCGCTAATGTACAAAATTATCGACAAACAAACGCTGGGGCCTAATTTGACCCTGTATGAAATTGAAGCTCCCCGCATTGCCAAAACACGAAAATGTGGGCAATTTGCCATAGTACGGTCTTTTAAGCATTCCGAGCGAATTCCACTTACGGTAGCTGATGTAAATTATGATAAGGGGACCATTACTTTGATTGTCCAAACCGTGGGCAAGAGCACTTTAGAGATGACGCAATTGCAAAAAGGCGACTCCTTTCAGGATGTGGCAGGGCCGTTGGGCAAACCGAGTCATATTGAAAAATACGGGACCGTGGTTGTTATCGGTGGTGGCCTGGGAACAGCGGTGGTCTATCCCCAGGTAATCGCATTGCGGGAATTTGGCAATCGAATCATCAGCATTATCGGTGCTCGGACCAAAGAATTGCTCATCTTGCAGGATATGCTTGAAGCAGTGAGTGATCGGTTGATCATAACCACGGATGACGGTTCCATAGGCAAAAAGGGACTGGTAACCGATGCTCTCAAGGAACTTATCGATGATCCTGACACCGGTGTAGATGCGATCTATTGTGCCGGGCCGGTTATAATGATGAAAGCGGTCTCAAACCTGACCAGGCCTTTTAATATCCCTACTATCGTAAGCCTCAATCCCATAATGGTTGATGGTACCGGCATGTGTGGAGGCTGTCGGGTCACGGTCAACGGCCAGAGAAAATTCGCCTGTGTTGACGGACCGGAGTTTGACGGACATCAGGTTGACTACGATGAACTAATGGACCGGTTGACTACATATAAAAATTATGAAGAAAAGACGCTGAACCAATATAAAGGTGAGCACAAATGTAAATGCGATTCTTAGTAATAGTGACATAAGGACAAAGGATAATTTGCATGGCCGATAATAAAAGCTCACACTCAAACGAACAACAAGGCAAAACTTTAACGGCAAAACAGCGAATGGCAATTTTACGACAGCAGATGCCACAACGCAGTGGTAGTGAACGGATCAAGGATTTCATGGAAGTCAATCTGGGATTGACCGAACAGATTGCTATCTTGGAAGCACAGCGATGCCTGCAATGCAAAAAACCAAAGTGTATGGAAGGCTGTCCGGTAGAAGTCGATATACCCGGGTTTATCAAGTTGATAACTCAAGGGGATTTCCTCGGAGCAGCCGCTTTGGTTCGACGAGATAACAACCTTCCGGCGGTTACCGGCAGGGTTTGCCCACAGGAAACACAATGCGAAATCAAGTGTGTTCGTTGCAAAAGCGATGCTCCAGTGGCAATTGGCTGGCTTGAACGTTTTGTCGCAGACTATGAAATGAAGCATCGCAACAGTCGGCCGAGCCTGATTATAAAGAAGACGGGTAGGAAAGCGGCTGTGGTGGGGTCCGGACCGGCGGGTATTACCTGTGCTGGTGAATTGGCCAAGATGGGGCATGATGTAACTATTTTTGAGGCTTTTCACAAACCCGGCGGCGTACTGGTATATGGCATTCCAGAGTTCCGTATGCCCAATGATATCGTCGAAGATGAAATTGAAATTCTAAAGGCGCTGGGTGTCAAAATCGAAACCAACGTCATCGTCGGGAGTACACTGACCATTGATCAATTAATGAACGAAGAAGGTTACGAGGTTGTTTTTATTGCTAATGGTGCGGGACTACCGAGTTTTATGAACATCCCGGGCGAAAATCTTAAAGGAGTTTATTCCGCCAACGAATATCTCACTCGCTCCAATTTAATGGAAGCGTATATCACCAAATCGGATACGCCTGTTATACGAGGCAAACGAGTTTGTGTTATCGGTGGTGGTAATGTAGCAATGGATGCGGTCAGAACCAGCAAACGCATGGGGGCCGAGGAAAGCATTATCGTGTATCGCCGTGCACGTGAACAAATGCCGGCCCGAGTTGAAGAGGTGCTGCATGCAGAAGAGGAAAATATTAAATTCGAGTTCCTTACCGCACCCATTGAAATGTCGGGTAACGAAAACGGGTGGGTCAAAAGTCTCAAGTGTATAAGAATGCAACTTGGTGAGCCGGACGAGTCGGGACGACAGCGGCCGATACCCATCAAAAATTCGGAATTTTTCATAGCTTGTGATCTGGTAATTATGGCTATCGGTGTAAACGCCAACCCTCTTCTCACCCAGAATACGCCGGGGCTGAAATTGAATAAATGGGGCTATATCGAAACAGATGATAATCTTATGACCAGTATTCACGGTGTGTTTGCCGGTGGTGATATCACTCGCGGATCAGCAACCGTTATTTTAGCGATGGGTGACGGCAAAAAAGCGGCTCGAAATATGGACAAATATTTAGCGGAAAAATGATTGGTCTCTAAAAATGCCTGATATGACCAGACTTTCGGTTGTTATGCCTGTCTTCAATGAAAAAGACACCCTCGCACAGTGCGTACGCCGAGTACTGGCGGTGCAATTGCCGCTGGACAAGGAACTGATCCTGATCGACGATGCCAGCGACGACGGCAGCGATAAGGTAATCGAGGATATTTGCCGCCAGCACGTTTCGATGCCGATCAGGGTACTCACCCATAAACGCAACCAGGGCAAAGGAGCGTCTCTGCGAGACGGGTTCGCGGTTGTTACCGGCGATATAGTAATCATTCAGGACGCGGATTTGGAATACAATCCTGACGATTATCCGGCATTATTGAAACCCATTCTGGACGGGCGGGCGGACGTCGTATATGGCTCCAGATTCGTCGGCAGCCAGGAAAAACGGGTATTGTATTTCTGGCACTACATAGGCAACAAGGTAGTAACTACCCTGAGCAATATATTTACCAACCTGAACCTGACCGACATGGAAACGTGCTATAAGGTATTTCGCCGCGAGGTAATCGAGCGAATACAGATCAAGAGCGAGCGGTTCGGCGTCGAGCCGGAGATAACCGCCAAGATAGCCAAGGCACACTGGCGAATCTACGAGGTGGGCATATCGTATAGCGGACGCACTTACGAGGAAGGTAAAAAAATCACATGGAAAGATGGTCTCAAGGCGCTGATGACCATTATTCGTTTTCGCTTTTTTGATTGAGTGCTTCTAATGTCCGCGGTAAATATAGAGGTGATAATAAGGATCGTCTCCACCGCTTTTGAATTCTTCAAAGCTTTCGCTGCCACGATTGACAATCTCACGCAGCCGGCAATTGTCCGGGTCTTCTGTTTCGCTCGGAATACCTGACTGTTCCAAGATCGCCAGGCAAACCGACCTTTCCTGCCCTGATTGCTTTAGTATTTCTGCCTCATAGTAACCGATGGGTCTGGTCAGCTTGCCGCCTCCCAGATGCACAATTGAAGGATTCGCACACAATATCGGTTCATGCAATTCGTCTTGTTCACCAAGCCATCGACCCATCTGATAATACGGCACATAACCGGCCAACATAGGGCCCCGGGATGTGACTACACCATGTTCCAGCAAAGCAAACCCGATGCCATAAATCCAACCTATAGCCACGTATATCATCAGCAGACAGGCTGGAGCGATTCGATATGGATGAAGTTTTAGTCTGACGATTGCACAATTCAGCAAACAAACCAGTCCAATTGCCCCCGCCGGCAAACAATATATGTAACCGTTTCGTAAGAAAGAAATCATCGCAGGCAAACGGTGATTATCCCACCAATAGCCAATCAAAGGCCATGCCAACACCCCAAGGGTCAAACCGGCCAATATGCGCCCCAGCAGCCCAGTCCAGGTCACCCGGTCCATAACCTCTCCCAGCCAACCCAAGCCGGCCATACCGTAAATCAACAGCAACGGCAACACAGGCAGATAAAACCGCGTGCCCTGATCGAACCAGATGCACATCACGCACATATATAACAGCGCATACCACCCAGGCAGGTCACGGTATTTTCGCAACATACGGCACCATCCGGCTAACACCGGAATAAAAACAATCACCACAAAATACAAGGGCAAATTCATCGTCTCGATGTTTAGCAGAATCTGCACACTTCTTGTCAGCACAATTGGAACCATTTCGGTTAACCGGTGAATAACAATCCCTATCAAAGTTGTTTCACCGGTGACTGTCCGCCAGTATTCCAGATAATCACTTTCGTTGATGCTGTAATAAAATTTCCAAAGTACAAAAGGCACGGCACATACCAGGAATATCGACAAAACCATGACCAATCGTTTTCTGTCGTTCAGATCTTCCCGACGGCCGAACAACAACCACAAAAATACCGCCGGCCCCAGCAGCAATCCCACAGACCGGCTCAGCCACGCCGATACCGCCAACAATATCCCCCCCAGCAAGTATTTCAAATTGCGACGACCATCAAGCAGAACCAACGCCCACACGCTCACAGAAGCATAAAGAACATCAGAAAGGATCAACATACAGTGTTGAAAAACCGTTACGTTCGCCAGAACTAACAATCCTGTCAGCAGAGCACACTTCGAACTCAGATAACGCAGTGCCAATCGCCACGAACCAATCGCCAGAAGAATCGCTAAGAATACCTGCACCAGTTTCATGGAAGCAATGGGAAATTGTTCTCCACTTGCCACCGGTGAAAGCTTGATAACACCCGCCAAGATAACCGGCAATAAGGGTGGAAAGTAACGGGCCGGGCTTCCGTTGAACTGATACCCCTGCCCCTGAGCCAGCGACTGTCCCAATCCCAGATACGCACTGCTGTCGGGAGTAGCTTTGAAACGGTTGCTCACCGAAATAAAATACAACAGAAAACTCAGTATTATCACGCCGGCAAAAAAAACAAACCACTTGTTTGAAGTATTCTGGCCGTTCATATATCTGGCTATCGACTATCCGGGTGCCCCTGAATGATTTTTTTGCCCGTATCGTTACGCAGACGCAACCGGAATATTTTTGTTTTTCGAGCGCACTATAACGTCCGGTAACTCTGCAGCGCAATTTGATTATCCCCGTGGCAAACTCATTATTAACACAATATTGGTCGCAACAGCAATTTATGGTCTATCCGTCACGGGTAAAATTCGATAACTAACTGTGATATCAGCAAATACTGCTCAAAAATATCACGCTACCTTTTTAATGTGGAACCGGAAAGACATGCCTACAGCACCGACGCTTACTACTCCCGAATTAAATGATGCTGCCACAGCCGAAGCTGTCTGTAAATCTTTGGAAGTCCTTGAAGGACTGTATTTGTACAACCATTGGATATTCTCAAAAATTCGCCCTTTTATAGGCGATAACATCCTGGAAGTCGGCGCCGGCATCGGAAATATCACCCAATTTCTGCTGAATTATTCCCGGGTTGTGGCTCTGGAGCCGCATCGGCCAAGCGCTCAGCGGGCCAAAAACAACTTTCGCAGTCACGGTAATATCGAAGTCGTTCAGGCCACCCTGGAAAAATTTACCGATGGACGCAACGGTGATGCCGCCTTCGATACGGTAATATGCCTTAATGTTCTCGAACATATAGAAAACGACGTGCTGGCACTGCGCGCCATGAAAAATTGTCTGAGCGATTCCGGACAGATAATAATCCTTGTACCAGCACTGAAAGCATTGTTTGGCAATCTGGATCGGTCTTTCGGTCACTACCGGCGGTATAATCGACGTATATTACGTCAACGTTTTCAGGAAGCTGGTTTGCACGAGGTCAAATCATTTTATATGAACATGCCAGGTGTCCTGGGCTGGTTCCTCCACAGCAAAATTCTTCAGCGACGGCAGATCAATCCCCAGTCGGCTCAGCGATTCGAAAAAACAGTACCTTATATTTCAGCCGTCGAATCGCTTGTCTCTCCTCCTCTGGGACAATCTTTGATCATGGTCGGCAAACCTTCCTCTTAAAAACTTTCAGAAATCGAGGCGACAGCGTTATTGTCAAAAACATAATAATCCGGATTATACAAGATAGCCTATAAGTATGCAAATTCTACTAATAAATCCACCCTGGGTTAAACGCAAAGGCAACATTTGGAATAATATCGCATGTGTTATGCCTCCACTGGGGCTGGCATGGATGGCTGCGGTACTGGAGCGGCAAGGACACCACGTGCATATTCTGGACGCTCACGCTGAGCGGGTGAATATAGACCGTTTTCCGGACCGACTGCGAGAATTAGGACAATTCAATATCATCGGCATCACCGCCACCACCGCCCTGATCAACAACGCTCTGGAAATTGCCCGAATGGCCAAAGCGCAGCAGCCCGCATCGAAAGTGGTTCTTGGAGGTGTGCATCCCACCGTACTGCCTGAGGAAGTCCTGGCCGAAAAAGCAGTCGATTTAGTGGTTCGGGGTGAAGGAGAAAACACAATACTCGATATCGCTTCGGAGAAACCATTCACTGAAATAGATGGTATCTCCTTCCGCATAGACCGACAAGTGCAGCACAATCCGGAACGTGCACTTATTAAAAACCTGGATACTATCGGCATGCCTGCCTGGCATTTACTTCCTATGGACAAATATTATCCAGCGGCCGGCACCAGCAAACGATTACCGGCAATATCTATGCTCACTACGCGCGGCTGTCCGGGCCGCTGCACTTTCTGCTATCGTATTTTCGGTCAAAGGCTGCGAGTTCGCTCCGGCAGAAAAATTGCCGAGGAAGTCAAATATCTTCAGGACAACTACGGTATTCGTGAGATATGCTTCTATGACGATACCTTCACAGTTCATAAAAAGGAAGTTTACGCATTTTGCCAAGGGCTTGACGAACTGGGCGTCGATATCACCTGGAGTTGTTTCAGCCGAGTGGACACAGTTAACGAAGATTTGCTCGCCACAATGAAAGAATGTGGTTGTCACCAGATAATGTATGGCATCGAATCGGCCAGTCCTGCTATTCTGAAAAACATCGGCAAACGTACGGAATCAGTTAAAGCCGAGGAAGCGGTACGTATCACCAGGAAAGTCGGTATCGACGTACGCGCCGCCTTTATGCTCGGCAACCCAGGCGAAACGAAAGAAACTTTGGAAGAAACTTTGACTTATGCTATCAAACTTAATCCGGAAATCGCCATCTTCAATATCACTACTCCATTCCCGGGTACCGAAATGTTCGATTGGGCCAAGGCGAACGGCTATCTGACCACCACCGACTGGGAAGACTACGATCTGGCCAATCCGGTAATGGAACTGCCCACCATATCGTCGGAACAGATTCAGCAATTTTACCAAAAAGCTTATCGTAAGTTCTTTTTGCGCCCCAGCTATCTCGCCATGCGCATCGCCAAGATACGCAGCGTCGTTGACCTCATTGACGCCGGCAGGGCCTTGAAAGCCGTGGTAAGCACCTGACCGAACAATTTCGTCTGCCAAAAGAGTATAACGCCTTGTATTCATTCCGTGCTTGAATTCAGCCGAAGGAAACATCTTGCTATTGAACAGTAAGTTTCAGAATTCTCCGCGTTGCGGATGTAACCTTGAGACCCTCAGCGATTCTCAGCCCCATCACCCAGGCAATGCCCTGCTCATCGCAGACCAATGACACCAGCTCTCGCGTTTCAAGAGGCGTCTTAAGGTCGGTGAAAAAATTACCCAGCTTCTTCTGGGCCGGCGCCCCCAAAGGCCAAAACTTATCACCCTGCCTGCGCCTTCGCAGCAGTAAGGGAAGCTCGATCTGATCCATATCAAACATTTCTTCCCCGTCAGTCTTTTCCAACTGAAATGTCTTCAGCAGTTCCTGCCCGCCCGAGAAAATTTCAGCTTGCAAACTCCGGGCGCATCTGCAACTTTGGTCCCGCGGATCGATCCGGAAACAGCCCCGACCCAAATCGGTAATGCCTGGAATCCGCAGTGGAAGTTTATCAATGCTCGCCGTGGAATCGCTGTCGTGTTCGGATGCCGTTGTGTAAATACGTAATTCGGACTCCGTACGCCCCACTTTCAGACCATAAGGCAGTTGGATAACATTCCTCCGCTGATCGCCCCCCTCGGCCAAGGCGAGAATAGCGGTAATCTGTTTGAACCCGATACGCTGCTGCGGCACCTGCAAAGTCTCCATAGCCTGATAAATAATCTCCGCCTGTTGAATCCGCGATCGCCCCGCAAATGCCGCGGCATCGATAACCAGGCAATCATCTTCCTGTTTCAGCATCAGCTTTTCCAGATCGGCCCGCCCCTCCCGGCTCAGTATAGCACTGAAATCCCCGGCTATCTGCCCCAATTGGCCAATCGCTTCACGAATCTCAGGATTGTACTTATCCTCAAGCACAGGCAGTAGTTCATGACGAATGCGATTGCGGGTATGAGCATAAGAAAGATTACTGCGGTCCAACCGATATTTGATGTTATGTCGCTGCAGGAATTCTTCGATCTCACCTCGCCGTAGCGACAACAGCGGGCGAACCAGCTTCAAATCCGATTGCCCACTGCCGGAAGATTCGCCGGCACACAACCCCGTTTCACTTAATTGCCGCACCGCCGGTATCCCCGCCAAACCTCTTATACCGGTGCCGCGAATAATACGATGCAAAATTGTTTCAACGTTATCGTCAGCGTTATGGGCCAGGGCTATTTTGCTGCAGCCGCAGGTACGGGCCGTCTCGCATAAAAAACGATAACGCTCCCGGCGAGCCGTCAGTTCAATTGATTGGCCCTTTTCCTTTGCGACCCCGGCAACATCTATCGAACCGATAGTTGCCTCCAGACCGAGCTTTTGTGCTTGTCGGCGAACAAATTCCACGTCCTCGTCACTTTCACAGCCGCGCAACTGATGGTCCAGATGTCCCACGTGCAGCGAGGAAAACTTCAGCACACCGCTTTCCCGCAGCATTACCAACCCGCCCAACATAGCCATACTGTCGCAGCCGCCCGATACCGCCAGCAGCCAGCCTTCGTCCGGGACAAACATCTGCCAACGCTGTATCTGCCGGAGAAGCTCCCGCAAAAAATTGTCGCAGTCAATATCGCTCATTTTCGGTTCTGGCAATCTAATTTTGTCAAATCACTATACAACCGCTGCATTCCCGGCAAGTCCAGGCCCAGCCCCTGACCGCGCCGCAACGGTTCGCCGATAATCGATTCGATCTCCATGGGCTGACGTTGGTGCCGATCCAACTGCATCGAGGTATAATACGGTTTCATCTTAGCCGAATAGTCCATCATTTTAACCAAACTTTCATCTTCGATAACCAAACCATGCGATTGTGCCGCGGCCTGCACCTCTTTCATCAGCCGTTCGACGCACACGCACAGTTCGTCATCAGCCATAATACAATCGACCGTCTTATCCAGCAGTGCCGAAAGACCGTTAAAAGGCACATTCCAGACAAGTTTTCTCCACTGCGCCAGGGCCAGATTATCGACCACTTCGCATTTCACATAACTTTGTCGGAGCATTTCTCCAAAGCGCTGCAGTTTTTCATCAGGCCCGCGACCAAAGTTACCGATATGAATATGGCCGTAGTCCAGGTGATTTATTACGCCCGGCTCCAAACGGTTCGAGCACAAAAACGCCAGCCCCCCTGCCACTCTTTCCGGTCCAAACAACTCAGCCAAACGCTCGTCATTACCCAGCCCATTCTGAGCCGTCAAAACTCTCGTCTCAGCCCCCATCAGGGGCGTCAAAAGCTGCTGATAAAAATCATTGGCCGTGGTCTTCAAACCGACAAAAACCAGGTCAACCGGCGGAATATCTTCTACCCGGCGGTAGCAGTTGACCTTGGGCAGGTAAAAATCACCGTTGCAACTATGGACCATAAGACCCTTTTGCCTGACCGCTTTGTAATCTCGCCGCATAAGAAAATGCACATCGAACCCCGCCCGAACCAAAAGTGCTCCGTAATACCCACCCAGCGCTCCCGCTCCAACAACAGCAATACGCATAGACTTATTGCCTCCACAAAAACACGCTTCGCACCACTAACGCCACGCCATTACTCAATGTGCTACAGGCTCGCCCAGCAGCATTTTCAATTCTTTGAGTTTTTCTTCGAGCATCTCTGCGTTTTGCGCCTCCACGTTCAGCCGCAGTAGCGGTTCGGTATTACTGCCCCGACAATTGAACCACCAGTTTTTATATTGAATTGTTACGCCGTCAAGATAATCGATCTCGGCATCAGCATATTTTCGCGCCAGCTCCTCCATCATCGCTTTTTTGTCTTCCACCTCGAAATTCATCTCACCGCTGCTATGATAGCGATGCAATGGATTGACCAGCTCACTCAGGGGCTTATCATCGGCCGAGAGTATATTGAGTATATGAACCAACGTGATTATGCCGCTATCGGCAAAAAAGTTGTCGCGATAGTAAAAGTGGCCGCTCAATTCCCCGCCGAAAACACCCTTAGTGTCTCTCATCGCCTTCTTCATGAATACATGCCCCACTCTCTCCCGTCGCGGCACCCCACCGTGCAGTTCGATCTCTTCTTTGAGCGACCGGCTTGATCGCAAATCGTAAACAATCGTCGAACCGGGATTCTTCTGCAGAAAATAACCCGCCAGCAGGGCCGTAATAATGTCACAGCCAACCGTCGCCCCAGTCTCATCCACCACCATCAAGCGGTCGCCATCTCCATCGAAACACAACCCCATATCCGCTTTTTTGTCGATAACAGCTTGTTTCAACTCCGCCAGGTTACCTTCGACCAATGGGTTCGGATCGTGCTTGAACGTACCGTCATGCTCAAAATTGAGCGCTGTTATCTCCAGGTCGAGATCGCCCATAATTTCCGGTACTATTTTACCCGCCATGCCGTTGGAAGCGTCGATCACAATCTTAAGCTTCTTCAAATTACTACCCAGAAACCGCAGTACATGACGCCGATATGCCTCGGTCAGGTCTTCCTGACGAACCTGGCCGCAACCGGCTCCCGCCGTATGACGCAATGCCGTAGCGATGTGCTTGATCTCAAGCAGCCCGGTATCGCTGCCGATAGGCCGGGCCTTCTGGCCGCTTATCTTGAATCCATTATACTGGGCCGGATTATGGCTGGCCGTTACCTGCACGCCTCCGCACGTACCCAAATGATTGATCGCAAAGTATATCTGCGGTGTATCGATCATTCCGATATCGATTACATCCGCTCCCGAAGCGGTCATACCTTTAATCGCCGCCTCAGCCAGCGACGCACTGTGCCTGCGCATATCACGTGCCACAATCACCGATTGGGCGCTGGCCATGCCGCGATCATAGCCATGTAGCAGTGAACGCAAAAACTGCGCCGTAGCGTGACCGATCTTCCACGCGGCATCCTCATCAACCTGCTGAGGATACAAACCACGAATATCATACGCCTTGAATATAGATCCATCCATTTTTGTCTTCCACTTTCTTTAATGTATCACTGATCTTGGCGTCATTACCCTTCAAAATTCCAATCCTGTTTATTTTAGCGCATCATCATCGGACGTTATGTTATGCGAACCAGCCCAATAAATCAACCCACAGAATCGCCCAAACCAAAAATTATCCCCCTGGCTCATGCCTCATGCCTTATTCCCCTTCTATCTTCCTCCCCCACTCATGCCTCGTGCCTTCCTCTCCTTCTCTACTCCTCCCCCTCGTGCCTTCTTCCCCACAATTGGCCCTGCCGGAAATTACCATAAACCAGTCAAATGCCGGGTTTACCACCGTTTCGTGGCATTTTCGTGACATTATTGATAAAAAAAAGGCAGACCCTTAAGTCTGCCTTTCCCGTAAGAAAAAAACTGTTTCCCAATCCTATGGTGTGTGCTCATCCAGTAAAAGGTCTAGTGCTTGTGATAGATTCCCTTCCACATCGTACGTTCCGTCAGCCAACGCCATTCTTATAGCTTCTACCTTCTCGGCTCTGATCTCCGGCATCGCCGCGATCTTGCCCAGATAAGTACCCACATCCGAAATTTGCACTTCATCCTCATTTTTACCCGCTGAGGACACCGTTGTGCTCTTTTCAACCCCCCCAGACGATTGCTGCCCAACCGGCGGCAACTGTCCGTAAGTGTTGATTCGTTGAATGTTGTTCATAAAATGCTCCGTTTTTGTTTATTCTGCTTGCGTGTATCTACTGCCGCTTCTCTCTGTCCATCCCAGTCAGGCTTGTCTTACCCATCGTGGCAAACCTATAAACCACAATATGTTGTGATCGCTTTCTCCAACGTGGCCAACGTTTTCTACTTTCCTTATCGACGCTGGGCCACAAAAAACTTGAAAAAAAACCACTATCGGCAATCTTACGGCAAACACGCTTATTAACATGGTTATCGGCATCAACCTTCCGTTATAGGTCCTTGATTTGCAAGTAGTTAGCCTAAATTAACACTCTCCAGATTAGCTATCTTAACCAGCATTACCATCCTTCCTAATCGGCAAAGACCCATAACCTCAACTACAATATATAGTTATCCCCCCACAAAAAAATTTTTTGTTTTTATATCCCCATACTCCATTAAATTCATACCAAAATATGGAAATCGCCGGATTCCACACTGGACTGGATACGTCTTCCCCTGCTGGGCCGCCCCAAACCAATGCAACAGGAAATATTCAAATCTTCGCACAAAACACCCATAAATTTGAGAACCGCTTCTTGACGAGGAGACGTAAATACAATAGAATGTTGAGGTTGAGTAGTTGTGCATCGCCGGTGTAGGCGGTGTTGCCGAATGGTGGTTGTTACGGAAAATGGAACATTGATCGCATTTTGAAAAGGAAAGTAAGATATGCAAAGCAATTTCGCCAAATCAAGTGTAAGAATGTCAATTGTGTTATTGCTGACAGTTATCCTGTTTGCCCCATCCTGCAAAAAATCTGAATCGGCACCTAAGCCGGGAGGAAACAATGTTGCCACCAGCCCAGACAAGCCCGGCGACAACAACACCGGTAAAACGCCTGGGACGGACGCAACCCCAACTACCGCCGGACTTGTGCCGCTGCCGATCAAGCTGCCCACGCCAATGTTCAAAGGTACGCCGACACCTACCGTAGTACCAAACCTTGAGACACCTCTGGGCCGAGATCGCGACCCGTTCCTGGCCCCGGTTGGAGCAAAAAATGTCGCATTAAACAAACTGGTAAGCAGCAGTGACGATGCGCCAATCATCGGCCAGATCGAATGGATCACCGACAGCGACCGGGAAGCGTCTGACGGCTCCTATGTTGAGTTAGGTCCAGGTCCGCAACACGTAACCATCGACCTCGGAGCAAAACATGAAATATATGCCGTTCTTTTCTGGCACTATCACGGTCAAGCCTGCGTCTATTTTGACGTAGTAGTACAGATTGCCGACGACCCCGATTTTATTACGAATGTCACAACCATCTTCAACAACGATCACGACAACACTTCCGGTTTTGGCAGTGGTCCTGATAAAAACTACGTCGAAACGAATGAAGGCAAACTTGTCGATGCCAAACGTGCTCAGGGCCGTTATGTGCGACTTTACAGCGACGGCAACAACCTCTCCGAATTGAACCGTTACATCGAGGTCGAAGTTTACGGCAAACCCGTACAATGAAAATACCCTCTTGCTATAGCTTCTTGCCACGAGGAAATAAAACATGCAAAGTAAAGACGCTGGTCTGAATACAAGAATACTTGTTATTTTGCTGACAGTTATCTTGTTTGCCCCATCCTGCAAAAAATCTGAACCGGCATCTGAACCGGGAGGAAACAAGGTTGCTGCCAACCCGGAAAAGTCCGGTGATAACGAAACCGGCAAAACCTCCGAGCCAAGCAAAACCCCAACTACCGCCGGACTTGTGCCGCTGCCGATCAAGCTGCCTAAGCCAACGACCAGAGTTACGCCGACGCCTGCCACAGTACCCAACCTGGAGACACCTCTGGGCCGAGATCGCGACCCGTTCCTGGCCCCGGTTGGAGCAAAAAATGTTGCCTTGGGCAAAC
>Ga0315290_10000080_pt1 | contig 52891 bp, 41 predicted proteins | sample YL17G12_0_MG_FD_203627 | JGI IMG/M metagenome (GOLD analysis project Ga0315290, IMG submission 203627) | Sediment microbial communities from Yellowstone Lake, YNP, Wyoming, USA - YL17G12_0 | ecosystem: Environmental > Aquatic > Freshwater > Lake > Sediment | place: USA: Wyoming | collected... | reverse complement strand
GTCCTTGATCTTCATTTCCAGCCGCACCCGGCCGATGCCGTAATCGTCCACCGCCCGGATCATCACCGCGAGGTCCGCGCCGGGGTTGGCCGTCTCCTGCCGGGCGGGCTTGAGCAGCTCGACCGAGGGCGGCTTGTCGGGCAGCACGCGGACCCGGTTCACCCGCGGATTCGGGTCCCTGTGGCCCGCGCCGTTGGCCATCTCGACCGTGAACGTGCCGTCCTTGAGCAAGGGCATTTTGGCGATCAGGAGCATGCCGTCCTCTTCGACGCGGCCGGGGAACCGCAGCCCCTCGGCCTGCACCTCGCCCGACGCAATCGCCGTGGACGGCCGCACCCTCAGCTCGGCCATGGTGTACTGCGGGGCCTCGAGGTCGGCGTCCTTCTGGGGAAAGGTTTCGTCGGGCCGGCCCAGGTACTCCGGATAGTGGAACCGGACTTCCACGGCCTCGATGGTCGGCTTCTGGCGGACCGTCACCCCGTAGACCCGGGTCTGCGAATCGCCGATCTCCAGGCGGTAGACAAAGGCCTTCCGCACCGCGGAAAGGCTCACGCGGTAACGCGAGTTCTTCTCCTCGGGCGCCATGGCCAGCGCGGTTTCCTCTTCGCCTTCGGGAGTGACGAAGAGCGTGGCGTTGCAGACGGTGCCGCTCGGGTTGACGATCGTCCCGGTCACGTCCAGGCTGGAGCCGTCGAGGACCTCGGCGTCTTCAGGGCTGACGGCGATGGGGCCCACCGACCCGACCACCGGGACGAAATCCCACGGCTGCAACAGCCGGCTGGCGGCCGAGCCCCAGGCCGGCAACAGCATCTGGCAGCCCAGGGCCAGCACGGCGAGCAGGCCCAGGAAGCCGAGCGACTCGCCGAGGTCCCGGGGCGTTTGCATGCAGTAGAGGAACCGCCGCCAACGGGTCTCGCGCTTGGCCGCCTCGTCGAAGCGGAACCGGCCGATCCGGGCCGCGGCCTGGTCGACCGCGCTTTGGCAGAAGGCCCGATCGGCGTTCTGCACGTCGCTGGAGAGCTGCACCAGGTTGATCAGGTCGCTGCCCAGCTCGGGGAACTCGACTTCGACCCGCCGGGCCGTGGCCTCCAGGCTCCGCTGGCTCCGGGCCAGGCGGCGGACCACCAGGGCGACCATGGCCAGGGTCGCCCCCAGCCAGACCACCGAGAGCGCCGCCAGCCAAACCTGCGAGAACCGCACCAAAGCGTCGCCGAGCATGAACGCCAGCAAGAGCCCGAAGGACATGGCCGTGGCCAGGACCGCGGTGCTCAGCAGCGTGAACAGCCACCACCGCTGCCGCGTCGCGTCGAGCCGCTCGATGACGTTTTCAGCCGCAGGGGACATGCTCGCTCAGTGCGTCGTCGCGTAGACCAGGAGGTTCGTCCCGATCGCCAGTGCCGACTCGTCCTTCAAACCGTAGCTGTATGCGTGGGGGAACTGCTCCCAGCCGTTGCCCAGGTCGAACTTGCTGTAAATGACGGCCAGCCGGCCCTCCAGCGTAACGCCTTCCAGCTCGGGCGTGTTGAAGGGCCCAAAATCCTCGCGGACCCGGGGCGTGTACTCGACCTCGCGGACCTCGTAGTGGCATCGATACAGGGGGTGGTCCGCGGGGAGCTTCTGGAGTCGCTGGCCCGGGAAGACCTTGGCCAGCTCCCGGCGGAACGCCAGGTCGAACGAGGTCCGGCCGCAGCAGGCATCGGCCACCAGGAGCCCGCCGGCCTTGAGGTACTTCTGGAGCAAGGCCACCTCGTCCTGGCCCCAGGCGAACTCGCGGTGACCGGTCATGTACATAAGCGGGTAACCCGCCGCCTTCGGGTCCTTCAGTTGCACCCGCTCCCGCTTGAACTTCACCTCGAGCGTGGAGTTGTCCCGCGCGTGTTTCAGGAGGTTGTGGACGGCCGAAGGGTCGGGGTCCCAGTCGCCCTCGTGCACCAGTTGGGCGAAGACGAAGTCGTCGCGGCTGGGAGCCTCGGCCTCGTAGTAGACCTTCGTGGTGCTCAGGAACCGGGCGAGCTGGAAGTTGCCCAGCACGTACGTGACGAGGTTGGCCCCAAGCTGCCGGGCCTGCTCGATGCTCACCCGGGTGCCGCGGGGATGCTCGTGGCCGTCCCAGCCGCAGGTCATGTCGTAGGGCGAGAAGATCACGCCCGCCCTGCACCCGAAGTCGATCGACTCCAGGCAGGGGTCCTCGACGAACGTCGAGCCGTCCCCCTTCTTGTACGTCAGGGCGCCGAGCTTGTAGTACGACGAGTACACCGGGTCCTCGCGGAGCATCTTGCGAAGCGGGCGCTGGGGGAAGATCAGGTCCATCTCGCGGCGGAACGACTCGGTAAAATCCTTCCAGCCGCAGCAGGCGTCGCCGAGGATCGTGCCGCCGTCGAGCACGTACCGGGCGAGCTTCGTCCGCACCTCGCTGGGCAGCTCGAACTGGCTGTGCCCGGCGAACAAGATTGCCGGAAGCTCGCGCGGATCAAAGGAGAAATGCTCGAAATCGGCCTCCAGGGGCCGGTAGTTGATCCCCAACTTCTGGCTCGTCCACGTCAGCAGCGTGGTCAGGTCGGCCGGATCGGTCATCCAGTCGCGGTACATGGTCCGCTTGCCGTCCTTGGTCATCCACCTGGCCTGGCCCATGGCCATCTTGCCGATCAGCGCCGGGGGCGCCGGCGGGCGCTTCTTCTCGGACCGACGCAAGGGCGTGGCCGGCAGCGGCAAGGGCGGGAACGACTCGCCGCCGGTCTGGTGCTGGGGCTTGGCCTGCGGGGGCGGCCCGCAATCGACCGGGCCCGAGGCCTCGTCAGCAGCCGCCCAGCCCAGGCCCGGAACCCCGAGCCCGGCCGCCCCGCCGATCGTGCACGTGAGGCCCAGCTTTTCCAAGAACCCGCGGCGAGAAAGCCCGCCGACGCGAAGGTCTCCAAGGTCTGCCATCGATGCCTCTCCCAATGGACTGCCGGCCGCCGCTGGCGCGCGGCCCAAGACGCGATCCTGGCGGGGCCCTATCCCACCATGTCTATTTTCGTGAGATTCACACCCCTACGTCAAGAGGATCCACCTGAGACCAGCCCGCCATAACCCTTCCGGCGGGTGTGGCCCTAACCCAGGCCAGCCGCGTCAGGTGCCACGGGCATCCTGCCCGTGCCTGCTTCTTGCACTGGGTGCCTGGCGGCCGCAGCGACGAAGCCCCGGGTGGCGGATTCCTGGGGCATCGCTCCGCTATGCCCCAGCCACCCATCGCCTCTCCCGGTGAGAAATGCGGCCCGGGCCTGCTTTCGCACGCGCCCGGCTTGCCTTACGCTAAGTGGCTGCACCCACACGCCTTCGCCTCGAGGGGAGACCACCGATGGAAACCACGATGCTGTTCGGGGCTTTGCTGGCCGCGATCGCCGGGCTGGGCACCGGGACCTGCGGATGGCCCATGCGCCTGATGCGACGCTACCGGTTCGAGCAGTTCTGGTTCGTGGCCATGCTCGTGGGCCTGATCGTCATTCCCTGGGCGGTCGTGCTTACGTGCATCCCCCAGCCGTTTGCGATCTACAGGGAAGTCGGCTGGAGGCCGCTGGTGGGAGCGAATCTCCTGGCCATCGCCTGGGGCGCGGCCAACGTCCTGGCGGGGATCTGCGCCCTGCGCATCGGCTTTACGCTGAGCGGCTCGATCCTCACCGGCGTGGGGGTGACCGTCTCGGTCATCGCGCCGATGCTCTATCCCGCACTGGCCAAGAAGGCCCCCCCGCCGCTGTCGCCCGCCGGACAGGTCATCCTGCTGGGCGTGGCCGTGATCCTCGTCGGCGTGGTCTTCTCGACCTTGGCTGGGTTCGGCCGGGAGCGGGTGCTTAGAAGCCGCGACGAGCCGCCCCCCTGGGCCTCCGGCGGTTTTTTGGGCGGGCTGGTGCTGGCGGTCATTGCCGGCGTGCTCTCCGCCGGAATGCAATTGGCCAACGCCTTCGGCCACGATCCCATCGTCAACGCCATGAAGAGCCACCAGGTGGCCGTGGTGCCCAGCGAGATGTCGTTTTGGGCTGCGGGGCTGTTCGGCGGCGCCCTAGTCAACGTGCTCTATCCTGCCGCCCTTATGACCGGCAAGAGATCCTGGGATGTCCTCCGCCGGCACTGGCCGGAAATGGGGCTGAGCCTCTGCCTCGGCTGCCAACTGATGCTCGCCTTCGCCCTGTTCGGCTACGGCCGCATGCAGATGGGCAAGCTCGGCGATTCCCAGGCCCCGGGCATCCAGTTGGCCATGCAGATCGTCGGCAGCCTGCTGCTCGGCATCCTGGCCGGGGAATGGCGCGGCGTGCGCGGCAAGCCCCGCGTGCAGATCGCCGCCGCCTTCGCCATGCTCTTCGCCGGCGCAGTCTTGATGATCTACGCCAGTACGCTTGTTCCCCCAACAGAGTAGCGACCCAAGCCATGCTCGATCAACTGACCCGCACCCTGGCCGAGACCGGAAAGACGACCGAGATCCTCCACACCGGCGACGGCTCGCGCCTGCTCATTCTGGCCTACGGCGCGCGTGTCCTGGGGCTCTATCCCCCGCACGACGACCAGAGCTTCTACTGGGCCAATCCCGCCCTGGACGCCGCCGCCTCCGCCCGGGCGATGTTCGCCTCCGACGCCTGGCACAACACCGGCGGCGACCGCACCTGGCTGGCCCCGGAGCTCGACACCTTCTACCCGGACGCCAGGCTCGACCGCTACGTCCAGCCCCGGGCACTCGACATGAGCGATTACGCCATGGAGCGATCCGGCGGGGGGCTGGCGCTCAGCCGGCGCATGACGCTCCACCTGGCCCGGCCCGATTGCGACGTCGACCTCCGCCTGGTCAAGTGGCTCGGCCCGGCGCCTCATCCGCTTCGCGAGGAGGCCGACCTGGCCGGCGTGCTCGAAGGCGTCGCCTACGCCGGGTACACCCAACGGACGAGCCTGGAGCTGGTCGGGCGCAGCGCCGGCAGCGGCGCGACCCTGGGCCTCTGGAACCTCATCCAGCTCCCGCCCGGCGGAGAACTTTTGGTTCCCACGTACAGCCGCGCCCGGCCGCGACACTACTTCGGCGAGATCCCCGCCGAGCACTTCACCATCGAAGACCGCATGCTCCGGCTGGCCGTGAATTTCCCCAAGTCGCACAAGATCGGACTTCGGGCCGCGATCCTGGCCGGCCGGGCCGGATACGTTTATCCGCGGGGGGACTCCTGGAACCTGGTGATCCGCAACTTCGCGGTCAACCCCTCCGGCCAATACGTCGACGTGCCCAAGTCCGACCCGGCCGATCGCGGCGACGCGCTCCAGGTGTGCCGGGTGGACGAGCCGGAGTACGGCAGCTTCTTCGAGCTGGAGTACCACGCCCCGGCCCTGGGCGATCCACCCCTTCCGGACCGAAGCGGCGACGTCTCCCAGGTCTGGGCCTTCCGCGGCCCCCGCGAGGCGATCAACGCCATCGCCCGGCGCCTGCTCGGGGCCGGCATGCGCTGAGGGCCGTCGCTGCTTCTCCTCTGAGCCTGAAAGGCTCAAATACGACAGCCCAGGGCAACGCCCTGGGTAGGGTGAACGAAGGAAGGTCCTCAGCCCTGAAAGGGCGTTATCCAGGGCGGCTTGGGATGCCGATCGCAGGATGCGTTTTTTTAGGCATGCCAGGGCAAATGAATGAGGGTGGTGACGTTCCGTGGTGGCTTCGGCCGCCAGGGCGCTGGTCGAATACCCATTCACTTGCCCTGCCATGCCTCAGAAAACGCACTCCGCCATTGCCAATCCTCTCCCGATTTCGCGCAGAGCGGGCTACGGCTCTTCCGCCGCTTGCCGGCATTGGGCGAGGAAGGCGTCGATGGGCGCCTGGAGCTGGGCCGGGTCGAGGCCGGCGTCGGCCAGCCAGCCGTTGAGCGCGTCGAAGTCCGGCCGGGCGACCAACTGAGCCACCCCCGGCAGCCTGTGCTCCCCGCCCGAAGCCCGCGCACGCCGCAGGCCGATAACGTGGTTCTGCGCCCACATCTGGAGGTGCTGGCCATGGCCGATCACAAGCCAGTAGACCAGTGCGGCCAGCTCATGCACAGCGGCGTGGGTGGCAAGGCCGGCCCGCTCCAGATAGTTGCAGAGGTTGTGGTGCGACATCCCGCGGTCTACCGGATCGGGGAGCGTGTTGCACAGGGCCAACGCGCCGCGCTCCAGGCCGATGGCCTGCTGGAGATCGCCCTTTCGGTTGAATAGGTCCGCGAGCGCGGACAGGGTCTTTGAGCGGTTCGCCGTGTCGCCCGCGGTTTGGAAGACCTCCAGGCACTGCTCCAGTTCTCGCTGTGCCTCGTCCAGGCGGCCAAGTGAAAGCAACGGGCCGCAGCGGTTGTAGCGGCCGCGGGCGATCTCGTGCTCCGAGGCCCCCCGGGCCCGCTTCGCCGCGATGCTCTCGCCGATCCGCTCCAAGGCCGGTTCCCAGTGCTCGAGGGCGAAATGGGCGTTCCATCCAATGTCGAGTGCGCTGATGAAGGCGCGGCCGAGAAACTCCGCATCGGGGGCTTCCGGGAGGGACTCGCCCCGTCGCGTCCGCTCCCACCACGCGCGGATGCGGGCCAGGCGCGAGTCGATCTCCGGCAGGGCCCCTGCGGCCCGGCCCTGCATCACGTCGATCCGCAGGGCCTCCAGCTCGCTTCCCAGGACGTCGACCGCGGACCGGCCGGCGCGTTCGAGCAGTCGAGCGCTTTCGAGCTGCTTCTGGCGGGCGGCATCGAGTTGGCCACAAGCCATGAGTGCGTTCGCCCAGTTGCCGCTGATCCAGGCGAGGTCCGACCAGCGCTCAGCCTCTTGCGCCTCGGCAGCCGCGGCGGCGTAGTGCCCCAGGCTGTCATCCGGTTGGATCTGCAATAGCGCGTCGGCGAGGTAAGTCCGGGCTCGCCAGCGTGGCTCGCCTTGCGGGGCGGACGCGGCGGCGTGCTCCAGGTCCGGCAGGAGCGTGCGGAGTACACTCGGATCATTGGTCGACGTGACCAACCGGCTGGCGAACTGGCCCAGCTTGTCGAACTGCCCGGCCCGGACCACGTAGCGCAGGGCCCGCGAGCCCGCCTCTGAGGCGTGGGCCATGCGGTTGGAGCCCACGAGACCCCAGAACGCCGATATGAGCCGGTCGCCGTACGCGGCCCAGACGTCCTCGCGGGTGCGCCCGCCGCTCTCGGCCGGGTGGGCCTCGATCCACGCCCCGATCCGCTCCCGGACCAGCTCGTGGCAGGTGTACTCCGCCGCTGCGTCCGGCCGGCCCTCCCGCGCCTCGGTCACCAGCCCGATCTGGACCAGGACGCCTACCAGCGGCTCGAAGTCCTTTCCTTCCCACACGCCGCGCCACAGGTCGGCGGTGACCGGCTCGTTGGCCAGCGAGAGCACCCAGAGCACGCGACGGGCCGCGGGCCCCACGCGGTCCAAGAGCCCGTCGGTCGAGCCGCTCAGGGCGTCGTCCAGGTACTCTCTCTCGGACTGGTCGCCCGGGTCGGCTGCAAAAAAGTCGGCCAGACGCGAGAGGCCCTTGGTCCGCAGGTGCTCCAGGGCCTGGTCCAGGTCGGCCGGGGCCCGCTGGGCCAGCCGGGCTAGCCGGTCCAACAAGAGCGGGTGGCCCCGGCTGGCCGCCAGGAGACGCATCACCAACTCGTGCCCCTCGGGCCCGGGCGTGAAGAACAGCGGCCGGAGCACCGGGTGGCAGCGGGCATAGATCACGGCCTCGCCCGAGGGGAGCGGGCCCAGGAGCAGGTCTTCTGCATTGGCCGACCCGCTGAGCACCGCCAAGGCCCAGCGCGACGTGACCAGCACCCGGCTGTTCGTGCCGGGCAGGTCCGAGGCCAGCGCGGCCAGGACCGCGTCCCACTCCGGGTCCTGGCAGGCATGGGTGGCACGGGCATCTTGCCCGTGCTCCGGGGCCAGCACTGGCGACACGCCAGTGGCACCCAGCACTGGCGAGACGTCAGTTGCACCCAGCACTGGCGAGACGCCAGTGCCACCCGGCACCAGGCAGCTCTCGAAGTTGTCGAGCACCAGGAGGACCGGCTCCAACTGGAGGGCACGCACCAGGTTGTGCCGCAGGGTCTCGTGGCGGTGCGGGCCGGAAAAATCCTCGGAGGCCGCTCTCCAGATCGCCTCGGCCGGGTACTGGTGGATGCGATGAAAATACTCGCCCTGCTGCTCCATCCAGTCGCGGTGGAGGCGCCGGAGGAAGTCGTCCAGGTTGAGCGGGACCGGCTTGGCCTGGAACACGAAGACCCAGCGGAAGCGCTCGTGCCACAGGTCGATGGCCTCGGCGGCCAGGGCGGTCTTGCCCAGCCCGGCCAGCCCGCGCACCACGGCCACGGGCCGGCGTGCGCCGGGCTCCAGCCATTGGGAGCCAAGCCGGGCCAGCTCCCAGGTCCGGCCCACAAAGTCGGGATGGCCTTCGGCCCGAAGCTCGCGGATCTTGAGCGGCGGGTGGATGGCCGGGAGCGCCGTGCTCCCGGCAGGTGGGGCAACCCCCGGGTCGGCCGCCCCGAACAGGACCGGCGTGGCGTGGTCGCACGCCGAGTAGCCCAAGGCCTTGTCCCGCCGGGCCGCCTCCATCAGCCCGCGCCGGGCCTGGCTCAGGGCCTCTTCCGGACGCTTGGGCCGGTCGTCGGCCAGGAGGTGCCCGTAGAACGCGGCGGCCAGGTCCCGGGCGTAGTCGTCCCCCACCGAGTAGCGCATGGCCACCACCGTGGGAATGCCCGCCTCCAGCAGGGCATGGGCCGTGCCGGTGTAGCCGCGCCCGGCCGCGGCGTCGGGGTCCGGGTCGCGACCTTGGAGCAGCGCTTGGAACTGGGCCCAGTCGCGGACCTTCAAGAAATCGCCCGAAAGGCACGCGCTCAGGAACACCAACCGCGGCGGATACCCGCCGGCCCTGACGAACAGATCGACCAGCTCCTGCCCGTTGAGCACCGCCGGCTCGGGCCCGTCGCAGTAGAGTTCCAGGAGGTTCTGGTGCCCGTGGCCGCTCCAGTGGACCACGTGATAGCCCCCCCGGTCGTTGATCTGGCGGACCAGCCGCTCCCGGGTGACGCCGTGGCAGAGCACGTCGACCTCGACGCGGCGTCGCGGGTAAATGCGCTGATGGAAGAGGTCCAGCAGCTTGTGCCGCTCCTGCCGGGCGGCCAGGGGCCGCGAGCCCGGGGCCTCGGAGTAGACCAGCAGCACGCGCAGAGGTTCTTTGGGCGGGATTTCCAGCGGCCCGGGCCGCGGCTCTTTCGGGCCGGCCAGGGACCGGATCGAGAGGTTCTGCTCGCCCAGCGTGTCTTGATAGGGCTCCAGCCGGGCGATCTCCCACGGGACCCGGGCCACCAGGGCGGCTAGGTCGTCCGCCGTGTCGTCGGCCTGGTCGGTGGCCGCCGGCAGGCGGACACGGAGGGTCCGCGGCTCGAACCCTTGGGCAAGGTGGCTAAAGAGGTTCGCGGCCGGCTCGGCAGTCCCCCCGCCCAGGACTTCGCGGCCCAGAAAAACGCCCAGGTCGCGGATCAGGCCGTCTTCATCCAGCGGCTTGAGCGTCTCGCCGAGCGGGTGGACGTTGCCGGCGTACTGCTGCACGTAGGCGCGGAGGTTCAACAGCCCGTCCCATCGCGACTGCGGATGCCCATCCAGGCAGACCTGGCGAAACGCCAAGTGGTTGCCGTGGGCGTCGGCCAAGCGGAGGTCGACGGTGCGGGCGGAGGGGTTGGTCTCGATGTCCAGGTCGAACACGGGAGTCATGGTGCTTCGATTCTGGCGGGCCGGGGGCGGGGAGTCAAGCCGCGCGAGGGTGCCCCGATGACGTTGCGATGCGACTCATTTTGCATTTTGCACTTTTCATTTTGCATTCATGATGGCTGCGGCCATAAAGGGGACCGTTCTGTTGGCGCAGTCCTTTACGCCGCGATTGCCCGGGGGTAGACTTTCGGCAAAGCGGGGCTGGCACCCCAAGTCGGCTCGATCCTTCGGAGGGACTTTTTATGAGAGTCGGTGCGCTTTCGGCGATCTTCGCCGCGGCGGCATGGTTTTGTGGGGCCGGCTGGGCGATGGCCGCCGAGCCAGGCAGCCCCGTCAGCCCGCGCCCCAACGTCCTCTGGATCACCTGCGAAGACACGGGCTGCCACCTCGGGTGCTTCGGCGACGAGCAGGCGATCACCCCGAATCTCGACCGCCTGGCGGCCGAGGGAATCCGCTACACCCACGCCTTCGCCACCGCGGGCGTGTGCGCCCCGGCGAGGTCCACGATCATCACCGGGGTCTATCCCCCGGCACTCGGAACCCAGCACATGCGGTGCTCCGGCAGCCTGCCCGAGCTGGTCAAGTGCTTCCCCGAGTACCTCCAGAAGGCGGGCTATTACTGCACCAACAACAACAAGGAAGACTACAACTTCCGCACGCCGAAAACCGCCTGGAACGAGTCGAGCCGCAAGGCCCATTGGCGGAACCGCAAGCCGGGCCAGCCGTTCTTCGCGGTGTTCAACCTCACGGTGACCCACGAGGGCCAGATCCGCGCAAGCGAGAAACAGTACCAGAAAAACACCGCCCAGTTGAATCGCCGCCAGCTCCACGATCCTGCCAACATCGCCATCCCCCCCTATCATCCCGACACGCCGGAAGTGCGCAAAGACTGGGCCCGATACTACGACAACGTCACGGCGATGGACGAGCAGGTCGACGGGCTCCTGTTCGATCTGGAAGTGGACGGACCCGTCGAGAGCACGATCGTGTTCTTTTATGCCGACCACGGGCCGGGCATGCCCCGGTGCAAGCGGTGGCTGTACGAATCGAGCCTGCACGTGCCGTTGATCGTCCGCTTCCCGAAGGCTTTTGCGCACCTGGCGCCAGGCGCTCCGGGCAGTGCCACCGACCGGCTGGTCAGCTTCGTCGACTTCGCCCCGACCGTGCTCAGCCTGGCGGGGGTGAAAGTGCCGGGTCACATGCAGGGGAAGGCTTTTCTTGGCAGCCAGGCCGCCGAGCCGCGCAAGTACGTCTTCGGCCACCGCGATCGGATGGACGAGCGCTACGACATGATCCGGGCGGTCCGCGACCAGCGCTACCTGTACCTTGCCAACTTCATGTCGCACGTGCCCTGGTTTCACCAGCAGCACATCAGCTACCTGTACGAGATGCCGACGATGCGGGTCTGGCAGGCCCTGTCCGACCGGGGAAAGCTCACCGGCCCGCCGGCCGCGTTCATGGCCCGGTCCAAGCCGGTCGAGGAGCTGTACGACTGCCAGTCCGACCCGCACAACGTCCGCAACCTGGCCGGCTCGCCCGAGCACGCCCCGATTCTCCGGCGCATGCGCCAGGCCCAGCAGGAGTGGATGCGCGAGATCGTCGATCTGGGGTTGTTGCCCGAGCCGGAGCTCCAGACCCGCTTCCAGGGCAAACCGCCGTACCAGGCCGTGCGCGAACGGCCGGACACCTATCCTCTGGAGCACCTGCTCGAAGCGGCCACGCTGGCCGGGCGTCGCAGCGCGGCCAACGTTCCCCGGCTCGTCCAGCTCCTGTCCGACTCCGATTCTGCGGCCCGCTATTGGGGCGCCACGGGCCTCGTGGCCCTGGGCCCCGGCGCCCGGCCGGCACTTGCCGATCTGAAGAAGTCGCTCGAGGACCCGTCGCCCAGCGTGCGGATCGCGGTGGCCGAGGCGGTGGCCAGGCTGGGGGAGGTCGGCGTCGCGCTGCCGGTGCTCGTGGCGGCCATGCGCGACGAGAACGAATGGGTGCGGCTGCACGCGGTCAACGTGTTGGACCGCCTCGGGCCCCAGGCCCGGCCGGCCCTGGAAACGCTGACCGACGCGCGGCAAGAGCGCTCGGAGTACGTGCGCCGGGTGGCGGAATACGCGCTGGAGAAGCTCGTGAAACGGCCGGCCCCACGGAGCGGATCTTGACCCTGCCACGCTGCACCCAGCGCCTGACGCTTTTGGGGGAGGGGCGAATATGCCGAGATTCGCCTCCCAGCCCGCCCTCGAGCCGTTTGAGCTTCCCGAGGGCTGACGGTATGCTGGACGGGAGAATGGGAGAATGAGGAAGAATGAGACCCGACCCCATTTCACATTTCCTCGTGAGCAAGACGTACATGACCACATTCTCATCGTTGCTGGCCGTTCTGACGGCAGGAGTGCCTGCTACCGCCACAGCCGGTCCTCAACTCGTTCGGCTGACCAATTACGCTCTCAACAGCCACGTCCGCCTTCTGGACGGACAGTGGCAAGGGACCATTCTGGCCTCCGATGGCAACGTCTACTTCGGCGGCGGCTCCCACAATCCAGAACTCGGCGCGGCACTGTTCCGCTATGAGCCGGAGACTGCCAGGCTTGCCCTGCTGGTCAAGAACATCACCACGGTCTGCGGCGAGGACCCTGCAAAGACGCCGCCCCAGGGCAAGATCCATAGTCCCGTCGTCGAGCACGAGGGCTGGATCTACTTCGGCACCCACCTGGCCAACTACACGGAGGAAGGCCGCAAGTCCTACACCGGCGGGCACCTGCTGGGCTACCAGTTGGCCACCGGCCGGTTTCGCGACTTCGGGGTCATCCATCCCAACTTCACGAACTACTCCTGCCTTGGGCTGGACGCTCCGCGCAAGGCCATCTACTTCTATGTCACCCCCTTCGACGAAGGCGAGGGCTCGCGTCTCTACCGCGTGGACCTCGCCAGCGGGAAGAAGCAGGACATGGGGCTCGTCGCCCGCTGGAACAACCGCAAGGACCACGGCCCGCCGTCCTTCTGCTGCTTTGTGGACGCTCGGGGCGATTGCTGGCTCACGACCCGCTACGAGCGCACCCTCTACGTCGGCCGCGCGAAGTCGGGCAAAGTCGAGGCCCACGCCGACGCCCTGCCCGAGGCGGCCGTGACCGGGGGCTCCAACGACCCTTGGAGAGCCCTCCAGCCGCTGGACGAGAATCGGGCGCTGGTGCTCATGGCCGGCAAGATGTGGGTCTTCGACTCCCGCGAGGCGCCGCGCGGCAAAGACACGCTCAAGCCCTTGTGCGACGTTGACCCCATGCGGCGCCTGGACTGCTTCGCCCTTGGAGGCGGGCGGTTCTACTGGACCCTGCGGGAGAAATCGGACGGCCCCTTGCGGCTCGTGAGCGCGGCGGTCGAGAAACCCACCGAGCACTTCGACCATGGCGAGATCGCCGACCAGTCCGGCCGACGGCCGATCTGGGCAGGCGACCTGGTGACCGACGGGCGCGGCGCGGTCTACATGGTCGGCCGCTGGGGCGTTTCTGAAGCCGACATGCAGACGATCGGCGTCCTGCGCGGGATGCGTTTGGCCGTTTTCTTCTCAGTAATGGATGTCCGCGATGACCTCCAGCGGATGTCGCACCGGTAGTGGGAGGGTACCGCGATGACCAGATCGATCATCTCACTCCTGTGTCTGCTGTTCGCAGCAGTGGCGGGATCGCTGGCCATCGCCGGCGAGGGGAGCGTGGGCCGGGTTGTCGAGCGCGAGGGCGGTCTCCTGCCTTGCGAGCAAGTGCCGGGGGATGCGGTGACGCGAAAGCGGCCCGACCCGCTCATCGTGCCCCGCGCCGACGGCGGGGCGACCGCGCTCTTCTTTCACACCCCAACCCTCCACAGCAGCCGGCCCATGCAGGTCGTTTTTTTCGACCTCGCCACGGGCAAGAGCCGCGTCGAGGAGTGCCCCGGCCTGAGCAATCCCTGGTCTCAGGTCTGGGGGCCAGACGGCCGGCTTTACTTCGGCCTCTGGGGGCCCGCCACCGTCTACCGCTACAACCCTGCCACCGACCGCATCGAGCAGTTCGGGGTCATCGAGCCAACCGAGAAGAACGTTCCCCACCTCACCGTGGGCACGGACAACAAGATCTACGCGATGACGAGCAACCAGGGTCACGTTTTCTCGATCGACCCCGCTACCGACGCGATCGTACACTGCGGGCGCCAGGGTGAGAAGCGCACGTTCATGGCGTACAGCGGCAGCATTGCGGTGGATGACGAATTCATTTACACCACGCTCGGCAACGTTGCGGCCGAGACACGTACGCTGGCGATGAACAAGAGGACGCGTGAAGTATTCGCGCTCAAGGAAATCACCGCCGCGGGCCTGCGGCAGGAACGGCTCGGCGTAACTGCCTCCTGTGACGGCAAGGAATTCTGGCTCTACCAGGGCAAGGCCATCCGGAAGCAGGCGAAAGACGAGAAGCCGCCCTGGCCCGACCGGACGGCGCCGGAGCGCACGACCGTAACCTTCAAAGGCAAGCCCGAAGTCTCGCCTGTTTATGAGGCGGCGACCGACGGCACGACCACCGTTTGGTTTCGCACGGGCCCCGAGGCGGCGTGGCAGTCCGGCAGCTACAAGGTCAAGCCTGAGCCGGTCGCGCTCTCGCGCTGCGCCTTGCTGCCGGATGGCCGTGTATTTGCCTCCACCGTCGGCTACGAAGGCATCTACACGCTCGACCCGACAACGGACCGCCTTACCTGGGAGGGCTGGGCGCCCGTCAGCCACTACAGCACCCTGATCCGTGCCGGGTTGGTCTACCTGGCGAACTACCCGGGCGGCAACGGGCTGTTCGTGTGGGACCCCGCCAAGCGCTGGACGCTGGGCAAAGGCACGCCGAAGGAGCCTGCTCCCGACATGAACGCCCCGGAGAGCAACCCGCGCCGCCTCGAGCCTTGGGCGCGGGACGGCAATTTCCAATTCCCCAAGTACTTCGCCGAAGGCGCCGATGGCGCGCTGTTCGTCGGCATTCACGGCGAGCGGCACAACGTGGGCAGCACGCTCTCCTGGCGCAATCTCGACACTCAGCAGAGCGGTTTCCTGCGCGTGCCCTTCGAGCTTTACGACGTGTGCGGCATGGCGACGGCCCTCGGCGGCACCAAGATTGCCTATGCCACGTTCCCAGTCAAGGGCGTCAAAGGCGAGCCGAAACCCGAGGCCGCCCGGTTGTTCGTGATCGACGTCGCCACCCGGAAGGTCGACTGGTTCATCGAGCCATTCCCGAAGATGGACCATTGCGGCATGGTCCTCGAGGGCAAGCCGGGCGAACTGCTTCTTGCCGCGAGCCGCCGCCCGGGCGGCGAGGCCGGCAGCACGCTTTACAAGGTGAACATGAAGACCCGCTCGGTAACGCAGAAAGTCGAGTTCCCGGGAGTGCTCGCCAGTCCGCGAGAATACTTTGGCCATATCGACTTCATGAAAGGCCCCGATGGCCTGGTATACACGCTCTATGACGACCTGCTTGTGAGGATCGACCCGGACGCGCTGAGCGTGACGGCCCTGAGCAAGGTGGGCCCGCCGGGGCATATCACGTTTGTCGGTCACGACATCTTGATGACCGGCCTGACCCATTTCCGTGGGATCCGCACCGGGGTGGCGGAATACGCGCTGGAGAAGCTCCCGAAACGGCCGGCCCAACGCCCGCGCCCTTGACCGGCGGGTGCCACTGCTGGCTTGTCCAGCAGTGGCACCCGGAGAAGTGTGAGTTGAGAACCAAGAAACGAGGAGTTTCCAATGGACAAACCATATGAAGCGATGCCAGGCATCGAGGTTCTTCCCGCTCGTTGTTCGGTTCCAGGAGCGGGATTCCTTCCGGTCAATGCCTTCGTCATCAAGGCGAAGGAGCCCGTCCTCGTGGATACGGGAATGGGCATCGACGGCGAGGAGTTCATGAAGGCCCTGAAGTCGGTCATCGATCCTCGAGACTTGAGGTGGGTGTGGCTCACCCACGATGATGCGGATCACACCGGTAACCTCCAAAAGGTCCTTGAAGCAGCTCCCAACGCGCGGCTTGCGGCCTACTCCTTAGCTGTGCTGAGGATGAGCACGGCCTGGCCAATACCCATGGATCGGGTCTACTGGCTGAATCCGGGAGACAGTATTCGTGCGGGGGATCGTAAGCTGACCGCCGTGAGACCGCCCCTGTTCGATAATCCAACGACCATCGGCGTCTATGATGAGAAATCGGAGGCTTTCTTTTCTGCCGATTGCTTCGGCGCCGTCCTCCCGACGCCGGCGCAAAGCACCGATGACGTTGCCGAGGGGGATCTGGCTCAAGGCATGGCCGGCTGGGCTAGCTTGGACAGCCCATGGGTTCATCTGGTTAAGCCGAGCGAATTCAGTCAAGCCCTGGACAGAATTCGTCAGATTGCCCCGAAAATGATCTTCTCGGGACACCTGCCGCCGGCAGCAGGAAAGACCGAACAGTTTCTGGAGTTGCTTGCGGCGGTTCCAGCTTCCACCCCCTCGATTGCTCCCAACCAGACGGCACTGGAGCAGATATTGGCTCAGATGGGTGGCGGGAGCTAACCACGCGAGAACCCCGCGGAATTAGGGAAACCTGGTGGCTTCGGCCACCAGGGCGTTCTTGGAATACCCATTCACTTGCCCTGCCATTCCTTAGAAAACGCACGCCCCCATTGCCAATCATCTCCGATTTGGCCCACAGTCTCTGCCAAGGGCCGTCCCTGCTGGAATCTGCGCATTCTTGAGTCGGATGAACCTTTCTTGCCTACACCAAGAACGCCTGCGCCTGCACGCCGAAGGCCGGCACCTGATGCTGTATCGCCTGGACACGGGCCAACGGCTGCTCACCGCCGAGGAAGAGCTTCACATCGAAGCCGAAGCCCGGCGGGCCGCGGAAGCCGAAGTGGCCCGCCTGCGCGAGCAATTGCGCCCCCGAGACGCCACCTGACCCCCGCGAGACGCGTGGCACGTCCCTGGGGCTTCGCCAACGGCGCGGGCTGTCAGGCAATGCACGCAGGCCACGCCCATGGAAGACTCTGGGCGTGGCATCCGATCGCGCACCTGATACGTCAATGTCAGCGATGTCCCCGTTTCAGCCCCTCTATGTCCTTCCCGCGTACATCCGAAAACTGCTCCCTCGCTAAGCGAAGCGATCGCTCGCACCAAACGGCCAAGTCCTCCAACTTGTCTTCGACCTGCAACTGCCAGCACACGGGGTGTTCGTTGCCGTTCCGCCAGCCCCCCATCCCAAGGTGTATTCCCGAAACGTCGACCTCCGGAGGACTCACGGAGGCACCGATTTCCTCAAGTGCAATCGCCTTGGCGGAGGGAAGCTCCTCCAATCCCTCAGTCTCGCGTGTCGGGGGAATTCGAGGTATCCTGGGCGCATATGAGGTCATTACCATCGGAGCGTCAAAGTGCCAGTGTGGCTGCGCGGCCCTTTCGCCGCGGTGCCGTACTTGGTCCCATTCCGCGCGGAAGATCTGCTGTTCCTCTCCCAGTCGGCCGATCTTTCCCCAGTAGAACGTCCAGCTTGCTCCCACTAGCTCGAATTCTCCTACGTCCATACACTTCCACTCCTCGTACCAACCTGCCCATGGTTGGTCGTCCTCCATGTCCCAGCCAGTAAGTGGGAGAACAGGATATCGTACGCCGCGTCTGCGCCGCGCGTACTCCACTCCCGCGGGGTCGCGTACGTGAAAGATGAATGTTCTTGGGGGCCTGAGCCTATCCCAATGGGTCCGCTCAAGGTCCGGGATGAACGTCACCCTCCGTTCGAGCGTCGGCTTAAGGCGATCGACAATCTCCTGATGCAGGGTAATGATGTCCTGCCATGACGCCATTGTAGGTCGATTTCCCATCAACGTCCGGAAGGCGGATGAATCCACGAGCCCGTGGGTGCGCCATAGGCCCGCGCGGCCAGCTCATCAATCGTACCCATCAACTTGGTGTCACCGAGATCTCCGCGGTGGATGCGTCTTCCTGCCTCCGCCAGCTCCTCAAGAAGCATCGCGGTGACGCGAAGATCATCCAGCAGGTCCGGCAGAAGCATGCCGTTCACGAACCGCGTCGACAAGTTGAACTGTCCCCCCTGTACGCGCGGGCAGAATGCCTCCAGCAAGCCCTCGAACACGCGGCTATTCACAATTGCCAAATAAGCCCAAGGCAGCAATGGGCGGTAGAAAGACCTGTCGCGCTTGCCACCCACGTGCGCCGGCTCAGGCCTATGCTTCGTTCCGGTTCTCTTCCACAGCCAGAAGTAGCCCTGAACAACAGCGTACTCTCCCGTGTCGTCATACGCGAAGGCGCCTCGGTACCCGAAGTACGAGGTAACAATCTTCGGTTTTCGGGTCCACTGCCAATGACGCCCGCGAGTCAGTAACCACCAGGAATCGGGGTTAATGCCCCGTCTCTGCTTGAGTGCTTCGACATTTGGCGCGAGCCAGCCTTCATAGTACTTTGGTACCTCCGATTTGACCTCGCGATCGGTCTTCAGCAGAATCCCGCTGGTCCCGTAGGGATAGAAGACGTACCTAGACGGGGAAAGCGTCCCGTTGCGAATCGTGGAATTGCCCGCAACGGGACGAAAGTACTTCCGCTCGCGTTTGGGAAGCCCATTCAACTCTTCGGAAGACAGTATAAAAGCCTTGTTAAGACCGGTGCGAATGCCTTGGTGAACTCTGAAAAGGTCGCCAACGGTCGTCACCCCCGCTTCCGCAAGCGATTCCACCAATTGCATGGACCGACGAGGGCGAGGCATCCAACTCGCGGACGAGAGTACGGACTGGCCAACCTCAAACATCTCCCAGCCCTGATCCTCATCAGTCGGACCGGAGTCCTGCCGGAGGCCTCGCAACGCGACCTCCTCTCGACCGGTCTTCGCGAAAAGGACTCTCGTGGATCTGTGCAGAGCGGATTCGTGGGCCGCCGTTCGGCGTAGGACCAGGATCCCAGGCTCCACCATGGATTCCCTGAAGAAACTATAACCCTCGAACCTTCCCAGAAGCAGCACGTCGTACTTGGTAGCCAGTGCCTCGCGCCACGTCAGACCTGACTCTGTCTCAAAGAGGGGAGCGGGCATCACCGAGGCGAGGACAGACGCATTCTCCAGACTGCCGGCACCCTTCCAAATGAAGGCCATGGCCATGTCAACTCGACCAGTACCGAGTTCTCCCAGGACCGTCTTCACGGCCTGCCTGTCCTCGTCTCCGGTCAGCCTTTCCCAGGGGACAAATGGCGGATTCATCAGAATGAGGTCCGGATGGCCCCAGTCGTCTCGAAGCGCATCCTTCTCCTCAATACCTACATCTACTGAGATGCCGTCGGCCTCGGTCTTTGCACGGCCAAGGCAGAACCTAGCAACCGCGCAGGAGATGGAGGACCTGTCAAAGCCCCTGAGCTTCAGGGCCCCGGAGTATCCTCGGGAAATCAACTCCCGTAATGCTTCCTGAAGGAACACGCCCGATCCGCACGCTGGGTCCAGCACTTCTATTGAGGGTTTTCCGCGAAGAAAGCTCCAATTGGCACCGATTGCCTGCTCTGCCAGGGCCCGAGCAAGGATCACGGGTGTGATCCGGACGTCCCGCATCGAGACCCCTCGCTGGATTGTGTCCGGCGCCAAACCGGGCAGATGGACTTGCCGCGATTCGTGCTCCAAACGCAAGTGCGCTTCCTGGTAGAGTTGACCTGCCGCATGCCGAAGCAGCAAGCCGGGCTCAAGCCGACATTGCGTCAACGGTTCCGGCAGAAGAAAGTACGCGAACAGGTCCTCGCCCAGGATGGTATCGACCACCGGCTGTCGATTCCGGAAGTCCTGCCCCCCCAAGAGTTCGATTTCAGATTGCTCGAAGAGAGGCAGGGCTTCTTTCAGCGATCGGCATCTTGACCAGTCCCTGTCCTTTATTCGGCCAGCCCGCACCTGATCGGTACCAAGCAAGAGTGCGTTCAAGATGCGAATGGAATCAAGCCCGTTGTCGCCGCGGAGGGCATTCCGGATAGTCCGGAATGCCCGTAATACGAATAGGACGACATCGTCAGAACAAGGTGACGGAGCCTTGGTGAGGATGTCGAGAAGCCCCGCTGCCGCCTGAGGATTCCTCGCCAGTCGGAAGTGTCGCACGGCGGGGGAGTCCCACCGTCGCAGAAACATCTCCTCGCGTCGTTTGTCGATTATAAGGGTGTGCCGCAGGTTTGCAGACCAGGACCACGAAAGAGGTTCCTGCTCGAGGACAAACCCCTCCTTGTCAGTCACAGAAAGCGCGAAGCTGCCTGCGTCTCCGTCAACGAGGACTGCATGTTCGCCCGCCCTCCTTTCGGCGTCACGCCCGAACATGGGGACACAGACAAGCCCAAGGGTTCGTGCCCACGAGGCGGGACAAATCGGGTTCCATTCCCGCGTACTGGCCATTGCACTCGCCGATCCAGGAAGAGATGGACCCCGCGTGCGGGGGGCAACGTACCTATGCTTTGAGCATTATAGCGCCATCCGAGCGACAGCGGAAGGGCAACTACGAGAATCGGGCAGTCAGATTCCTGAGAAGGAAAGGGGTCGCAAGAGCCGTGTCGGAACACCTCTCAGGAATCTCTGACCGCAACCACTCATCGAGCGTCTACGCCTCCCGGATGACTTCCAGCGCGAGGGCCTTGGCGAGCTCGACCAGCGGCGCCTGGACGTCGGCGTAGACGGTCAAGCGGTGCCAGCGGTGGTGAAAAAGGTGCCAGGAACCGGTGTCTGGCCCGTAATCGCCGGGGATGTGGAATATCGGCATCCGCGCGTCGGCACGGTTGAGCACGGGGTAGACCATGCGGCCGCTTGCGGTTGGCGGGCCTCCGCGTCCGCGGGTTGCCCGAGGCCGCCCTCGTCGCTCGGCTGGCGGTGTAGGGCCTGCCTAGGGCAACCTGCCGGTCGCTCCGGCCGCCTGGGTCCGCTCGATCAGCCGGGCCAGCTCGGCGCGGGCCTTGCGCAGCACTTGCGGGTCCGAGGTGAAGTGGGTCAGGTCCATCGTCACGGCAGGGTCCACGGCCAGGGCTTTTTCCGCCTCCGCGATCAGGGACCGGTGCTTGACGGCGTCCGCCTTCTTCAGCCGGGCCACCGCGTCGGAAAGCAGCCAGAAGTACTCGTAGTCCTCGATCCCGTCGCGGAGGTTTTCCAGCCGGATCGACGAGAGCGGCTGGCACCCCGGGCCGGGATAGAGGAGCTGGCCGTCGCCGTTGTGGGCCTTCCCCGCCTCGTTGCGCCAGGTGGCCGGGTTCCACTTCGCCTCGGGCCACCGACGCTCCCCCTCGAGGTTGTCGCGCCACACGTTCAGGCCCCAGTACAGAAAGCCGGTGACGTGGAACTTCCAGTTCTGCCACAGAAGCACCCGGTGGTCGATCGCCGGCCACTCGATCATCAGGTTGGCGAACGGCTTGCCCGGCCCGCAGCACACGTACCACCACACGCCGTCCCCCTTGGCCTGCTGGGGCTGGAACTCCGAGGCGCGGTAGCGGGCCGTGTTGGGGGCCCAGATGTCCAGGACGTCGTCCAACGCGGCAATCGGGCTGTCCTTGTAGAAGGTCTGCATCAGGCGCAGGTCCGGCATCGCCTTCTTCATCTCGCCGTAAAGCTCCCGGGCAAAGGGGTACTGCTCCTTGCCGATCTCGTCGTGGCAGTAGACGTAGGCCCGATCGATCCAGCCCCGGGTTTTGGCCCGATCGTAGAGCCGCTTGAACTGCGCGACGATCTCGGCGTTGTGCTTGCGTCGGGCCTCGGCCGGGCCCTGCTGGAACCAGGCGTCGCCCAGGCAGAAGGCCGAGCCGCCGCGGTCCAACTGCCGGGCCGCCAGGCGCTCCACGTCGGCGGCGTAGTTCGGCCAGTCGCTCAGCCGGATGCTGATCCGGCGGTCCATCAGGAAGTCGATCCACTTTTCATACGTCTCGATGGGCAGCTTGGGCAGCTTGTAGAACTTCTGCAAGGCATCGACGTAGAGCGGGAAGCTGGTCTCCAGGTGCTGTCGCTGGGGCACGGCGAAGTTCCACACCCGCACCTCCAGCGGCACGCGCTGCTCATGCCCGCCGGCCAGTCGCACCGTGACCTGGCCGCGATAGAGCCCGGCCCGGGCGTCGGCCGGCACGCGCACGCTCAGCCACACCGGCTGGACCTGGCCGGACTTCACGTCGAACGCTGCGGGCGGCAGGAGCGGATCGGGCCACCAGCCGACCTTGCGCACCGGGTAGTTCGGCTTCTCGGTCTCGACGTAGCCGACCGGGTTCCAGGAGACGTTGGCCCGGGCGATGGCAGCCCCGGACTGGCCGGCCAGGTCCGACACCTCGAGCGCGACAGCGCGGAGGTCTTCCTTCCCTGCGGCCGCCACGACGAGCTGGATCCCCTCGACTTCCCCCTTGGCCGCCTCGATGGCCAGCTTTTCGGCCGCCGGTCGGCTCCAGGGCTCGTCGCGGAAGACCTTTTCCATGGTGTCGGCGTTGCTGAGCACGCACTGCGGTGCGGCGGCCGCTGCCGGCCCTGCGGAAAGATGGATGGCGACGAAGGCGACGGCAATCCGAACCAATGCAACGTGTTCTCTGCGGATCATGGGTTCTCCCTTCTTTCACCAGGCTGCGGTCGCAGATCGTTGGCGTGCTCGCCGCGCTCGAAGACGATGTCCTGCAGTTCGGCTAAGTGCTGCTGGTAGACGCCGCGCGGAGTGGTGTTGTACTTCCGGCAGAGGAACGCGGCGGCGCCGGCCGCGAGGCCCATCTGCCCGGTCGTCTTCTGCACCTTGACGTTCATCGCCGCGACATGGGAAGCACTGACGCAGCGGCCGGCCATCAGCAGGTTCTCCACGTTCCGGGAATACAGGCTGCGGAAAGGAATGGTGGCGCACTTGCCGACCGGCAGGCTGTCGGCGCAGGCGGGCAGCAGCTCCTGCGGGACCACCGGCGGGTTCGTCAAGGCCCTGCCCGCGGTCTCGGATAGCGGGCGCGGCGCTCCGCCGCGAAAGTCATACTTCGGCTGGATGTAGTGCAGGCAGAACCAGTCCTTGACGGAGGTGGCCACCGTATCCGGAAAGACGCGCCCGGCGGCAACGTCGTTCTGATTCAGAATGTAATCGCCGAGCAGCCGGCGCGACTCGCCGCGCGCCGCGACGTGGCCGACCCAGACCAACTGCAAATTGGCCGCGGCCGGGTACTTCGCCTTCACCGTCGCGAACGTGCCGTAAATGGCCTGGAAGAGGTGATCGCGGATCCGCTCCGCTTCTTGAAGGGTGTCCAGCCCTTGTCCATATTCCCAGAAGTGGGGCGGATCCCAGAACTCGGAGGGGATGTTCGCCAGTTGGGCATAGTCCTGCGACACGGCGGTGGCCCAGGGAACGCTGGGGAACGTCACCGGTTGATTGCCGAGCCACGTCCGGAACACGACGCTGTTGCCATGCGTACGCCGATCGGGCTCGTTGGGGGCGAGGGACTCGTTGAACTCGGTGTACCCTTCCCGCCCCTGCCGGTACTCGGCACCGGCCCAGAACCCGACCCAACCGTCGCCCGTGCAATCGACAAACAGCGGAGCGGCCAACCGCAGTTCCTTGCCGGTAAGCACGTCACACGCATCCACCGCACGAATGCGCTGCCCCGCCTTCTGGACCGCGAACGCGTGCAGGTTGAAGAAGATGCGCAGGTTCTTCTCGGCGGCAAAGGGCTGCGGCCGGCCCAATCCAGCGATGATCTCGTCCACGCGGGGCCGGCTCAATCCGTAGGGCCCAATACGGATTTCGCTGCTGGCGTTCCCGCCCAGGACCGGCCGCTCCTGCACGAGCGCCACGCGCAGGCCCAGCCGCGAGGACGTCACGGCCGCACAGCAACCCGCCACGCCTCCGCCGACGACCACCAGGTCGAACTCTCCCGCGACCGGCGGCGTCTCCGGCAAGCTCAGCAGCCGGCGCCGCCACGCCTTCATCGCGGCGTCCGTATTGGCCGGCGGCTCGGCACCCCTGTCGGTCGTGAAGTAGATCGCGTCGCACCGGCCGTCGAAGCCGGTCAGGTCTTTCAACTCGATCTTGACCCGGCGGTTCCGAATCTCGACCGAACCGCCGTTCTGCCAACTCCAGTCCCGGCCGTTTTCGCCGAACGTCGGGGGCAACTCCCGGCCACTGACGATCACCTTGAACCGGCCCGGATGATGCGCAGGCACCCAGTCCTTGGCGTGAACCCAAACCCGGTACCGGCCGGTTTCCGGGAACTCGACCTCGGTCTTGGCGTTGGCCACCGGCGTGCCCAAACCATGCGCCAACAGGTAGGGCGACCCCATGGTCTCGATGAACTGCGGGTCGGTCACCCATCCGCCACGATCCGCGAACGCTTCGGCCTCAACCAGCACCTCGGCCGCCGGCGATGATGAGCGCGCGATGAAGCCGGCGAGTCGCACCTTGCCGTACTCGTCCATGGTCATCCAGAAATCGCCCTTGGTGCCGGTCCACATCATGATGCTCTTTCGGCCCGCGCCGTCGTCGTCGCACACGCCGACCTCGACCCCGAGGATCGAGCCGGCTTGCAGCCGGAAGCCGGGCACGGTGAAGCCGATCTCCATCACGTAGCCGCCGGGGGTTTTCTTCATGGCGGTTTCGCCCGCCCAGTCGCGGCGGAACCGCTCCGTCTGGGGCTTTGCCAGGGCGTACTGGTCGGCGTGGTCGAGATAGACCCGCGGCGGGGAGGTGGGAAGGAAGTGCATCTCGTAGCCCATAAGCTCCTTGGGATCGCACCGGGCGAACCAGTCGTCGCGGCCGTCCAGGACCTTGACGCGCTGGCCGCCGCGGTTGGCGAAATCGAGGCAGATCTCGACGCAATCGCACAGATAGGACGCTTCCTGGCTCGGCTCGACGAGCTTGTCGTCGGTCACTTCCACGAGGAAGTAAAGCTTGTTCCCGGACCACGCCCCGCGCCAGGAGTAGCTCAAGTCCTGATCGCCGTGCCACTTCTCCGGCGTCATGCCCTGGCCGAACCAGAGGTGCTCTTTGCCGCGCACGACGTTGGCGGCTACGCCCTTCCAATCGGCCGGATCGCCGTCCACGCGGATCGCGCGCTCCGCGAAATCGTATTGCGGCGGCTTGCGCCGCTCCGGCGAAACGGTCTTGGCGGCCATCGAGCAGTTACTCCCCTCTCCCTTCGCGGGAGAGGGGCTGGGGGTGAGGGGAGACGCGGACGAAATCACGGACTCATCGCCGGACGGCCCCGTGGCCGCTCGCGCCTCGCCAGCCGCTGTGGCCACACATCCCAGCCAGGCGACCGCCGCCACGGCCCACAATGGTGTCTTGCATCGCTGCATGTTCGCTTTCCTACCGAAGGAGGATCTTCAGAGCGACGGTTGCCGCGAGGACTGCGGACAGGGTGGCACGCCCTGACGGATGAACGGCGTCGCCCGACCCGCCCACCATTCACCACGGCCATCGCTGCGCTCTCGGCGTGCCACCGAAACGGATGACGGGGCGGCGGCCAAAACGACCAGCTTCCGTGACGGACCTTGAGCACCGATGCCGTGGATCCGCAACTTATCGGCTACTATTCGTTGTCGTATTCCTCGTGCTGGTTACGCAAGTACTCTTCAATATAAGGTGTCGGGTCAAAGTCATCCGGGTTTATCAGACCGTAGTATTCCTCTGGAGTGTACTCCGTCGTGCGAGTGTAAGGGCCGCCCAATTCGGCGACATTGAGCTCTGTGCACCCTGTGAGTTTCAGACTACACGCCGAGCACGAGAAACTAGTGGGATGAACGGCCTGACGTACCTTGATGAGGCCTTCCTGGTGGGTGGTGTGCTCCTTGCCGAATGCCTTTCCTTGAACTGTCGCAATACACTTACACGCTGGACAGACCACTCGATGATGCCTCTGGTATGCCAACTCGTTTGCCCGCTTCTCGGCCAAGTCGGCCGCCGCCTTTCGGTCAGCTTCCGGCTTCTCGCCGAAAACGCGCGCATACGCGGCGACGGCACTCTTCACTCGCTGCCTTGTATCATTCTCGTCTTCTGCAAGAGTCTCCTGGGCAATTGCTGCCTCTTCATCTCCAAACAGACCTTCCAAGGACTCACCCATCACAACCGCCAGGGCCCGGGAAACGCGGTAGAAGCCCGGCAACCACTCCGCGGGGCGATACTGGTAAAACGCCGCAGCTCCAGTGTGCAGTTCGTCGTTCCTTCGATTCGCGAGCGCCATCGCCGCTTTGAAATCGTCCTCCGTGAAGTCGGCGCCAAATAGCTGCCGACAGAGAGCGAATACCTGCGCGCTTGAAATTGACCGGCGTGACACCCGGTCGCTGCCCCGTCCAAGGGCATGAAGAAGGTAGCTGTGGGCGTTGTCAGGTTGGGCAAGCAGTGTGGGGCTGACAGATGCCAATGCGGCGCGCGCGAGGAGTTCCAATCCGAGGGAGCACCAAAGGCCGAAGGCTGGATCATCGCGAGATTCGTTGAATGCACGCTCGAAGAACAACCGGGCTTTGGCCCACAAGGGTTCGCGTTCCCAACTCATGGCGTTATCTCACATACAATCGTTCCACGATGCGGATGCCCTCGTCCTCTGGCGCAGGACCGCGGCCGTGCAGAATAGTCCAGTTAGATAGAACAACCGCCATATCACCTGACCAGTTGATGCAGTCTGCTCGCCCACTAATCACGAAGGGGCGAAGGAATCTGTCGATTTCGACAGCGGCGGCATTCATCGGAGACATGCAGTCGCAATCGTACCGCCAGCCGGCCAATTCGCCAGTGCGAAATGTGAAGGAGCAGTAGAACGCTTGGGGGTTCGCACGCACCAACCACACAGATCTCTGCGCGAGCCGGGGAAAGTGTCCACCGAACTCGCGGGAAAGGTCAGCAAAACTCAGGACAGTAGTCGGTCTGCGCGTATCGCCATACGCGCGAAGGATGACGTATCGTACGGGCACCGGCCAAAACACCGTGTCGGTGTGCAGTGGAAACGAGCCAATCCCGTAAGTTGCACTCTGAGTGCCGGGAACCGCGTCAGCCGCCCGTGTCGGCCGGAGTTCCCGTATCATTTCACCGTTTGGGCTTGGCAGGGGGCGACCAACGGCTCTACCCAGTTCCAACAACTCCGCACGGGATGACACTCCTTGCACGCGCGTGCACCCAGATGTGTGAAGTTCGTGGAAGTCCATTGCACGGGTTCCGGGAAGTCCGGCAGATAACTCCTAATTGTGCCGCTGGCCCGACGACGACGCAATGCTGTGGCGGCGATTTCGGCGGCATAAGGCCCGTGGCGGCAACGCGCATTCTCGCGGTCAAGCACGCACCAGTCAAGCACCTGCAATCGGTTCCCCCCCAAAGGGGCTCTGTAGGGAACGCCCTCCGTGGCGTTCCCCCGTGTCGGGTGCCTCAGCGGAACGCCACGGAGGGCGTTCCCTACAGACCCGCCGTGCCCTCCCGGGATCGTGGAAACCTGCTTGGATCGCCGCATGTTTGTTTTCCCACCAAGAGAGGATGTTGAGCTGGCTGGTGCTCACCGCGGTCATGGACTTCGTATTGTGCAGCAGCACGCGGGCGACGTCAAGGAAGTGCCGATCGCCGGTGAGCTGCAAGAGCCGGGCGTACTCGTCGGCGTCGAACAGCTCCAAGAGCACGGGGCGCGGCTAAGCCGCAAGCGGCAGGGGCGGTTCTCTGACTGGGTCAGCGCGATGTCCCACCCGGCGCCCTGCCCACGCTGATGGGCTTGCTGGTGATCAATCCGATGCCCCGGCCCTTGGTGCCGCACGCGCAGTAGTGCATGTAGAAGGTGTCGTTCTTCGGGTTGTACACCAGCGAGATCTTGTGGGCGTACTGGCGGTCGAGCCCCTGGGGATGGCCGCCGGCCTTGTACAACGGCTCGGGATGGGCGGTCCAGTGGATCAGGTCGCGGGAGAAGGCGGCCATCACGTGCGCCCCGCCGCGGCCTACGCCGAAATAGAACATTACCCAGTGGTCGCCGTCGCGAAACACCTTGCCGTCGGAGCAGAACTGCTCGTCGTACCCGCCCGGCCGGTTGCGGACCACGGGGTTCCGGGGGTGGCGGGTCCAGGTCAAGAGGTCGCTGGACCGGGCCATGCCCATCTGCTCGATCCCGCCGTTGGCCGCGTTGTAGAAGTTGAAGAACCGGCCCTCGTGCTCGACCAGCCACGGCTGGTAGATGCAATCCTTCTCCCACCGGCCGCAGTCGGGGTCGTGGACCGAGAGGATGTACGAATCCTTGGCCCGCCGCCAGCGCAGGCCGTCTTCGCTCGAGGCCACGCCCTCGTAGCCCGGGCGGAGCTCGTAGCCCCCCTGGCGCGGATAGCAGCCGTAGAGCGACCAGAACTTGCCGTCGCGCTTCTTGAGCACGCGCGGGGCCTTGACGTCGTAGGACTCGTACAGGTACGCCCCGACCACGCAGCCGCCGTGGTCGAACTGGCCCGGGGGCCCAAAGCCCATGGCCAGCCCGCGATGCTCCCAGCGGACCAGGTCGTCGCTGGTGGCCACGAACGAGTTGTACCCCTTGCCGTCGAACCCGATGAAGCTCATGGTCCACTTCGCGTCGCCGGGAAGCTGGTACACGCAGGGGCAGTCGGTGTTCTTGAACTCGGCGTAGCCCGGGATCTTGGGATCGGCCGGGATGACATGGTCGGGCCAGTAGTGCCAGTTCCGATACGGTGCGGACCACCGGTCGAGGGTTGGCCGGTCAATCGCGGTTTGGCTCTCCGCGGCCCAAACGTCTGCGCCCGAGAGGATCAGCACGCCGCACACGACGGCCCGCAGCGTCGCGGCAACGAGGCGATTCATGTGGACTCTCCTCTTTTCTGGTTCCTCCGGCATTTCCGGGAAGCGAAGGCGGGCGATTCGGTGAGGCCAACTACGGATTCCTCTTCTCTGTTCGGTGTCTTCAGCATGAAGGGAATCAGAGAAGAGGAACCCGTACTTCGCCCTGGCGTTGTCCAAGCGTCCCGATCCTTCCCGCAAATACCGGATGAACCCTTTTGTGTCCTCTCCCGTTGCGTGGGGCCGGAATCCTTACCTCCCGAGGGACGAAGGGCGTGGCTGAACCCGCCCAGGATTCACCACGCCCCTAATCGCGTCAACGACTCTCACGACTCCCTGTTGATTTCGAGGCGAAACGAAGCCCTCGATTGCCTCGCTCGGTATAGGTGGACTTCTGCCGGCCATCCTTGTATCCACTCGCGTACCTTGGCTTCTTCATCGGCGGGGACTCGACATCCCAGGATGACGCCAGTAAGGCAGGACGGCGGAAACGGCTTCGCTCCGGGACCCGTCTCGAAGTCGAGAACTCGCCATTCCTTTTCGTAGCTCCAGTGATCCGCCTTTCTCAGCATCCACGGTGCTGCGAAGAAGAGCTTCCTCTCCTTGAAGATGGCTTCGGTGAACTTCCCGGTATCCCGGTACTTGTAGAGCCTTGCTGGAGGCTCTGGTGGTGTTCGTTGAGTCATGTCCTGGTACGATCCGTGGAAAAGCACAGAACGCGCAGCCCGCATCATACCGATAGGGCTGCCCGCTTCTCATTCGATCTCCGTGAGGATGGAGTCGGGCTCGCGGGGATAGAGCGACTGGGTGGCGCAGTCGACCAACAGGTCGAGCTCCTCCAGGACGATGGCCCCGATCAGGGCGTCGCTCCTCTGGGGCTCGACAACCGCCGAGAAGACGCCGTGCCGGCCCAGGAGCTGAAGCCAGACGTTGCTCACCAGCGGGCGCTTCTCCCGCCGGTGGTCGGCGTAACGGACGGTCGTCTCCCCCTCAACCTGCAAGCGCAGCTCCTCCACCACGCGCTGCGGCAGCACCAGCCGGGCCGCCCCGCTGTCGACCACCCCGGAGAGCACAACGTGCTTGACCCGCTGGAGCACCGGCTCACCCACAGCGAGTCCCACCACCTCGCGGTTGTTGGCCACCGCAAACTCAACCGAGAATCGTCCCATGGCTGTCCGTTCCGGCATTGCTGGAGCCCTTGTGCAAGAGCCGTCGATCCCTCCATTCTAGCGGCTCCGAGGCGAAGAAGACAAGCCTGGTACAACGGCTCGGGATGGTCGGGCCAGTAGTGCCAGTTCCGACAGGGCGCGGACCATGGGTCGAGCGTCGGGCGGTCGATTGCGGTTTGGTCCTCCCCGGATCATGGCGGCCTGGCGGCTTACCGGCCGCCGAGCGCCGCCAGCGATTTCTCGTAGAACTCCTGCTCGGGCTTCAGGCCGTTTTCCTTGGCGAAGCCGATGAGTCGCTCGAAGCGTTTGGCCGGATCAGCCCCGGTGGCCCAAGCGAGCTTGGCCAGGCACTCCGGGCAGAGCCACGTGGGGCGGCGGTCCATCTCGGCCAGGTGATTGCTCCCGCCCATCGCGCACTCGTACGCCGTGCAATGGGCCATCGAGAACATGTGCCCGGTCTCGTGGCTGCCGACCTTCATCGTCCGCAAGAGACAGCGGCGGTAGGACTGGTCGCCGTGATCGGGGTTGCCGTAGCGGTAGATCGACCAGAGGCCCACGCGATCTTCCAGCGACGCCTGGCCGAACACGAAGTTCCACCCCTCGCCCGGCCAAAGATCCGACGTGGTGAAGGCGATGTACGCCGCGGCGTCCTTGGGCAACCGGGGAATGAGCACGCTTTCGAGCACGTAGGTCGAGAGGATCTGGTCGTCCTTCCACACCGGGTGCTTGCGCCGGGCGCCGGCCGGGATCAGCGACAACGAAAGCGGCTCCCGGACCCGCACCGGCAGATTGAAGTAGACGTCCATGTACCGGGCGGTCTTCTCGACGATCTTCCGCTCGGTGGGCGTGAAGGAGCCCAACGGCTGGACGTCGAGGGTCCGGCGCGACCGGTCCGGCTTGACGGGGTTGCCTCGGAGGTACTCCTGGTAGGTCTGGCCCGGCTCGGGGTGCTCGGCCAGCCAGTCGCCCGGCTGCGGCCGCGTTAGCCTCTTGTGCAGGGGCACGAGCTTCGCGAAGGGCTCCGGCAGGGGCGGCTCCTTGGCCGGCTGAGCCGCCCAGGCACACAGGGCGAGGCAACTGAACACCGCAGCCCCCATGAAGAGAACTCTTGCCGCCATGAGGCTCACCAGGTCGTGACCACGTCTTTCTGAAAACTGGCCAGCGGGGCGGTGATCTTCCAGGTCCTCAGCAGTCTCTGGGGGGCTATTTCGAGCAGTCTGCCAAGGTTCTTGTCGATGTCGCGGAGTTCCTGCGACGAGATCGGCAGCGGCTCGTGCACCAACTGGACGCGGGTCGGGCCCAAGTCGGGAAGTTTCACCAGCCGCGGGGAGACGACCAGCAGGGTCACCGTCGTCTCGCCCTGGTCGGTCCGCGAGATCTTCAAGGGGTAGTAGAGGAACCCGGTCTTGAAGCGATACTGGATCGCTTCCTTGGTGAGCGTCTCCTTGCCCAGCTCCACGACGTTGAAGGCGAACCACTGGAAGCCGGAGTCCACGTACTCGTCGACGACCGGTCTGAGCGGCTCGGGGATCGTGGGATTGTCGACCCCCGCCTTCTTCAGGTACTCTTCGACCCACTCGACGAATCGTCGGGGCTTCAGCACGTGGACCACGGAGACGTCGTGGGCGCCGATCTTCTTCTGGAAGACGACCTCGCCCGCCGGCGGTGCGACGGCGGGGCCGAACCCGCCCATGCCCCCCATCCCACCGGCCGCCCCGGCCGGCCGCCTTGGCTGGAGTTTCCTATTGATCAACCGGGTCGCGCGGACGAAGGCCTCCTGGTCCCCTTTGTCGACCGTAGGCTTGTTGGGAAAGGGGATGACCTCCAGGACCTTGGTCGGCTCGGAGGCCCGCAGATCGGTCGACAGCAAGAGGATTTCCTCGCTGCCGTTGAAGGCGATCAGGGCCCGCTGGTTGGGCTCGAAGATCGCCACGTGCGGCTTGAAAGGGATCGAGCCGCAATCGGCCCTGGCCACCGTGGCGGCACCGCTCAGGGCCAAGACGACCAACAACATTCTGCCTCTCATGACGTTCTCCTCCGTTCCAGGAATAAACGAACGCAACTGCTCTTGATTATCCGCGCATTACGGGCGATGTCCAGTGAGATACCCCCCTTTCGGCGGCCCCCTTGCCGCAGCGGCAGCCAGTCCCGACAATGGCCCTCCGTGCCCCAGCGGAGGGTGGCACGGGCTGCTTGTCAGCCCGTGTTCTCCCCCCCATGATTCCGGCGAGCACTGGCTGACGAGCAGCCCGTGCCACCCGACGTCCTACACGCCCGTCGCAAAGGATCGCCGATGAGCGGAATTCCGGTGTTAAGCGTGGAGGGCGACTGCATCGCCCGGGCGTGGGAGAATTCGCTCTTGGCGTTGTACCAGTCGGGCTGCGACGTGCGGACCGAGTACGACAAGTCCGGCGATCCGCCCAGCAAGGACGCCACCATGGTCATCACGGTCCACGATCCGCTGGCCGAGCCGATGATCCACCGCGACTTCCCCGGCGGCTTCGAGGACCTCCAGGAGTACGTCATGGAGGTCTGCGACGGGATCAAGGACCACCTCGTGCGCGACCCGAGCAACCCCCAGGATACGCGCTGGGAGTACACCTACCACCAGCGTCTGTTCGGCTATCGGGCGCCCGGGCAGGACCCGATCGATCAGATCGAGAAGACCTGCCGGCAGTTGGCCGAGGCGTCCCACACGCGTCGGGCCCAGGCCATCACCTGGAAGGTCTGGGAGGACAACTCCTGCTTCGACCCCCCCTGCCTCCAGAGCGTCTGGTGCCGGATCACGCCGGGCCCGCAGGGGCCGCTCTTGAACATGAACGTCCGCTTCCGCTCCAACGACGCGTACAAGGCGGCCTTCATGAACATCTTCGCCCTGGTGGAGCTGCACCAGCGGATGGCGGCCCGGGTGAGCGAGCTTTCCGGACAACCGCTGGGTGTGGGACGCTACTGCCACGTCGCCGACAGCTACCACATCTACGGCTTCAACCTCGGCGAGTTCGAGAAGCGGTTCTTGGGGGCGATCCAGCGGCGGTCCTTCGACCAGCGGACGATTCCCTATGCGGACGTGCGGGAGATGATGGAAGAGGCCCGGCCGCGCATTCTCCAGAAGGCGCGGCAGATGGCCCGGCACGAGCCACCCCCGCCATGGCAGCAGGAGCCCTAGCCCCATGAAACTCACCCGACGCACCCTGCTTAAGAGCGCTGCGCTGGGCGGCGCATGTGCCCTGGCCGGTCCCGCGGCGGCCGGCGAGAAGTCGGCTTCCGAGACGACCCCGCGGGGCTACACGCACCGGATCGCCTTCGGGGCGTGGATCAACGACATGCGAAGCGAGCCCTTGCCGCTGGAGAACTGGCCCGCGGGGCAACTGGACGAAATCACCATCCAAAGCGCCCTGGCCGCCATGGACGTCCAGCGCGAGGCGGGCTTCAACGTGCTGGACAACTTCGGGCTGTTCGCCACCACGTCGTATCCGCTGGACGTGGCCAGCGCGTTCGCCGACCCCGAGCGCCGGCGCAAGGTCGTCCGACTCCTGGAGGAGGCCGCGAAGCGTGGCCTCAAGACGCTCTTCGGCATGGGGCTCTTCACCTGGGGCTTCGACGAGATCATCCGCCGCGACGTGGAGGTCTGCGGCAAGGACTCCGCCGGCAAGCCCCATCCCCACGCCATGTGCGGCGCCAAGGAGAATGCCTGGAAGTACGTCGAGAAGATCCTCGACTCGGCGCTGGGCCAGTTCGATTTCGGCGGCGTCCACCTCGAATCGGCCGACCTCGGCTGGTGCGAATGCCCCGAGTGCGCCGGCAAGTACGGCCGCGTGGGCTACAACGTGCGCCTGAACGTCCGCGCCGCCCAATACATTCGCAGCAAATGGCCGGGCAAGCTGATCACGGTCATCCCGATCAACTGGGTGGGCGGACCCGGCCACGAGCACTTCAACGAGGAGGAGAAGAAGCAGATCGTCGAGCTCAGCCGCCACGTCGACTGCTTCATGGACCAGGGATGGCGGGGGACGTTCATCGCGCCGGCCGAGCGCAAGGACTTCGTCCGCCGCCTCGGCTGCGCCTACGGCACCTCCGGCGGGCTGTGGCTGTATCACTCCGCCCGGTACGATCGCACGGCCTACTTCCTGCCCTATGCACGGCGGGCCGGCAAGGCGATCCAGGAGCACTTCCAGGACGGTGCCCGGGCGTGCATGTTCTACCAGGGGCCGATGGTCAATCCGGCGGTCGAGGTCAACACGGCCGTGGGCGGAAGGATCCTGACCGACCCCTCGCGAAGCCCCGAAGACGCCCTGGCCGAAGTGATCGGCCGCTACTACAAGCCGAAAAGCCCGGCCGCCGGGAAGCATCTGGCCGAGCTCTTCCTCCGCGCCGAGGACGTCTATTTCGGCCAATGGGACGCCAAGCGGTTCCGCGCGGTGCACGACACCCAGGCGCCGGGCGAGTTCAAGATCAACGACGCGCTGTGGGGGCATTCCCCCGACCCTGCCCTCTATCTGCTCGAGCCCTACTTGAACGCCGAAGGCCGGCAGGCGTACAAGAGCGGCCTGAAGGCGATCCTCAAGGACCTGGCCGCCATCGAAGGCGACTTCGACGACGGCGGCCGCATCCGGCGGATCCAGCGGGGAATCATCATCACCCTGAGCCTGATCAACACGGTCCGGGCGTGCAAGAACGAGCCGTGGTCGGCGGATTGACGACGGGAGACCCACTTGAACACGGGAAAACTGGTGCGACTGAATCGAATCTTCTCCCACCCCAGCGGGCGGCTGTGCTCCGTGGCGGTGGATCATTTCATCGGCTACGCGGAGGGGCTGCCCGACGGGCTGCGGCGGATCCGGGCCACGCTGGCCGAGATTGCCGCAGGCAAGCCCGATGCGGTGACCATGCACAAGGGCATCGCGGCCTCGGCGTGGGGGCCGCACGCCGGCCGGATCCCGCTGATCCTCCAGAGCACCACGGCCCGGCCCGACGACTCCGCCTGCGAGCAAATGGCCACGCCCGAGGACGCCGTGCGCCTGGGGGCCGACGCCTTCGCGGTGTCGGCCTTTATCCGGGGGCTCACCGAGGCGGCCCACCTGCGCACGGTGGCCGACTGCGTGCGGGAGGCGGCCCGGTTCGAGATGCCGGTCGTCTGCCACATCTACCCCCGCGACAAGGCCAACAAGATCTCGTTCGCCCCGGACGACGTGGCCTGGGCCGTGCGCTGCGCGTTGGAGGTGGGCGTCGACGTGATCAAGGTGCCGTACTGCGGCGACGTGCGGGCCTACGGCGAGATCGTGGCCGAGTGCCCGGTGCCCGTGGTGGCCGCCGGCGGGCCGCGGGCCGACACGCTCCGCTCCGCCCTGACGATGATCGCCGAGGTCGTCCAGAGCGGTGCCCGGGGAGCGACGATCGGGCGGAACGTCTGGGGCTTCGGCCAGACCGCCGCGGCGATCCGTGCCTTCAAGGCGGTGATCCACGACGGCCGCCCGCCCGAGGAGGCCGCCCGGATCGCAGGCGTGTAGCGATGGGGGCCTCCAAAGCCCAGGGGTTGCAACCCCTGGGCTTTGAAGGGCTGTACGTTCAGTGCAGGGATCCATCGAGAGGAACCGTTCATGGCAACCACCCCGCGGCAGCGCGTGTGGCAGGCGATCCGGCACCAGCAGCCGGACTGCGTCCCCTGGTTCGTGGGCTCGACCGTGCCGGCCCGCGAGAAGCTGGAGGCCTACTACGGCACCACGGACCTGGACGACGTGCTCGGCAACCACCTGGCGCGGTACCGGGCCCGGGCGCCGGACTCGTTCCGGGAGATCCGGCCGGGCCATTGGCAGGACGAGTTCGGCGTGGTCTGGAACCGCACCGTAGACAAGGACATCGGCGTGGTCGAGCAGTATCCGCTCCCGGGGCCGTCGCTGGAGGGGTACGAGTTCCCCGACCCGGGCGATCCGGGCCGCTACGCCGCCCTGCCCGAGTTCGTCGCCGCCCACCGCGACCGCTTCCGCTACGTGAGCGTCGGGTTCTCGCTGTTCGAGCGGGCGTGGACCCTGCGGGGCATGCCGGAGCTGATGATGGACATGCTGGAGAATCCCCGGTTCGTCGACGAGCTTCTCGACGCGCTGGTCGCGTTCGACCTGGCGATCGTCGAGGAGGTCCTCCGCTACGACGTCGACGGGGTCCTGTTCGGCGACGACTGGGGGCACCAGGGGGGACTCTTGTTCGGCATCCGCCTGTGGCGGCGGTTCATCAAGCCGCGGATCGCCGAGCTGTACCGGGCCGTGCGCCGGGCGGGCAAGGCGGTGATGATCCACTGCTGCGGCCGGGTGCAGGAGCTTTTCCCCGAGCTGATCGAGCTCGGGCTGGACGTGTTCAATCCCTTCCAGCCCGAAGTGATGGACCCCTACGAGATGAAAGAGCGCTTCGGCGGCCGGCTGGCGTTCTTCGGCGGGATGAGCATCCAGAAGGTGCTCCCGTTCGGCACGCCGGCCGAGGTCCGCGAGGTGGCCCTGCGCCTGGCAGACCGGGTGGGACGCGGCGGCGGGCTGATCCTCGCCCCCAGCCACGACATGCCCGGCGACGTCCCCGCCGAGAACGTCGCCGCGTTCGTCGAGGCGATGCGCTCCCAGTAGCGTCAGCCGCTAAGCCGCAAGCGGCTTCCCGATCAGCCGCGATCCGCGGCCCTGAACGAGGCCTCGAAAGCGGCGTGGGTCACCGCATAACGGCGGCGTACACCGACACCTTGCTCTTGGCCGAGGAAGCGTCGGTCTCGATCTGCACCGTACCAGTGACGTGACCCTCCGACCGCCCCACGAACGTGACTGGAACGAGACACACGGACTTCTTGTCCATCTTGGCGGGAACTCCGACCTGAATGCACTCACAGTCCGGCGTGATCGCCGTGATACGGAACGGCTTCTTGCCGCGGATCACGATCTGCCTTGTCACCTTCTCGCCCGGTTTGACGACTCCCATGAAGAGCGAGGCGGGACTTACGCTGATCTCCGGCAGGACCTGGCCCTCGACGAGAACCGGAATCTGCGCGGCTTCCCGGTCATTGGTGACCAGCACCAGATGCTCCCTGATGTTGCCCGCCGGCGCGTTCTTTTGCAGCCGGACCCGCAGTTGATACGAGACTTCCTCCTGCGAGCGCCCCGTCTGGACGACCGTCGCCAAGAGATGGGGGCTGGGGCTCTTGACCTCGACAATTCGCCAGTCCGGCCGACCGGAGCAGCAGATCGAGACCGTCTTCTCGACTTCCGTTCCTCGATCGATGGACCCAAGGAGCGCGCTCGGCGGATCGAGCACCACGTCGCTCCGTATGTACACCTTCACGTGAAGCTGGACTTCCGCAAGGGAGGGCTTGTCGATGGTGACGGTTATCGTGGAAGCCTGATGACCGAAAAAGGATTGGCTGTTGATCTTCGCGATGATCGAGCCCTTTTCGTACGTCTTGAGAGTTTCCTTCTCAACGCGCGCCGTTGTGCAGCCGCAGGTGACGCGGACCCCGGCGACGTGGACGTCGTCTTGGCAAAGGTTCGTCAAGACGAACTCGTATTCCGCCTTGGCGCCCCGCGCGATGGTCCCGAAGTCATGACTGATCACTTCAAACATCTTGCGAGCCCAATCCTGACCCGGCGACGGGGAGGAAACAAGCATCGTGATCGTCACGGCAAGGACCAGGATGCGAGGCATGGGTATCACCTTCACGTACACCCTGCGGAGAATGTCCCTCTGCCCGAACTCACTCACGAGGCTCCCCAGATCCGATCGATGAAGAATTGCACCCAGGGGTCCCAAAACGGGATGACCTCAAAGACGTGCTTGAGCGTGTAGTGGATGCCCATGGCGAGGAAGAGGCCCCCCGTGACGTTCCGCACCCACCATTCGATCTGCGAGAGGCGGTTGAACGCCTTGCCGACCGACTGGGCACTCACCGCGATCAACACGGCGAAAGCCACCACGGGCAGAGCGGAGGCGATGCCGAAGACCGTGGGGAGAACCACGCTCGAGCGGACCTTCACGGCCCAGGAGATCATGGCGAAGAACAGGCCTGCCGAGGCGGGGCAGAACGACAGCGCGAAGAGGATCCCCAGCAGCAGGGCGCCCCACACCCCCAGGGCATCGACCCGACGCTGCATCTTCTCGCCCATCCCCGGGCCCGAGACGCTGAAACGGATCAGGCCCAACAGGAGCATCGCCAGCACGAGGAAGATCGGTCCGAGGAGCTTGTCCATGTACTTCTCGAGGAACTCGGACACCTGGCTCCTTCCCAGCAGACTGGCGACCAGGAGAATTCCCAGCACCAGGTAGACCAGGGTCCTCCCCACCGTGTACAACAGGCCCGAGAGGAGCACCAAGCGCGGGCGGGTGGCACGCCGTCCGAGGTAGGAGATGGCCGCCACGTTCGTGGCCAACGGGCAGGGGCTGATCGACATCAACAGACCGAAATACAGGGCCCACCCCACGCCGACCCAGAACTCGCCCATCACTTCGCCTCCAGCACGCTGCGGATCTCGGCCTGGACGTACTTGGAGAACTTCTCCTTGTTGCCCACCAGGCTCCAGAGCTTGGGCGCCGGCTTCCAGCCGACAACCTTCTCCTTGCGGACGTCGGCCAGCACCAGGGTCGGGCCGGCGATCTTGTAGTAGTCGGTGTGGGCCTTGTTCTTCGGGTCCTGAAAGTCGATGAAGACCAGCGCCACGCGGCCGTCTTTAAGCTCTCGGGCCATGCCCGTCTTCAGGCTCTCCTCGAGGTACTCGCCGACCATCAGGCAGGTCGGACATCGCTGGGTGCGGTGGAAGTAGTAGGCCACCACGCGATGGGCCGGCAGCGCGGGCTTTGCAGCCGCCGCCGGCTTTTCGGCCCCCACGGCCGGCGCCCCGACGGCCGCCAGCCATGCCAGGCACAGCCCCGCGATGCCCCCCAAGACGAACGATACCCGTAGAACCGTTCTTCGTGCCTTCATCCTTGCGGACTCCTTTCCTTGATTGAGGTCAACCCGGCTGCTTCCCGTCGCCCGAAGCGTCCTTGAGGAAGTCCCTCAGCTCGGACTCGACGTAGGCGAGGAACCGCGTGCGGTCGAAGGCCAGCGACCAGATCTCATCGAGGGTTTTGAACGGCGGCGACCCCTTGCCGTCGGGTCGGACCAGCACCACCATCGGAGCGCCCAAGTCGTACTCCCGGCGGAGGCCCGCGTTCTGGGGCTCCTCGTAGTTGAGCACCCGCCACTCGATCCGGCCGTCCTCGATCTCCGTGGCGAACTTCGTGGTCACCGTCTCGTGGGCGTAGGTCTCCATGTTGCGGCAGGTCGGGCAGCGCTGGGTGCGATGGAAGTAGTAGACCACCACCTTGGCCTTGGAGGGCTTGTCCGGCGAGGCCGCCTGGGCGGGAACCGGCGAGGCCGGCTCGACTTGCCCGGCCGGGGCTTTCGCACCCCCGTCCGCCGGCCCCTTCCCCAACTCCTTGCCGATCAGCACGGCCACGCTCACGGCCACAAACACCACGAGCACGATCGTCACCACGTTTCGGGCATTCATGCTTGGCTCCCTTGTGCTTGAGCGCCTGACAACAGCATCTTACCACGGGCCACCGTTTCCGACACCCTCAAATCGGTAGCGGGCGAGCGGCCCTTCTCGATCCCCAGGTCCGACAGTCGGAGGTGCTCGAACCGGGTGAAGCCGGCCTGCTGGAGGGTCTGCCGGGCACAGTCCAACGGGCAGCCGTCGATGGCCAGGATGGCCGCCGCGGCCTGCGTGGTCGCCAGGATCCCGCTCACCCGGCCGCCGATCCCCGCCAGGCAGAACATCTTCCCCGCCCCCTCGGCAGCCAGCTTCCGGGCCGCCAGGTCGGCAATCTGCCCCACGTCGGCCGCACCCGAGCAGGCAAAGACCAGCCGCGGCGCAGCGCCGCAGCAGGCAGACTGATTCCCTGAATCGGTCATGACTCCCTTTCCTTGCTCAACGGGATGCACTCCGTTCGGTAGACGTTGACTGGCGTCACGTCGCCGCGCGTGCCAGGGCGACTTCCGCCACGCGCCGCCCCAGGTTCTTTGCCGTCTGGACGCCGAATTCGTCCTTGCCGACGTCGTCCTTGCCGTCGTTCAGCAGGGTGGCCCCGGTGTGGGCGGTCGGGCGCCCGTCGCCGACGACGATCATCTCCTGGCACAACAGCGCGGCTTGAATCGACTGAATCGTCAGCTCCTGGCCGCCGTTGCGCACGCCTCCCACCGCCACGATGCCCGCGACCTTGTTGGCCAGGGCGAACTTCCTGGCACGGAAGGTGAAACAGCGATCCAAGAACGCCTTGCAGAGCGAGCTCATGTTGCAGAAGTAGACGGGGCTTCCCACGATGATCCCGGCCACCTTGGGGTCGGAGAGCTTGGGGACCAGTTGGGGGAAATCGTCGTCCTGGGCCTGGCTCGCTGCCGACCCGACAACCAGCGAGCCGTCGATCTTCATCCCTGCCAGCTCGATCAGCTCCACTTCGATCCGCCGGGGGTCGACGGCCTTTGCGGCATCCAGGCAGATTCGCAGGGCCGCCGCGGTCGTCTTGCCCTTGCGCGGACTACAGGCGATGCCGATGATCTTGATCGCGTCCGAAGCCTGGGCGTTCTCGGCCGCGACGGCAGACGCCGCCGTGCCCGCCGCCGCCCCGGCAACCACCCCGGTCCCAGCCGCCCGCAAGAACCTCCGCCGCGTTACGTTCGACGCCATGATCGCGCTCCTTGTTCGAGCCAATGGACCAGCACAATCTCCCGCGATCCTTCACACCAGGAACTTCCTGATCTCCTCCGCCGACGGCACCTTGCCGACGGCCTTGACCTCCCCGTCGATCACCAGGGCCGGGGTCATGATCACGCCGAAGCCCGTGATCACGCCCAGGTCGGTGATCTTTTCGACCGTGGCCTCCGTGCCCGCGAGCTTGACCGCCTCCTCGGCGTTCTTCTTGAGCTTCTCGCACTTCGGGCAGCCGGGCCCCAAGACTTGAATCAGCTTCATCGCTACAACTCCAATGACCGTGTGTGCCTATTCATCCCACCAACATTCCAAACAGCATTCCGGCCACGGTGCTCATCAGCACCACCAGGCCGCAGAACACGGCGGTCTTCTTGAACCCGATCACCGTGTAGATCACGGCGATGCTGGGCACGGAAAGCGCCGGCCCGGCCAGCAAGAGCGCCAGGGCCGGCCCCTTGTGCATCCCCATGCCCATCAGGGCCTGGAGGATGGGGATCTCCGTCAGCGTGGCGAAGTACCACATCGCCCCGATCACCGCGGCGACGAAGTTGGCCATTAAGCTGTTGTCGCCCACCAGCCGGGCCACGTGCTCCGCGGGAAGCAGGGCCCCGACAAAGCCGGTGATGAACACCCCGGCGAACAACAGCGGCACAATCTGCTTGGCGAACCCCCAGGTGTTGGCCATCCACTCCCCCAGCTCCTCGCGGCCGAACCACCGCGAGAGCATCAGGGCCAGGGCCAACGCGCAGGCCCCGGCAAAGTACCAACGAAGCTCATGGACCCGCGCGGCCCAGACGTAGTTGGGCGGCGTGACCTTGCCCTCCGAAAGAATCTCCTTCCTAGGCACTTTCAGCTTGTGGCCGACCTTGTGGTCCGCGGTCGGCTCCTCGAGCTGCACCACGTACTCGGCGGTCGTCTTCTGGAGGACCGCCACCTGCAAGCGGGTGCCGTCGGTTCTTTCGATCACGGTCTGGCTGGGATCGCTCCAGTCGCTGAACACCAGAAAGCCGATCATGGCCACGAAGTAGAGCGTGGTCTGGCCCAGGCTCCGCCGCGAGGGGGCGGGATCGGGGAGTTGCATGGTGATGGCGTTTCGAGCCTCCTCCTCCTGCCGGAAGATCACGGCCATCAACAGGCCGATCACGTAGGCGAAGGCCACGGCCCCGATGACCCGGCCCAGGCCGAGCTCCAGCCCGAGCACCCGGGCGGTGAGGAAGATGGCCATGACGTTGATCGCCGGCCCGGAGTAAAGGAACGCCGAGGCCGGGCCCAGGCCCGCCCCCACCCGGTAGATCCCGGCGAACATCGGCAGCACGCTGCACGAGCAGACCGCCAGGACCGTGCCCGACACCGAGGCCACCGTGTAGGCCTCGAGCTTGTTGGCCTTGGGCCCGAGGTGGCGCAACACCGCCTCCTTCGAGAGGAACGTGGCGATGCCGCCGGCGATGAACATGGCCGGCACCACGCAGGCCAGGGTGTGCTCCCGGGCGTACCACTGGAGCATGTTGAAGGCCTCGAGGATCGCCGCCTGGATCTTGGGGTCGCCGAGCTGGAGGAAATACGCGACCAAGAACACCGCGACGAACCCGGCCAGGATCCCCAGTTCCCGCTTCATGCACAATCTCCTTCCGATCCGCCAATCCATGGCGGTTTGGTCAAATTGCCACATTACCGCGAAAAAAACACCGCCCGGCGGTCAGCTCAGCAGTTTTTGGTGGTCGATGGCGTGGCACTTCATGACCGATTCGACGCACTCGAAGAAATCCACGATGCACTTGACGCGGAGCCGGTAGAAGACCATCGAGCCCCGTTTCTCGTCCTGGACAATGCCGGCCTGCTTCAACACGGTAAGGTGCTTGGAGACGGTGGACATGTCGGCCCCGATCATCCCGGTCAGGTCGCAGACGCACTTTTCTCCGGTCTTGGCCAGCTCATCGACGATGAACAGCCGGGTGGGATGGGCCATGGCCTTGATGATCCTGGCCCGGGCCTCGTAACGTGCTTGGCTTTCAGCGTCCATCAGGTGTCTCTTATCGGCCGGGAATACTTGGCAATTTAGCCAAATGCCCCTCCGAAGTCAAGGGGCCTCGGCGGGACAGTTGCCCGACCAACTATCTTACCACTACCTATCCACAATGCCACACCCACCATGGGGTTTTGTGATGGGCGGTATTATGCCCCCCGTCACAGCCCCGGGCGTAGGGTGGGTCGAGCGAAGCGAAGGCCCACGCGGGAAGCGGCCTCCATCGCCCGAAACGCTCTGAAACGCTCGGGCGCGGCGGCGGACCGTGGAAGGTGGGGCTTCGCCCTGCGGGCTCGACCCACCCTACTCGCTCTACGCGCTCCCGCTTTCGTGCTTTCGCCCTTTCCGATTTTCGTGATCTCCCTTGGTTGAGGCAGACCGTGGCGCGTGCGTGCAGAGCACGCACCCTACACGTTCTACCTTGCTTGACAGACGAAGTATCGCCGCCGGAAGTAGAGGGCCACGTTGACCAGCCCGATCAGGACCGGGACCTCGACCAACGGGCCAATCACCGCCGCGAACGCCGCCCCGTGGTCGATCCCGAAGATCGCCACGGCCACCGCGATCGCCAGCTCGAAGTTGTTGCTGGCCGCGGTGAACGCCAGGGTGGCGGTCTGGGGGTAGCTGGCCCCCACCTTCCGGCCCATGTAGAAGCTCACCAGGAACATCACCACGAAGTAGATCAACAGCGGCACGGCAATCTGCACCACGGTCCAGGGCTTCTCGACAATCTGTTGGCCCTGGAGGCTGAACATCACCACGATGGTAAACAGCAGCGCCACCAGGGTGATCGGGCCGATCCGGGGGAGGAACGTCTTCTCGTACCACGCCCGGCCTTTGCGCCGGATGAGCACGAACCGCGAGATCATCCCCGCCAGCAGCGGGATGCCCAGGTAGATGAACACGCTCTGGGCGATCATGCCGATGGTCACCGGCACGTCGCTCCCGGTCAGGCCGAACCACGGCGGCAGAAGCGTCACGAAGACGTAGGCGTAGACGCTGTAGAACAGCACCTGGAAAACGCTGTTCAGCGCCACCAGCCCGGCGCAGTACTCCGTGTCGCCCTCGGCCAGCTCGTTCCACACGATGACCATGGCAATGCACCGCGCCAAGCCGATGAGGATCAGACCGGTCATGTACTGGGAGTTGCTCGGGTCGCGGAGGAAGAGGATTGCCAGGCCGAACATCAGGATCGGGCCGATCACCCAATTCTGCACCAACGACAGTCCGAGGATCTTCCGGTTGCGGAACACGTCGCCCAGCTCCTCGTACTTCACCTTGGCCAGCGGCGGGTACATCATCAGGATCAGCCCCAGGGCGATGGGGATGCTGGTCGTCTCGCCGATCTTCAATCCATTGATGAACCCGCCCACCGAGGGCGCGTAGTACCCCAACGCCACCCCGGCGAACATCGCCAGGAAGATCCACACGGTAAGATAGCGGTCGAGAAAGGAGAGCCTTCGGATGTCGGGAGTCACGGGGCAGGTTCTCCTCAATCAGCCTGGCAGGTCCGAGCGGACTGCCTGCGGCAAATCGTTTCGGGATCGACATCGAGGATGGCTTGGAGCCGCCGGGCATCGTCCACGATCTGAGCGTCCCCGGCCAGGCAGTCGAGCATCCATCGGATCGCCTTTCGGACCGGGGCGGGGGCGCGATGGCCGGCGAGCCGGTAGTACATCCACCGGCCGTCTTTGCGCCCCTCGACGAGCCGGGCCTGCCTGAGGATCGACATGTGCTTCGACACCGTCGAGGGGGCCAGCTCCACCAGCTCGACGATCTGGCAGAGGCACAGCTCCCGCCCACGCAGCGCCAACAGCATCCGCACACGGTTCTCGTCGGCCAGGGCCTTGGTGATCGCCATGAAGTCCCGCATGGTGGCACCTGCTGGAGCCAAGAGGACGGGTTCACCACGGCGTCCGTTTCTAGTGCTTTCGCCCACGCCTGTCAAGAGCCGCAGGCCGGCCGCATGCGACAGGGCAGAGTCAGGCCACATGGAGCTTCCCCCTTGCGTCCGGTTCGTGGAGAATCGCCCCGTCGCTCAGTCGCAAGGTCCTCTTGGCCCTCTGGGCCGCACGAGGGTCGTGGGTCACCATGATCACGGTGCGGCCCTCGCGGTGGCACTCCTCGAAGAAGCCGATCACCTGCTGGCCGGTCTCGGGGTCGAGGTTCCCGGTGGGCTCGTCGGCGAGAATGACGGCCGGGTCGTTGGCCAGCATTCGGGCCAGGGCAACCCGCTGCTGCTGGCCCACGCTCAGCTCGCTCGGCTTGTGGTCCAGCCGATCCCCCAGCCCGACCCGCTCCAAGAGCGCCGCCGCCCGGCTTTCCTGCTGGCGCGGGGCGACCCCGGCCAGGTGCAGCGGCACCTCGACGTTTTCCAGCGCCGACAGGTAGGGGATGAGGTTGAAGGTCTGGAAGACGAAACCGATCTTCTTTTTCCGCAAGCGGGCCCGCTGGTCGGCCGAGAGGTCGTAGATCGACTGGCCTTCCAGGAGCACGCGCCCCGCGCTGGGCGAGAGCATGCCGCCGAGGATCAAGAGAAGCGTGCTCTTGCCGCTGCCGCTGGGTCCGACCACGGCCACGAAATCGCCGCGGCCCACGTCGATCGTGGCGCCGGCGAGTGCCGTGACGATCCGGCCGCGATGAGGATAGCTCTTGGTCACGTTCTCCATTGTCAGCATGGATCAGATCTCCCGGAAAGTCGCGCAGGGGTCCAGCCGCGCGGCGCGGCGGGCGGGGAAGTAGCTGGCGGCCAGGGCCAGGCCGGCGGAGATCGCCACCGCCCAGAGCGCCAGCAGCGGCATCGGCAGCACGGTCACGCCCGCCAGTCTCGGCCCCAGCACCACGGCCATCACGGTGCCCAGCACGTAGCCGCCGATCCCACCCACGGTCCCCAGCAGCAGGGCCTTCAGCAGGAAGATCCGCAGGACGAACCAGGAGTCGGCCCCGAGGGCCATCAGGGTGCCGATCTCGCGCCGCCGCTCGAAGACGTTGGCGTACATGTAGTTGGCGATGCCGCTCCCGCCCACCAGCACGATGATCACCAGGAAGATCGTCCCCAGGCGGGACATGAGCTGGTTGATCTTGATCTGCGCTTCGGCGATCTGCATGATCGTGACCACCTTGGCCTCGGGCAGGAGCTGGTTGATCTTCTGCACCAGGCCCTTGGAGATCTGCTCGCAGCAGCCGACCACTTCGATGGCGTTGATCACCGGACCCTTGCCGTAGAGCTCCTGCACGGTGTGCAGGTGGGCGAAGACCCGGGAGTCGTCAACCGTGCCGGTCTGCGGCAAGAGCGCGGTCACGCGGAACTCCTTGCCGGAGAGCGCGAGCGTCTGGTCTTCGCGAAGGCCCAGCGACGAGGCCACGTCGGCCCCCACGAGCACCTCGTCGCTCTCGAGCGTCTCGATGACTCGCTTCCGGACAAGGGCCTTCGGGTCCGGGGGCTCGTCGGCCCCGGGCACGGTGCCGATCACCCCGCAGCCGGCCGGCCGGGAGAAGATGCCCGCCCCCTGCCAGGCCGCCTTCGCCTGGAACTCACTCTTCGGCAGGATCCCGGTCAGGGTGAACCGCTTCCCCCCGAGCGTGACGGGCATCGAGAGCTTCGGGGAGAGGTTATCCAGTCCCTCCAGGTCGGACATCGCCAGCCGGGCCACGTACTCCTCGGGAATCTCCTCCCCGTGCATGTCGGCCGAGTAGTACTCCTGGAGCGAGGTCGACTTGGGGAGCACCAGGACGTTGGCCCCCAGGCTGTCCATCTCCCGGGCGACCGCCTTCTCCGAGTAGAAGGAGATGTTCTTGATCGACACGATCACCGTAATCCCCAGCAGGATCGCCAGGAAGCTGGTGAAAAGCTGGCTCTTGCGCTCGAAGATCTCGCGCCAGACCAGGGTATGGGTTCTCATGCTGTAACTCCTATCGCTTCGGCCCGCAGCCGTTCGGCCCGCACTTCCCGTCGGGGCAGGCCGACCGGGACGTCGCGAGCTTCGCCACGAGCTGATCCTTGCTGACCGATCCCGGAAACTTGCCGACCACCCCGCCCGGTGGGGCCATCAGCACCGTCACCGGACCGACGCGGGGGTCGATCTGGAGTTCCTTGAGGAAACCCTTCTCCGCCGGCTCGCGCGGGTCCAGCAGCACCACCTCCGTCACCGGGGCGTAACGCGGATCGGCCTTGAACTGACCAACGCCCGCAGGAACCGCCAGCCGATTCTGCGGCGGCAGGGGCTCCCCCACGCACAAGAGCACGAGCTTGCGGTCCTGGAGCGCCTTGAGGCACAACTCCGTGCCCGGGCTGACAAAGGCCGCCCGAAGCTGGCTCTCCTCGAGCTTCCCGGGGAATGCCTTGGTGATCGCGCCGTTGGGCGCCAGCGCCAGCACCAGGGGCATCGGGGCCCGGTCCACGCCGAAACGCTCCACGATCGGTTTCTCCCCAGGGTCCGAAATCCGCACGGAGGTCCAGTCGGCCCACTCGGCCAACCGGCCCACGGCTGGCTGGAGCACGTTCCAGACGGCATCCGTCTGAGTGTTCTTCTCCCTCCAGAAGAAGATGAACAAGTACTTGTTGGCCGCCGCCGCCCGGGCCATGGCGGTCAGGCCCTGACCGGCGGCGGGACGTGCGCTCGGATCGGTTGCCGGTCGCCCGGGCGTTGCGGCCCTCCCATCTTCCGCGGCGGCCGATCGCTCCGCCGGCTCAAAGCGGCCCTGCCCGCCGGCGTCGCTCGTCCCCAGCGCCGCGGCGAAGACAACCAGTCCCATCCATGGGCACTTCATGTCGTGCATCCTTTCCTGACGAAGTGTTCCGCCCCTTGTCCTCGGGTGGCACTGGCGTCTCGCCAGTGCTGCGCTCGAAGCACGGGCAGCCTATTTCTTCGGCCCGCACGCGCCCGGCGCGCACCCTTGGCCTGGCGCGCAACCCGAGCTGGCCTTTTCCAGGGCCGAGACGAACATTTCCTTCGTGGTCGCGCCGCTGAGCTTGGCCACGGCCGCCCCCGGTGGGGCCAGGAACACCGTGACCGCGTCCGGGGTCTTCGGATCGATCTTCAGGTCGGTCAAGAGCGTGGCCTCGGCGGCATCGGCCGGGTCCAGCGTGACCACCTGGGTGACGTCGGCAAAGCGGCTGTCCGCCTGGAATTGGCGGACCCCCGCCATCGCCTCGTCGTTGGAGGAGGTCGAGGCGTTTTGCACGCAGAGGAACACCAGCTTGCCGTCCTGGAGGGCCTTCATGCATCCTTCGATCGACCGGGTCCCGAACGTGCCGAGCAATTCGTCCTCCGAGCACTTCCTCGGGAACCCGCCCATCACCGCGCCGTTGGGAGCGATGGCCAGCACCAGCGGCATGGGGGCCCGCAGCAGGTCGTACTTCTCGACGATCTGCTTCTCGGCCGGGTCGTCGACCCGGACCACGACCGGCCGGGCCCGGTCCGCGGCCTTCTGCATCGCCGCGTCAAAGACCTTGCGCATCGCGGCGGTCTCCTCCCCCTGCTCCTTCCAGAAAAACGCGAACACGTACTTCTTGGCCTCCGCCGCCTGACGCACCGCCTCCATCGCGCCCACCGGCGGTCCGGCCGGCTCCTTGGTAAACCGCGCCGACGCTGGCCCCAGTTTCTCGACCACCTCGGGCGACAGCTTGTCGCCCCCGCCGGAGCCGATCAACTGCCTGCCGAAACCGATCGACAGCACCGCCGCCACCACCGCCCCGACCGCCAAAACCGCTCCCCATCTCGCCATGGTTCGCCTCCCTTGGAAGATCGCCTTCTGTTCTATCGTTCGCCACATGACGAAATGTTAACACAAACCCCGGGCAGAATCCAGCCCCGCTTTCCGATTCGCCAGGCGTCGGGTGGCACTGGCTGCTTGCCAGCCAGTCGTAGGGTGGGTCGAGCGAAGCGAAGCCCCACCCGGAAAACGCCCTCCAACGCGGAAAACGGTCGGGTCGCACTGGCTGCTTGCCAGCCAGTGCATGGGAAGCAAGGGAAGGTGGGGCTTCGCCCTGCGGGCTCGATCCACCCTATCCCTGCGGGCTCGACCCACCCTACCCCCTCGACCCACCCTGCGCTCTAACCCCCCATTCCGCCGGATGAGAAGCCCTCGACACTCGCCCAGGGATGCGAGATACTCGTGGCACACGACAGCCAAGAAAGCCAAACCCCGTGCCGCCCAACCGGTTGGAGGAGATCGCACGCCAGGACTCGCCCTACCATCGGGCCTTGGAGGCGGTCCGCCAGTGGGTGACCGAGGTCTGGCAAAACCCCGTGGTCTACTACCAGTTGGACCACGGCCCGACTCACGCCCATCGGGTCTGCCAGTACCTCGACCAGCTCTCCTTCGGGCCCGACGGCTGCCGCATGCCGCCGCCCACCCCGGCCGAGGCCTTTGTGCTCCTGGCAGCGGCCTATCTGCACGACGTGGGCATGCAGCTCGGCTGGTCCGAAGCGCCGGCCTCGATCCCCCGTGCCCGCGGCGCACTGACCGGCGAGGACCTGGAGACGATCCGCCGGCTCCACGCCCAGACCAGCGCGGCGGTCATCCGCTCCTGGAAAACCGCCCTGCCGGCGAGCCTCGCCCGGGGGCTCTCCGATGCCCAGAAGGACATCCTCTGCGGCGACCTCAACGAGGTGCTGGCCTTTGTGGCCGAGTACCACAACCGGCCGTACGCGGCCCACGAGATCCGGCAGAAGGCCGAGGGCTTTTCCCCGGCGGTCAAGAACCGGGTGCGGATCGCGCTCTTGGCCGGCTGGCTCCAGGCCGCCGACGCCCTCCACATGGACCACACCCGCGTGACCGAGACCATCCTGGTGGACGCCCTGGACCTGTGGCGCAAGGGAAAGGGGGCGGAATTCGGCCTGCGCGTGACCGACCTCGTGCGCATGGCCCAGGCCTACTTCGTCGACCACGTCGCCGTCGACTGGGTGGGCACCTCGGGCGTGCGGATCCGCGTCTTGGTCCGGGTCCGCGACCAGGCCCAGTTCAACGACGCCAGGGTCCTCATCGAGCGCTACGAGTCGCGCCTCCAACGCCGCGACGGCGATGCCCTGACCCTGATCCAGTCGGAATCGGCCGGGGCGATCCTCTTCGGCATCGAGCCGCCCCAGCCGATCCTCGATCCGACCGTCATCCCCGTGCCGGACGACTTGCTTCAGGCCCCCGAGCCGCCCCCTCCCACGCACTCGACCTGCGACCCGCCGGTCCCGACGTTCGTCGGCCGGGAGGAACTGGTCGATGAGGCGATGCGGTCGCTGGTCTCGGGCACCTGCCGCTGGATCACCTTCCACGGGCCGTCGGGGATCGGCAAGACCCAGGCCGCCCTAAAACTCGCCCAGGCGTTGTGCGGGCCGGAGCGGGCGCTTGCCCTCTCGGTCTTCGTGCCCCTGGAGGCCGCGACCAAGGCCGCCGACGTGCCCGACCGGGTCAAGACGGCCTTGATCCAGGCCGGGTTCCGCCTCGAGGCGGCCGACGACCTTCCCACGGTGCTTCGCCGCGTGGCCCAAACCCCGTGCCTCTTGGTCTTGGACAACGCCGAAGACGTGCTCGAAGTAGACCGCCAGGCGGCCGTGGCCGTGCTGGAATCGATCGCCATGGACGAGGGCCCGCACCGGCTCGTGGTCACCACCAAGGCCCCGACCCACAGCCCGCACGAGGCTCCCCGGCGCGTGCCGCCGCTTCGCTCCGCCGCCGAAGGCCGGGCCGAGGACCAGGACCTCTGGGCCCGGCTCACGGCCGGGATCGACCCACAGCCGGGCGACGACCTGCGGGCCGGCGAGCTGCTCGGCCAGCTCGAAGGCATTCCCCTGGCGATCTATCTGTCCGCCTGCCGGTGGCGGGCCACGGGCTCGCTGGCCGCGATCCTGGAGGATTGGCACCAAAGCGGCCCGCACGGCATGCGCGTCGGGCCGGAGCGGACCCGGCGGACCGACCTGGAGTTCAGCCTCCAGCGCAACCTGGCCCTGCTCGACGAATCGCGCCCGCTGGACCAGGAGGCCCGGCGCGTGCTCTCGCTCTTGGCGCTCTTGCCAGCCGGCTCGGCCGACGACCTGGCCCGGGACCTGCTGGGCCCGGACTGGCTGGCCGCGGTCACCCGGCTGTGCGACGTGGGCCTGGGCCACAACCGCGCCGGCCGGTGGGGCCTGCTGGAGCCGATCCGGCGGTTTGCCCTCGCATCGCTCGATACCTCGCCCTGGCACGCGCCGCTGGAAGAGTGGCTCATTGCCCGTGCCCGCACGGCGGACCGTGCAATCGGATGGTCCGGGAGCGTGCGGGCCCTGGCATGGTTCCGTGCCGAGATGGCGAACCTCCACGCGGTCTGGGACGCCGCGGCCCAGCGCGGCCAACCCGCCGTTGTGGGCGCCCTTGGCCAGGCCCTGGGCGACGCGTACCTGTGGCTGAACGTCCCCGGCGCACAGGAGCGACTGGCCCGGGCCTCTGAGGCGGCCCGCTCGATCGCCGACACCCTGGGCCGGGCCAACTGCATCAAGAGCCGGGGGGACGTGCTGGCGTTTCTCAATCGTCACGAGGAGGCGCTCGGGGCGTACGACGCGGCCCAGCCGCTTTACGAGCAGATTGGCGCCACCCTGGGCCGGGCCAACTGCATCAAGGGCCGGGGGGACGTGCTGGCGTTTCTCAAGCGTCACGAGGAGGCGCTAGAGGCGTACGACGCGGCCCAGCCGCTTTACGAAGAGATTGGCCACACCCTGGGCCGGGCTAACTGCATCTCTTGCCGGGGGGACGTGCTGGCGGATCTGAAGCGTCACGAGGAGGCGCTAGAGGCGTACGACGCGGCCCAGCCGCTTTACGAGCAGATTGGCGACACCCTGGGCCGGGCCAACTGCATCCGGAGCCGGGCGCGGGTCCATTCGGAAACCGGGGATGGGCGGGCGGGCGCGGAATTCGACGAGGCGTTTCGCCTCTACGGGTCGATCGGCGACGTCTACAGCCAGGCCGGGACCCTGGTGTATCAGGCCCGGCACCACCGGCGCTCGAGCGAGCCGGACCGCGCCCGGGAGTGCTACGGCCGGGCCCTGGGGCTGTTCCGCGAAATCAAGTACCAGCCCGGCATCGACGTGGTCACCGAAGAGCTGGGGGAGTTGTAGGGTGGGTCGAGCGAAGCGAAGCCCCACCGGGAGAACTGGGACGGGCCCGGGGGAAGGTGGGGCTTCGCCCTGCGGGCTCGACCCACCCTACGGGTCCGCCGGCCCGCCTGGTATGATGGAGAGGAAAATGGCCGGGTAGGTCCGGGCACGCAGGATGATCGTCCTTGAAGTCGATGAACTCCGAAAGCAATACGGCCCGGAGCCGGTCCTGGCAGGGGTCACCCTCGAGGTCCGGCCCGGCGAGCGGATCGGACTGGTCGGGCCGAACGGCTCCGGCAAGACCACGCTCTTGAGGATCCTCGCCGGCAAGGAGGACCCGGACGGCGGGCGCCTGGCCATCCACCCGGCCGTGCGCGTGGGGTACCTCGAGCAGCAGCCCCAGTTCGCCCCGGGGCGAACCCTCTGGGACGAGGCCCGCGGGGCGCTGGACCACCTCATCCGGCTCCAGCACGACGCCGTCGAGGTGGCCCATGCCCTGTCGGAGACCTCCGATCCGGACGAGCACCGCCGCCTGGCCGCCCGGTACGATCACCTCCAGCAGGAGCTGCACCGCCACGACGCGTACAACCTGGACTACAAGATCGAGCGGGTCCTGGCGGGGCTCGGGTTCGAGCGCACCGCCTACGACCAGCCGGTCGAGTCGTTAAGCGGCGGGGAGCAGAACCGGCTGATGCTGCTGAAGCTCCTCCTGGCCGAGCCCGACCTGATGCTCCTGGACGAGCCCTCGAACCACCTCGACATCGAGGCCACGGCGTGGCTCGAGGAGTTTTTGGCCGCCAGCCGCGCGGCGATGATCGTCGTCAGCCACGACCGCTACTTCCTCGACAAGGTGACCAACCACACCCTGGAGCTGTTTCGCGGCACGGTCGACCGCTACGCGGGCAATTTCTCCGCCTACTGGCAGCAGAAGGCCCAGCGGCTCCTGGTCCAGCGCCGCACCTACCAGAGGCAGCAGGAGGAGATTGCCAAGGCCGAGGAGTTCATCCGGCGCCACCATTACGGCCAGAAGCACGCCCAGGCCGAGGACCGGCGCAAGAAGCTCGAGCGGCTGGTCCGGGTCGAGCCGCCGCGGGAGATCGCCGCGCCGGCGATGGCCTTCCCGCCGGCCGAGCGGAGCGGCGACATCGTGGTCCGGACTGAGCGACTGGCCAAGTCGTACGACCGGCCGCTGTTCGCCGGGCTGTCGCTCGAGGTGCTCCGCGGCCAGCGCTGGGGCATTTTGGGCCCCAACGGCTGCGGCAAGACCACGTTGCTCCGCTGCCTCCTCGGCCAGGAAACCCCGGACGCCGGCCGGGCCACGCTCGGGCAGGGCGTCGTGGCGGGCTACTTCGACCAGCAGCAGACCGGCGTGGACGACGCGCTGGAGGTCGTCGACGCGGTGCGCCCGGCCCGAGACGACCTCGACCACCAGCAGCGCCGCAACCTGCTGGCCCGGTTCGGACTCGTCGGCGACACGGCCGTGCAGAAGGTGTCCAGCCT
>Ga0315290_10000078_pt1 | contig 53431 bp, 47 predicted proteins | sample YL17G12_0_MG_FD_203627 | JGI IMG/M metagenome (GOLD analysis project Ga0315290, IMG submission 203627) | Sediment microbial communities from Yellowstone Lake, YNP, Wyoming, USA - YL17G12_0 | ecosystem: Environmental > Aquatic > Freshwater > Lake > Sediment | place: USA: Wyoming | collected... | reverse complement strand
CCGGCGGCACCGAAGAGGAATTGAGGGAACGGAGGGCCAACAACGTCCCCAGTAGCAGCGCAATCACGATGAGGGGTGTGATCAATCGTTCAGCCATGGAACCGGTCGCAGGAAAAGTCCGGCAGCGTAAGAAGACTGTTATTTGGTTTGTTTGGTTTGTCTCGTTTATTTGGTTGAACCAGACCAACCAGATAGACCAGATGAACCAAATCAACCAGATGAACCAGAAAGATCAGACAGACCGGGCTTGTGCCACACGTGAGGACTATCGAAATTCTCGTGGACCAACATAGGTTTTCCACACCATGCTAGCATTCGCCGGCCTGCACCAGGCCAGCACCACTTACTTCGTCGCATTCATGGCACAGCGAAATCCGATCGTCCGATCCTCAAAATCCGGCTCAGCTGAGAACCGCGCAGGCACACGCAAAGCAGACGGTAAATCCGCCCATGACCCACCTCGCAGCACTCGCTTCTCACCAGTAGCCGGGCCGGGTGGGTTCCTCCCGGGGCTCTTTTGATAATAGTCGCGTTCATACCGGTCAGCCACCCATTCTGCCGCGTTCCCCGCCATGTGGGAGACGCCAAACGGGCTCCTTCCGCCCTCTTTGAGCCCATGCCGCACGCTCATTCCCTCAAGACCGCTGGTAACCGCCACCAACGTGATGGCTTCACTGACCCACATTCCCCGGTTATAGTTTGCAATGTCGACGAACGGCTGCATATCTCCCCACGGATAACGTCGCCCGTCGGTCCCCCGTGCCGCCTTCTCCCACTCAGCCTCCGTCGGAAGCCGTTTCCCTGCCCATTGGCAATAGGCGGCTGCCGATTCCCATCTCATCCCAATGGCCGGCCGATCTCCAACCGTCGTCGCCGCCTCATCGTCCCATGTCGGAGGAGACTCGTGTTTCCCTGCTTCCAGAAACCTCCGATAGAGGCTGAGGGTTACTTCATACCGATCGATGTAGTAGGCATCAAGCGTCACGGTGTGTTCAGGCCGCTCGTTTGGGAGGCCGTCGTGACTACCCATGGTGAATGGACCGGCAGGGATGAGGACCATCGGAGCGCCATCCCGTCCTCGACTCGCCTCGGCCGACGAAACCACCTGTCCGCACTTCGAGGGCTGTGGCTCTGCCGCCCCAAGACAGACTATCCCTGTCACGAGGCTGATCCCAGTCCACAACATCGTCTGTTGTCCACGCATTGCCACCTCCGTCGCCATAGCGTTCTGGGAGCCTGTCCGACATTGACCGTTCGACTGCGGCGAACGATCCGTGACCATCTGCGTCGTTCTCGGCCCGCTCCCAAGAACCGTGAAACGGGAGGCGTGAAACGTGAAACGATGGTCAGCCTCGGGCCTGCGGCCTTGCATCTGGCCGCACCTCCTTCGCCTCGTCACGAAGGCAACGTCGGACAGGCTCCTGCAGGATGCTCAAAAAGTCCGCCAGCGCCACAGGCCGTGGTGCGTGACGCGCGAGACCCAGCTGGTTTCTCTTGTTTATTTGGTCTGTCTGGTTTGTTTGGTTGAACTAGACTAACCAGATGAACCAGACAAACCCAGATGAACCAGATCAATCCGTCTCGCTCGTCCCGCCTGTCTCGCACGGCTATCCTGCAGGAACGTTCTAGTGTATCCAGCTCACGAGACAAACTCAACGGAATGAGAAGACTGAAACGGCAAGTCGGCTACCGAGAGGAAGAGAGGCAGGTTTGGTGTCCCCAACGGGATTTGAACCCGTGTTACTGCCTTGAAAGGGATAGTCAGAAGAGGTTTCGCAAATCGGTTATGAAAGCTTAATGGGGCGGTCTTCCCACTTTTTCATATATTTTCCCACTGCCGTCCAAAACGCGCCACGCACGAATACAAATCGTAAATTAATCAATGGGTTGGTTTTGTGACTCCGCCGAGTCAGAAGTGCTGCCCCCACACCGAAAAGATGCTGTCCAAAATAGCCATCGCTGTCGGCAACTACGGCCATGGTGGTCATGAATCGCCAAATCAGGCATCCAAAGGCTGTTTCACGCTCAGGAACCCGAGCGGACGCCTGTCGTGAGATCCGAGATGCTGTCCAAGACGGAATTCGCAAAACCTGTTTTGGACAAGAGTGATATTTTCCAGGAGTTCTGCATGGAGGAATCCCGGTCCACAATTCCATTAATTCTCAACGATTCTGCCTAATCTATTCTTTCTGTCACGCCGGTGTCACGGTCACATCACAGAAATTGGTATGTGTCCCCTACCCGTGCGAATATTTTCGACCTGCGGGTTCGAAAGCTGATTAAGTAGAAACTTCTAACTCCCTGTCTTGACTCTGGTTTCCAGCTTTATCTTTGCGTGTCGATGACTTAGGAGCTTAAAGTCTATTCCATTCGTAAGCTTCCCCTAATCTGAGACGATTCAAAAGGAGAACTGACTGGCAGAATAGTCGCCCTGAGCAAGGAGATCCCCATGCGTCAATCGAAGTTCACGGAGACCAAAATCGTATCGATTCTGAAGGAGGCCGATGCCAGCTGCCCCGTCAACGAGATCTGATGGCTTAGAGTCCGAGAGCCGCGCGGGTCGCCGGGCCGACGATGCCATCGGCCTTCAGGCCCTGCTTCTGCTGGAACTGCTTAACAGCCTCCGCCGTCGTCGGCCCGAAAGTCCCATCGGCGGACACCGCCAACCCTGCATCGACCAGGGCTTGCTGCACAACCTTCACGTCGTCTCCCTTGATCCGCGGCGTCTTCAGCATGAGCACGCGCACTGCTACATCCTCCGCAGATACGCGTACCGGCACACCACCGCTCAACACCCCCTCATCGATGCGCACGCCCCGAACATGAAACGGCAACGGCAACTCCCACCGCCCCTCGCCGATCAACTGCCGGAAAGCCTCCATCCGATAGACCGTCCGCTGAAGTAACGGATTCGAATGCGTCGCAAGCCAGTCTCGACGCTCCGCCACGTAATGCGTAATCCACCCCTCCTCCCCGATCTCCTGCGCCGATTGATGCCGCTCATCAGTCCGCGCCCGAATCCGATCCCATGAGCCGTGAATATGGCTGTCGTAGACGACACCGGTCCCCAACCCGCTCGTCACCCCAATCGCTTCCGCATGTTGAACGCTCGGCGACCAATAGACTCGGTCGAAGAACTCATCCTGCACCATCTGCATGACGGGATCGCCCCCGGCCTCGCTAAGCAAGCCACGAAATTTCATGTCTCCATCCAGCGCCAGATCCCGATCTGCCAGAGGCTTCAGATATTTCTTGAGCGACGTCGACAACACTGCCTCATCGGCCCCACAATAGTCTTTGACGAGCAAATGCAGATTGCCACTCGCCAAGGTCGTTTGCGCTCGCCCATACGTCAGGTGTCCGCTATCACCGGGCAGGAGGGTGACACGACCATAGTCGCCCAGCGCTTTCCCCGTTTCAAATATGTTCACAATGGCCTGTGCGGCCTTCTTCTGAAGATCGGAAAGCATCTGTTTCACCTCATTGCCTGGAGAACTGCCCCCATAGAGTAGTCATCGTTGTTTTCACAGCTGCCTCGCCAACTCGCAACGAAACCACTCCGCGTGATTCTATCGCCTAGTTCAAGATCGACCAGTCGCATAGTCTCGCTCCGTCCATACTCCTGGTCCAATGATCCCAATCCATCTAGACCCCTACCGGGACTTCTTCGATGCGGGTCCTTCTGTCCCGGCATACCGTTGATACCGGATGCCTCGACGAGCACCCTTCATTTTCGACTTCAACTCAAGACGGCGCGCCGCCACGGCATCGCCCTTTGCGGAGAACGTGTCATGACCGCCCGTTGCGGGATCAAAGAATCCGACATACCCACCAGGGTTGACCCCAAACGATCGCAGCGTCTTCCCGTTGTATACCCGCCCAAGAAAGTCGTTTCGGCCGCCCTTTTCTTCTCCGCCCGTGAAGTACAAAGGGAGCAAAAAGTTGGAGACCTTGACGCCATCGATCTCGTAACTTTCCGCTTGCACCGCATCACACATCTCATACCAATGAAAGACCGTCCGCTTTGCATCCGCTGGATGTGGCCCCTGCACCAGCAGATTCACTTCCGAGTCTCCGACAAGCTCCAGCGCCTCATGCGACAAGGTGACTGTCCAATCTTCTTTCAATTGCTTGGCCAGCTCTGTAAAGACAAAGCCATAGGGGACTCCCGCATTCGTGGTATCGTGATACCCAAGCGCGTCATCGACATCCACAGAATCCCAGAGATACAACACTGCATCGCCGCGCATATCCGCAAGATTCTGCTTCGAGGGCTTCGTTCCGCTGCGCCCTTCCAGCCGCAGTTCCGCTCCAATGTGCCAATAGGGCTCAAAATCCTCTCTGATCTGACGATTGATCGCCCGGATGGCACCTTGCAACTCCTCGTCTGAAATCTTGCCGTTGGTGTGATTGATAGTCGAAATAATCATCGCTAGTCCTCCTTCTTCACCAAGTACGTGTCACTGCCGTTTCAATGTCTTTACGCGTCGCCCCAGGCCTTCACAATTTTCTGACTTTCACCGAGTACTTTCCGGTTCCACTCTGACGACTATAATGACGGACCTGCACAAAATACTCCCCAGCAATCAAGTCACTTGCGATCCTGGCATTGGCATCGAGTCCGGAATCGTCATCTTCCGCAATCAATGCAGTCTCGCTGTTCGGCCCGAACAGCTTCATCACCACATCCGTCGGGCCCAGGGTGTCAATCACATATCGCGCGTCCGCCGCAGCGGTAAACCGATACAGATCTTCTTCTCCTACCTTCCCAATCGACGCCTGGGTGCGGCGCCTGGCATTCACGAGGAGCTCAACGGCATTAGAAGTCGTGGGCCCTGTCTTCGGGTACATTTTCGCGCCGGCGACGAAGGCCTTGTCCATCGCAGACAGGACCTCATTCGCTTTTGTACCAATACCGTTGAGGGTCCAGGAGGCAGGAAAGAAGTACAACATGATGGAGTCCAGATCGAACGCGGTCCCATTGATCTGAGCGGCGCTATACTTTCGAAGAATGTTGTGGCGTGTGGTCGCCTCATCCCAGAAGTTCGGCGATTTCGCCGCTTCACGAATCACCACGGCTTCATTCCACTGAATCCCTCCTGCAGGATTTTGATGTTCATGGGCCAATCCAATGGCATGGCCAAACTCATGTCCCGCAGTCCCTCCATCGAGAAACCCCAGGTTCATCGTCGGTTCGTCCAACGGGATGCCACGGCAATCGGTGCCGACGTAGGACCACGCCCCGTCGTTGTGATCAAACGCAATGCGAATCTCGGCATTCAACGCGTTGTTGAAATCAAGTTGTAGGTTCGCCACCCGCGCCCACCACTCAGCCTGTTGTCGGGCGACGGTCTGCTCGGTCGGGGTGCCTCCCATAAATCGCACTCTGAGCGTCGAGCCATTCATCCACGTCTTCCCAATGGGGGAAATCGCACGCCTTATACCATTTCGCACCGGCTTGGTGAACTGCAGCCGCATGAGATCTCTGGGTAAAATCCGGTCGATACACACCTTCGGGCGCTTTTCCATGTTCACATCTCCTTTCAAGACGGTCGTGGGTGATAAAGACTAGCAACGCCCAGCGTTACAGGGGCAGCCTGTTTAGATGTTGCGCCTTCCATGGGCACCATGCAGGCACATCACTGTGAGCCAAACAGTGGATCGTTACAAGCGTTATAAACAAGCCCCAGTGACACAGGACGGCAGGTGACAAAACCGAGCGGTTGGATTGGATCAAGAGCGATACAGCCGTGTGCCTGAATCGATTCGGCACATTGCACACGAACTCCTACCTCCCGTTCCTGAGGCCCCCCGTGAAATCAGCAGTGACTCAACACAGCGCCTCCTGGATCACAATGATATCGCCTTCCCTGTCGACCAACCGTTCGAGTCAATCATGCTAGAAAAAGACTATTGATCCTGCGCGGACCCGCTCTTGGTCCAGGCAGAGACGACAAACGAACGTCGCACGCAACGCTCGGGAGTCGCATAACTGAAGTTCGCTTTCCCCCCAGAGAACAACCATCCCATGCCCACAAGCAGGTCATTCCCCCGCAGGAAGAGGTTGGCATAGGGAAATGGACCCTACAGCTATTGCCTTCGCTCTTCCTCCGAAGGGGCGGCGACGCTGCACACTCAGCCGCTGTATAAAAATACTCGCGACTCATTTTGTTTCTCGCGCTAACTGCACGCCAAGGCGACGTTGAAGTGCGTGCCGGGCGAGGTGCCTCGGGTCAGTCCCAGGCCGGAAAGCGCGTTGATGCGAACCACTAGCGCGTCGGACGCCGGCCGGGCGTTTTGCATCATCTGCAGCCAAATCTTGAACTTCATCAGGTTGCACGGGATGCCGGTGATGCGCACATCGTAGAACATCCTGATGCTGTCGAAGGCGCTGTCCTGCTCCGCAGGCGTGGCGCCCGGGAAGTTGGTGAACATCGGGAAGAAATCGTTCGATAGACGGAAAGTCAGCGCGGTGTTGTCGATGGTCCAGAGGTCGAGAAAGTACAGACTGAACCCTTCGCTGTGGATCTTCAGTTCTTCACCCGGGGTTGCGCCATGTGGGGTCCCGCCGATCGACGCCCATTGCAGCAGAAAGTCGAACGCATGCTCGCCCTCGTGGTGCGCCGCCATCTGCGTGTGTTGCGGTCCTACCTGGTCGAGCGCGCGCGGGCCCAGCACGATGAAGATGCGGATCGTCGAGCCAACCAGTGGCGAAATGAAGGTCGTCTCGCCGAACTGGTTAGGGTTGCCGGTCTTGGCGTTCAAGTTGCGATCGAAGTTGATGTGCAGGTCGCTCAACGTTCCCCATTCGGTGTACTGGCCCGCAACTGCCGCAGCATTAACCGTTGCCGCCGTGTTGGTCGACTCGTCCACCGTGACGTTGGCGGTCAACGCCTCGTCGAGCATATCGGTCAGGCAGTGGTTGCTCATCGCACTGGCAGCTGCGGCGCGGGCGTTGTTGACGCGTTGCGCCCACGACATCCCTCCCCAGGCAGGATCGCATTGGCGCTGCAGCCTGATGCTGCCAGCCTGACGCTGGATGCCTGCATCTAGCGCTCTTGCGACCGGGCCGCCGAGGCCGTGCTCGCCATAAGCACCGACTAGGGCAGGCGCGGGCGACTGCTGCACCACATGCACCAGCTCATGGGCAATCAGGCGCTGGCCCTCGTGCGTCCCTGGTGTGAACCGGCCAGCACCAAACACCATGTCCTGTCCCACCGTGTACGCCAGAGCGTTCACATCCCGCGCCGATTGTTCAGCAGCCGGGCCCGCATGGACCCGTACGCGACTGAAGTCGCGACCGAAGCGTGGTTCGAAATACGCTCGTGTCGTGCGGTCGAGCAGCTGACCGGAGCCGAGGTGAGAGAGCATGCTCCCTGCATCGGAAGAGGTGAGGGGGGCCGATGCCACATCAGCCTGGCGATGGATCAGTTCCCGCTGCTCATTGTCACACGTGGGGCAGGGTCCACCACCAGCACAGGCTGCACATTTCCGTTGCACCGTCGGCTCCGGCGTCCGAAGCACCTGATCGGCGACTCGGTCGGCTTCCAATTCAGCCGGGTCCCCAGACTGACTGACTGTGAGTTTCGGCTGCAGAAAGAGCGGAAGCCTGGCAATCCCCATCTCATGCCCGGATGAACGTCTCGATTCTGGACGCCGACGTAGCACAAGCGGAGTATCCGTTTTCTGGGGCACTCGTCTCGCATGCTGAAACATGGCCGATCTATCCCTTTCTGGAATTTCTTACGGCACCGGACAGGCCGGCCCGGCCCCCGTCCCGCCAAAGAGGTCGCCCACAAAACTCGCGAAACATTCCGCATGCCGGAAGTTCGCCACATGATCCACGTTCGCCCACAAAATGTGCGCCACCTCGTGAATCAACATGATCATACGATCGCCGGGACTATGTCCCCAAAACGCAGCACAGAGAAAAATGGCATCGACCCCCGGACAAGCACTCGCTTCGCCAACTGGGCAACCGGTTCGGCAAGATCGATACGTCACCGTCCCATCAATACACCGATAGGCAATCGGGTGATTGGCCAAGTAGTCTGCAATGCGCTCGTATCGCGCGCTCAGCGATGTCATTTCGGCGTCTAACGCCTCCAATTGCGTGTCATGAATGTGTCGAGTCAACCGATTCTGGAAGCCGCGCCGTCGTGCGGGAGGCAGCCCAAAGCGAGCCAGATAGGCCTGGGTTGTCCGTCCACCGGGTCCACGAGTACCAATATGCGCCATCGCCACCTCCGTCGTAAGAGACGAGGCTGTCAAATACGCTTTCGATGAGGCGAAGGCCTCCAGCCACTCAAGCTGACCAACGGGGTTGGCCGAAGCTCCGTGGGTCCCTGCCACACAATTCGTGGATCCCGGATCGACCGTTCGGGACACCACGCTGGCAGTAGACTGTTGCTGGAACACGTGCGTGAGTTCATGTCCCAATAACCGTTTCCCCTCCGTCGCATCAGGCGCATACCGTCCGTTTCGAAAGACAATATGGGAACCCACCGTGTAAGCCAAAGCCTGGACATCTTCAGCCGATCGACTAGCCTGAACGTCGGTATGGACCCGCACATGCCCCAAGTCATGGCCAAAACGCGGTTCGAAAAAAGACCGCGCGCCTGAGTCCAACGCCTGCCCCGGCGAGCCCAACACCGCCGGCACCGAAGCCGGCACTGCCTCACCCGATACATCGCTGGGTTTGCGGGCAATCGAAAGCTTCCCCTCTTCCTCGCAGGCCGCGCATGGCGGACCACCCGCCGCACAGGCCGCACATTGCCGCTGCACCGTCGGCACCGGCATCCGCATAACCTGATCGGCCACCCGGTCGGATTCTTGCTCATATGGATCATCTGGCTGGCTGACAACCAACTTAGGCTGGAAAAAGAGCGGGAGTCCGACGGCAGCGGAGCCCGGCCCAAGGGTTTTTGAGACACGTGCTGGTAACGACGTGACCTGCTTGGGTTTGGTTTCTGTGGCACGCGTTGTCGCCATGGCTACTGTGGGCATGGTCATTCTCGTTGTCAAACCCAGGGTTCCATTATGCCGCGTCGGTTACCACATTTGCGTCGCAAAGCCACACCTCCATATGAAAATGGCTATTGCGGTAGGGACGGTCATTGCTGACCGCCCCCCGCACAGATCCGTACGTGCGGAACTACCGCATACGGCTCTTACCTTGGGTGGTGACGACCACCCCGCACGTCGGAGACGTGCCGCGGCTCGTACGCCCAACAGTCCGCGCGACCTGGAGGCCCGGCGCTGTGTCCGGTCCAGTAGCAACTGCTCGACGTTATCCTTGGTCAGCCCCCTTCCCTCCACCGACTCCGCCGACAGCGAACCGCTGTCTTTGTTCGCCGGCTTCTGCGGTACTATGGGGCTGTCTGACTCCCCGGCGACGTGCCTGTCGGACTTGTGGCCTCGCGCCTTCTCCGACCGATCCGCTTCCATGGGAGAAGCGGATGTCGCCGGGGTCTCTCGGCTTCCGTGAGAAAAGTTTCCAACCGTGCCTGTGGTCTTAGACTCCGTGGGGGTCACATCGGACTCGCCGTTGATGTGCGACATGACTATTGCCTTCCCCCTGTCAGGACAAGGTCGGCCACCGCAGAAAGATGTGTTCGGAGCTCCATACACAGCCCAGTTGTACCTCTGTGAACGCTTCGACAGGTCGGTTGCCCGACACACCGCATCACGCGAGGCCAAGGTGACTGGCTAAGTCTTACCTTGTACGACTCTTTCATTCGCGACTCTCCTCCGGCCTCGCGCCGACGCACCCCGACCCCTTTTGATTTTCCGGGAGGTCACATGATACACGCCACCAGCCAACTCGATCCGTAGGAGTCTGGACATGAGGCAGGCCCACCCAAGGATTCGGCAAAAAGCAAGACCTGACCCTATTTCTCATGGAGCCTGGCCCCTTCACTCATTTCGTCAGCCGTCGGTCACCGTTCAGGGCCCCGGCGTGAAGCCGGCGTGGTCTCGGATATCGAAGTGCATGATGTCGCCGCTGTGCAAGCCGATGTCGCCGGCCAGCCAGGCCAGGCCCTGGTCAACGAGCGCGACAGCCACCTCGCGGCGGATAGCAAGGAAACCGTTGGCCGGGTTGCGCGTCGCGCCGGGGCTGGTGGACACGGCGCCGAACTGCATCGGCACGCGCACCAGCTCGTAGTCGCGTAGCATGCGGATGTACTGCTGGGCCGGGGTCAGCGCATACCACGGGTTGAACTCGATAAGGCCCGAGGCGCGCGGCCCATTCATGAAGCTATCAAGCGCGGCCACGGCAGTGGCCTGGTCCTTGCGCTCGGAGAGCGAGATCTGCGCCAGTAGCACCGCCTCCGTGGCCGTCTCGACGTTGGGAATCGGCGCCCGGTTGACCCGGTTACCGCCGGTCGGGCTGCCTGCCATGAAGGCGAACTGGAGGTAGTCGCGTAACGCGTTGGACGTCTGACGGAAGCGGTCGTGCATCGCGCCCGTCGACTCGCCCGATTGGCGCGCGCGCACGTCGGCCTGGGGCAGGTTGGGAAGGCCATCGAAGCCGTCGTTGACGATGAAAGTAACCGCGCGCTGGTAGACCTCGACGGCGCGGGAACGCGCGGCGTCGATGCCGAGGACCGCGCCGGGACCGTCCTCACCGCCGGGGCTGGCGACGGTCCCGGTGGCGATGTAGGGGTTGGTGTTGTAGTTGAGGTCGACCGCCGAGCCGGAGCCGTGGCGCGACGTGGTGCTACTACGCCAGCCGCCGCCGCTGGTGATGCCCGCCCAGTCGATGTAGTTGGTGGTAGGCAGTCCAGTCGAGAAGTGGACTTGCTGCGCCGACGGCAAAGCGTTGAACGCAGCCTGAATCGCCGTCTCGGCGGCCTGCAGCTTGGTCTTCATGACCGGGTTAACGCCGCCGCCAACACTGTTGCCGAGGAAGGTGGCGGCGACAATGTAGCTCGGAGTACGGTGGATGCGAGCCCGCCCGGAGCCGTGTACGCTGACAGGTCTCGCCTTTTGTCCCACTAATAACGAAATAGGGATCAGGCTACGTTCTTCACCGACATGAATTTCATCTGAGCCTGACTGCTGTACCACGTGTGTCAACTCATGCGCCAACAAGCGCTTTCCGCCCTCTGAACCCGGATCGTGCTCTCCCGCCGCAAACACCACGTCGCGCCCGAGCGTGAAGGCGCGTGCCTGAACGCTGGCCGCCGCTGTGTCGGCTTGTGGCCCGTTGTGGATGCGCACGTCGCCAAAGTCATGCACGAAGCGCGGCTCGAAGTAGGCGCGGCTGGCTATATCCAGTTGCACCCCGGCACCTAGGCGGTTCGTGATGTCAGAAGCGACCTCGCCGGTGCCGCCCTTGCCATTCGCCTGGCGTTGTATCTGCGGCTCCTCGTCGTCGCTCGGGCTGGGGGAGGATGCGTCTGAGCAGCCCTTGCAATGCCTTTGCAACATGGGGTCGGCCATACGCATGACTTGCTCCGCCACCCGGTCGGCTTCTTGCTCGGCGGGATCGTTCGGTTGGCTGATGGCCAGCTTGGGTTGGAGAAAAATCGGAAGGCCGACGGCGGCGGAACTCGACACAGGGCCTTTTGAGAAAGGTACAGGTGACGACACGACCGTCTGCTTAGGTTTGGTTTCTGGTACACGCGTTGTCGTCAAGGCTGCTGTCGGCATGGTCCTCCCTGTCGTCAAACCCTAGCAAGTAGCTGATGGCTTATAGCCTATTGCTAAAGGGTACGGACATTCCATTCGTTTTTCTGGACCATACGCCATAGGCTCTTGACCTTATACGAGCGACGAACAACGCTTCACGAACGACGGATGACCTGTTTGAACAACCTGCTACATTGGCCTCAGCAATTCCGTCGGCACTTGCCGCCCCAGTTTCCGATACTCCGCCAAGAGGCCCATTAACACATCGGCAGGACCAATGAGCCGCCCCGCTTCTTGCGCGAGCACCGCTGCCGTCAGCACCACATTCCGAATGTGGCCGCCCGCCAGATCCGCTGTGGCGGCCAGTCGATTGAGATCCTGGGTGGTGAGACGATGCCCGGTGCCCAGGTGCGCAAGCCACAGATCCCGGCGCTCCTCGGGACCAGGCGCCGGAAATTCGACAATCATGTCGAGCCGACGGGAAAACGCGCCGTCGAAGCGGCTGCGACTATTGCTTGTGAGCAGCACGATCCCGTCGTAGGACTCGATCCGTTGCAACACATAATTCGTTTGCGCGTTGGCAAAACGATCGTTGGAGTCTTTGACTTCTGTGCGTTTACCGAAGAGCGAATCCGCCTCATCGAAGAGCAACACCACTTCGGCGCGTTCGGCTTGGGCAAAGAGTTGCGCCAGGTTTTTTTCCGTCTCCCCGATATATTTACTCGTCACCGACGCCAAATCAACACGATAGAGCGGCAGCCCCAGCCGAGTGGCCAACCACCCCGCGGCCAGCGTTTTCCCCGTTCCAGACGGACCGACAAAGAGTGCCCGAACGCCAGGACGATACCGCGTCGTCACGGCCACCCCCAGCGGTGATGCCAACCCCTCACGCAGACGACAGCGAACAGCCAGCACGTCGAGCTCCCGCCGCAGGGAAGCCGGCACCACTAACGCTTCATGAGGGATCGGATCGCGCAATGGCTGTGCCAAGGTGTCCAAGCCTGTTCCCACCCCGGTCACCGAGACGGCCACCACATCGGCCACATCCGGAGAAACTCGCCCCTGCAACGCGGATTGACGCCGGGCCAGCGCGCCCAGCATCTGTATCCGCGCACTGCTATGGCGGTGAGACTGCGCTAGCACTCCAGCCGAAGCACCCTCGCCGATCGCTTGATGCCATAAACCTTGACGCTCCTGTGCCGTTGGAATGGGCACCGTCCAACAAGGCACAGCTCGACCAGCCCGCTCGACGTTGCCTTCCGATCCCGTCACCGCCAACACTGGACCTGCATAGCCTGGGATGTCCGACAATCCCTTCCGCTCCCCCGGAGCCACCTCCACCACGAACACTGGAATCAGCCCCCTCAGCAGCAGCCACGGCCCGAGGCCAGATATCTTATCCGTCTCGATAAACACCGGCCGGCAATGCATGGCCGTGGCCATGGCCACCGCAGCGGATTTTGCCTCAGCCAAGAATCCGCTCCGGATCAGCAGGCTCTGATGCGTCGCCGCCGTCACACTCCTGGCATACTGCATCGCCGACTCGTGAACCGAGGGTGGCAATGACACCACCGATTCGACGCCGACACCAATCGTCGTCCCCGGCCACAAACCGTCATGGCCACGCAACGCCAAGCCGACAGCCTGAGGCACGGATACCGCCCGCTCCGGTAAGGGTCCGTCTTCTCCACCCAACACAAGGAGGCCGCTCCGGATCGCCGATCCAGTCAGCAACACATCGAGTACACGCCGTCCCGGTTCGGCAAGATCGGCATACGCGGCCGCCAGCAACCCCAAGGTCGGACGAGCGCCAGCGACGGGAGCTTGAAGAAAGGCCAGGGCTCGTCCCACCATCAGCTCTTCATCGACCGCCGCGGCCAACACCACGGTCAGCACTTCCACCACGGTACAGGACAAGGCCGCCGCCAGATGCACCACCGCACGGTCCTCTCGGGCAGGTTCCTGCAAGGCCGCCAGCACGGCATGCCGCCACCGACTCTTCTCAGATGGCACCTGTTTGAGAAACTCCGCCACATAGAGCCATTCCGAACTTTCTCGATTCAAAGCCGGATTGGTCTCAGCCAACGCCGCCACTGCAGACAGCGCCAACGTCTGCAAGGTCAGCGTCGGCATAGGATCGGTGCTCCGATCGAGCTCCTCGTAAGCCGGAGTTCGAGGGGATAGCTCCTTGGCCAAACTCGGTTCTTCAATGCCCAGCGATTCTACCGGTCCCATGCGGTCTCCCTTCAGGGTCATAGTGGAATCGGATCACCTGTCCCAACCAGGGCACCCATCCCGGATCGATATCGAGCCCCGCTCGACGGATACGCAGATCGATATCACTCAATGGCATCCACACCTCTACATGGGTCTGGCTACACGACACCCATCCTGGACGACGGACTAAATTGAATAGCCCCAGGTGGGCCTGGAGCCGACACCAGCTCCGCATCGCCTTTCGCCAGTGGCCGACAATGGCATCGACTTCCTTCGCTCCAAACTCATCACGCTCTCGATGGACCTCTTCGGGACCACCCGCCACATCGCCAGACAGCCACAGATACACAGGATCGTCCACCGGAATCGACAGCCGATCCGCGAGCGAACGCAGGAGCCGCCACGGCACCTGGGAATCGACCCATTCCGGATGATCCTGAATCGCACGACTCAATCCCACTCGCACCAGCAGCGGGATCAAGAACAAGAACCCGGCATAGGGCGTGTAGACTGGCACACCCTCTAACTGACGGGACTCTTCGGAAATCGCCGGTTCATCCGCATGACCGGCTGCACTCGTTTCCTCGGATACTCGCGCCTGGGACTCATCGTCTGGAGATGGTGATGCGGGAGGGACCTCAATCCCGCTGATGATCGTTCGTAACAGGGCCCGTGCCTCGCTGAGCACCTCCGAGGGCCCTGCGCTCTCGAGTCGCCAGCTCTGCACAGCCACCGCGACGAGCCACAACGATCGGGCATCCGATGGTCCCCATTGCGTCACCCACCGAAGTAGCACAGGAAGCCATGCACGCGGGAACGGCATACGACGGGCCGCAACCTGTTCCAGCGAGATGGAATCCACCGGACGATCCGCATTACGCCACCCGTATCGTTGCAGCAGCACCGGCCCGTCCTGCTCCCGCACCGCGCACAGGATCACATCTAGGCTGCGCGAGACGACGAGGCGCTGGAACGCCTGCGCCAACAAGTGCGAACCAATGTCCAGATTGAGCAGAGAGCCGAGGAGCACGCGTCCGGCTTGTATGGACGTCGCACCTGGCTGCCAACCCGGTATCGCCGAACGCCAGAACCAGGCTCGCCCGTCATCACCAGAAGAGCCCTGCGCCAGCCGCTGAATCAATGCGACCACGGCATCGAGCCGATCGTAAAAGAACACGGCCTGCGCAGAGGCCGCACGAGGGTCCGAACCATGGACGGCATGGCGTGCCAGCTCGGCGACCTGTTGGTCAAGTTGACGCGCGACCAACGTCGCGCTTTTGTCCGGGCGAATGACTCCCAACGAGAGGGATCGAATCAGCAACAGTCGTTCACGGTCTGTTCCGGGAAGCGAAGCTGTGCGCAAGGCATCTTCGAGAAGCAATGCTCCTCGGCGAATCAGCGGCTCCGAGCCTCCCCGAAGTCGCGCGGCTCTGATGCGACGTGCAGCATCAACCGGCATGAGAACCTCACCGAGCACGAACGATTGCGACGGCCGCCTGAGTAAAATGCGCCACGGCCTGCGCTGACAGCGTGACCGTCGGAAGAGCCGTCTGCATAACATGCGCGACGGCTTGCCGATTACCGACATCTTCGACCAGCCCCTGTGCCACAATCTGCGTCCCGGCGTACAGCGACACATGCATGCCGACTCGTACCGCTCCCGGACTAATCACTAACGGGACCCGGCTCCCGGGCTTCACGGTCGTCGGTTTCTCCACATGCCCTGCAATAATTTGATTGACCGGCGCATGACTAGCGAGCAAGAGACACATCCGAACCAAGTCGTGCATCAGTCCAACCGCCTGCGTATTTCTGGCATCGACCCGTCCATAGAGCCAATCGACCAGCGTTTGCATGGATCGGCGCGCCAATGGCTCCACCTCGGCCCACCGGGGCAATGTCGACAGATTGCGCAGGTTCGCGGGTGCATCGAACTGGCTGAGCCGTTCCGCCCATTCCAACCGCAAGACGGGACGCACTTCGCCGAACTGCGCATAGAGACAGGCCGCCACGTTCGCCATGTCAGCCAATTCTCGTGAGGCCTGGGTCGTCAGCTCGGCCTGTCCATGACGCCCTTCGAGCACATCTCCCAGCGACAGCAGTTCATGCGCATGGCTGAGCATTTGGGTCCAACTGGTGCTGGCAAGCGGACCCGCATCGAATCGTGCAAGATCGAGACGCCGCTCCATCACCACCGATCGTTGAGCCGCGTAGACCCCGCCGACCATGAGCCCCAACCGATCGGCTACGCCCGAGGACACCGCGGTGGATACGCCCTCGGCGAGATCGGCTGCGCCACGCGCCTGCAAGCTGGCCTTGGCATCCACAATCGTCCGCTGAAGCATCTCCACGCGATCCAGTTTCTCCAACAGTCCAGGGAAGCGGGGAAACCACTTGACCGGCGCATGGCGAAACAAGGCCACCATCGCGCGCAATTCCTGCGGCACCTCCTCATGGCCGGCCAAACAGGCCGGCACGGGAGACTCCGCCAATCCGGGATCGAGCGACCGCATCGGCACATCCATCAACGCGGTCTTTTGGCGAGGACGCACGAAGGCATAACACGAGACCTGTTCGCGAAGGATTCGTTCGCGCCGGTCGTTGATCCCATTCACGCGCGCCGATTCCTCCGCCAACAAGGCGCGAGCCACACCGACATCGTGCCGCGCCTCGGCCAATTCCTGGCCCACCACATGCAGCCGTTGATCGAGTCGGGACGCCACACCCTGCAAGGCATCCAGCGCAGCTTGGCATTGGCCAATCGCCTGACGGTAGCCCGCAATCCGGCCTTCGACAATCCGCAACGTAGCCACGGTATGGTCTACGGCGCGGACGCCCGCCGAGAAAAATGCACCTTCATCGCCGTCCGTCGGATCGGGATCATGCACCCCTTGCAGAATCTGCCCGGCAAGGTTGCCATCTCGAATCTCTTTGACCGTCTTCTCGACCGGCACCCGCTGTCCATTTCGCGTTTCCAAGAACCCGGGAACCCGGACATCCTCGAGATTCAAATCGATTTGAGCCAAGCTGGACACCAGATCGAACTTCGAAGCCACACTGAAATTCTTGGCTTCAGGAGCCGGCGGTTCCTTCAACCGTTCGGCCACGGACACCGTTCGGAAGTCGAGCGGCTTTCCAACAATCGGAGCCTGATTCATCACGTCTTGGGCATTGGCCACTTTCTCGGTCAACGCTGATTTCACAAACGCGCCGCTGGAATCCGCCTTCACCACCTCGGCCACCGACGGCGTCCGCGCCAACTCCAATGCCCCCACCCCACCGACCAAGCCGGGGAGCTGCACGCCACGATCCAATGTGATCCCTGCCCCTGCCGTCAAACCTGAACGGCCGCTCCCTCCGGTCAGAGCTGCAGATAAGCCGGATCCGCTTCGGACGACGCTCGCCGCCTTCATCCCCATCGCCGTCCGACTCCCGGCCGACGTGACACGGAATGCTCCAGCCGCTTTCGTATCGATCGCGCGCATGGGCCCCGTTCCGGCTGTGGGGACCGTACCGCCGCTTTGTTTGAGAAAATTCGCCAAGTCCTCACGTGTCGCCAACGCACTCTCACCTTGGGCAATCGACGCGAGGGCCGGTGACGTCACGAGGCGGCTGGCCGCATCGCTCCCCAGCATTATTTGGCGCATGCGATAGATATTGGTCTGGACCTGCAAGAACCCGAAATCGACCGTATCGTTGGCACGACGAATTTTATCTTCGAGGAACTCGACGAACGGCAACAGCCCCCGCTTCGGTAATTCTGCCACCTCCGCATCGCTTAACGGAGTCGACGCATCGAGCGCGGTTCGCAATGTTTCAAACGCCGTGACGCGATAGGTCGGTAGGCCGGTTGCCGTGCGAGTTACGGTTGTTCCGTAGGCGTCTTCCGCTGTTGCCAAGGGCCCCTCGGTCCCGAGCAACGGATCCTCGGCCACCACTTCTGCCTCCAGGGCTTCCGGATCCTGGTCCATGTAGACCAGCGGTGTTCCAACGATCGACCCATTGAGCGCATTGGCCATCTCCCGCAAATCGGCACGCCGACGCAGCCATTTCCCACGCACCTCGGCAAACTGGCTGATGGTCTCCTGAAATTCCGGATTGACTTGCGCCATCAGCAATAAGTCCGGCTCGAACGACGACTGGGGAACCGGGACCAGCACGCGCACTCGTTCCGGACGAGTCATATCCAACGGCGCCAGGGACGCACAGGCCGTCATGATGGTGTCCAACTGCTCGATCGGAATCGGGGCGAGGTCCACGATGAAACCTTCGGGGAAGAACCGATTAGTCCACGACCGACCCGTCGCTCCCGCGCCCCCCACAGTCAATACATCTTTCGGCAAAAGTCCGGCTGGCGGAAGAAACCGGCAAGCCTGCGCGATCGCTTCGATCGACCGCGACTCCGCCTGCATCTCGGCGACCTGTTCCGCAAACTGCTGCAACCGAGCCTGCCACACAAACGGTGTGCCCGACTGTGCCAATAAGCCCTGATGCCACGGACGCTTGCCTCCCATCCGCACCACCGCGGCACTGTCCAGAAACGACACCACCCCCCCTTGCCCTCCGACCATCGCCACCGGCAACCCCACCAGGTTCCACGGGGAATCCACCGAGGGGTTACGTTGTTCCCAGTCGAAGAGGGCATAGGCCAGCCGATTCCGCCATTGGGCATCAAACGCCGGACGGGGCAGCCATGAGTCTTGCCACAGGACACAACACAAGCGGCAGCCATCCACGACTTGCCAATCTTCGAAGGCAAAATTTTGAGGGTCCTGCTCGCAGGGATCCGTGGGATCCGCATCGGCCACTTGCTCAACGACGACGGGCTGGAGCACCAACATGCCCACAACCGGCTCTCCGGACGCCAAGAAACTGCCAAGCCTCTCGCCAACCGGCGCATCGGCGCTGGTCAAACCAGGGACGATCACGGGAATATCCTCTACGCGAATCCGTTGCGGCCTGGCCACGACGACGTCCTCACCGGCAGACGTCACCCCATATCCGGGCAAGAGGACCACAATCTCCCCGCCCTCACTCCGCTCCAACACGACGTCCAAACCCTGAACCGTACCACTCGAAAGCATAGCTCCGGTTGCCGTCAGATGTCCGACCCGGCCGGTTTGTTCCACGGTCAGAATCGTGTCGCTGAGGCTTCGCCCGGTATAGAGATGCGCACGCCGATTCCAGAGGGGGGCGACGGTCCGATCGAGTGGCGGACTGATCCCCAACACCGACTCGCCAGGGAATGGCCGCTGAATCGGGCGAACAGGTTGTCGGGATCCTAGAGGCTCAGACATACCATCACCCCTTTCTTCGCGAACGCGCTCGACCACCAGTTCTTCTGGGCGACGCATCGCTCGCAGGCTTGACTGCTGGAGCGATGGGTCTGACTTCAGAAATTGCGGATCGGCCTCCCCCAGCCGGTGCTGTCGTCGCTTCCCTGACTCCGAGGCTCTGGAAGCGCTCCACTTCTCCTGTCAAAGACACCGCGTTGCCGGCACGTTCGGCGCTGATCGAAAGATTGCGGCGGCGGACATACCAGAGCAATCCGGTCCCGGCATCAGCCGCCAGTTGGACGGCCTCTCGCCACGCCGCATCTTGTGTATTGCCCACAGGCGCAGGCGGCAGTATCACACGCGGCAACCGCAGACCCTGCAACAACTCGAGCGGCGAACGCTTGGCCACCAGACCCGGCGCCGCCAATTTGAACGGCCGACGAATCGCCATCAACCGCGCCTTCAACTCATCCAGCTTGGTGCGATCCACCGGGACCAGAATCAGCACCGATGTCGAATCCTGTTCCTTCTCACCGAACGTCAAGTCGATCGGCGGCATCGTGAGACTTTCATCCAGCAACACCGGCACTTCATCGTCCGGAATGACCGATAGCTCCACCTCGACTTCAGGCGGAAAGTAGATTTGCGAAAAATCGGCTACATCGATGGCGGCCAACGGGAGATGCCCCACGGGAGGCAAGGCCAAGAAATGATCCGCCGCCGCGAAGCGTTGTCCGCGTGTGCCGCGATCCCGCAACACGTCTTGCAGCTGCGTTTCATACTGTTGCACCTGCGCATACCGCAACGCCTTGGTCCCCAACCCCAGGCCCAACACTTCGCCCTGCCAGACGGCCAACTCCCGCCGCACAAGAAACGGGTCGAGCCATTGGACGATATTCCGGTCGACCGCAACCATGGCCAAGGGCAGTACGCCAGCCGGTAAACCGCGAGTCGCCCGTTCAACAAATATTTGATGAGCGACGCGCGCGCGCCGGCGATTCCACTCGCTATGATCCCCTTCGTCGGGGAACGGAATCAATGTCGCCGCCGTCGCCTCAATGATCTCGCCATCCTCCACGGAACGAGGCCCCGTGATGGATGTGGGATAGGAAGCAATGGGATTGGCCGTAAATTCGACGGGCCGCAGGGCCAGCACAAAGAGCCCCGATCGGCTTCTCGCCGGATCGAGCGGGCGAACACTCAACTCCAGCGCGGCATTGAGGCGTTGCGTTGAAGGAATATCCGCGAGATCCAACGTCAGCCGCGCCGGAACCGACACAATCTCGCCGCTGGGCGTCACACCGAGCCCCGGCTCAATGTGGATAGAGGTCGCGGTCCCGCCTTCCTCCACCATCAAACCATTGACGACACCAGCCCCCATGGAGCGGCCCAAATCGGCCTGTCTGGTTAAGAAATAGTTTTGGTCACGCGTCAGATCCCGCGCGGTGAGAAACCGCCCGTCGAAGTACTTGGGCCGCCGGCGTCGCGTGTCCACAAAGAGCGTGTTCGATGCCAGCAACCGCTCCCGCTCATCTGAATCGATGACTTCTCGCCGCGATCCTTTGCCTGCGTCAAACATGTCGTTCCTCCCCCGCCCACCGTCCAGGATTAAACACAATCGGGCGGATGTTATTATCCACGCTCACCGCGGACCCGTCGGTCCGCTCAGGTCTGGCGCCGGCAGACGCCTGCGTCGCCGGCAGCACCAGCCGCGCCAGCAACAACGCCGTCGTATCGTGCCCCGCCGCATGCTCCACCATCGGCGCTAATTGCCCCTCGAGTTCCTGCCATTGCGTCCCTTCCCGCCATGCGTCGAACACCGTCTGACGAATCGTGTCCGCACGCAACGCCGGATCGGCGATCCCCGAGACGTCCGGCCATTGATTGACCGGCATTGGCGGATCCGTTTCCTTCCGAATCACGAGTGTCACGACATAGCCGTCTCGAATCCGCGATGGCACGACCGGATCCAACGCTTCATAGGGCCCCGAGGCAAATGCCGGAGTTTTTCCCCGTTCACAGGCCACAAACGCCAGAAACACATCGACCACCACGCCGTTGAACGAGCCGCCATGAAACCCCTGAGCCAGATCGTCGCTGGCTTGCGCCTCGTACCATCGATTCAACCGGAGGCAGGCCGTTCGCGACAGTTCTATCAACCGTCCCAGCCGATCGATCGCCAATCCCGGCTCAACCTTTAGTCGCTCGGGGCGCCCTTCCGGCACCAACGGATCATCTCCAGGTGCCAAGGCCGGTTCCCACGCCACACGCAATCCCGCGACCGTCCCGCTGCCATAGAGATAGGCCAAGGCCCGCGCCAACCGCCCACGATGATAGGTCTGCTCGTCGAGAAAATCCTCGGCATCGAGCAACACCCCGGTGGCATACCACAGACGATCCTGGGACTCGCCTTGAGATTGTGCCTTCGCCAGGGGATCCAGTTCGAGACTCATTGCGTTCCTCCTCTTCGTGGACGTTTCGAACCCTTCGGTCGCGTGGTCCCGCGCGCCTGACGTACCGGAAATGGATCGATCGGGAGAATCGGCCGGACTGGATCGATCGCACCAACCGGACGGACCGGATCGATCGGGGTAATCGGGCTCACCGGCCTGATCGGCGGCACAGGATCGATCGGGCCGATAGGACCGACCGGTCCGATGGGGGGCGTAATCGGCACTCGCACCACCGTGACCGCCTGGATATCAGGGACACTTTGATTTCCCTGCGCATCGACGACCACCAGCTGAAACCGATGGGTTCCCACAGACAAGCCAGGATCCACATCGATAAACGGTTGATCGGTCGTGATCGGTCGACCGGGGACAAACCTCGCCACAGATGACTCCTATTCCACCAATGTCCAGATGAACCGTGCGACTTGTCCGGGAACGGGATCAGAGGATCGTTGCCCGCTCATCCGGAATGGCCGCCCGAAGGGAACGGTTTTCGGCGCATCCAAGACCGCCGTTGGATTGTCTTCGTCCCGCACGATGATCTCCACCCGGTCCGGAGTCGAACGGTTGCCGGAATCGTCGACGACCTCCAACTGAAATATGTGTCGCCCGACGGACAACGGCCGGTTCGGCGTCACATCAACCGAAATCACATTCTCCGCCGTCTCAATGGGTACGCCTGCCTCAAAAATCGCCATGGTCTTTTCCTTTCATGTAAATGAACCGCAGTCGTTCTTGTTATGCTAACCATTCCCATACGTATTGAGCGAGGCGGTGGCCCTCGGCCGCCTGCGACCCTCGCGCATCCAACTGAAATGAACGACCGAACCCGACTGTTTGATCGGAACCCGCTTCGGCCACCGGAGGCTGCGGCGTCGGCATCGACACAACCCCTGCCAAGGTTTCCATTCGTGGATCGAGACTCGGACTATGCATCAGCACATCGCGTCGCCCTAATTTCGATCGCCCCACGCGCACGGGGCGAACCGGCTGAGTCGGACCAAGATAGGTATCGACACCGACCAACGAGGCCGCGCCGACCAGGAACGGCTCCGACGCCGTCACTACCCGCACCGCCACATGCGCAGGCGACTCTAAGCTCACCACACGCTTGATCAACCCTAGGTCCTGCGGGTCAACCCCTTGATGCACCATCACCGTCACGCGAAAGGCCAATCGATCGAGAAAGGCCTCCACCGCCCGTTCTTCTCCCGCCGTCATATCCAGCTCGTCGGAAAAGAGCGCCAAAAATTCCCGACGCTCCTCCTGTCCGAGAAATAATGAATCGCCCACCAGCGAATTCCCGCTGACCACCAACCCACCCAAGAGCGGGTCCTCTTCGTCCGCAAAATCGCCGCCCAAAATCGTCCCCATGGTCCGACGAAGCCGGTAGTCTTCCAGCACGACGATTTCCCCACTCGTCACCGCTCCACCAGTCGCCACATCGAGTGCCAGCGTGAGACCGTCGAGCGTTCCGCGTTTGCGATATAACTCCGGGGCCAACGCAATATGCTTTCGGCGGCGATCTTTGGGATAGGCCGGATCGAACGACACCCCGATCCAGCTGCCCAACCATTCCAGGGCTTCGTTCGGCGTCGTCCGCGGATCCGTCAACAGATAGGCCGACGCAATGCGATCTTCGATGGGCGTTAGCACCCCTTCCATGTTGTCGAGGAATCGCTCCAGGAAATCAGACGGCGTCGCCGGCTGCCCAGCCTCACGCACGGCCTCCGCTTCATCTCCAAACCGTGTCTCACGATAGAGTTCCGGCAAATACCGGTCGCGATAGGAAAACCGGGATGCATAGGCACGCACCGCGGCCACTTCCGGCGTCGCCCGTCCATTGCCGCTGAGCGCGACGCGCACCCACAGATACCGCCCTTTCAGCTGCGTCACAGCTCGATCGGCGCGCTGAATCAGCACGGTGAACAGCCCCGCCCGATCCCGCACCAAGGGGCAATTGAGCAAGCCTGGATAAAACGGCACCTCCGACGCACTGGAGACCCAGGCTCCTTGAGGAACGCGCCCCTGTCGCTCTGTCGCGCCTCCAAAACAATGGGGATGCCACTCCTCCTCGGATGCGGGAGGCACGGCTTCGTCGCTAGCCGCCACGGTAATCACCACCGCACAATCGGCTGGAATTTCCGCTTCCACATAGAGCCGATGCCACAGGGTTTGCGAAGACCCACTGTCGATCAACGAGGCGTTATCGGCCTGTCCTTGCGTCGCAAACGATGGGAGCGAGATGGGATATAAGCCTGCCGCCCCATCTACAGTCGGATAGTGCGTCGGATCGCTGAGCCCGTGCAGAAACGGCCCGCCAGTATGATCGGTCAAGGGATAGAGATCCCCGACTGGCTCAGCCACAATATCGGCAATGCCCGGGGTCGTCTCCGTCGGCATGGGATACACCAAGGCCTCGTCGGGCAACCCGATCACCAGCACCGCAAGGCGATCGAGTCCATCCCAAGCCACACTATAGGGGCGACGAGCACCTTGCAGCGTAATCGTGGCGCCACGCCACCCGGTGGGATCCAACAATCGGACGCGGGCCTCTCCCCCCGACGCCCAGATCAACACCGCCACCACACCATCAGCGCGACAAGCCAACGCCACCGGCTGTTCGTCAGGCGCAAACACAACCGACGCCGCATCGAGCAGATGCGGAGGATACGGATTTTCCGAACAGGGCCTCACGGTGTCAGGGGTATAGGGAGCGAAGGGGCGATCCGGAAAGGGCAAACCCTTGATGCGGCCGATCCGGCGACGAATGCGGTCCAAGACCCACATGCCTCCGGAAGGATCCGCTGTCAGCCTCCACGCGGTTCCTTCGTCCGACTCCAGCGACTGCGGCGCCCAGCGCGCGCGCGTGTCGTGCAACAGGATGCGATTGCCCAACGCCACATACAACACATCGTCATAGCCCATCGCGACGTCAGAAGGGACTTGCCCGGTCGGAATCGGAGCGATCGGAAACCTTCCAGGTCCTGCTCCGGATGCGACCACGGCTTGCGCCGCTGCATCCCACGCGGCACGCATCCCGAATCGGTCCATCGTCTCCGGGACAGACTCCAGGCGAGACAAGGCTTGCGCCTCAACGACAGCCGCTTCCGCATCGCCGACGACGGCAATCGCCCGTCTCCCCGCAAGCCGAAGCCGCCGGCGAACCGGGTCATAGCCAAGCGCCGGTGGATTCGCCTCGATCCGCCATTGTGCCGCATCGGCCAGCAACCACTGTTTAAGCCCATTGGCATCCATCCCGAACGCCTCACTTTTCTCGCAAATTGCTACACTTCAACACAGATCAGGAACGACCGGCACGGCCATGCCCGTCTGATCGGCAAACGGATTCGGCACACCCCGCAGATCATCCGGTGCCTCATCGCCCACCACCACGACCACGCTCAATAACTCCGGTAATTGCCAAGCCTGGAGAGGCATCTGCACCGTACCTTCTGCCGACGCACGCGGGAATTTGCTCCACTCGGTGCCTTGTCGCTGAAACAGATTGATCGGCGCCACGCCGCTTACTCCCAGCACACGGGCCACCACCACTTCCAATTCACGATCGCGCACCGGACGTCCCAACGGCCACCCTGCGCCATCAACACCGCCTGGAGCCAACGGCCAGAGATAACGCCGAAGCGCTTCGCGCACCTCGGCGACGACGCTTTCGCGAGACAGCCCGCCTGATCCGACGCTGGTCTCGCCCCCGTCACCGCTCCCGAATCCATCCTTCACCGTAATCGCCACACTCACACCCAACGATACATATTCACACCCGATCACATAGAGTTCGGTCCCGAGCGGACGGCGCGGGTTGAGCATGCCGTGCACAGCCTCGAGAAAGGGCCGGTCCGGCCTCGGATTCGGCAGGCTCGTGCCGTCCTTGAACGGAATCACCATCACCGACACCACGCCAGGCACTTCAAATCGCCGTTGATGCGGCTTAAAGCGCGGCAGCACCTCCACACGCCCCATCCGCACGCCAGGCGTCCGTGCCGCTAATTCCTGATAATCGGTTTCCGTCACGGCTCGATCACGGTGCCGGAACAATGCGGGAATGCGCCGCTCGGCTTCGGCCAACGTTTCCGCATCGGCCCCGCCTTCGGTCTGCAGCGTCTGGGCAATCTTCAGTTTCGTGGTAACGATGGCCCCGCGAAGGTCGCGTGCGGCGACGGTCGTGAGGCTGCCCGGGGGAACATTCCCGGCTACCCCGCCACCCGCCCGCATCACCGCCACACGAATCCGCATGCCGGTCTCGGGAATCCGTCCTCGCATGCCGTCACCGAACCGGATCGTGCCGGCTTCCCGGTCGAGCTGATAGACGGCTGCATCTCGGCCGGCCAAGGCCAGATCGTCGATCCGCTGCCACGGCTGAAATCCTCGCCCGCGTTCCTCAACCTGAATGACCAGCGACTCGGCTTCGATCGACTGCCCCGGCAACTGCCACTCCTGATCGGCTGCCCCGGTGCTGTGGGCGATGACTCGGTTAGCGAGGGTTTTGCGCTGGTCGATCTCCACGGCATTGATGCCGACCCAGCTCAGCGCCAGCTGTTGCAGCGATTTCAACGTCGGACGAACTCGAATCCACGCGACCAAGCGCGACGCCCGATCGGCTTGATCCAACCGAGGCGGAGCATCCCCGACCCCGGCCTTGAGATTGGTGCGCACATCGTTGCTCGGCACGCGAATCCGCGAGGCCGCCGGCAGTGCTACACGAACCACCCCGTGCCGCGTCAGACCCGACGTGGTGTCGGCCACCACGTCGAGCGTGAGATAGTCTGCTTCGCCTCGCTCATCGACCGTACCGATCTCCCACACATGCGGAATTCGCGCGCGCGGACCGATGTCTTCGAACAAGGCCGGAACCGCGATCGAGGGCATCACGCCGATGGAAAGCAATTGCTGGCCGCCGCTCGCATTGCGTCCCAACGTGGTCCTGACCTGCTCGACCAACGGCGCCTGCAAGTCCGGTGCAGAGGCTTTCGGAGCGAGAATCGCTAACCATAGCGACCGATCCACCGTCTGCGTCATGAGGTCGAATCCGTTCAGATCGGGGGCACCATCCACAAAGATCGGAGTCGTCACGTAGGGCGTCGGCAAAGACGTAAGCCGGTACACCGATTGGAGGCCGGGAACCACCGCCGCGAAAGCATCCTGCTCTTCACCGTTCAACGGCCGTTTGTAGAAAGCCTCCGCCGTCACCGGCAGGACCGTGAGTTCCGTTCTCGTTTCGAACGTCACAGGCTTTTCTATCGTCGCCCGCGCTTGAATCGCCACGGCCTGCGTCATGGTCTCATCATCGATCTGCACGCTGACCAGCCCCTGAGCCGGAACGGCCGACCGCATCGCGACGCCGAGCAACCGCAAAAATGCCAAGCGCTGCCGTTCGGGAATCAGATTAGCCCGGTAGAGCAGCGTATCAGTCAACCAGGCAAACAGCTCGATGAGGGTCCGCCCAGGATCGCCCGGCCGCGGATGCGTCCATTCCGGCGTGTGGGCCGGAATACGCGCCAGCAGTTCTTCCACCAGATCGTGATAACTGCGATCGTCGAGCGCAGGAGGGCGAATCGGCATGGGTTAACCTCCAACCTCGACGGTGAGTCCCAGTTGCTGCGAGACACCCGTCCGTTTCAATCGATAGCCGATGACCACCCGCACATGAGTCGGTTCATTCGACACTTCGCCTACGTCCACACGATCCAGCACAATACGATCCTCCCAGCGTCCCAAGGACTCCGACACGACATCGCGTATCCGTCGGCGCGTCGTCAGCGTATTGGGCTCATGCAAAAATTCGCTCAACCCCGCGCCAAAGTCAGGCCGCATCAATTGTTCGCCGGGCCTCGTTTGCAAGATCACCCGAATTGCCTGTCTGACACTGTCGTCCAACGACGGAAACGACAGGCGTCCGTCGGCATCCGGCTGCGGCAAAAGCGGCCAGCCTAAAGACGGTCGCGGTAGCGTTGCCTGTGCCATCATTTCCTCCCCGGAATCGGAATACAGATCTTGATGTACAGCAACCACTGAAACACAATATTGAACAGCTGCAAAAAGATGTTCAGCACGATAAAGGCACAGATGGTAATCAAGGGAATACTGAAGCTACAGAGCCACTGGATGCCCAGCTTTGGGGTCGTGTTGCCGCCTTTCCCATCGGCGAGTTTTTTGGCGTCGCCCTGCAGCAGATTGAACAAACCCTCCGGTACGGCAAACGCCACGTTCGGTTTCATCTTCTTGAGAAAATCCTTGGTGACGTCCGGCAAGGTAATCTGCACCGGCGGAGCCCCGTTGTTGTCGTACCAAGGAGCAATCGTAAAGGGTTCGCTGTAGTCGCTCCATACCGTCTCGGGAGGACACCCGTCGTCGTGTTTCACGCGGACAAAGGCACGCAGCCGATACCGACGTCCCTCCTCCCCAAAGCGCCCTTGCCCTCCAGCAACCTGAGAGAGACGGGTTTGCATGGTCCCAAGCACTAATTTGGCCAGCGTCGAGGCCTGCGCCTCGGTTATCTTCGGCCATTCGCCTGGCATTGTCTGTGAAGCCGCCGAGCCGGAAAGGTCCCGTTCCAGCAAAACGGTCGACGCGGCTTTCAGAAAATCCCCCGCCTGGATCGTTCCCTGCTGCCGGGTAAATGCGATGCTGTTGAGCCCCGCGAGAAGCGCCTGGGCCGCCGCCGTCCCACCGAAGGCATCGAACTCGATGGCTAGCTGCTTCAGAAGCAACATAAAATCGGCCAGCGACGAGTCATCTGGATGTAATGTTCTCAGGGCAGCCCCGGCAGAGGGAAAGGGTCTCGCCCCACCGACAGTCAGATATCGGTGGAGGTGCCCCGCTAGATCATTTTCGGTGAAGGGAGGGAATGTCGGCGACTCCGTCATCTCGGAACTGGTCACCGGAATCACGCCGTACAGCAGCGTTCGCCCCGTCGCACGACAGATATCCGGTGGCACCACGAACAACGGCGCCTGCTGCTCACGGAGGGTGGCCGCAAGGCCGGATCGAATCGCCAAGAGCCGGTTGATCTCACGATGCCCGGCCGACAGTTCCGGGCGACGGAAGACCGGATCGGGGTCACGCGACTCTTGTTCTGCATTGTGAAACGGTACCCACCCCCGGAAGAGCCGATCCTCCTGCATCCAGCCTTCCCGCACTTCTCCACCCGCGCCGTTCGTCGATATGCGCCGGACGACCAAACCGGCCCCGGCGATCTTCGCGGGATCCAGCCGAGGCCGGCCAAAGGTCAGGCATGAGGTATCCAACAAAGCAAGATGAAAGGTGCGATGAATCGGTTGAAACAGTTTCAACACGCCGTTGGCATCACGATTCCTGGCTACCGATTTCATCACTTCCAACAAGCCCTGCTCGCGCGACAAACGATCCAAGACGGCAGGCAAAAAGTCTTGCTCCGTCCGCTCCAAGATCACCGGACCTGCCGCGGACGCCCCACCGGCGCCTTGGATGCTGATCTCGTGCGTTACCATACGTTGCCCGCTCCCGGCGTATACATGGCCGACACCACCGTATTGGTGATCAACGTATCGCACTGGACGACGCCGGAGAATTTGGACATTCCGGCGTTGACCGTCACCATGCCCGCATTGACTTCCACCTGGCTGGTCTGCACTGTCACCTTTGCTGCGGCCTGGATCGTCACGCCGCTCGTATCCATCGTGACGGTATTGCCGGCAGCCTCTAGCTTGATCTTTCCGCCCGCCTCGTCTGTCAACGTGCCTGTCACTCCTGCAGGTGTTTGAAAGACGATCTTTTCTTGGCCGTTCTGTTCTTCAACGATGGAGATCTTCGTGCCGGCCTTTCCCGTAATGGTCCACCGATCGACACGGTCTCCCGGCAAGGAATCCGGCGCCTCATCGTGGCCATTCCATAACCCGCCCACCACCATGGGGAATCGCGGATCGCCGTTCAGAAATATCACCAGCACTTCGTCCCCAACATCGGGCAAGAAGAATGCCCCTCGGTTGGCCCCTGCAAACGGCACGGCTACTCGCGCCCACACCGGCCCATCCTGATCATCAAGCCCGTCGCAATTGAGCAGGCGAATCTGCACCCGTGTCAGCCGGTCGGGGTCTTCGACCGAGACGACTTCCGCCAGATAGCTGGAGCTCCAGGCTGCGACTGGCGCATCGAATCGATTCCCGACCGTCATGGCCGCCCTCCCCAATAGGCGCATTCGGCTTCGAACTGCGTGCGGTATCCCACTTCCATATCGTAACGATGGCTGGCCCTTGTTACATAATAGGTATTGCTGAACCGCGGCCCCATCCCGCTGATGGTCACCTGCGTGCCCACACGAATCTCCGGGTTGCCCTCTGCCAGGCCTTCCAAGCAAACAAACCGGCGAGCCCGTTGATCGAACGCACTGTCCGCAATCGCTTGAGCCTCGTCCTGCGTCCGCACGGTCACATGCCCAATGTGCTGCGTCCGATCGATCGCCGCCTGCTCCAGCATCTCGGCCCCGGTGGTCCCCACCCCCGGCCCAGCATGCGCTCCGGTGCTCTCCGCCGTCAGACGAGATCCTTGCGCGACATCCCACCCTGCGACGGTGGCCTTCGTCAATTGATGCGCCAGGTCGACCAGCACACGAACGCTGCGAAGCTGTCCATACAGGCGCAACTCGACGGTCCCTCGCTGAACGTCCCGACGCGGAGACAGGTGCAATTCGTTCCCAACCACCTGCACGTCGCCGTCGTAGCGCTCCAGTACCCGACGCAAAAATGCCAGATCACTTTCGTTGAACTGCACCCAGGTCCCAACACGATCCGTCAAACCCGTCACCACCGGTTGAAGACCGAGACGATCGGCCACTGTGTGCCCCAAGTCTGCGAGCGACATATCGTCATACGTCTTCGTGCGCCGAGCCATGCGTGCCTGCTGAGCCGCATCCTCTGCAAAGATCACCAATTCCGGAGGCCCCTCTTCTCGAAACTCCGCTTCCAGCCCCATGATCGTGCCGCGAAATATCTCCATCGGCGACGACACGGGCCCCGCATGCACTGAAATCGATTTCCCCAGCGTCACGATGGCCCCATCCTCAAATCCAAACGAGGCACCACCGCTCGGATTGCTCGCCACGTTGCTGAGCCGCAGTTGTAACGTCGACAGCCCGCCCTCCTGCTCGGTCATGTCCATCCCGATCAGCAGCTCTGACACTTTGGCATACGACTGCTGATCGATCTGAACCGTCGGCCTCGCGCTGTAGACCGCCGTGTGGCTGATTGGACGTTCACCCATGGGACGGCACCTTCGTCGTCATCTGCTCCCCAACAATTTTGGCTAACAAGCAACCGGAATACTTTGGTGGCACACTGCTAGTCGGCATGTAGTCTCGCAGCACGGGACGCCAAGCGGCGCAATTCCAACGCAACATCCACGCGGGGTTGCCGAGACGTCGACGACGGAGATTGCCCCTCCGAGGCCGGCGGTTCCGACTGCACATCCGCAATGACTTCATCGATCACCACACCCATGTGCTACCTCTCATCAAACCGTATTTTTGATGCCAAACTGGCATTCACGCCGACATCTGCGCTTAAACTGGCAGAGCCTTCCAATTTGGCTCGGCCTCCCACTCCAAACTGCGCGCCCTGATCGGTCGCCAACCCCACCGAATCGCTGCGTGGAAACAAGGATTGGGGATTCAGCGCAGGGGGCAAGGATCCACCAGGCGGCGCGGTGCGCAATCCGGCAAAGGCGCCCTGACTTGCCGACACTCCAGCGGAGGCGGATCCTCCGATAGCCCCTCTAACTCCAATCCCACCGGACACACCGGCTGATGCGCGACCTCCGATGGAAGCGCCAACACCCGCCCCTACTCCCCCTGAAACTCCAATACCGCCGCTCACGCCAATACCCACACCGGCGCCGACACTTCCACCAATGCCAATTCCTCCGCTGATGCCCACGCCTATCCCCATCCCACCGGACGCGAAAGCCACAGGCCCCCCAAACGACACCGATGCGTCGAGCGAAATCGGTCCACTGGTAAATCGCAACGTCTCTAAGCCATTCGCAGCGCCTAAGGCTCGGCCAACATCTCCGACACCCGCCATCGCCGAGATTCCCGTCACACCTGCACTGGCCGAGAGAGACAACACTGCCGCATCCCCACTTCCTTCTCCTGCCCCTGACCCCGCGCCATCCTCGGCAAACACAACGTCTTGCCGGGCCATACTCATATTGACCTTGGCACGTAGCGGGACACCGGATGGCGCAAAGAAATCAATCGTCTCCTGGTACGATTGCACCATTCCTTGAAACACGAAGGTCCCCCACTCGAATCGCACAATGGCGGGTATCCGCTGTTCATCCGGCTCCATGAGCAAGGCAATCCGTTGCGTCACCACCCGCACATCCGTCCCCACATCCGTCGTGTCGAATGTCAGCTCCATCGTCAGGGTGGACGAACTCCCGGTCACGTACTGCTTGGTATCCCCCGACTCGCCACTGGCGCCCAAGGTATTGGCAATTGAGAGCTGCAGCGAGGTCGGATTGAAATGGACCGTGATCGCCTGCCCCTGCTGAGGCCCACTTTGAGGCGTAAAAACGGCTTTCTGAACTCGTTGTGCGTCACTCATCGTGTCACGGTCTTCCAGTTACGACACTAACTCCAGCCCTTCGTGGGCTACATGTAGCTCTTCGATCCCCACCTCCGACGCCTTTGCGTTCAGGTCCGCCGTCTTGAACTTCACAGGCATCGCGTGGCGAAGCACCCACGTCACCGCCGGGTCCCCGGCATGATCCAGCATGACGATGGCCAGCGAGAGTCGATGCGCATAGGCGCCCCCTTGTGTGACCATGGCAAACCACTGCCAAAGATGTTGACTGCGGAGCATGCCGCGCCGCAGCACCACAGTCGCAAAACTCACCGGTCCGACTCGTTGCGCCGCGCCGTAATTACGCCCGCCTTCATTAATGACGACCGGCTCCATCGTCGCTTCTAATCCCGTACATTCGGCGAACCCTCCATCGAGCGACGACAGCGTAGAGGCGCCGCCGCTGCCGAGTGGCTCTTCCGAAAAGGAAATATGGAAACGAAATGGACTGAGCGGGTCCTGAATGGAATTCGTCGCCATGCCCCTTACCTATTGCCCTTCATCACCGACACCCGGGTCATGCCGTACCGCTGTCGGAAGAGAGCACGGACACTTGACCGCCCTCGTGCCTCCCCAATACGACCGTAATCCGTTCAATCGGTACCGTCGCTTGAAACTGCACCGTGACGATCACGCGCCCGGCATCCAGATCGTTCTGGCTCATCGTGCTGCGATCGCAGCGCACGTGAAACGCCTCGGCTGGAGTGGCGCCGCGCAGCGCTCCGTCTTGAAACAGCCCGGCAAGCAAGCGTTGCAACTGCTCGCGGATCCGTCCCCACAGGGCTTCTCCGGACGACTCGAACACCAGATCCTCTCCGGCACGACGGGCCGCTCGCACGATGGCCGTCACGAGGCGATTCACGCAAGCCGGCCGATACCCTTCGTCGATACTGGTCGTCACGTCGGACAACAAGAAAAATCCCCGGGGGGTCTGCCCGAGAATCGATACGCGCTCCGCCATCGACCGCTGACGAGTCCCACGTTCCCCCGCATGGCTGGCAGGACGCTCGAATTGTTCTGGCCCCCATGCCGGCCATACCCCCAACACTTCGACAAGCGCCAACCCGGCTGCGCTGTGAAAACTCCCCCGCATGAGCGCGTTCCGAGCGAGCACTCCAGCCAACACCCCATCCGGGCTTTCCAACCGCTCCGGTAGGGCATTCGATCCCGATGTCTGGACCCACGGAAACGCCAGTTGAACAAATGCGCTCGCAACTCCAGGCCGAGACGATTCCACTAACCCGGCATCAAGAATGCCGTCGACCTGATCGCTTAACCATCCATGGCAATCCCGTTCGAGCTGCGTCCCCGCTTTCGGCAACGGCAAGGCCAACACCAGCTGCACCTCCCGCTGCCATCGAGCAATCATTCCTCCCAACAGATTCACGGCTGTGGCCCATTCACGAGCGGCGGCCTCGTCGCACCGGGGCGCGCGCGCCCATCGCACCAGATCCCCTGCCACCGGATCGGCTGGTTCAGTGCCGCATTCGACAAACTGCTCCGGCAACCGTGGCAACTCGGGAACCGTGACCGGGTCCGGATCGACGGCAAACACCTCGGCCAAGTCTGGCAGACACACATACGACACTTCAGGCAATCCAAAGAGATGCCCCACCCCTTTCCAACTCGTGCGAGCCAGAGGAGTGCAGCTCTGCTGGCCAGATGTCCACCCCGGGATCACGTCGTTCAGACGCAAGAGACGGGCAGACCGTGTGAGGCCGCGCTCCCAGGGATTGCCCACCCGTACGACGTAGCATTTGCGACCCCCTTGGGCAAAATACGAACGAACGGCGGCGCCCAGATACGTGACGCCACTGGACTCGCCAGTGCGGCGTTCCCACCGGAACAACCGATCGAAGAGCTCCCACGAGTCGATAGGAACCGGTACGTCATCCAAGGCCTCAGCATCGAATCCCGGTCGCCCAAGCTGCACGGAAGTCCAGCCGTATTCATTCATCCACTCACGAATGAAGCGCGGCAGCGCAGACCCGTCCCGCCGGGCGACAAAGCCGATAAAACACGTAATGTCAGCCCGATTCGGATCAACGGCGGCAACAGGAGTCTGTTCTTCAAACTGAATGCCGTTCATCTTGACCTATCCCATTCGGCCACCAGGCAGACTGCTCAAAAAGACCATTCAGCAAGGCCGCATCGAGGGAGCAACTGAGCTCTGAGCGATGAACGCGGAACGCTGAAGGGACAATCGTGTCCTTGTTCATTGCTCATCGTGTATCGCTCACCGTTCAGCATTTCCTGGCTGACGGACTTTTTCAGCAGACTCTTAGGCGACTTGCTCGAACTCCAGCCCTTCGACCGACAACACCAACTCTTCCATCGCCACATCCCCACCGCCCTTTGCCGCCATCGTCGGACCGGAATACTTCATCGGGAACACACGCGACAGCGACCAGGCCATCACCGGCTTGCGTGCTTCATCCAACATGGTCACCACGACCGTCCGCTTGGCAGAGGGTCCGTTCTGACGGACATCATTGACCCAGGCCCACAGATCGGTGGAGTTGACGATGCCCCGCTTCAAAGTCACGTCGGACACCTTATGCATCCCCGGGACCTTGCGGACATGGTTTTCGCGCTCGTTCCCGTTTCTGTACTCCGCCACCGTAATGTCGGTGCTCAACCCGGACACGTCGGAAAACCCGCCGAACGCTTCCTGTCCATCGATGTTCACGATGAAATTAAATGCCCCATAGGGGGTCGTACGTGCTGCCATGATTGGTCCTCCTCGTCCCGGTTAGTTCCGCTCGTCGGCGGTCTTTTGTCCAATGCGGAAAATGACAAACTCCGCCGGCTTCAAGACGGCCACGCCGATCAGGCAAATCAAACGGCCATTATCCAAATCGCTCTGCGTCATCGTGCTGCGGTCGCAGCGCACAAAGAAGGCTTCTTTCGCGGACGCGCCCAATAAGGCGCCGTTCACCCACTCGTTGTAGAGAAATGCCGTTACCGTTTCGCGCACATTGGCCCAGAGCCGCTCGCCGTTCGGTTCGAATACTGCCCACTGCGTTCCACGATCGATGGAGGCCTCGGCATAATTCATGTAGCGTCGCACGTTGACGTACTTCCATTCCGGATCGGAGCTCACTGTCCGAGCTCCCCAAACCCGATAACCACGCCCACTGAGATACCGCAGGCAATTGACGCCCAACGGATTGAGCACTTCCTGTTCCGCAAAGTTCACATCGCGTTCGAATCGAAGGGCGCCGCGCACCACCTCATTCGCCGGAGCCTTGTGCACCCCCCGCTCGACATCGTTCCGCGCATACACGCCACAGACAAACCCAGACGGTGGTAACACGAGTTCGCGCGGCACACTCGCATCGCCGGCGCGCGCCAGCGGATTGCTGATAACCACCCAGGGGTAGTACAGCGCGGCATACTTCGAATCGACGCGGCCTCGGATCTCCCGAGCCTCTGACACCGCCTTGCTGGCGGGCGTGTCCAGCACGGCAATGCGATAGGCGCGGGAACGCTCCGCATGACTGATTAAGGCGCCCACAATGCCCTGCACATCGGCATAGGCTGACGAACCCGGTGCGGCAACGATCGATAGATCCTCGATCTTCTCGAATTCTTTGAGCCCCGCTTCATACGCGGCCTGACTCGGTGCGGTGCCGTCACCGCCGTTGGCCAACGCCTGCGACCACAGATCGGCACCGGCAAAGAGCCCTGCACGCAAGTCGAAGGCACTTACCGCTGTGCCGATCTCGATGGCAAGCCATTGCTCCAACGCATCGCTCCGGCGGGACGGCGTCGCCGACAGAACGTTACCGATCCACCGTGGGTGGGTACGGTCGAAGCCAAGATCGTCAAAGCCTGTGGTATGCCCGTCCCCATCCGTAGCCACAACCGACATGCTGAGAAAATCGGCCGTCCCGTTAGGAGCCGCCGTGTCGGCCAACCCGCTCAGATCCAACGTTCCGACAGCCGAATCAACCCATGCACCGTTCTGTTTGATGTGAAACACCGTCCCCACGCCTGAGCCGGATCGGACCATCGCGCCAGCTGGTGCGGTATTCATGGTGCGCTTGGTGGCTGGTGCAGTTTGCAACCGGACCGTGATCTTTCCGTTTCCCGCTTGACCGGGGAACCGCGTCACACCCCGTGCACGGCGAGTCGCATCGGCATTGGCCACAATGTCCGAAGAACTGGCCCGACCGTCCCCGCCATTAGGAGCCACATAAACCCGTGTGACATAGAGGCGCGAACCGCCGTTGTCGAAATATGCTCTGACCGAATGGGCGAGGAAGTTGGTGCCATATTCCAGGTTATCCAATCCGCCGTAGATACGCTCGAAATCGCCGAAGCTGGTGAGTAATTCCGGAGTGCCTCCCACGGGCCCCTTGCGTGCCGGGCCGACAAACCCCGTCGTGCTGGTGCCGACCCCTTCAATGGACTTGGCTCGAAAACTTGTCTCTTCGACATAGACTCCTGGGGCAAGATATTCTGGCACGATGCTCCTCCTTTCCCGTTCGCGACTACGCGCCCTTCTAGGGAACCGCGACAGTCAGTTTCCGCACAACCGTTCGTCCTGATGCCAACTTCATCGTCGTCTGTCCGTTCGGAAGCGTCGCTCGATTCGCTTCGAGAAGATCGGGGTCAGGCACTTGCCCTCCTGCAGGATCGAATACAACCTCGATCTCAACATCCACTTCCGTTCCCATCACCGGCCCCGGAGCAGCCTCCCAAGTCGTGACGGGAATGCCGGGCACGGCGACCATCGCTTCCCCTCGCGCATCGGAAAGCCCGCGCGCTATGACCTGCCCATCGCTTGCACGTAACACGCGAATCAACGCGCCCCCCAATCCTTGCTCACTCCCCTGTCGCACCACTGTTGCTCGGATAACAGCCCATGCGGAGGAGGTAGGAGCCGATGGACTCAGGTACAGCCGGCTCTCAATCGGCTGAAAAAGAGAACTCCCTTCGCCAGCATTTGCCGGGCTGGAATCTCTCGGCAAACGCATGGTCTGCTGGCGGGGCAGGAAGGTTGACCCCATATCCTGTACATCCACGACCACGCTCATACTGCCGACAGCTGGATCGCCCGGAGGGGTAAGCAACGCCTCCTGGTGCGCCTCCAGGCCCGGCAACCCCATCAAAATATAGAGCCCTCGCCGATTGCACACCCAACTGGTGCCCGCACCGCTGACCAAGAGCGGCGAAAGAATTTGCTGTCCAGTCACTCCGTCCACCACGCGAAGCGCGGCGAGGACGCGCCTGGTGAGACTCTCGACCATCATCGAGCAGCCTCCGGTCCCGTTAGCACTAAGTTCCGTGCTACCACGGGCAAGCCAGTCGGAACAGGATCCGGATCGATCCGTACCACTCGCGCAATGTAAGACAGGCTGAGCCGATAGGACGGCTCAAGTGCATCCCAAATGCGCATCAAATCTTCGTGGCTCAGCTCCGCAGGAATCACGTGGACGATATCGCTCGACTCCCAGCCGCCTTCAGGAGAGAGCGTCGAGCGGTCGAGGACCGGACGTTGATGCAACTGACGCATCGCCCAGGCCAAGATCGTCTGCTCGGCCAACGCATTGTCGGCCCAGACCGTCAACAGCATATGCAAATCGACTGATAGCGGTGTGTCGTTGTCGGCCAGATCGTTCGGACGTCGGACGTTGCGAACATGCTCGTTCATCGTAATGCGATAGAGGTAGAGCGATAGCGTAGTCCCCCGCTCTTCCGTGCTCCCCATCTCCGCACTGGCAAAGAGCTTGAATTCGCAGGGATGCGCAGCGCGAAGCTCATTGGGATACGTATTGCGCAAATACGTCGCCACTGAAGTTCCGACTGAGTGTATAGCCAGCAGATTAGCCATGCAGATAACGCTTCACATCGTCCAGACAGTCTTTGTTCAATCCATAGAGGCGTATGCCGGTCACGCCCGTTCTGACCGACACCCACCCGCGATGCGTCAATTCGTCTAAGCCCTGGTGGACCACTTCAGCAGGCGCGGTGCGTACGAGAGGTTTCCCCCAGCACCGCGCAATACCTTCCAAGGTATCTTTAGCATCCGGATGTTCCATGAGATGCCGCAGGATGGTTCGAACAGCTTCTTCCACATCACCGGATGCGCCCTGTTCCGCCACGCGCCACCCTACCTCTTCTGAATGTAGTATCGAAGACAGCAAGCCTCGTGCCTTTTCAGGCGCATTGGCAACGTACTGATTATTCTAGGGCTAGAAGAAACTACGTATCGATGAGCACGGCGGGTTGACCGCATCACTTTTGAGCCATTCTCGCCCTAGGCTCAATACAGAATGGCCAATGAGTCACTGCGGCTGACTAGCCGCAGCAATGTGGGATGTTCTACCGCAGTACGTTCGCAGCACAATGGCCTCGCCTCATGGAGTCCATAAGGTTTTCGCACACTAGCCATTTGAGGCAATGCGGAGAAGAGAGGCAAGATACGCGTTACGCGAACCGACTTCGTTGCAATTGATGTTTAGTCAAGAGGCGTTGGAACGTTCTACGTTCCTTGCCGGCGGCTTTGGCGGCATGGGTGATGTTGCCATGATGTAGCGTAAGCAAGCTGATGAGATACGTCCGCTCAAATTGCTGCACGGCCGCCACCTTGGCCTGGCTCAGGGTGCCAGGGACCTTCTCCGTAGCAATGGAACCGGCCAATTCCACATGGTGCACCTCGATACCGGCTCCGCCGCTGTGAAGAACGGCACGCTGCAACACACCTTCAAGTTCACGAATATTGCCGGGCCACGTATGCGCGAGCAGCTTACGGATCGCAGCCTCTGACACGGATACAGAGGCATGCCCCTGTGTCCGCCCATAATGTGCCGCAAAATGCAACGCCAGCAGCGGAAGATCCCCTACTCGCTCTCGTAACGGCGGAATGGTGACCGACAAGACATGCAGTCGATAAAACAAATCCTCGCGGAAACGCTTCTGCTGGACCAACGCCAACAGATCGGCATTGGACGCCGCCACCACCCGCACATCGGCATAGGCAGACTTGGCGCAGCCGACCGGACGATATTCCCCCTGCTGAAGAAATCTGAGCAATTTGGCTTGAGCGGGAAAACTCAGCGCATCGATTTCGTCGAGGAATAGAGTGCCGCCATGCGCTTCCGCTACCAACCCATTTTCTGCCGAAGACGCATCCGTATAAGCCCCCTTGCTATGACCGAACAGCTCATTTTCGATCAATGCATCCGGCAATGCCCCGCAATTGACCGGCACAAAGGGATACCCTTTCCTCGCGCCATGATAATGAATGGCTCGTGCAAAGAGCTCTTTTCCGGTTCCGGTTTCGCCCGTTATCAACACTGTCGCTCCCGTTCCTGCAAACAGTTGAATTTTTTCCACCGTACGGAGGAATGCGTCACTTTCACCGACTAAGGTGTCAAAATGTATCTGCGGGAGCAACTCCCCATTCTCAACCTTACGCATTGGCTTCACCGTCCGATCCAAACGAGTACACGGGCCTGAGCACCTCTTCTATTCCACCCGTGCAACGAACGATTTCATCCGCATAACGAAAGACAGCTGGATCCCATTCCGTGTCGGTTTCCCTCGTTGAACAGATCAGTACCCTCGGCGGCATAGCAGGCCATCCGCGCTTCACCTCCGCTAACAGTGCCGCCCAGCCACTCGTTTCCTCCACCCGCACCACGAGAGTCTGGGGATGATCAGGGTTACACGAAACGGCCTGATCTATGGCCGTAGACACCTGCTCCGCTGAAGTGCATATCACGGGACACTGTCGGCGGACTTCATCGTAACAACCGCTCTTGCAGTGCTGCGCAGTGAGATCGGCGAGGAGAATATGAGAGGGAATATGTAACATCGACACGTGCCGAACATCCTTGTCTAGGCAATTTCTGACTCCAGGGGAAACCGAGATTACAAAATTCTTACAGGAAGGTCCAGCCAATACATCTCTAAGAAAAGATACGGCATTTTTCATGCCAGTACTGCCGTGTCTGAGTTGCACACTAAGCAGATTGAAAGATAAAGAGATCAATCCATGTGCACCAATGGACCCTGCCTAAAGAGGACAGAATTTGTTGGCGAGGCTGTATCAAACGTGATGCCAAGGTATCTCGCGCACAAATAAAAAGACTGGTGATGTCTGTGGTGGGGAGGAGCAGCGAAGGTTCGCGGTGAGGCCGTGGTCTTTTACGTATCGCACAGCAGATCGTCGATCCTGCATTTGGAGCTTTTCGAGGGGCGGTTTCAAGTTCCAAGTGCAACGGGTGAATGATGGCGCAGGTGCGCATAGACTTCCAGGGGCGTGGCGAAGTGCAGACATTTTCTCGGGCGCGTGTTCAGGCGATGCGCGATGGCGTTCAACTCGTGCTGAGTGTAGCCCGACAAGTCGGTGCCCTTGGGCAGTTGCTGGCGCAACAGCCCGTTCGTGTTTTCATTGGTGCCGCGCTGCCACGAGCTGTACGGATCAGCAAAGAACACCCGGATCGCCGAGCCGCTCTGCCAGGCGCTCATGCTCGGCCATCTCTTTGCCCGATCGTAGGTCAGGGTGTTGAGCAGCGGAGCAGGCACGTGCCGGAGTTTCTTCGTGAAACCCTCGCGGGCACTCCGTGCATCCGTCCCCTCCATCCGTGCCAGGAGGACCAGGCGCGTGGTCCGCTCTACCAAAATCCCGACGGCCGCCCATTGCGAACCCCATTGATCAGGTCGCCCTCCCAGTGGCCGGGCACCGTGCGGGTCGCGACTTTGGCGGGGCACTCGGTCATCGGCGTCATATGGGGGATCTGGCCCCGTCGATCCCCCCCCCCTGCGCCCGAGGTCGGCGCGCCTTGCGCGCCTGACGTAGCGCCGCCAACAGTTCGCTGCGCAGGGCTCCGCGGGCAACACATATAAGCACACATAGATGGTCTCGGCCGAGAGGTGTTTCCGCATGTCGTCAGGATACGCGCGTTGGAGACGTCCGGCAATCTGTTCGGGCAAGCAGCCCTCAGCCAGATGCGTCCTCACATACTGCCACAACCAGGGGGTCGAGGAGTTTATGCGGTCGCCGTGACTGACGGGCTCTGGCGGTCGCTTGGATCTGCGCCGTACAGGCGCGATAGGGCCGGCCCCGCGTGGTGTTACGGACCGACTCGCGGCTCACAGTGCTGGGAGCGCGTCCCAACACCGTCGCCATCGTCCGGAGCGAATGGCCGTGGGTCTGGCCCAGACTCAAGGTCTCACGGTCTTCAGCACTCAAGCGGTAAGTTTCAGGATAGATGTCGCGTGTGCCTCAGCTAATAAGGCGACGGTTCGCCCTGCTCACTGACCCTGCTCCTTCGTTCAACCCCGTCACGGTGATGCTCGATCGCCTGTTCACGTGTCCGGTTTCTGTCGTCCATACTCTCTCCGGTTCTTCCGTTCACGTATTTCACCCGCGCGCCGAACTTTTCGTCGCGCCCCGTGGCCCTAGGATCGACGATCGGCGTGACGTCCGACCCAGGGGTCGGGTCGAAATGGGCTCGTCCGGTCTCGATCAGCTGGCCCTCCGCCTGAGGGAACTGTTCACGATCACCGTCACGTGAGCGGCCACTCGCCGTGCGCACAGACCGTGTGTCTTCTTTCACCCCATTCAATGTGACGCGGGCGATTTTCGTCCAATTGCGTGTGGCGCCTGACCATCGCGAGGGATGGGTGCGTTGGGCGGCGTGATACACACGATCTCGGTGGTGTAAGATCGCGGTGTCCGTGCCGGTATGGCGTGAGGCCGGGGTGGTGAACCGGATACCACTGTGCACATGCTCGTCGTTGTACCACGACACAAAGATGGCCACCCACGCACGGGCCGCGTCCAGATTGGCAAACGGCTTCGTTGGATACAAGGGACAGTATTGCACGGTCCGAAATAACGACTCAGAAAACGGATTGTCGTTGCTGACCGACGGGCGACTGAACGAGGGCATCACGCCCAGCCGTTGCATGGTGGCCAGCATGGTCGAGCCTTTCATCGCTCCTCCGTTGTCCGCATGCACGGAGACCTGATGCGGCTCGATGCCTTCTTCACGGCAAATCGTCTCGAGTAACTGTGAGGAGTGTGCCATGGATTCCTCGGCATGGACTTCCGCGCCCACGGCCTTGCGGGAGAACACATCCATAAATAAATACAACTAATAGTATTGCCCCCGAATGGAACTTGGCACATACGTGATGTCCCAACTGAACAGGGTCCGCGGTGCCGTGACCACGTAGGCACGCGGCCTGGCCCGGTGCGCGGGTGTCGCCCGACCGCGATGCGCCAGCAACTGCTCCGTCTTCAGCACGCGGTAAAACGACGACTCTGACGCCAGGTATTCGCCTCGGTCCGCCAGGCGTGGGACGATCTGATGCGGACTCGCATTGCAAAACTCCGGACGTGCCGCCATCGCCACCAGCTGTGCCCGCTCAACACATGACAGCGTATGTCGTGGCGCGGTGCGCGGCCCCCGGCGGCCATCTTCGGCCGTCTCTGGGCGCTGCCACCGTTGCAGTGTGCGTTCGGCCACCCCGACCATCTCGCACGCCGTATGCTGACGCGACCCCTGCGCGACGGCCTCAGTCACCAGCGTCAGCACCTGTCCACGATCCTCCACGGTCACGTTGCGGCCTCGTCTCGGTTCCCCCAGATCAAGTCGACTTTTTTTGGAGAATGAGCAGCGCGGACGCCTCCGCCAACGCTTTGTCTTTTCGCAAAATCTCGCGCTCCAGCTGGCGGATGGTCTCATCTCGTGCATCTTTTTTCGGCGTCGGCCTGGTCGCAAAATGCTCGAGGACCTCTGCCCGCCAGGCCGTGATCTGGTGGGAATACAAACCCTCACGCCGCAGATACAGGCCTAACTCGTTCTCGGCTAAGGATCTGTAAATATATAAAGGTATCAACTTGTCTTCACGTTTGGCTTGAGAAGGTAGTTCCACTCGCCATGAAACTTGTTGGGTTCCAGGTTCACGCGCTGCATCTCTTCATCGCTGACTTCGCGCCCGGTTGGGTATTTGCGCCGATCCAGCCGACAGGTGACTGTCAATCCCTTCGCCGTGGTGGTCCCGGCGATGAGATTGACGATGGTTTCGTAATCCCGCAAGGGCTCCCCGCGCCAATTTGACGAGATAAAGGAAAACAGCCGGTGCTCGATCTTGTTCCATTTGCTCGTACCGGGAGGAAAGTGACACACCGCCAGGCCCAGCGCGGTCTGATCGGCGAATTTTTGCAATTCCAACTTCCACAGCCGCAATCGCCACCCGTTGCTGCCACCGCCGTCGGCAGTAATCAGGATCTTTTTTGCATCCGGATACAGGCGTCGGCCCTCCGTGCGCCACCAGCCCCGAATGGAGGCCACCGCAAAGGCACCGGTGTCATGGTCGGTTCCCACGTTGACAAACCCGGCGTTGCGTCCAATGTCGTAAATGCCATAGGGATAGGCGCGAGGCACCTGCGGACTGGGAAAATCATGACCGTGAACCGGCGTGGGCTGCTTGGCCGCACGCCATTGCTGGCCGGCATTGTGGTAATTCCCAATGAGTTCCTTCTTTTTCGTATCGACCGAAATGACCGGGATGCCTTGCCTCAGGCATCGTTTGACCGCGACGTTGATGTGCCGAAACTGTGCATCGCGATCCGGGTGATCCGCCCCCTCCTCAGTTTTGCGATTGCGCTGCAGGCTATAGTCCAGGTCATGAAGAATCTGTGCGACCTTCATGTGGCTGACGGGATGGTGCTGTCGGCCCAGCTCTCCGGCAATGGCCCGTGTACTTTTGCAAATCCATCGCAGCGCAGACTCAGGGTCTCCGCGCGTTTGCTCATCAATCAACTCTTCGAGCGTCTGCACCAAGCGGGGATCGGATTGAGTGATGGATTTACGGCCCGCGCCCGGCCGACGGATACGGCCGACCAACGGCGTGCCCCGTCCTTGGAGTTCGCGAATCCCTTTGCTGATCGCCTTGCGCGACAAGCCACACGCGCGCCGCACCACAGAGATCCCTCCATAGCCCACACTCACCGCTTCCGTAGCAGCCATGATGCGACGTGTCCGCTCGTCCAAATGTGGCCAGGCGGCACGAAACTTCTGCTTCAAGACGGTCAGCCTGTTCATGCGCGCCAAGCATACGGCAATGACCCTGTAATTGATACCTTTATTTATTTACAGCGCCTAACCCTGCCGTCTCAACAATGGCCTTGAGCTTGGCCTCAGCCGTCCATGTCATACGACCTCTTTGTGGGGGGTAAGCACTCACCGTACCACAGCGCTGCACCCATTTGGTTGCGGTTCTCCGTCGCACGCCCGCCTCTGCACAGACCGAGGAGATGGTTCGATCCCCTCGAGTGAGGATCTGGGTCACAAGGGCCTCTTTAAACGCTTGTGAATATTTCTGACGCATTTCCACGGGATCCTCTCATCTCTCGCCCCCAGATTTGTGAAAAACCCGCACGACATCTTTCCTGACACAGGGGGATATGGAGAACCGGCTCAAAGAATTGCATCACGGGCTGGCGCTGGACCGCACCAGTTGTTCGCGGTTCTGGGCGAACCAATTCCGTGTGCTGCTGACGGCCGCGGCGTATGTGTTGCTGCAGGCGTTGCGGCAACAGGCCCACGGGACGGACTGCGCCACGGCACAAGTCTCCACGCTACGGGAGCGGCTGCTCAAGTTGGCGGTCTGGGTGGAACGTTCGATGCGCCGCATCGTGCTACACCTGCCCCGTTCGGCGCCCTGGGGCACGACCTGGCAACGGGTGGCCGTGGCCGTGGGCGCGGTACCAGGTTAACCACACGTCCGAAGGTATGCAGGACGGGGGCGGAGAGCGGGCAGACGGGAGACGTGTGTCGTAAATCTCCCGCTCAGGACGTGCAACGACCACCGGACCACGCCCAACAGAGACCGTGGCGCCCTGCGGCTGTCATCAGCGACCGCGACAGGGGCACAGGAGTCGCCGGCCTCTCCAACATGGCGGCCACTGCCCCTCTGACCATCGGTCATGAATAATGCGGGTTAGGGGTAAGCCACCTGCCCCCGAAGCCATCCAGCTTGCGAGATGATTGCTACCCATGGTAGATGGCACAAAAACTCCCGGCCGGTCAGAGGAACTCCTTAATTTTTCTCGCGATATTGCCGGTTCAACGTTCGATCAAAGCCATGACACTCAAACTGCATGAACGACGGAGGCTCGATCAGTGCCAAGCCAAGAAATGCGCCTCCTCCTCCCCTCATCTTTCATTTACATATCATTCCATGCGGACACCACAAACCTGAGTTGGCCAGCGATGCCAGGAATTTTTTCGCTATCAAACGGGATGGTGAGCTCCACCTTGCCGCCTTTTAGCTTCTTGGGTTCCAGCGGTTGGACTGATGGGCCGCGATTATCGTTTTGCCAGTCAAACGTGACTTTCCAGTCTGCTCCTTCTTCCTGGGGAGGGGTCATCTCGATAATCACCGAATCTCGGAAGAGATATCCCCCTTCATAATGTCCGTCGCGCCAGAACTTTCGTTCCATCTCGTAATCCGGGACACGAACACCAAACATCATGCTGTAAGCCAGCGATGGTCGATCTGTATTCACACGTGCATGTTTGGACAGGAAAATCGTTGATAGGTATATGCTTCGATTTCCCTTTGTGACGGAATCCATCAACTCCTTGTGACTCCGACAGGCAGCCGAGTCCTCTTCTGCCGTCCGTCGCGTGAGATACCAGCGCTTGCCTCGTGGCGAAGCCAGCGCCTCGAATTGGTAGAGCGCATTCACTGTCTTGTCCTGAATTTCTGCCGGTAAACGGACTTCTTTGACATCCACCCAGATATCTACCCGCACATCGCCAAAGAGAAAGCGGGTCAGATTTTGGTATGACTCTTCGCTGTTCACGATGCCAAAGTATCCAGAATGCGATCGGTACGCATAGGCGGTTGCGCATGGAGCGGACACCTGTCCTTTCGCATTCACCCCCCAGACTGACGCGTTCGCAATCCGGACCAGCCCATCGCTGCCATGACCGGCAAATGTGCGCGACGCGCCCATGGCCACTTCATAATCCCCTCGGTTGGTTCCAATCATGCAAAAGAACTTTTCGGAGGGAAAGGACTCATCTGGGAGCCAGTCCGCTCGACCCGTCTTTTTGTAGAGCGTATCGAGCTTCAGATATTCTGCCATCCGTTTCCGATTAAAATTATTCATGTCGCTTGCACTAAGCCAATTGGGAATGTTGATGCCAGCCACCTCAATGCCGTTGTGAGGTGTCGCATAGGTGAATACCTTGTCGACACATTGTCGAGCTTCCTCCTTGCCCAACGCTGAGTTTTGAAGGAACGCACGGCACACCAATCCCCCCATTGAGTGGGCCACCAGATAGCATCGGAAATCCTTGGGCTTCACCTTATTATCCCCATTCTGACAAACCAGCTCTCGAACACGAAGGATCAGTTGGCTTAAGTCCTTTGCAAATTTCTCGATTTCTGGAGTTTTTCCAGATCCCAGGAGCTTAGAAGCCTGCTCATAGTAGCGATAGACAATGATCGTTTGGCGAGGGATGCCGCCGTTCCACTCAGGGTCGCCTTCCCAGTCCGGGTCCATGATATCCAGTCCATTGTCAAAGACATCGCCGTAACCAAAGTCAGATCCCAGCCGGACCACGGGCGACTCGAAGACAAATTTCTTGGCTGGCTTGTCCTTTTCGAGTGTGGCGCGATAAACCGTTGAGCCGAGATTGAACCCGCAGAATGGGTCAGCGGTGGTCTCGTCGATTTCCCCCTGGGTCATTGCATACCCGCGAACGTAAATGATGGGATGCATGGCCGCATCATCCGAAGACATAATTTACCCCCCTCAATAGTCCTGATGAGCACAGAGAAAAGCTCAATGCACGCGGCACATACTCAGCCGATTTGTTGACTACGTCAAGCACCACCTACCTAGCGTGAGTCTGACTGAATTACCGCCGGTGGCAGGCACGATGACGTTTTCGCGTGACGTCGACGCCGGGCAAACGTGTCTTGAGTACTCCTGGGTTCCGCAAGGCAAGCGGTACCCGATTTGGCTCCTCCCAGGGGAAAAAAAACAGTCGAACAGATGCAACTTCTGAGTCGAAACCCTTGCACGTGCAGGTTTATCGGTTGTCCAATAACAAACAGGTCGGTCTAAAACTGCGGCAGTTCCCACCTGGCCTGCCGCATCCCACGCCTGTTGTCCGTACGACTATCGAAGTGAGTGACAAAGAAGTCGTTGGTACCGTTTACTACCAAGACGGTTCGAGTGCCAGCGACAAACGCCAACTTGATGCAGATGCCGTGAAGTGTCCTGAAATTCCATAGCAACACTAGGCCGTCCGTGGGGAGGGGTCAAGGCTCTCAGACGGGTGTGGGATGGCGAGAGTGACCCTGCCTGTTGCCCCTGTCCATAACAGCTGCACAAGCCTTTCTAGATGCTCGGGACGGTGCGCTGGGAGAGGAGTCGGTGATGAGTCGTGTGCCGTGCGGCCCACCGTTCGAGTTTTCTACTCCCGGTTCGCTCCCGGTGTTGCTCCCGATTCCAGATCTCACTCAATCTCACTCCAATCTCACTCAATCCCTATCTCCACTGATCGCCCTTTTAAGGCGTGGTCCATTTGATGTGATTCGAGTAACTGTTGAGTGAATGGCAGGATGAGCGCAACGCGCCAACACTTCGCCCCACCGCATCACTATGAAGGAAACAGGTTGTCACTCCGATGCATTGTTCTGGCCATACGCTATACGCCGTCAGCTCTTATTCAGAATCTCGACGACATCGCCAGGCCGTCCTATTCATTCAACCAGCACTCAGCCATAGAGCCGACTCCATTGCTTGACCAAGCCCAAACGGCTTGATATAAAAGCATGCGCACAGTTTTCCCGCAAATTTCCTACCACTACCGAAAGGGGAATCACGTGAATAAAGCTGAACTCGTTGATGTTATCGCCAGACACGTCGACATCACAAAGGCCGTGGCGAGCAGAGCATTGAACGGGGCATTGTCTGCGATTACAGCCAGTCTCAAGAAAAAGCAAAGCGTTTCCCTGGTCGGATTTGGAACGTTCAAAGTGAGCCACCGTGCAGCTCGCACCGGCCGCAACCCTCGTACGGGTAAAACGATTAAAATAAAAGCAGCCAAGGTTCCAAAATTCAAACCTGGCAAAGCCCTTAGGGATTCAGTCAACTAGCGCCTTCCTGGATTCTTTTACTGGGAACTACGCGTGTAGTTCCCTTCTCTGGACCACCGGGCATTCAGATCACAGGGGGCCGGTTAACTCATGATCTCGACCTGAACGTCAGGTTCGATCTGAGGTCGAACGTCCGGCTTCAGAGTTTCCCAGTCAAACCCGGCGAGCGTTAGGTTATCTCAGGAGAATCCAGCCTCGATCGAATGGTGCTCGCTCTGCAGCCACTCGATCCGGTCTTGCAGGAAAAGACAAAGAGTCCGATCTGGCCCGCCGTGCACGTTGAGATTCCGCTGCCGGTTGCCCTCGACACCGGTTGTGGCAATCACGGGCTCCAGCATCGGACGTTTCGGCACACCCCGTCTGACAAATTAATCTGGCACAGGTTCCCTTGCGAAAAATCTGACGCCGCATAGGCTTGGACTTGTGGGAGGTCTTCCATCAGTTCTGGCTCAAACGTATGTTTTATGGGCTCCCTACTATCAGCAAGTCATCCAGAATCGAAGACTGAGAGCTGACAGCTGATTGGCCAAGTGTCAGCACATCTCGGTCACTCGATGAAACGCTTCGTGGGATAAACGTACTCGATCGTTTTGACCTGCGGCTGCTGGTCGGGCTCACGGCGGCGTAACCGATAACAGCGGATCTGGTGATGCTCAAAGTCGACCGCACAGCGCAAGAGCTGAGTTGAGTGGGTGTATTCCCTGGCGCAGGATCGGCTCTCAGACGCATTTGCGATGGCGGGAGTGACCATTGTGCCCCGTGTCCATAAAAGTTGCTCAAGTCTTTTTAGACGTTCAGGACGAGATAATGTGAGGGGAATCGGTGATGAGTCTTGTTCCGTGTGAGCCCACCGATTCGCGTTGTTCTACTCCCGGTTTTGCTCCCGATTCCAGATCTTACTCAATCTCACTCTATCCCTCTCCCCACTAATCGCCCTTTTAGGCGAGGTCTCTTTGATGAGGCGACGGTGTAAGGAATGCCAGGAGGCGCGCGCCATCGCATCGCGATCATCGAAACAGGTTGCCCCTCCGTGGGTCATCTGCGAAGACGGCGTAGCGATTGGGCAATTCCGTACCTGTTGTTGTGTCTGTGCTAGTCTGTGCTGTGGTGTGCGCCTGGAGAAGGCGCAATCCATGTGCTCCAATGAGCACGAGAGGATCTGTTGGCGAGTATGAGAAGGGAAGGAATGTACGCTCAGTTCTCGCTCAGTTCACGCCCCGACCTAACTCGCACAGGATTCCTTTTTCGCACGCGTTCCCCTTTCAGGCGTGCCATCGGGACAGTCCTCTGCCGGTCAACCCATGTCATCGTTCGCCACATCTCTGATAGATCTAGAACCGAGCCTGGAACGTATCCGACGGCACGGCGAAAATCCTCTCCCAACTTACGAAGGTCCTCGCCAAGAAGCTTGGCGTAGTCCTTCCCTTGCCGTTCGACCTGCCCATCAGGAAAATCAGCTGTGCTGAGCACCTCGATGATTTCCCCTTTCGAGAGGCCCAATCGCCGAAGAAACTCGATCCAATTCGCCACCTGATAATGCACCTGGGGAGCGAACGGTTGATGTGGAGGAGGCGATGTCTGTTCCCACAATGTGTGAAGCCACACGAGTGGTGACGGAAAGTTTGGTTTGTGCTTCGTGCCGTAGAGACTCTCCCGTTCACTTTTAACTCGCGAAAGAAGCGCTCTGTTCTTCCGCATCGCCCACCGAATCTTGCGACCAATCTGAGACCAGAACTGCTCGTCGAATTTCAGAAGCGCCGCTCCGCACCACTGACACGCATCGCAATAACACTCCCCGACTCGGCAGCTCGCACACCACCCCGTGAACGCGGGCATGTTGGTCTCTCCCGTCAGAAGCCTGAGCCACTCCTCGCCTGACAACATTCGAAGCTCGATCCCCCCGGACCACTTCTTCTTGTTCATGCGACGCTGAAGAGTAGGGCGCAGAGCCCATATCTGAACAAGCCCTCGCACCAGTCTCCGTACTAGATAATTTTTATCTGAGTCGAGCATTTCGCGTGTTTCTTCCAATCGTTACGAGCCATCCATCTCCCAATATCGTGACCCGTTCGAGTCTGTCAGTATTTTCGTTAGAAACATGTCAAACGAAACCAGCTTGGAGATTCTGATTGCCACCGAGGTTGCTCGATGGCTGCGGGTCAGACCATCCACAATCTATGTGTGGGCCGCAACGGGAAAAATCCCGAGTGTCAAGATGAACGGAGCCATCCGATTCGTTCGTGCTGATCTCGAGCGTTGGATCCACGATCGGTCACGCATGACTCCCGACTCGGCTCCATCCCAGACCCAGCCCATTCTACCATCGAAGCCGACCTCTGTCTCTCGTGTCACGATCCAACGCAGGGTGAATTTGTTCTCGACATAACCCTTTGATTGGATGCGCTTCGATAAAAACCGCTATCGTTGATTTTTCTGATAAATTTCCGAGAACAAATTCACCCTGCGATCCAACGAGCCGGCGCACGAGCAATCCGATGTGTATCGGGCAGGCAATCATCACAACAGAATTCTACGACTGGCACCCTGCTTTCCAGAGCCGAAGTTGGAGAACGAAAGGACAAACTCTAGTGGGGATCTATCGACGCCCCGATAGCCCAACATGGTGGATGTCGCTGCAACTGAACGGGCAGCGGGCCCGCTGGCTCGGTGCGCCCACTCCCGATGGAGACCACACCGTCGCGGAACTCATCGCACAATATCTTCGCATGGTGTCGCCTCGAAAGTCATCGGGCTCCCAAGAGCGTGACCGCATCGCCCTGGCGCGGTTCGCCACGCGGTGGGGGAAACTGCTGCTGAGAGACCTGACAACGCTGTTGATCGAAGAATATTTAGCCGAGCGAATCGCGCAAGTGAGCTTCGCAACCGTCTCCAAAGAATTGGGCGTCCTCAAGGCGGCTTTTCGCTGCGCGGTCCGGTGGGGCTGGGCAAGCCGCACTCCTTTTATGGGAATTGTGCTGAACCAAGAGGGAACCGCCCGCACGCGATGGCTCTCCGAAGACGAAGAAACGCGACTCCTGGTCCACTGCGCTACTTGGCTCCGCGACATCGTGATTCTTGGTCTCGATACGGGCCTGAGACCTGGGAACCTCGTGAGATTCCAACGCGCATGGGTACAGCAAGGAGAAACCTGCGTGATCATCCCAAGGGAACAAACAAAAACGAAGAAGCCTCCCCTCACGATTCCGTTGACGAGGCGAGCGGCCGACATTGTGCATCGATACCTCGATAGCGCTCGCTCCGAATATCTCTTCGTCTCTCAGGCAGGTCACGCGTATACCAGCGCAGAGATAAATCGAGCGCTACAGCGTGCGGCGGTCAAGGCCGGTGTTTGCGATATCTGCCTCTACACCTTGCGGCACTCCTTCATCAGTCGGCTCGTTCAGGCTGGCGTCTCGCTGCCGGAGGTCGCTGCCCTCGCAGGGCATCGGGATATTCGCATGAGCATGCGCTATGCGCATCTGGCGCCTCAGCATCTCCGCAACAGTATTGCCATCCTGGAAGCGAGAAGAATCGAACGGTCCGAAACCGGTCTCACGACCAACGTGTGAAAGAGGAGGTACTCCCATGCACAAGTGTAACTTTTGTCAAAGAGACGACTTTCCCTCACCACAATCGTTCTACGCCCACAGCAGGTGGTGCGACGCATATCGGCGACATAAGCTTGAGCGGAAGGCGGCTGCCTCCCTTAGGCAAGCAGTCCCTAAGGCACAACCACAACAGGCGATGTCGGTTCCGATACAACCACTTTCTCCGCCTCAACCGAGCGACCCTATGGCTCCGTTCATGAAAGCCTTGCAAGGCGCTGGGTTACTGCCATCAAATGTCGGAGGGGCCCAGGAGACGCCACAACAGCGGCTGCGGCGATTGCTACAGGCTGCGAAAAGCCATGCGGTCAATCACCACTGGTCGTCCACAGGTACAGTCACGGCAGAAATGCGCGCAGCAGCCAGACTCGCGATTGATCGTGAACTGAGAAGCGAGCCACTCGATGAGTTCACACCCCAAGAGGTGTACGAACTCGCGGAAGGCATTCGTGAGCGGGTCTACACCTCCCTCCGGCACCGGCAAGAAAAGGAGGCGCGACGCACTCATGAAGCAGAAGAACGCAAACGTGCCGTCCAACGTGATGATGATCGCAAACACACAGAACGCAAAAAGAGGAAAGCCGCATTCCTCAATGAGGCGCTACGTCGAGTCGTCACCTTCCTGAAAACACATGCACTCTCACCTCGGCAACGACTCCAGGTTATGGAGGAAGTACTCACACAACTTGATGAAACACTCACCGGAGCCGAATCGCTGTCAGAAGCGTACGCGTCCATCGATGCCATACTCCAGGCCCGCGTTGCCGAGTGGGACGCCTACGAAGCAGCAAGAGAGGCCAGGCAGCAAGAGGAATGGATAGAAATCGCGGCGGTGATCCTGGGGCTCATCGCTTTGGGGTTCATGTACGTGAAAGTCCCCAATATTCTTCTCTGGCTGTTGAACATTCTTTGGCCAGAGCCTGCGAAAAACCACGGGACCACCGATAAGCCAACAGGAGAGGCTCCGTGCCCCCCGTCGAACGAACAAACACCACTCCGCCCCGTCAGAAGGATCCGCCGGCCACCACAATCGCCCTTGCCAGGATCGCCGCTATCTCCTTCCAGTTCTGATAACCCACTCCCTCATCTCTAACGCCATCACTGGCGAAACGCCACGCAGAGGAAGGTGGCAAGCTTTGGGGCGATTTCTCACCACCTCTCACACGCCACAAACACAACTGCGAGACAGAAATGGTGCAACACTCGATGGTCCTCTAACCATGTAGACGCCTGTGGGAGGCGCACACGAGAAAACGCTTGAGCGGGCGACTCGGCCCTCGCCTATGTCAGGCAACAACGTCACTTCCGAATGTCTGCAACAAAGGACACGTAAGTGGCAGATTCTAGCCGCCCCGTGACCGTCGGCATCCGACCCAAAGCCGAAGTACACGACCGACGGCTATCAGAAGGGGGGGCTTACGCTGATCCGCATAAGAACCCGTGATAAATGGTCCTGCCGTCGCAACTCATTGAAACGACACTGGACA
>Ga0315290_10000077_pt1 | contig 53806 bp, 29 predicted proteins | sample YL17G12_0_MG_FD_203627 | JGI IMG/M metagenome (GOLD analysis project Ga0315290, IMG submission 203627) | Sediment microbial communities from Yellowstone Lake, YNP, Wyoming, USA - YL17G12_0 | ecosystem: Environmental > Aquatic > Freshwater > Lake > Sediment | place: USA: Wyoming | collected... | reverse complement strand
GCCAGGGCGTACTTGGGCGTACATGGGCGTGCACATCCCAAGGGGGGCGTGGTCGCACTCTCGTTGCGTCTGGGAGCATGCGGGCCTGCGTTGCCTCACCTCCCTTGAGCCCCACCGGATTCGGCAGCCGCCCGGACCATCGCCACGATGCCCGCCCGGATGGCCTCGGGCAGCGTGGGCCAGGCGTCGATGAGGGCTGCCAGGCCGGGGTCGAGGACGTTGGCGGTGTGCGGAGGCGGGCCGAGCGAAGCGGCTACGGGGGGGCCGGCGTTTGCGTCTTGGCCTTCGCTGGTGCAAACCCTGGTGCAAACCGGCGCAGGCGTTGACGTAAGTGCTTGCGCTGACGAGCCTTCGGAGGCGTCGCCCGCACATTTACACCGAGGAGGTCGGGGGTTCGAGTCCCTCATCGCCCACTCGACGGAACCGTTGTCCGGCGTAGACAGCGGTTCTTTTCTTTTGACGGCCGCTGCGACGTGCCCGGAATTGCCGATCACCTGCTCGCTCTGCTTTACGATGGCCGCGAGGCCACTTCGCAGACCACGCGGAAACCGACGTTGTAGACGCCCGACCAGGCCGGATAGGAAAGCCGCATCGCCGAGCGGGCGCGGTGCGGGCGGTCCTGGAACGACCCGCCGCGCACGACCCGCTTGCCCAATGCCGCCGCATCGTTGCGGCCGTCGTCGTTGCGATAGGGGTAGGGGCGGTCCAGCGATCGCGTCCACTCGGCCGCGTTGCCGTGCACGTCGTGCAGGCCCCAGGCGTTGGGGGCGTACCGGCCCACCTCGGCCGTCACGCAGGCCCCGTCGTCCACGGAAGCCGCCTTGGGCATCCAGTCCAGCGCCTCGCCGGACCAGACCGAGGCCAGCACCAGCCGCTTGTCGGCCAGGTTGGCCAGGCGGCCGAAATCGGCGTCGACGCTGCCGTACGACGTGGCCGCCGCGCAACCGCTGCGGCAGGCCCATTCCCACTGGGCCTCCGTGGGCAGCAAGAACCGCCGGCCCGTCCTGGCCGACAGCCATCGGCAGAACTCCATCGCCCCGGTCCACGGCACGCGGACCACGGGCTGTTTCGGCCCGTTGACGGGCAGGCCGCGGGCAATGACGTCCTTGCCGTAGACGCTGATGTAGCGGCTGTCGTGCCGCGGGTCGAACAGGGCGTACTGCTGGTTGGTCACCTCGAACTTGCCCATCCAGAAGGGCCGCTCGATCCGCACCCGCGACGCCGGCTGCTCGTCGTCCGAGCCGCCCCGCTCGCCCATGAGGAACTCCCCGGCGGGGATGAGCACCAGGTGCATCGCCACGCCGCCGCCCAGGTCGAGCCGCATCTCGGGCTGTTGGGGGCTGCCGGCGCCGAGGGCCTTCGCCGCATTACGCTGGCGCTTTCTTGCCTCGTCGCCGGTGAAGGGCCAGAGCGGAACCTGGACGTCCGGCAAGGCTGGCCCGGCCCGCGGCGCCGGCATCACGGCAGGGACGGGCCCGCGCACGAGCGGCGGGAGCAGCTCCGGGTCCTCGTCCAGGTTGGCGAACAACCGGGCATACTCGCGCCGGCGCCCGGCCGCCCCCGGCTCGCCGATGTTGTATTCCCCCCAATTGCCGTGGTACGGCACGTTCAGATCGATCCAGGTGACCAGGCGGTCCCACGCCTCGGCATCGAGCGCGACGCCGTAATGCCCCTTCTGGAGCATCTGGACCAGCTCGCTGGTGTCGGCGTGGTATTCCAGCGGGGGCAGCAGGTGATAGTCGCTCTCCGCGCCCGGCCGGCGCATGTACCGCTGGAGCACTTCGTAGGACATGCTGCGGTTGGTCGGCCAGAGGTGCCAGATGCAGCACCCTGACTTGTTCGGATGGACCGCCCCCAACGCGGGATCCCGGGAGTCGGGACCGGCGATCCGGCCGCCGCGAAGGTCCACGATCGGCCGGCCGTCGGGCCGGGGCTGATCGTTGTGGCACCCGACGCAGTGCTTGTCGAGCACCGGCTGGACCTCGCGCTCGAAGCTGAAGCCCCGCACCGGGCCACGCCACGGCGTGATGGGCGACGGCGGGTCCCGAAGCGCGGCAGCGGCCCTCACGGGCAGCGTCTCGGCTCGCCGCTCGTGGCACCCGACGCAACTGACGTTCTCGCCCGGCATCGCCGTGAACCAGCTCCGCATGAGCTGCAGGGCCTTGCCCTCGGCGTCCAACGGCTGGACCGAAATGGGCGTGTTGGCGGGAACGACGAAATGGGCCGAGCCGTCCTCGCGGACCGGCACCGTGCCCAGGATCCGCTTGACGTCCCAGCTCCCGTCGGTGCCCACGGCGCAGTGCCCCCCGGTGCCGCGGTAGCCGTAGTGGTAGGCGAACACCCGCAGGTGCTTCACCGTGCCGCGCGGGACGCCCCGGAGCCCCGGGCCGGCGTAGACGTCGCTCACGACGACGGTCGCGTCCTTGCGGTCGAGCTGCACCCGGTCGGGAATGGCGGGCGGCACGGGCCGAACTACCAGCGGAAACGGCTCCAACAGCGCAAAGCCCGGCACGCTGCGGATCGGCACGACGTTGTCGAAGACGTCGGCCAGGCACAGCACCCACGGCGCCGAGGGGTCGCGCTTGCAGGAGACCAGAAAGTACTTGCCCCCGCCGGCGCCGCTCGCCGGATCGCCCAGCGGGTAGGGATGGAGGAACTTGGGCCAACTGTCGTCCACCAGGGCATCGCGGAGGATCGGCTCGACCTTCTTGCCGTAGCCGGGGATCCGCTGCACCACGCCCTCGACCTCCGCCTGGCCCTTTCCCACGTCAAACACCACGAGCTCGCCGGCCCGCTGGCTCCCGTGGTGGCCGCCGACCACGCCCGCCAGCAGCGACGGGTGGCCGGGAACCGGCCGGGCGTCGAACACGGCGTTGGGCCAGTAGGAGTTGCTGCCGTAGCACGCCGACTGGCACGTGCCGTCGGGGTTCATCGTGAACAACAGCCGCGTGAAAAAGTGCGGCGCGTCGGTGTATTCCCACCTCAGGTAGAGCACCTTCCCGTCGTTCATCACCGTCGGGCACCAGTTGTGGTCCTGGTCGAAGCAGAGCTGGCGCACCCGCTCCGTTCGCGGGTCCAGCAGGTACAAGTGCCCCGCCGAGTGCGACGAAGAGCGCCCCCAGCAGGGACATACGCTTTGGGCCGCGGTCGACGAGAACATGATCCGGCCGTCGGGCAGGTAGCTGCCTTCGTAGCTGTCCACCTCGGGCCAATCCTTGGTGACCTGGCGCGGGGGCAGCCCGGGCCGAGCGGTCGCAGCATCCAGCGTCAGCTCGTAAACGTTCCACGCCCCCGCGCCCTTGCGACCGGGCATGGAAAACAAGAGCCGGTCGGCGCCCCAGTGCAAATCGAGGTCGCCGACGAACTCCCCGTGCGCCGGCCGGTAGAGCGTTGTGAGCGTGCCGTCGGGGCTGACGGGCGACAGGACGACGATCTCGTTGTCGTACCCGACCTTGCCAATATCGGTCTTTCCACCCCAGTTGGGCGTGAGCCCGAGGTTGCCCTCTCCGCGCCGCACCAGCACGAGCCGGCCGAACCGCAACAACGGATTGGCCAGCAGGGCCTCGCGCTGCAATGCCCCGAGCTTCGCCGCACCGTCCTGGACGCCGCTTCCTTCGAGCTCCTCCAAACGCCGCAGGTACTCGCGGCCCTTGGGATACTGCCGGCCGAAGGTCGCGATCAAGTCGTCAATCGCCAGACGCAGGCTCTTGCTGCGCGTCCCCTCTCCCTCTGGGAAAGGGTCAGGGTGAGGGCTAGAGCGAGGGGAATCACCGACGTCGGCCAACAGCACACCCGGCACGGCCCAAAGGAAGAGCAGTGCCCCGATCAGAAACCATAGGATCAAGAAGGCGCCGTGCAACGGCGCACTTTTCTTGAAAGGAAAATGGTGGAAAAGAAAATTGAAAGAAATGGAGGTCGACTCTTGGCCAATCATATTCTTTTCCTTCATATTCCTTTCCATCATCTTCCTTTCCCCAAAACCGTCGTGAACCGGACGAGAGGCCGCGTGACGTTGATCCATTGGATGGCCTGGAGGTCTGCGTGCTCCAGGAGGCGGCGCAGATGGGTCTGGTATTCACCGAGTCGTCGGGCGGGGAGTGCGGTGATCCGGATCCCGATTCCGGGGGCAGCCAGCCGCATGCGCTGGGTGCCCAAGGATCGTGTGCCCAGCCGGATCTCGACCTCGGTTTCGGCATCGGGCGGCTGCCCGCAAAGATGGGCCGCCACCTCCTCATACAGGCCCAGGTCCAAGCCCGTGCCCCAATCGCAGAGCGCGGCGGTCATGGCTGCTTTCAATCGCGTGGTTTCGATTTCCTGCCAGCCCTCGCCGGCCAGCGCAAAGGAGGTGCGGTCCGCCAGAGTCAGGGTATTGTTGACAAACCTGTGCTCCACTCGCTCCGGCCGCAGATTGACGAGCTTGCCGTGCGGGAGGCCGGTGAGAAACAGGTACTGCATCAACTGCCTCTCGTGCCGCTGCCCCAGCGATTCGACGGCCTTCATCTCGAAGATCGCACCGCGAGCGACGAGCAGATCGAGATAGTAGGTCTTGGAGAAACCTTCAAACCGCACCTCGACCGGCACCTCGCGCCGGGCATCGGGGACACGGAAGGCGACCTCCCGCTGGTAAATGTTCTCATGGAACAGCCGCCCGAGCTCGTTGTGCACGTCGAACACGTGGCGCATCACCTCGTACACCCGCGCCTTGAAGTCCGCATCCTCCAGCCGCCGCACTTCAACCCCTACCTCAATCGGCATGAGGGCTCTCCATGGACAGGAAGACTGGAAAGGAAGATGCGCGAAAAGAACATGCGCAGACACCACGTCTCTTTGATCTTCCTTTCCCCAATCTTCCTTTCCTCTTCTCCGCGGCCGCGGGCTTTCACGACACCTGCCAGCCGATCCGTCCCACAGTCTAGCAGAACCCGGCAGCCTCGCCAAGAATCGGCTCAGCGGCAGCCAATGTGGTTCCTGGCATTGACTCGCCGACTCATCCAGTGCAGACTTTCCTCTGTGTTGACTGGAGAACCAACGTCTCCCTCGAACCCGGAGGGCCCCATGTGCCGGACGACGTTTGCCGTTGCGATGCTGTTGGTCACGGTCTGCCATGCGGCGGAGTCGACGCCGAAGACCCCGCCCGCGCCGCTCCAGCCGCCGGTCCTCCAGCCAGTGGTCGAGGTCGAGGAAGACGTCTACTCGTACCGGCCGGCCGACAACGGGGCTGGGCCGATGTGGTGCCACGGATCGACGTGCCTGGTGCGGATCGGCGACGACGTGTTCGCCAGCGGCCTGGAGACCCTGCCCGGGGTCAAGCCGCTGAACAACTGCCGGTGGACGCTCTGGAAGCGGACCGGCGCGGGCTGGGAGCTCCAGCAGGCCGATGCGGTCGGGCGGACCCGGGAACCGTGCCCGCTGGCGTGTTTTGGGGCTGCGGGGGGGCCGCTTTGGATGTCGGTGAATCCGACGCTGACCGCGCCGGGGACTTACGCCGGACCCGCCCGGCCCGAGGTCCTCGAATTCTCGCTTGCCAACCCCAAAACCCCCTTCAAGACGCACCTGCCCGGCTGGGAGGGCAAGCCGCCGTTCAGCGAGCACTCGTACCGCAGCTTCGCGGCCGACGGGCCGGGGCGCGAGCTCATCCTGTTCCAGAACATCGGCTACACCCACGCCGAGTGGACGCTGCGCGACCGGGAAGGGCGATGGTCCTCGGCCGGCAAGCTGGTCTGGCCCTGGGGCGCCGAGTACGACCAGCCGCAGCCGATCCGGGTGTGCTATCCGAACGTGGCCCTGGCCGGCCGGGCCGCGTACTTTTGCGGCGTCAGCGACGTCGTCGAGCCCTATGCCAAGTTTCGCAAGTACAAGAAGGAGATCACCGGGCGCGACTGGGATTACGACTTCCGCCGGCTGTTCTTCACCTGGACGCCGGACGTGACGGCCGAGAAGTTCCGCCCCTGGCTCGAGATCGCCAGCCGCGACAAGACCTGCGGCTGGATCATGCCGGGCGACCTGTGGGTGGGGCCCGATGGGGCGGTCCACCTGCTCTGGAGCGAGCGGGCGATCGACGAGCGCCTGCGCGAGAAGTTCTTCCCCGAGGCCAAGCAGTCGCACGCGCTCGGCTACGCCGTGGTGCGCGACGGCAAGGTGGTGCTCCGCCGCACGCTGCTGGAGGCGGGCGAGGGGCTTGGCCGGGAGATCGCGTCGGCCGGGCGGTTCCACGTCACGCCCGACCGGCGGCTGTTCGTTTTCTTCTACGTCAGCGGGGCCGACCGCGCCGGCAAGCCGGTCTCCGAGAACCGCCTACTGGAACTCCTCCCTGGCGGCGCGTTGGGGGCCCTGGCCCGGGTGCCGCTTAGGCATCCGCTCTCCGCCTGCTTCACGGCGACGCCCCGGGCCGGCTCGGCGCCGTCGCCGACGCTCGACCTCTTGGGAAACCGCGCCGGCCATGCGGCAACGATCAGCTACGCCCGGGTACGAATCCCTTGAGGATGGGGATTCAGGCGAGCGACAATCGCCGCACCAAGAGCAAGATCGACAGGGCCAGCCCGATGACGACGACCAGCCGGCGGACGTTTCTCTGGCCGATCCGCCGGGCGGTGCCGGCCCCGGCGTAGCCGCCGACGATCGCCCCGGCGGCCATCACCAGCGCGGCCCGCCAATCGACCAGCCGTTCGACGATGAACATGGCGGCAGCCACGGCGTTGATGCACATGCCGTTGATGTTCTTCAGGCCGTTCATCTGGTGGATGTTCCTGAGGCCCAGGAAGCCGAAACCGGCAAGCATGAGGATGCCGATCCCCGCCCCGAAGTACCCGCCGTAGATGGCCACGAAGAACTGATAGACCAAGAGCGCAGCCCAGCGGAACGGAGAAAACGGAAAAGAGGATGGGTCCGGTATGTCGGACGGCTCCGCACCCGGGGAGCCCAGCCTGTTCTCCCTGGCCGCCAGCCATCGCCCCAAGGGCTCCTGGGCCATGAACAGGCAGGTGGCCGTGAGGACCATGTAGGGGACGATGGCGGCGAAGGTCTCGTTGCGGCTTCGGACCAGCAGCGCAGCCCCGAGCCATCCGCCCAGGAAGCTCGGCACGGCCAGGGCCAGGATCGTGGCGTACTGCCTGCCGATCTCGCTGCGGTATCCCCAGAAGCTGCTGAGCTGGCCGGGCCAGAGGGCCACGGTGCTGGTGGCGTTGGCGATCCGTTCCACGAGCCCGGTCCAGAGCAGGGTGGGGAACGTCAGGAGCGTTCCCCCACCCGCCACCGAATTGATCGCCCCTGCCGCCAACGCCACCGAGAATAAGAGGGGATAATGATACCAGACCATCCTCCCAGGATAACCCGATCGGGCCGATCACGCCAGGGGCGGCATCCGCCGGTGGCGAGAGGGTGGCACGGGCTGCTTGTCAGCCCGTGTTTTCCCCCACCATTCAGGCGAGCACTGGCTGACGAGCAGCCAGTGCCACCCACGCGGAATCGCCACCCGGGCTCATTCCGCGTTGGCCTTGTTGAGGAGGTCCTGCCAGAAGTCGCGGGCCTTGCGGTGGTACTCCAGCACCTCGCGGCGCTGGTCGGGATCGTCGAGCTTGATCTGCCGGGCACGCTCGAAAACCCAATCGAGGAAGAACTGCGCCGAGCGCTTGCTGATCCGCCGCTGGTAGTCCATTTCCACGTAGTACGGGCCGGTCATGCCGAAGCGGTAGGTCTTGGGCTGATCCAAAACGGCCCGGACGAGAAACCACCCGCTCCGGTCGAAGCGGACCTTCGGCAGCCGGCCGATTTTGGCGTATTCCTCGAAGCGGATCTCGTGCTCCACGCGCCCGTCCTTGATGATCTCCAGGTAGGTGATCGGCTCGCTCAGCGAGATGGTCAGGCCGATCTCGTACTCGACCGCCTTGCCCGCCGTCTCCTGGAACACGTGGCCGGGGAGCTGGCCGTGCACGGTCGGCTGGAGCAAAGGCCCGTTGGTGATCGTCACCTGCCCGGCGCGGAAGTTCTCCCACCATTTTTCGTAAGACAACGGGCCGTCGACGTGGACGTACACCCGGTTGTACCCGACCGGGTTGGGGCTTACCCCCGAGCCGCTTCCCGCGCTGGGCGGAATGCGCAGCCCGCACTCCAGCAGGTGGAAGTAGATCTCCTGCGACCACCGGGCATTGCCCGAGGCCGCCGGGTAGCGCTTCACGTCGCGGGGCTTGCCCCCGGTTTCCACGGGGATGAGCTTGCTGCGGCAGAGCTGGCCGTGGGCCACCTGGACCGAATCGACCTGGCCGTGGGCCACGAGCATGGGCAGGTCCCAGGCGTAAGGCCGGCTTACGTCGACCCAGGCCAGCGGGTGCTTGCGAACTTGTTCGAGGAAATTGAGCGTGGGGGGGTACTCGTCTTGGGGGCTGCCGAGCTTCATGGGCCGGGCGAGATTGAAGTACGAGAGCGTGCCCCCCGGACGCACGTGCTGCCCGCCCAGGAGGTGGCACCACCGCTGCGAATCCAGGCTGCGCAGCGGCTGCTCGGGCAGGGCGGCCTTGGTCCACTCGCTGCGGCCGTTGTCCCACGTCAGCAAGGGGACGACGTGCAGGTCTTCGGCCTCCATGAGCATGGCGACGTCGCGCGGCCGGCGGTGCACGTCTAGATCGCCCGACCACCAGCCATGGGCCGCCATGTCCATGCCCCGCTCCATGGGCGCCTCTTTGGCGTCGTCGGCGTACCGGGTGAGGGTGAAATGGCCCGTGACGGTCTTGTACTCCGGCCCCCGCTCCAGCTCGAACGTGTAGTTGCCCAAAGGGAGGGTGAGGGTGATCTTCCCCGGCACGAGGAAATGGTCGTCCCAGAAAGGGGTTTGCTTGACCAGGCGCGGCTTGCCCGCCGCGTTCTTGAGGTGCATCCGTGCCGCGATCGGCTGCCCCGTGTCCTTGTCGACGACCGTCAACTCCAGCCGGCCCTCGTTGGCCGGCACCGGCGCGGAGGCCGCCGCCGCCGACACCGCCAGCCAGCAGAAGACCCAAAGTGGGGGCGCCATGACGGAACCTCCGAGGGGGCTCACTCCACCAAGCCAGCGCGTAGGTTATGCTTCAGCATAACGGATCGGCCGATCAGACGGGTGTTATGCTGAAGCATAACCTACGGGTCTACGGACAATCCGCCTGGGATCACGCAACCGCATTCAGTCTAGTCTAGCATACCGCCTGCACTTTTCCCCTCCGCGGCAAGGGGTTAGAATAGGTCGAGAAGCCGGGTGGTGCCCCGGCAACGGCCGCAGCGACGCACGTCCAAAACGCCATGGCAGACGACTACTACGACCTGCTCGGGGTGGCACGCAACGCCTCGCAGGCGGAGATCCAGAAGGCCTACCGGGGCCTGGCACGCAAGCACCACCCCGACGTGAACCCGGACGACAAGTCCGCCAAGAAGAAATTCCAGAAGATCCAGGCCGCCTTTGAGGTCTTGAACGATCCTCAGAAGCGGGAGATGTACGACCGGTACGGGAGCTCGTTCGAGACCGTCGGAGGGGGGCGCGGGGGCACCTCGCGGCGGGCCGGTCCGGAGGCCGGCTTCGCCGGCTTCAGCCCCGAGGACGTCGATCTGAGCCAGTTCTTCGGCGAGCGGTTCGGGGCTGAGCCGGAGGAGGCGGGCGGATTCGCCCAGTTCTTCCGCCAGTTCCGGCGCGGGGCTGGCACCCGAAAGGCGGCTGCCGGACGCCCCCGCCGCGGGAGCGACCTGACCCACGAAATCGCAATCCCCTTCACCACCTCGATCAGCGGGGGCGAGCTCCAGCTCGCCGTGACCCGCCGGGAAGGCCGCACGGAGACCATTACGGTCAAGGTCCCCCCGGGGATCCAGGACGGCAAGAAGATCCGCCTGCGAGGACAGGGCGAGACTGCTTCGGAGACGGGAGAGCCGGGCGACATCCTCCTGACCGTCCGCGTCGAGCCGCACCCGTTCTACCAGCGCCGCGACAATCACCTGATCGTGCGCGTCCCCGTCACGCTGAAGGAAGCGGCCCTCGGGGCCAAGGTCGATATCCCGTCGCCCCAGGGGGTGGTCTCGATCCACGTCCCCCCGGGGACTTCCAGCGGCACCAAGCTGAGGGTGAAAGGGCATGGCGTGGCCCCCGCCCGCGGCGCCCCGGGCGACCTGCTGGCGGAGATCCAGATCGTGCTCCCCAAGCACCTCGACGAGACCGCCCGCCAGTGGATCCGGCAGATCGACGATCGCTCGCACGAGGACCCCCGAGCCAACCTGCGATGGTAGCCTGATGAGCGACCGGCAGTTCGGGTTTGGACCGGAATACCGCGTTCGGCGGCAGGCCGACTTCCAACGGGCCTATCGCCGGCGGTGCTCGGCGTCCGACGGCCGGCTTGTGCTCTTCGCCGCGGCCAACGGGCTGACTCACCCGAGGCTCGGGTTGTCCGTGTCGCGAAAGATCGGCAACGCGGTCGTGAGAAACCGATGGAAACGGCTCTTGCGCGAGGCCTTCCGCCTGAGCCGCGTGCGACTCCCCCAGGGGCTCGACCTGATCGTCTGTCCGCGGCCGGGCGTTGTGCCCGATCGGGAAGAGCTGTCGCGCTCGCTCACCCGACTGGCTGGAAAACTCTCCGACAAACTAGCCGGTAGCCAGCCATGAGCACGTGCGGAGACGCCTCCAAGAACCCCTTTCGGCGCGTTGCCGCGTTGGTGGTGCGCTTGCCGAGCCTCGGCCTGATTGGCCTGGTCAAGCTGTATCAGGTAACGCTCAGTCCGCTGGTCGGCCGGCAGTGCCGGTTCCATCCCACGTGCAGCAACTACTTCATCGAGGCGGTGAAGAAGTACGGTGCGATTCGGGGCGCCGCTCGCGGCATCCTGCGTATCTGCCGATGCCACCCGTGGCATTCAGGGGGATATGACCCACCCTAATGTACCCCCCCTGCGGCCCCAGAGACCGGGCGGCAGGAATTGCCCTCGCCGCGTCCACCCGCTGCACGATAGAATGGCCTGCTTGCCGGCTCTCAACCCCCCCGACCGGAGGGCTGAGGGAATCGAATCAGGTCTCTTGCGGGAACGAGCGGGAACGGAAACCATGGATAGCGGGGACATGGTGCTGCTGGTGATCGCCGGCTATGTGGCCGTGATCGCGCTGGCACGGCTGATGATCCGCCGGCGGAGCCAACTGGTCGATGAGCTGCTCGCAGAGGCCGCGCGGCAGCACGCATCGCGCAAGGAGGCAGAGCCCACGGCAACCTCACGGGCCGGGCAGACGCGGCAGGTCGCCTAGTGGGCCGACGCGCCTGATCGACACGTTGGGTGGCACTGGCGTCTCGCCAGTGCTGCGGTGCGAAGCACGGGCAAGATGCCCGTGCCACCCGTTAGGAAGCACGGGCAGGATGCCCGTGCCACCCGTTAGGAAGCACGGGCAAGATGCCCGTGCCACCCGTTAGGAAGCACGGGCAAGATGCCCGTGCCACCCGTTAGGAAGCACGGGCAAGATGCCCGTGCCACCCGTTAGGATAGCTGCGTGGGCCCACGAGGTTGGGGCTTCGTGTCTTATGAAGAAGCGTCTGTACATCGAAACGGTCGGCTGCCAGATGAACGTGCTCGACAGCGAGCTGGTCGCCGCCAGCCTGCTGGAGGCGGGTTACGAGCTGGTCGACAGCCCCCGCCGCGCCGACGCCATACTCTTCAACACGTGCAGCGTGCGCCAGCACGCCGAGGACAAGGTCTACAGTGCCCTGGGCCGGCTCAAGCACGTCAAGCAGCAGCATCCGCACAAGATCATCGGCGTGCTGGGGTGCATGGCGCAGAAGGACCAAGGGCTGGTGTTCAAGCGGGCGCCGCACGTCGACCTGGTGGTGGGCCCGGGCCAGTTGGCCCGGGTGCCGGCGCTCTTGGAGCGGATCGCCGCCGGGGACGGTCCGCTCATGGAAGTCAGCATGGACCGCCGCGCGGGCACCCGGCAGGCGGTCCGGGCGAGCTTCGCCCGCTACAACCCGGCGCGGACCGCCGTCGTGCGCCCCGGCCGGCACCAGGCCATGGTCCGAATCATGTTCGGCTGCGACAAGCTGTGCGCCTTCTGCATTGTGCCGTCGGTGCGCGGGCCGGAGCAGAGCCGGCCGCCCGCCGAGATCGAGGCCGAAGTAAGCCAACTGGCCGGCGAGGGCTGCCTTGAGGTGACGCTCATCGGCCAGACGGTCAACAGCTACCGGGGGATGGAAGCGGGCCGGCGCGTGCGGCTTTCGGATCTCCTGGCGCGGCTGCACGGGATCGAGGGGATCCGGCGGCTGAAGTTCGTCACCAACCACCCGCGGCACATGACCCCGGACCTCCTTCAGGCCGTGCGCGATCTGCCCAAGGTCTCGCCCTACTTCCACGTGCCGGCGCAAAGCGGCTCCGACGCCGTGCTGCGGCGGATGAAGCGTGGGTACACCGCCGGGCAGTACCGGCAGACGCTCGCGGCGATCCGCCAGGCCGTTCCCGGCGCGGCGGTGACCAGCGACTTCATCGTCGGCTTCTGCGGCGAGACCGAAGACGATTTCGCCAGGACCGTGGAGCTGGTCCGCGAGTGCCGGTTCAAGAACAGCTTCATCTTCAAGTACAGTCCCCGGCCGCGCACCCCCGCCGCGGACATTTACCCCGACGACGTTCCCGACCAGCTCAAGCGGCGGCGGAACAACGAGCTGTTGGCCGTGCAGAACGCGATCAGCGAGGAGGAGAACCGGCCCTACCTGGGCCGGACCGTGGAGATTCTGGTCGAGGGGCCGAGCAAGTCGAGCCGGAAGCGGGCCGACGCGGCCGAGGTGACGCAGCTCACCGGCCGGACCGTGTGCGACCGGATCGTGGTGTTCCCCGGCCCGCGGACGCTGATCGGGAGAATCGTTTCGGTGGAAATTGTCGGGACGGATGCGTTTACGTTGTTCGGCAAGGTCGCGGGGGTGGAGGAGGGGAGGAGTGGACAGTAGAAAGTAGACAGTAGAAACGGTCCGTAGCCGCCGGCGGAAGCCGGCGGTGGGGTGGCACGGGCAGCTTGTCTGCTCGTGTTTCCAGCACTGGCTGACAAGCAGCCAGTGGCACCCGAAGCCGGCGCTTGGAGACCGCGAAGGTACCCATGGACATCGCCCAGGTGCAGCACCTGTTGGACAACGCAGAGGCGGCCGCTGCCTGGCTGGGGCGGCTGGGCGCGGCCGATGCGCGCCGGGCCCACGCCAACCTCGTGAAGATCGCCACGAGCGGCGTCACCCTCGACCTGGTGGCCGTGATGTGCGATCAGCTCGCCGGCTGCGCGACCTGCTGCGCCGACCCGGACATGGCCATCAACAACCTCGAGCGGTTCGTGGCCGCCTCGCGCAACCCGCTGTCGCTGGCCGCGTTGTTCCAGCGCGATCCGCAGGCCCTGCCCACGTTGTTGCAAATCTTCTCCACCAGCCAGCATTTCAGCGACCTCCTGGTGGCCGACCCGGAAAGCTACGACCTGCTGCGCCTGACCGAGGGCCAGCCGGTGCCCCGGGAGGCGCTGGTCGAGGACCTGGTGAGCGAGGTGTCGGCGCTGGAGCACGAGGGGGCGGTGATGCGGGCCCTGCGGCGGTTCAAGCACCGCGAGATGCTGCGGATTGCCTACGGCGACATCGTCAAGGAGCAGAGCCTCCAAACGGTCACCACGCAGATTTCCTACCTGGCCGACGCCATCCTGGAAGGGTCGGTGGCGGCAGCGCGCCGAAGGCTCGTCGGCCAGCGGGGACTTCCACGCCGTCCGGACGGCGAGCCGGCGCGGTTCGTCGTCCTGGGCATGGGCAAGCTGGGCGGAGTGGAGCTGAACTACTCCAGCGACGTCGACCTGATCTTCCTCTACGAGGCCGACGGCCAGACGGACGGCTCGCGCCCCGTCTCCAACGACGAGTTTTTCAGCCGGCTGGCGCGCGAGGTCGTCGCCCTGCTGACGGAGCCGACGGAGCGTGGGGTGGCGTACCGGGTCGACCTGCGGCTGCGTCCCGAGGGGGCGCGCGGACCGATGGTCCACAGCACGGCTGCGGCGCTGAGGTACTACGAGAACCGGGGCCGGACCTGGGAGCGGCAGGCGTACATCAAGGCCAGGCCCGTCGCGGGCGACCGCTCGCTGGGTGTGGAGTTCCTCGATCAGCTTCGGCCGTGGATCTATCGGCGCTACCTCGCCCGCGCCGACATCAGCGGCATCAAGGCGCTGAAGCGCCGGATCGAGCACCAGGCGCACGACGAGGGGAGCGACGCCCGGAACGTCAAGACCGGCCACGGCGGCATCCGCGACGTCGAGTTCGTCATTCAGTTCCTCCAGCTTCTCAACGGCGGCGATCTGCCCGCCCTTCAGACCGGCAACACCCTGGAAGCCATCGTTCAACTGGAGAACTGCGGCTGCCTGAGCCACCAGGAGCGAACGCTCCTCCAGGAGAACTACGCCTTCTTGAGGAAGATCGAGCACCGGCTCCAGATCCTCTTCGACCTCCAGACGCACCTGCTCCCCGGCCACCCGGAGGAGATGCGCAAGCTCGCCCTGCGCATGGGATACGCGGCCACGCCGCAGCGGAGCGCCCTGGCGTCGTTCGAGGCCGACTACCGCAGCAAGACCGACCTGAACCGGCGGATTCTCGACCACCTGCTGCACGACGCGTTCGGCGACGACGCCGCGACCGAGGCGGCGGTCGACCTGGTGCTCGATCCGGACCCGCCCGAGGACCGGGTCCGCGAGGTCCTCGGCCGGTACCGGTTCCGCGACCGGCGCCAGGCGCACCGCAACCTCATGTCGCTGGCCGAGGAGAAGATCCGGTTCCTCTCGACGCGGCGATGCCGGCACTTTTTGGCCTCAATCGCCCCGCAGCTCCTGGAGGCGATCGCCGCCACGCCCGATCCCGACTCGACCCTGGTCAACCTCGACCAGGTCAGCGAGTCGCTCGGCGGCAAGGGGGTGCTGTGGGAGCTGTTCAGCTTCAACCCGCCGTCGCTGAGGCTGTGCGTGGAGGTCTGCGCCTACAGCGCCTGCCTGTCGGGCATCCTCACCAGCAACCCGGGGATGATCGACAGCCTGATGGACAGCCTCGTGCTGGACAAGCTCCCCACGCGGGAAACGCTCCAGCAGAACCTGGCCGAGCTGTGCTGGTCGGCCGAGGACCTCGACCCGATCCTGCACAGCTTCAAGAACGACCAGCAGCTCTGCGTGGGCGTGCGCGACGTGCTGGGCAAGGAGGACCTCTCGGCGATCACCGGCGCCCTGTCCGACATCGCCGAGGTCTGCCTGATGCAGATCGCGGCCAGCCAGTACGACCGGCTGGTGGGGAAGTTCGGCGTGCCCACGGTCGGTGAAGGCGCCCGCGCCGGCCAGCCGTGCGAGCTGGTGATCCTGGCGATGGGCAAGTTCGGCGGCCGAGAGCTGAACTACCACAGCGACCTGGACGTCGTCTTCCTCTACGAGGCCGACGGCCACACCACCTTCACCCGCGTCGGCCCGCGCAGCCAAACCACCTCGAACCAGCACTTCTTCAGCGAGCTGGCCCAGCGAATCATCCGCACCACCAGCCGGCTGAGCGCCTACGGGAAGCTCTTTGACGTCGATGCCCGGCTGCGGCCGACCGGAAAGAGCGGGGCGCTGGCCACGTCGTTCGACGAGTTGGCCCGCTACTTCAGCCAGGGAGCCGGCCAGCTCTGGGAGCGGCAGGCGCTGTGCAAGGGTCGGGTGGTTTACGGCTCGCCCCGGGCGGCCCGGGCCGCCATGGGCACCGTGGCCGCCGCCGCCTTCGACCACCCCTGGCAGCGCGCCCACGCCGATGCGATCCGCCAGATGCGTCATCGCCTTGAGGAGACCGCGGCGGGGGGGAACCTGAAGCGCGGCCCGGGCGGAATCGTCGACGTCGAGTTCCTGGTCCAGATGCTCCAGCTCAAGCACGGCCGGGGATACCCTCACGTCCGCTCGGCCAACACGCTCGCCGCCCTGGATGCGCTGGCCAAGGCCCACGTGCTGGCCGACGAGGACTTCGCCGGGCTAACGGCCAGCTACCGCTTCCTGCGCACGGCCGAAGGGCGGCTGCGCCTGCTGAACTCCACCGCCCGCGACAAGCTCCCCGAGGACCCGACCGAGCTGGCCAAGCTCGCGCACCTGATGCGAGCCCCCAGCGCGGACGCGCTGATGGCCGACTTCGAGAAACACACCCATCAGACTCGAAGCCGCTTCGACCGCATCTTTGACGCGGAAGGCGCCTGAGCGAAACAGACGGCAGGATCAAGATCAAGCTTCTTCGGTTTCCTCCCTGTCGCTGCCTTGGCCGGTGGCCCGGCCTGGGGTATACTAAGCGCTCAGTGGCATGCGACGGAGTTGCTGCCAGGAGTACACCACCGAAGTCCAATGATTTCCATGGTTTACGATAACCGGGGGCTGTAGCTCAGTTGGTAGAGCAACGGACTTTTAATCCGTAGGTCTCGGGTTCGAGCCCCGACAGCCTCACTTAGCAAACCCTTGGCAGCTAATGGTTTGCGTCGTGCCGCATCAGGGCCATGAGCACCTGCGGCATCAGGTGGCTGGCCCATCCTTCTCCTCGCCCGCTGGCGTCGTTGGGATAGAGCAGCCCCACCAGCGGATCGTCGGCCGCCGCACGGTCTGGTCGCTGCCCAGGAACTCGACCGTCGTATTGGCGTCGAATCCGGCCCCGGCCACCGTCACCACGTTGGGAATCAAGCAGACTGGGCGCCAGACTGAAGTTGTAGTAGCCATTCTCAGTTAGAGGCGCGAAATCGATCCGGTAGATGCGGTCGCCGATCATGTTGAGGCCGGCGGCTGGCAAACGCAAGGGATGCCCCAAAGGAGGGTCGGCGGGGAGGGATTTTCCCGCGTGGGGTTTGCAGTAGTCCGCGTGTCGGGGTATAGTGGCTTCGGAAGCAAGCCAGACGTGCCGAGGCGTCGCGGTCCGGCATCGAGTGGCCGTTTCCGGCCCGGGATCGGGAGGGGTGAACGTCGCCGGCTTTGGTACTCGTCGCTTGACGGCGCGTCTGCCCACAGAGAAGGAGCATGCCCATGCGCCCGTCCCGGTTCCGTGCAGCGTCTTTGTTTTCTTGGCTGGTGTTCGGCCTGGTGGCTCCCTGGATGGGGGCGATGCTCGGGGCGGCCGAGCCTTGGCCGCTGGACACCCCGCCGATCGACGCCAAGCTGCGACAGCTTATCGAGGACCGCAACTATCCGGCGGCGATCCAGGCGATCGACGAGGCGATCCGAGCCCCGCAGGCCCCCCGCGACTACCTGGCCTATCTCAAAGGCTGGACCCTCCACCTCGCCAAGCAGTACGACGCGGCGATCGCCGTGTTCGACGCCATGGAGAAGGAATTCGGCGAGGCCCCGGGTGGCACTGGCAGCTTGCCGGGTGCCACTGGCAGCTTGCCTGCCAGTGCCGTGGCGGGCACACCCAAGCCCAAACCCAGAAGCGAGTGGCTCCATCGGGCCCGATTCGCCAAGGCCATGGCCCTGGCCCGGAAGGGGGATTTCCGCGGCGCGGAGCTGATCTACCGGGCCCAGGCCGATCGGCTGCTTTCCGTCGAGCGGCGGCAGCAGATCGCCGAGGTGTACCTGGAGTTCGCCTTTGCCCATTTCAAGCCGGCCAAGGAGGGGCAGCAGCCCGACTATGCCAAGGCCCTGGAGTATTTCGACCAGGCCCTGGCCGTGGGCCCGAAGCCGGAGAGGCGGATCGAGGTGGAGCTGTCGGTGGCCCAGTGCTACCAGAAGACGGACAACTTCGCGGAGGCGGCGAAGTGGTACGCGCGGTTCCTCGAGGACCATCCGGCCAGCCCGGCGGCGATGGAGGCCCGCTTCAGCCTGGGCGAGTGCCGGCTGGCGGAGGGCAATCTCAAGGGTGCCCGGCGGGTGTGGCAGGACCTGCTGGCCAAGCACGGCGACGCCCCTTCGCCGCGGATCGCCGAGGCGGCGTACCGGGTGTCGCGGACCTGGCGGATCCCGACTCCGCAGACCGACGAGGAGCTGGACCTGGGCACGGCGGCCCTGGCGGCGTTCGTCGAGCGGTTCCCCAAACACGAGCAGGCCGGCATGGCCCAGTTGGAGATCGCCCAGAGCCTGGCTTTCCGCAAGCGCTACGCCGACGCCGCGGTGCGGTTGGAGCGCTTCCTCAAGGACCCGCGCATGCAGGGCCGCAAAGAGATCGCCGACGGCTGGTTCCTCCTCGGCCAGGCGTACCAGTTGCAGAAGAAGTTTCCCGAGGCCGTGGCCACGTGGCGCGAGTACCTGGCGAAGTTTCCCGCCCACGGGCGGTCCATCGACGCCCAGCAGGAGATCATCCACGTCGAGTACCGCATGGGCCTGGAGAAGTACCAGGCCAAGGACTACGCCGGGGCGGTGAAGCTCTTGGGCGAGTTCCTGGCAAAGTATCCCTTGGACAGCCGCGGGCCGGACGTCCTGTTGTTGTTCGGCCGCATCGAGCACGAGCAGAAGCGATTCGACGCGGCGATCGCCGCCTGGCGGCGGCTGATCTCGAAGCATCCCGACACGGAGGAGGCCGCCTACGCCCGCTTCATGATCGCCCGGACGCTGGAGCGCGATCTGGGCAGGCTCGAGGAGGCCCTGGAGGAATACCGCACGGTCGGCGGCGGGAGCTGCCAGGGCGAGGCCCAAAAGAGCATCGCCCGCCTGACCGCCGCCACGATGCGCGTATCGAGCCCCCGGGCGTTCCGCTCCAACGAAACCCCCAAGCTCGTGCTGGTGACGCGGAACGTCGAGGCGGTGACCGTGCGCTCTTACAAGCTCGACCTGGAGACCTACTTCCGCAAGACGCACCAAGTCCAGGGGATCGGCCAACTGGACATCGGGCTGATCGATCCCGACGTCACCTTCGAGTTCAAGGTGCCCGGCTACGCCAAGCACCGCGAGACGACCAGCCACGTCGAGGTGCCGTTGCCGGAGAAGGGCCGATCGGGCGTGATGGCGGTCACCGTCGGCTACAAGAACGTGGAGGCCACGGCCCTGGTCGTCCAGAGCGACCTGGAGCTGGTAACCAAGACCTCCCGCGACGAGGTGTTCGCGTTCGCCGAGAACATGGTCACGGGCAAGCCGTGGCCGGGGGTGCGGGTGCTGGTGTCCGACGGCAAGAAGATCCTCGCCGAGGCGACGACCGGCCCGCAGGGCGTGCTCCAGCAGTCGCTGGCCGGGGTCGAGCGGTCGGACCGCGTGGCGGTGCTCGCCGTGGCCGACGGGCACGCGGCCTTCAGCGAGGGCCTGCGCCGAGGGGACGCTTCGGTCCGGGGGCTTCTCGACAAGGGGTATCTCTTGACCGACCAACCCGTGTATCGGGCCGGACAGCAGGTCCAGGTTCGTGCCTGCCTGCGGCCCGCGTCGGCCGACGGCTACTCCGTGGAGCCGGGCAAGAAGTACACGCTGGACGTGTACGACAGCCGCAACCGGCCGGTCCACCGGGCCGAGCTCGTGCTGGGGGCTTTCGGCACCTTCCAGGACCGCTTTGTGCTGCCGGTGACCGCGCCCCAAGGGCGATATCGCCTGGTGGCCCGCGACGCCGGCCGCACTTTCCAGGGCACGTTTGAGGTCCAGCCGTACAAGCAGGAGCTGGTCCGGCTGGCGATCGACGCCCCGCAGCGGGTGTACTATCGCGGGGACTCGATCGAGGGGACGATCCGGGCCACGTTCTACGACGGCACGCCGCTGGTGGGCCGGCAGGTCGGCTACCAGTTGGCCGGCGAGATCCCCCGGACCGGGCGGACCGACGCCCGGGGGGAAGTCCGCTTCCAGTTCCCCACACGGGAGTACGACGAGAGCCAGAATCTGCTCTTGACCGCCTCGCTGCCGGACGAGAACCTGCGGGCGGAGGCCGGCTTCGTGCTGGCCACGCGGGGCTTTGGCATCGCCCTGAGCACCACCCGGCCGGTCTTTCTGGCCGGCGAGCCGTTCGAGCTGACCGTCCTGACCAGGGACGCCGCCGGCATGCCGATCGGTCAGAAACTGACCATGAAGGTCTTGGAGAGGACCTTGGTCGACGGCAAGGCGGGAGAGCGGCTCCTGGCGGAGCACCCCCTCCAGACGGCCGCCGTGGACGGCTCGGCCCGGCAGACGCTGAAGCTGGACAAGGGCGGGGCGCACCGGCTGCGGGTCGAGGGGGTCGATCGCTTCAAAAACCCCGTCTCCGCCCAGCTCGAAGTGCTCATCTCCGACGACAAGGATGACACGCGCCTGCGGATCCTGGCCGACCGGCACACGTTCAAGGCGGGCGAGACGGCACAGTTCCGGGTGGTGTGGCGCGGGGAGCCGGCCTTGGCGCTGGTCACGCTCGAAGGGGCCCGGGTGATGGACTATCAACTCGTCGAGCTGAAGACCGGGCTCAACCCGCTGGCCATTCCGATGGTCCCGCGATGGGCCCCGAACTTCGAGCTGGCCGTGGCCGTGATGACCGACCCGCGCCCGGACCCCAAGCAGCCGGACCCCAAGCAGCCCGATCGGCAGCCGGCGACGACGCGATTCCACGAGGCGTCGGTCCCCGTCTCCGTCGAGCGCGACCTGAGCGTGAAGCTGGCGGTCCGTCGCCAGGGAGCGACGGCCGGGCCCATCCGGCCCGGCGAGCAGCTCGACGTGCTCCTGACCACGACCGATCCGTTGGGCCGGCCGGTGGCGGCCGAAGTCAGCCTGGCGATGGTCGAGGAAGCGCTTCTGAGCCGGCATCCCTGGCCGGTCGGGCCGATCCAGGACTTCTTCCGCGGTCCGCGCCGCGAGGGGAGCGTGCCCACGGCCTCGAGCATCACCTTCAGCGACGCCCCGGCGACCAGGCCGGTCAACCCGCGGCTCTTGGCCGAGCAGGATCGCCAGCAGGTGGCCGCAGACGAGGAGGCCAGCCGGCGGATCCCGTGGCCCGCCGCACAGGCCTTGGCCGGGGCCGTGCCGGGCGAGCCGCCGGATCTGCCCGCGGTCACCTCCGGCAACGTGCAGCTCGCCGGGGTCCTCGACGCCATGCGCGGCCTCGGATCAGAAGGGCTGACCCCGGAAGAGAATCTCGAGGCCACGGCACTTGCCACGGAGTCGGCGGGAATACCTGCGATGGCCGCGGGCGGCATGGGAGGCTCTTTCGGAGGAGCACTGGCGAAGACCCGATCCGGCCGCTCGACGACGGCCCGCGCGTCCCGGCCGGCGGCGGCTGCGCCCCAACCTCCGCAAGCGCCCGGCCCCGCGGGCCAGGCACAAACGGCCACGATCCTTCCACCCGACGTCCCGGTCCCCGAGACCGCCTACTGGAACCCGGCCATCGCCACCGGCAAGGAGGGCACGGCCACGGTGCGCGTGGTGGTGCCCGATCGCTCGACCACCTGGAGCCTCACCGCCCGGGGGATCACCGCCGAGACGCTCGCCGGCGAGGCCGTGGAGCGGTTGGCGGTCAAGAAGGATTTTTACGTCGAGCTGAAGCTCCCCCGGGCCTTCACCGACGGCGACGAGGCCGCGGTGCCGGTCACCGTCCACAACGGCACGATCGACCAGGGCCCGATCGAGGTTGCGCTGCGGACCACGATCGACGGCCGGACCATCGAGGAGAAGAAGACCATCGAGGTCAAGTCCCAGGGGCTTTGCGAGCTGGCGTTCAAGGTCGTCCTGCGCCGGCCGGAGAAACCGGTCCAGGAGAAGGCCGCGTCGACGGCCCAGACCAGCGTGTTGTTCGAGCTGAGCGCGGCCGGCAAGGGGGCTGCCGACGCGCTGCGCCGGTCGGTCCCCCTGGTGCCGTACGGCGCCCCGGTGTTCGCCGCGGTGAGCGGATCGGCGGATGCCGACACCACGGTCTGGGTGGAGCTGCCCAAGGCGTTGCCGGTGTCCAGTCCGCAGCTTCAGATCCTCGTCGGCCCGACGGTCGAGCGGGGGATGCTGGACGTGCTGTTTGGTCCGGAGTCCGCGTGCCGGGCGTTCCACGAGCCCTTGGCTTCGCCGGTGGAGACCGCCACGAGCGATCTGTTGGCCGCCCTGGCGCTGCAGAAGCTGCTGGCCGCCAGCCGCGACTCGGGCCATGCGCAGGCCGCGGCTTTGGACGCCCGGGCGAGCCTCGCCCTGACGGCGCTGGTGGCCGCCCAAGAGAGCGACGGCGGCTGGAGCTGGACCGGGTTGGGCGGGTCGAGCAACCCCTACGGCACGGCCCGGGTGGTCTGGGCCATCGAGCGGGCCCGCCAGGCCGGGTACCCCGTGCGCGACGAGGCCTTCAGCGTAGCTCTGGGGTACTTGCAGGCCCGGCTGGCCGCGCTGGACGCCAAGGACCTTCAGACCAAGGCCATCCTCCTGCACGCCCTGACCGTGGCCGGCAAGGGGGAATTCTCCCCGGCCAACCAGCTCCATCGCCAGCGCCTCCAGCTTTCCCCCGTGGCCCTGGCCTATCTGGCCCTGACGCTGGTGGAGATGGACCGCAAGCCGATGGCCGGCGAAGTGCTCGACGTGCTGGCCCGGCGCGGCGTCGATTCCCCCTCCCCATCCGTTACCGCAGCCCCTTCCCCAGCCCCGGACGAGGTTGCGCCCGGCGGGGACCTGCCGGACTGCCATGCGCCGATCGAGGTTCGCGCCCTGTGGGCGATCGCGGCCCAGGCCGTCTCCCCCAAGGCGCCGAAGACGAAGCAGCTCATCGACGGGCTTCTGGCCGCACGGAGCGGCAACCGCTGGACCCCGGACAGGGCGACCGGCCCTGCGGCGGTGGCCCTGGCCGCGTGGTTCGGCGAGAATCGCTTCCAGGGGGAGCACTACAAGCTCGCCGTGTCGGTCAACGGCACCGCGGTGCGGACCCTCGAGGTCGACCCGTCGGCCGACACCCAGGTGATCGACGTGCCGGCGGCACTCGTTTCCGGCCCAAGACAGAAGATTGCCTTCCAACTTTCCGGCCGGGGGCGCTACACGTACCAGGGCATCCTGGGCGGGCTGGTGCCGGCCGACAAGCTCACCGGCACCACGAAGGAGTGGACGGTGTCGCGGACCTATGAGCCGGCCCCGCGGGAAGTCGACGGCCGCGAGCTCGCCCGCGGATTCTACGTCCTCCGCACCGCCAAGGGCTTCTTCCGCAACCCGATGACGCAACTGCCGGTCGGGCGCCGCGGGCTGGTCGAGCTGTTCATCGGCCGGCCGACCCGCGGTCCGGAGCCCGCGGACGATCCCAGGGACTACCTGGTGATCACCGAGCCGATCCCCAGCGGGGCGGAGGTCATCGAGTCGTCGGTCACGGGAACATTCGACCGCTTCGAGATCGGCCCCGGGGCGATCACCTTCTACGTCGGCAGTATCGGAACCGGGCGGGCGATCCGCTACCAGCTTCACGGCTACCTGCCGGGCGCGTTCCGCGCCTCCCCGACGATCGTCCGCAACGCCTACCGGCCGGAGCAGATGGCGGTCGGCACGCCGGCCTCCCTGGCCGTGCTCCCCTTGGGCGCCGCGACGACCGACCCCTACCGCCTCTCGCCGGGGGAGCTCTTGGATCTGGGCAAGCAGCTTCGCGACAAGAAAGACCTCAAGGCCGCCGCCGAGCACCTGGGCGAGCTGTTCGCCGGGTGGGACCTTACGCCCGAGGTGTACAAGCAGGTGGTTGAGATGCTCCTGGACCTCCACCTCGAGCTCGGCCCCCCGGAGAAGGTCGTGCAGTACTTCGAGATCGTCAAGGAGAAGTGGCCCGAGACGGAGATCCCCTTTGCCAAGATCGTCAAGGTGGGGGCGGCCTACGACCGGCTGGGCGAGCTGGAGCGAAGCTACCTGGTGTTCCGGGCCACGGTCGAGAGCAGCTTCACGCGCGACGGCGGCGTGGTCGGGTTCCTCCAGTCGCAGGGGGAGTTCGTGCGCAGCGTGGATTACCTCAGCCGGCTGGTGCGGGAGTATCCGCCGGAGCCCTACGTGGCCGAGGCCGAGTACGGCCTGGCGCAGCAGGTGGCGGCCAAGGCCCCCGAGGCGGCCAGCGATCCCAAGCTGCGCCAGCAGAAGATCAACCGCATCGACCTGATGCGCCGCTCTTGGGGGATGCTGGAGGACTTCCTGACCATCCATCCCGAGGACCCCGCCGCCGACCAGGCGGCCTTTGCCGCGGCCAACGTCCTCTTGGACCTCAAGGATTTTCCGGCGGCCTCGGCCGCCTGCCGCAGGGCTGCGGCCCGATATCCGCAGAGCAGCCTGTTGGACGCCTTCTGGTACCTGGACGGGTATTGCCAGTTCGCCCTGGGGAACCACCAGGAGGCCCTCGAGCTGTGCCGCAAGGTGGCCGACGCCCGCCGCGCCGACCCCAAGACCGGAAAGCCCGGGGACAGCCCGAACAAGTGGCGTGCGATCTACATGATGGGCCAGATCTACCACCGCCTGGGCCAGCCGGCCGAGGCCATGCGCGAGTACCGCCGCGTGGCCGACCGCTCCAGCGACGCCCGGCAGACCGTGGCCCATTTCCTCCGCAAGGCCATCGAGCTGCCCGAGATCACCTCGATCCGGCCCGGCACGCCGGCCGAGGTCGAGATCAAGTTCCGCAACCTCGCGGCCTGCGACCTGAGGGTCTACCGCATCGACCTGATGAAGTACACCGTGCTCAAGGGGGACCTGGCCGGGATCACCCGGATCAACCTGGCCGGGATCCGGCCGCTCTATGAAGCGGCGGTCAAGCTCGGCGAAGGCAACGACTACCGCGACCGGACCCACAAGCTCGAGCTGCCGTTGAAGAAGGAGGGGGCTTACCTGGTCGTGTGCCGGGGCGACGATTTCCACGCCAGCGGGCTGGTGCTCGTCACGCCGCTGGCCCTGGAGGTCGAGACCGACCGCACCGCCGGCCAGGTCCGGACGATGGTCAAGGACACCGTGACCGGGCGCTACCTGACCGGCGTCCACGTCAAGGTCATCGGCAGCGGCAACGAGCAGTTCCTCTCCGGCGAGCCGGACCTGCGGGGAATCTTCGTGGCCGACGGCGTGCGCGGAGCGGCCACGGTGATCGCCCAGTCGGAGCCGGGCCGGTACGCCTTCTATCGCGAGGTTTCGGCGCGGCCGGCCGAGCAGCCGTCGGCGTCCGAGCAGGCCGAGGCGTCGGGGCAGGCCAAGCCGCCTCGCAGCGACGCCCCCAAGCCCAAGCCGAAGGACGTGGCGGAAGTGAATCCCTTCGACGAGCCGGAAACGCCGCGCCCGCGGGTCGCCAGGAAAGGCCCGCCGGCCCCCGAGCCGGGCCGCGCCGCACGAAGGACGCCCCAAACCCCGGCCCCTGCCCGCGCGGTCGACATGGGCGGGCTGGGACCCAGCGAGAGCGAGCGGCGGATCCGCGAGGCCCTCAAATCGCCCACGGAGATCGACTTCGTCGACACGCGCCTTACCGACGCGATCCAGGTCCTCAAACAGCGCCATGGGATCGAGATCCAGTTCGACGAGGCGGCCCTGGAAGAGCTGCGGATCGCCACGGACACGCCGATCACCCGAAGGGTCTCGGGGGTCAGCCTCCGCTCGGCCCTGCAGTTGATGCTCCGCGAGCTCGGGCTGAGCTACGTCATCAAGGATGAGGTGCTCCTGATCACCTCGCCGGACGCGGCGGAGTCCGCGGATTTCATGAAGACCACGATCTACCCCGTGCGGGACCTCGTGCTCCCCCGCGGCTCGACTCATTCGGGTCCGGGGATGGCCGATTTTGACGCGCTCATCGAGCTGATCCAGAACACCGTGGCCACCGACACCTGGCAGGACGTGGGGGGAGCGGGGACGATCGAGCCGTTCGAGCCGAACCTAAGCCTGGTCCTCTCCCAGACCCAGGAGGGACACGAGGAGATCGAGGATCTCCTGGACCGCCTCCGCCGCGCGGCCCGGGGCGACACCGTCGCCCACACTCCCGAGAGCGTCCGGGCGATCCAGGCCGCCCTGGACGCCCCGGTCCGGGTGGAGTTTCACGAGACTCCGCTGGCCGAGGTGGCCAATCGGCTCGCCGGGGAGCACAAGATCCAGGTCCAGCTCGACCGGAGGGCCCTGGAAGAGCTGGGCGTCGCCCCCAATATCCCGGTCACACGGAGCCTCGCCGGGGTCACGCTCCGGTCGGCCCTGGACCTGATCCTCAAGCCCCTCGGCCTGACCCACACGGTCCAGGACGACGTCGTCCTGATCACCTCGCCGGACACGGCGCAGTCGCCGGAGTTCTTGAGGACCGTCGTCTATCCGGTTGCGGACCTGGCCGCGTTCCGCGACCCCTCGTCGGGCGAGCAGTGGGCCGATTACGAAGCGCTCATCGAGATCATCCAGAACACCGTCGCGACCGACACCTGGCAGGACATCGGCGGCGCGGCGACCATCGAGCCGTTCGAGAACGGCCGGGCCCTGGCCATCTCGCAGACCTACGAGGTCCACCGCGAGGTCGCCCAACTCCTGGAGAGGCTGCGGAGCACGGGCGGGACCACGGCCGGCAGCGGCCCGCGGCTCCGAGTGAAACCGCTCGGGTCCTTTGGCTTTGGTGGCATGGGCGGCATGGGAGGCGGTATGGGCGGCATGATAGGCGGTATAGGTGGCATGGGAGGTGGCATGCCTGTCCCGGCAGGCATGGGCGGGATGCCCGGCCCGGAACAGGCCGGTGCCTCGGGCGGCATGCCAGCAGGATATCCCGGTTCCACGCCCAGCGGCCTCGGTGGCCGCCGTGGCGGGCGCGGGGGCCGCGGGATGGGACCCAGCCCGACTCAGGAGGCAACCCCCGCCGCCGCCGCCAAGCGGGGCGGACCCGCCGCCGGCACCCAGGCCGGCGCTCGACCGGCCAGCCCCGCAGCGGCCGCCTCCGGGAGCATCGATCTGTTGGAGGGCGTGCGCGACGCCCACAAGGCCCAGCAGGAACAGCAGCTCCAACGCCTCGAGAAACGCTACAAGAAAGGCAGCTCCGGCGGCATGCCCGGCGGCATGGGAGGCATGGGCGGCATGGGCGGCGTCGGCGCCGGCGGTGCCTATTAGCCCTCGGGTGGCGACGGAACACGGCTTGCCGCACCGGCCAGAATTGCCTCGCCGGCAGGTGCAGGCGGTGCAGGTTCACCGAAAACACCCAGGCTCTACGGCAGCTCGGCGTGCTCGGTGCTGACCAGGGCGCCCCGCCGGTCGGTGACGCTCAGGTAATAGACGATCGGTCGCTTGGCAGGCAGCTCTGCCTCGACGGTGTCCCCGGCGATCTTGGCGTCGGCCGAGGACCAGTGGCGGTCCTGCCATGGGCCCGAGTCATGGGTCCAGTGGATCTGGCCCTTGACCACGGGAACCTTGGCCGAGAAAAGGGCCGACGCCGTCCTCTTGCCCGATTCCGTGCCGGATTCCACGCCCGTGGTCTTCAAGGCTTCGAGGCGGGGGAGCGGATCGCCCCCGGTCAAGACGCTGTCGACGTACAGGCCGATCTCCTGGGGAGCCCAGCCCTGGGGGTGCCCGTGCGGCATGCGGACCTCGAGGCGGAGGTCGACCCGGCCCGGCACCAGCCGGTAGCTCTTGCGGTAGCTGTCCAGCGGGTAGGCGAAGTCGTTGGTGCCGTTGGTGAAGAGGATGGGGCACCGCACGCCGGGGAGGTACTGCGAGGGGTCGAAACAGCGGACCCACCGCTGGCGCTGTTGGGGCTCCAGCTTGTCGAGGCGGCCCAGCCAGACGCTGTTCTCGTGAAGGAATCCGCAGCCGTAGACCGGCACGGCGACCTTGAGCCGGGCGTCGACGCCGGCGATGATGCAGGTGAGGTACCCGCCCCAACTTATCCCGGTGATGCCGATCCGCCGGGGATCGACCTCCGCGAGCGACGCGAGGAGCGAATGCCCGCGGATCGCCGCGGCGACGGCGTGGTAAGTCCACATCTGGCTGACTTCGCCGTCGGTGAAATCGCGGAACTTGGCGTTGTCGTCCTGGGGCGGGCCGCCGTCGGGGAGGCGCTTTCCGTCGGGGCCGCAGCCGGCCAGGTCCATGGCCAACGCCGCGTAGCCCCGCCTGGCCCAAAGCTCGGCCCACTCGGCAAAGGCCTTGCCACCGCCGCCGTGCACGAGGACCATGCCCGGGAGCCTGCCCTCGACCTTCTCCGGCCGGGCGTAGTAGGCGAACACGCGGGTGGGCTTTCCGGCCAGCGGCTCGCCCTCGTAGTGAAGGGGCCGGACCCGGCCCGACCACGCGCCCCAGGTGGCCGGCGGCACCCGCCCGAGCGCCTCGATGTCCCACGGCCCGGTGTTCCGCCGGGCCGCCGGCTCGGCGGCCCCCGCGCCGATCGCCAGGAGGAGCAGGACCAGGCACGAGGCAGGCATTGGCAGCACGGCTCGACGCGGGATCATGACAATCTCCCCGAGGGACTCGGCCCAGGATCACGGACGGCGATCCAGCATAACCGGCCCCGGCCCGGCAGGCAAACGGAGGGTGGATTGGGCAAAGCGAAGGGTGGCTGGGGCAAAGCGGAGCGATGCCCCATACGCATCAAGCTGCGAGGTCGCAGCCGCCGTTGCATGGGCGAACACGGCCGAAGGACATCCCCCTGAAGCCCAAAGGGCTTCGATACGGCAGCCCAGGGCAACGCCCTGGGTAGGGGGCCGAGAGAAGGCGGTTAGCCCTGAAGGGGCGTCATAACCGGTTTGACACCAACGCTTTATGTCGCCACCACAGGGCTTCCCAATCCCTGGCGACCCCCCATCCAGGGCGTAGCCAAGCGTCTTACGCGGATCTGCATAAACGCCTGCGCGAAATCCAATCCGCGATCGCAACCCGATGTCCCCCAAGAGGTTGCGCCCGAATTGCAGCGTGACCGCCAGGGGTGTTGTACTGACAAGACTTCATCGTTAGGGAAACGAATCGGTGCCTGACGTGTCGGAGTTGGTCTCTTTCACGGAACGCGGTGACGAAGTTGTCCGGATCATTAGCGCGAGGAACGCAACGAAAAGAGAGCGAAAGGACTATGAAGAAGGCAGGCGCCCCTAAATCGAGACGCGATGCGACCGACGACCTTCGCGACGAATACCGGTTAGACTATTCCAAGGCGAAGCCGAACCGATTTGCATCGCGAGTGGACCGGGCCCGCCTCGTTGTGGCCCTGGACCCTGACGTATCCGAGGTGTTTAGCACGCCGGAAGCGGTGAACAAGGCATTACGCGCGTTGATCGAGGCCATGCCCACAACGACGCGCGGTTAGCGAGGGAAGCAAGGTGTCAGGAGCCGTTTTCCCGGGTAGACAGCCTTGTCCAGAGTCTCCTCCCCGTTTCAAGGCGGTGCCTGACAGCTTTTCCCGCCTTTTCCGGGTCTTTCTGTTGCCTCGTCTGCCGGTGGCTGACTTGGGTGAGGGCTTCCGGCGCACAAACGATTTCCGCATTGGCGCACCCTGCGGCTGTAGTTGACCAGGCGGCACAATATGAATGAAGCACGAAACAAGCCGCGGGTCTTCCTCTCGCATTCAAAGCGCGATATCGACTTCGTGCAACGCCTGTATGAAGATCTTCGGCACTGCCAGATTGACCCGTGGCTCGATTCAGAGGACATCCGACACGGCCAGCCATGGCTCGATGCTATCTTCGAAAGCGGCATTCCAACGTGCGATTGCGTGCTTGTCTACCTGACCCCCAACTCGCTGGAATCTCCCGTCGTGAAGAAGGAGATTGGCGCATCCCTCCTTGCGAAGCTGCGAGACAATCACATACTCTTCTTGCCGTATGTCTCAAACTGCAACGTCCGCGAGAAGCTGAGGCCCGACATCCAGACTCTTCAGGTTCTCGAGTGGAATGACAACAACTACCACGATGTGCTGCCCCGAGTCGTTGCGGAAGTGTGGCGAGGCTTCATGGAACGCACTATAGGGACTGCGGTAAACGCGGAGAAGGTCAAGCGATTGGAGGCCGAAGCTGAGATCGGCCGACTCAAGAGAGAAAGAGGCGGAGTCTTCGATGAGGGCGAAGACAGAGACTTCCGGCACATCTGGAACGCGCTCGATAGGTGGGAGCCTTTAGAGATCTCACACGAACAGAGCGTGGCGAAAGAAACGAAGACCATCGGACACTTGCGGGTTCTGGTGCATGTCCGCAGCCTCCTGCCGTTTCTCGCCGGGCCAGATTTCTTCGAGTACAACTCCCACTCGCAGTTCACGGTTTTCGAGCGTCGACTCAAGCCAATCCTGCCATTGAAGCAAGATCAATCCCAGAAGATCCGCATTGACATTGGATCTTTCGCTGACTTGACCGACACCCTGCTCATGTTCGGGCTTCTCGAACGACGTGAACGCCCAAAGCATGAGCGAGAAACACGTGGATTCACTGGGGGGCCCTTCCGGTACAGTCTGGGTCTCCGCCCCTACACCTGTGTCTGGACGCACAAGATGGATCGCTTCAAGTACTGGATGTCATTCAATAGGATACTGCCGACGGAGGTTAAATGGTCTACCGAACAACCGGCCCCCGCCGACTAAGTGGACGGGCCAGAAAAGGGCCAGAAAAGGTGACAGCCACCAAATCTGGGCAATGTAGAGAAGGGTTGTGCGGCACTATTGTACCCAAATTCTCCAGATTTGGTGGCTGTCACCTTTTCGTTCCGGCAGTTCTCACCCGGCGCTACTCCGACGGGAAGATCATCGCCTCGGCAAAGGCCCAGCGGAAGTCGGGATCGCCGGAGAGGTCGACGTGCTCGGTCCTCCGGGCGAGCTCCTCGGCCGTGGCCCGGGCCTGCCGCGAGAGGATCACCAGCCGGGCACCCGCCAGGGAGGTGTTCCCCTGGAAGCGAATTCGCTCCGGGGGCACGTGGCCGGGCAAGAGGCCGATCCGCCGGGCGTTGGTCCGGCGGATGTAGTTGCCGAACGCGCCGCCGAGGAGCACCGAATCCAGGTCCTCGGGCTCCAGCCCGGCGCGACGCAGCAACAGCGCGATCCCCGCCCGGATCGCCCCCGAGGCCAACTGAAGCTCGCGGAAATCGCGCTGGGTGAGGAAGACCGGCCGGCCGTGGCCCGACGCCTCCGCGGGCACCAGCCGGAAAGCCGTCTTGCCTTCGTGCTCGATGAGCCGGGCCCGAAGGTCGTGGGGCACGCCTTCGGGGAGTTCGCCATGGGCGCGCAGGCGCCCGTCGGGCGCCAGGACTCCGTGCCGAAGCAGCTCCGCGGCCACGTCGATCAGGGCCGAGCCGCACAGCCCGATCGGCCGCTCCCCGCCGATCGTGGTGAGCTCGAGCCGGCCGCCGGCCACGACGGCCTTCTCGATGGCCCCGGCGCTGGCCCGCATGCCGTGGGTAATCCGCGCCCCTTCGAACGCCGGCCCGGCCGCGGTCGAGGCCGCCGAGAGCTTGTCCCCGGCCGCCAGGACGATCTCGCCGTTGGTGCCGATGTCGACGAACAGGGTGGGCCCGGGCGAATCGGCCAGGTCCGTGGCGAGCATGCCGGCGACCGTGTCCCCGCCGACGAACCCGCCGATGACCGGCAGCACGTAGGCCCGCCCACGGGGATGAATGCTCACGCCCAGTTGCGCCGCGGGAAGCAGCACGGGGCCCGAGACGACGGGCACGAACGGCACCTCGCCGAGGTGGCGCGGATCGATCCCCAAGAGCAACTGCTGCATCGTGGTGTTGCCGGCGAAGGAGACGCCGTAGATCCGCCGGCGATCAGCTCCGGCCTGCGCGGCCAGTTCGCCGAGCATCTCGTCGACCGCCCGGACCACCGCGTCGCGAAGCTCGTCCAGTCCGCGAGGGCTTTCCTGCGCGTGCAGAATGCGCGAGAGCACGTCGTCGCCGAAGGCCGTCTGCGGATTGAGCCGCGAGGCGACCGCGGCCTGCCGGCCGGTCGCCGGGTCGGCAAGCACGGCGACCAGGGTCGTGGTGCCGACGTCCACGGCCGCGACAAAGCACTCGCCCCGCGTGTCGCCCGGCTCGAAGTCGAGCAATCGGCCGTCGGCCAGGACCGCGGTGCCGCAGAATCCGGCGTCGCGCAGGCGCCGGGGCAGCTCCCGGAGCACGTCCAGCGCGGCGTCGACCGGACCCACGGCCCGCTGGAGCCGGCCCAGGTCCGAAACCTCGTCGCCTCGCTCGGGAGGCGGGAGCCGGAGGAAGTGCTTGGCCACGGGCGGGTCGGCCGCCGGCATGGCCGCGGCTTCCACTTCCACGAGGATCTTCTGGCTGGCGCCCAGCAGCGAGCCGGCGGGGACCTCGACCGTCATCGGGCCGCGGACCACGCTCTGGCAGGCCAGGCGCCACCCCGCTTCGAGCTCCGCCGGCTGGAAGAACCGCTGGTCGGCCGGGCACGGCGGGCCCGCCCCGTCGCGGACCAGCACACGGCACTTGCCGCAGGTGCCTTCGCCCCCGCAGGGCGTCTCGAGCGGCTGGCCGGCGCCGGCCGCGGCCTGGAGGATCGACGTCCCCTCCGGGACGCCCACGGCCGTGCCGGGCGGCTGGAAGACCACCGGGAAGTGTGCGTCAGGCATCCGCGGCCTCCTGGTTGTCTCCCTGGACCTCTCGCAGCAGCTCGATGAACTTCATGACGGTCGGCGTGAACGCCTTGCGGAGCCGGTGGATGATGCCGATGGGCCGGTGCATCTGGGGGGCAATCAGCCGGATTGCGGCCAAGCGCCCCGCCTCGCTCTCCCGCCGCACAGTCGGCTCCGGCAAGATGCTCACGCCCGCCCCGATCTCCACCGCCTGCTTGATCGTCTCGATGTTGTCGAATTCCATCACCACCCGGATCGCTACCGACCGCTGCCGCAAATATCGGTCGATCTCCCGGCGGATCATCAAGTCGCGGTCGAAGGCCACGAAATCCTCGTTCTGCAGGTGCTCCGCCGTCACCGCGCTGCGCCCGGCCAGGTGGTGCCTGGGACCGCACACCAGGACCATCCGCTCGGAGCGGAGCGGAATCACCGCCAGCTCGGAGGTGGCGCTGGGATAGGAGACGATCCCCAGGTCGGTCTCGGAATTCAGGACCGCCTCGAACACCTTGTTCGGACGGAGGTACTCCAGCCGGACTTTGGCCTTGGGGTACTGCCGCATGAAGTCCTGCATGCAGCGGCTCATGTCGTGCAGGCCGATCGAGTAGATCGCCGCCACGCGCACCAGCCCGGTGATGTCCTTGCGGAGCGAGCGGACCCGGGTCTCCACCGAGTCGTACATCTCCAGCACCTCCCGAAACCCCTCGTAGCAGGCCTGCCCCTCGGGCGTCAGCACGAAGGGACGCTTGCTGCGGTCGACCAGTTGCACCCCGAAGTGCCGCTCCATACGATGGACCGATTGGGTGGCCGCCGATTGGCTCACCTCGTTGGCGGCCGCCCCGCGCGAGAAGCTCTGGTGCTGGACAACGTCGCAGAAGATGCGAATCGTCTCGATGTTCATAAGAGCATCGTAACATAAGCAGGGCTTATGTCAATCGGCGGGCGTTCCAGCCCCCTCCGGGAGGGGGTGACGGGGTGAGGGGGTGACGGGGTGACGGGGTGAGTAGGGTGGGACGAAGTCCCACCAAATAGGGTCCGTCCCAACCGCCGCCCATGGCCAGTGCCAAGGAATTAATGTAGGTGATTTCTGGAAAAGGACTTACATACCATGAAGGCCCTCGTGCTCACACGCTACAACCACTTCGAGATTCTCGACGTTGTCGAGCCGGAAGTCGGGCCCGACGAGGTGCTGATTGAGCTGCGGGCCTGCGGCATCTGCGGCAGCGACGTCCACGGGATGGACGGGAGCACCGGGCGACGCATCCCCCCGATCATCATGGGCCACGAGGCCGCTGGCGTGATCGCCGGGCTCGGCCCGAAGGTCGCGGGCTGGAAGGTGGGCGATCGGGTCACCTTCGACTCCACGGTCTCCTGCGGCCAGTGCCATTTCTGCACGCGGGGGCGGATCAATCTCTGCGACCGCCGCCGCGTGCTCGGGGTGTCCTGCGCCGAGTTCCGCCGCGACGGGGCTTTTGCCGAGCGCGTGGCCGTGCCCCAACACATCCTCTACCGCCTGCCCGACGGGCTCTCCTTCGAGCACGCCGCCATGGTCGAGCCGGTTTCGATTGCCGTGCACGCCGTGGGCCGGCTGCCGATCCGGCTGGGCGACACGGCGGTCGTGGTGGGCACGGGAATGATCGGGCTGTTGGTCGTCCAGGCCCTTCGCGCCGCGGGCTGCGCGCCGGTCTTCGCGGTGGACGTCGCCCCCAGCCGCCTGGAGCTGGCGCGCCGGCTGGGGGCCGACGAAGGCTTTCTGGCCAACCAGGCCGACGTGCCCGGCGAGATCCTCCGCCGGACCGGCGGGCGCGGGGCGGACGTGGCGGTCGAGGCCGTCGGCCTCACCCAGACCGTGGCCACGGCGGTCGCCTCGGTGCGCAAAGGAGGAGCGATCGCCCTGGTCGGCAACCTCAGCCCCAAGGTCGAGCTGCCGCTCCAGGCGGCCGTTACGCGGGAGCTGACGCTGCTGGGCTCGTGCGCCTCGTCGGGCGAATACCCTGCATGCCTCGACCTGATCGCCCGGGGGACCATTCAGGTCGAGCCGCTGATCACCGGGACCGGGCGCCTGGCCGACGGCCCGGAGTGGCTCGCCCGGCTCTACCGCAACGAGGAAGGGCTGCTGAAGGTCATCCTCCGGCCCTGACGCCGGCGGCACCGAGAACTGCGGCAAGCCGGTCTTTCTCTCGACCGCCGCCCCTCTTTCGTTCCAATGCCTGCGGCTGCGGGGACGGATTTCTCGGATCGCTGGGTCCCGGGACAGCAGTGGACTGCTGGAACTGCCGTGCTGTGAGATCTTCGCGCTGCGCTGCGGCGGGATAATGACGTTCGTTCCGCGTTTCTCCAGGGTCCGAAAGTGGCGACCAAACTCAACCGCCTCCATTATTTCTCCGCCATTTTCAGCGGGTTGCCGCCGCCGTATTGGAACGTCAGCTTCGTGCCGTCATCGGCCGTCATTTCATAGGTGTAGCTGTTCACGGTTTCCAGTTCCAGGAGCGTCCGCCTTCCGTCGCGAATCGCTTGGAGGTGTTCCTGCCAACTCGTCTGCTTTACCGATGGGGGAAGCGACCCGTAATCGGCTCGCGGAAATGCGATCTCGCTCCCGTCGGAGAAGACGAAACTGTAAACGTATTGCTTTTCGCCGTTGGGGGAATCGAAAGTGCTGAGAAACTTATACTTCTTTTGAGCGATAAGCTGCTTTAGCTCTTCCTTGATCGCCGGGCCGGATGAGCCTTCCCACATCGTGGTGCCGTTGGCGAGCGTCCATGGCCGCGCACCTGACGTGCCGGGTCCGGCTTTGCCCTGGGCCGCCATCTTGCTCGACTGATCGGCCTTGGCGGGAGAGCCGATTCTCTTACCTTTCGCCGCCAATAAGGACTTCCGGAGGTTGTCTCTATTCTTGTCGAAGTATTCTCTAGCCGCCTGAACGGTCGGAAAGCTGTCCTTGTCGCCCGGCTCGTCCCAAGGGCAGGTGCCTTTCCACGTGCCGTTGATTCTTGCAAAGGGGACCCCTTGATATGGGCGTTTTCCTTCGGGGGACTTCGCCCTGCAGATCACGAGTGCAAAATCGTCCCGGCACGTAAGCACCTCGACAACTTCGACTCCCAACATGGTTTGCTCGAGATGTTTCGGAGCGTGCGGGTCATGCTTCATGGCTTGCTGGATTTCCCCGGCAACGTCTTTTTCCCAAGGGACCAGAAGCAAGTCATTCATGGCATGAATGTCTTTGCGCCCCGCCGCCCGGCAGATTGCCGCGACGGCCGATTCGGGTGTGGAGAGGTCGAGCTTCTCCGGGAAGTCCTTGACCAGCTTGTTGACGGCTCGCCGTTGGACGGTGGACGTCGAGTCCGCTGCGGTCGCGGCCGGCGGCATCCGAACGCAGCGGAACATTTCCGAAATGGTCAGGAGGGTCTCGGCATAGCTCGGCGCGTCTCCCTGCCGCAGCACGTAATTGTCGCAGACCTCCTCTCGCGCCCCGGCCAGCCAGCGGTTCACCAGGTGTACGGGCGGATAAGGCCAGAAAGCGGACGCGAGCAGGCGCTGCAGGAATCCCACCAGCGGATCGTGGCGCAGCGCGTGGGCCGATTCGTGAACGAGCACGTCGCGAAGTCCACGAGAACCGAGCGTCTCGATCAAATCTTCCGGCAGAATCACGACCGGGCTGATCAGTACGCAGATAAACGCGCTCGCCCAAATTCCGTAGCGCACTGCCGGACGGTGCCGCGCGAAGCCCCACGAGAGCCACCACCCCAGGGCCGCGATGACCGCGATTGCGCGAGCACGTTGGCCGCCAGGAGGACGGTCGCCTCGTCCGGACAGAACTTGATGAAGAGGTTCACGATTTGCTCCTCCCTCTTTTCTCCCGGCGAGCCTTTGCAAGCATCGCCCGGATTCGGTCCGATTCTCCCTCGGAGAGGTCGCTATCGTCCAGGAGCGTCATCATGAGCCCTTCCGCGGATCCCTGAAAGGCCGTATCGATAAGCCGCCGAGCGATTTGCCGCAGCGCCGTCTGCTGCGGAACAGTGGCACTGTAGCGCAGCACGTTGCCTTCCGCGCGGCGGCGGAGCCAGCCTTTTTCTTCCAGCCGCGCCACCAGCGTGAGCACGGTGTTTCGGGCCACCGGGCGGCGGGCGGAAAATGCCTGCCAGACCTCACCCACGGTGGCCTCGCCGCGCTGCCAAACGATGTTCATGACGTCCCATTGGGCGTCGGAGGGCAACGGGGACGGTTCGTTACGTCGGGCCATGAACAGCCTCCTGCCTCCTACTAATGTAGTTATTGTACCTACTTATGTAGTTCAGTCAATAGACCGGCGAGGTTTTTTCAGGTGCACCTTATTACCCCCAGTCGGGTGGCTGTTTGAGTACCTGTCTCGGGCCATTCGGGAAACGTTTTCCGGGATCGCCAAACCGTGCCGAGAAACGGTCGCGCCGAGCAATTCGGTATAGGTGAACAGGCGTCCTTCGGCCTTTCGGGGGATCGACGTGTTTCATTTGCCCAACCCTTGATGAATCGCGCATGGGCACCAGATTTCCGAGGGGAAGACCGGCGGGGCAACTGGTATCCGGATGTAGTCCTTGATTACCATGGGGGAATTGTCGTTGGGGGGGCATCCCGGCGATGCCCGAATGGGAAACACGGGATCAGAAGGAGATGAGATCCATGAAGAACTGGAACCTGGCTCTGGCTGCTGTGGCTGCCCTTGTGATCGTCGCGGGTTTCTCCCAGGCCGGCGAAGTCTCCCCGCCCGCTGAACCCATGAGCGTGTGGTTTGTCCGTCCTGCCCGGTCGTTCCATGAATCCTGCCCGCTGGGCAATGGCCGTCTGGGGGCCATGGACTTCGGCGGGGTAGGACGCGAGCGCATCGTGCTCAACGAATCGTCCCTCTGGTCCGGCGGGCCCTATGACGGCAACAAGTACGATGCTTACCAGTGCCTGCCGGAAGTGCGCGAGAAACTCTTCGCCCGCGACATTTCCGGCGCTTGGGGGGCGCTAAGTACAGGCTTCCGTTACGCCGAGGGCGTCAGCGGTTGGGGCGATGCCAGCCAATTCGGCTGCTACCAGACGCTCGGCGATCTGAGCGTCGATTTCGACAACAGCCCCGAGGCGAGACTCTCCTCCCCGAGCGGACACGAGGCCGGTGACGGGAACAGCATGGAGAACACCGTGGACCGCGATCCCGGCACCAAGTGGTGCGTGAACAACGGCAGCAAGCCCGTCGTCTGGCAGATGCAGTTGCCCAAGGCGCAAACGGTGGACTCCTACGCCTTCACGAGCGGCAACGACGTGCCGGACCGCGACCCGCGCCGTTGGCTGCTGGAAGGCTCGACGGACGGCAAGACCTGGGTCGAGGTGGATCGCCGCGAACTGGACAAGCCGTTCGAGAAACGTCACGAGACCAAGCGGTTTCAGATTGCCCATCCTGGGGCGTTCCGCCTCTATCGCTTCACGTTCGCGCCGACGGCGGCCAGGACCTTTCAGGTCGCGGAGATCGTGCTCGCCGGCGCCGTCGGGCCCTCACCCGTGGTGGGTGCGGACGATTACCGCCGCGATCTCAATCTCATGCAGGGCGTGGCCCACACGCAGTACCGGCGGAACGGCGTGACCTTCACCCGCGATCTCGTGGTTTCCAAGCCGGACGAAGTGATTGCGCTCTCTCTGAAAGCGGACAAGCCAGGTGCCCTCTCGTGTACCGCCGCCCTGGTGCGCAAGCAGAACGCTGCCACCCGTGCCGATCAAGGCGTGTACGTCCTCGAAGGTCAACTGCCTTTCAACAAGCCCGGTGGCGGCGGCAAGGGCATGCGTTACCTCGCCTTGCTGGGTGTGAAGGTTAAGGGCGGCAAGGCCTCCGCCACGGATCACGGTTTGGTGGTCGATGGCGCCGACGCAGTGACGCTCGTCGTGTCGGCCGGCACCGACTGGCAGGACCAGGATTTCGCCAAGCTCGCTCGCCGCCGTTTGGATGCGGCCCTTGCCAAGCCGTTCGACGCCCTTCGGGAAAGCGCCGTGGCCGACCACAGCCGCTTCATGCGGCGCTGCCAATTGACCCTGCCTGAAGGGCCAAATTCTAAACTGCCCACGCCCGAGCGGGTCAAAGCGCAGGAGAAGGCGGTCGATCCCTCGCTCTCGGCCCTCTACTTCCAGTTCGGGCGGCACCTGGTCGTCTCCGGCTCGCGCCCCGACTCGCACTTGCCCACGAATCTCCAGGGGATCTGGGCCGAGGAATACGACACGCCTTGGCGCGGCGACTTCCACAGCAACATCAATCTGCAAATGAACTACTGGCCGGTGGAGCCGGCGAACCTGTCCGACTGCCACCTGCCGCTGCTGCGGTTTATCCAAAGCGTCGCCAAGGAAGGTCAGAAGACGGCCAAGGCGTACTTCAACGCCCCGGGCTGGATGGCCAACCACACGCAGAACCCCTGGTACGACACCGCGCCGAGCTTCCTGCCCGCCTGCATCGGGCCGACCTGCGGCGCGTGGCTCGCCCAGCACGTTTGGCTGCACTATGCCTTCACCCAGGACAAGGCGTTCCTCCGAGAATACTACCCCATCCTCCGCGGCGCCAGCCGGTTCATGCAGGCCGTGCTGGTCGAGAATCCGAAGACCCACGCGCTGGTGGTCGTACCCTCCAACTCGCCGGAGAACAGCTATGCCTACACCGACAAAAACGGCAAGCGGCAGACGACTGCACTGTGCATCGGCTCCACCTTTGACCAGCAGATCACCAGGGATCTGCTGAAGAACACCGCTGCCGCCGCACGAATTCTGGGGATCGATGAGGAGTTTGCCAGGAGCCTTGACGCGACGCGTGCTCGCCTGGCTCCAACCCGCGTGAACGCCGGCGGGCGCATCATGGAATGGCAGGAGGATTTTGAAGAGACGGAAATCGACCACCGCCACTGCTCGCATCTCTGGGGGTTGTGCCCGGGGAGCGAAATCAACCCCAGCACGCCTGAGCTCTACCGAGGGGCCCGCCTGTCCCTGGAACGGCGCGGCGATGCCTCGACGGGCTGGAGTATGGCCTGGAAGGCGAATTTCTGGGCCCGTCTGCATGACGGCGACCGGGCCGACAAACTCCTTTCCATGCTGATCGCCCGCGGCGCGCCCAACCTGTTCTGTCTCCATGCGCCGTTCCAGATTGACGGCAACTTCGGCGGCTGCGCTGCGGTGGCCGAAATGTTACTGCAGAGTCAGGAGACCACGCCCGACGGCCAGCCGGTGCTCGAGCTTCTGCCCGCGCTGCCGAAAGGCTGGCACACCGGCAAAGTACGCGGCCTGCGTGCGCGCGGGGGCTTCACCGTAGACGTCGAGTGGAAGGACCGCACGATCACGAGCTACCGCGTCGCCGCCGACAAGCCGCGTGAAGTGAAAGTGCGCGTCCATGGCGAGACCAAGACTGTAAGATCACAATAGCTGCGAGCCAAAGGAAGCCGTTGGCTACCAGGCTTCGGTTTGCGGTAAGGTTATGGATGGTTGCGTGGCTCATGGACTTGGCTTGCGACCGGCGTCCACGCTACGGAGAGGGACGACACCCCCCAGAAGAACGCCATGCGGGCGTATGCGAGAAACCCACCGCTGCAGTAAGCGCGGGCCCTCGGCGTCTTGACGTGCGACATGCCAGAATCGGACAGCCGCTCAACGACTTGGTATCGCCGTCAGGCGGCCGGCGGGACGCTGCGGGAAAGGAACGATTATTGGGACTCCCGGAGGCCCAAAGACCCACGCTCCTGTGAATAATTCGGGTAACACCAACGCGGTTGCACTGATACCCCCCCTCTTCGTTGATGCGAGGAGAGTCCGGCGTGATTTTGGCATCAGCCTGCCCCACGACTTCTCTCCGAACTCTGAGGATCGAGCGGAAAACCACCCAAGCGGGCTATTGACAATCACCGCACGAGTAATCATAATCGCATGCGTTTGCTCTGGCATTCACGCTTGGTTCCTTTGAGGGAGCACGTTCGCATGAACATGTCCTCGTCGCGTCGCCCTGGCGTTGGTCGGCAATCGCGCAAGAGCCCCCGGTATTCGCTCTCCACGCGGGCACGTCGTCTCCACGTGGAGCCATTGGAAGAACGGCGATTGCTGTCGGTCTTCACCGTCAACTCCACAGCAGATACGATTGAAACTCTCGACGGCGTTACGACTCTTCGCGAGGCGATCCAATGGGCAAACGACAGCCCCAATATCGGCGGTCCGGACGTCGTCAACTTCGATATTCCGCCGACCGACCCCGGCTACGACGCGTTGACCGAAGCCTTCACGATCAAGCCGCACTCGGCGTTGCCGACGATAGTGGACCCGGTGATCATCGACGGCTATAGCCAGCTCGGGGCCAGCCAGAACACGCTGGCAGAAGGCGACAACGCGGTTCTCAAGATCGTCCTAAGTGGGGAGATAGCCGGCGAGGGCGATGTGGGAGGGCTGAGGATCGACAGCGGCAATAGCACCGTCCGAGGACTGGTCATCAACGACTTCTCGCGGTGGGCCATTGCTCTTATCGGAGACTGGGGTGACATCTCTCGGGTTGGAGGGAATACTATTGCAGGCAACTTTATCGGCACCGACGTAACCGGTGCGGTGTCCCACCCCAATTCGAGAGACATCACTTGGGCCGAAGGCGCCCTGTCGATCTGGGTCACCTCCAACAACCTAATTGGCGGAACGGACCCTGCCGATCGAAACGTGATTTCGGGCAACGCGGCTTCAGGCATTCTGCTGTACGGAGCGACGAACAACCGCATTGAAGGCAACTTCATCGGCACCGACGTTAGCGGCACGGTGTCTTTGGGGAATCAACTTGATGGGATTGCTTCTGAGGTATCTCAAGTAGTGATCGGGGGAACGGCCCTGGGCGCAGGCAATGTGTTGTCGGGGAATGCTGAGAGTGGAATCGAGGCCGTCCGTTATTCCGACCTGGTGATTCGTGGAAATCGTATTGGGACGGACGTGACGGGCACCAGGGCGCTGGGGAACGGCGGAGACGGCGTTAGTTTCTTGCTCTCAACCGGCACGGTGGGCGGCACTGAGGCCGGCGCTGGAAACGTCATTTCCGCGAACAACTCCGTGATGGGGTATGCAGGAGTGGGAATCTACTCGTATTCGCAAGCACGCATCGAGGGAAATCTAATCGGGACGGACATCACAGGCAGCAGAATCATCGACGAAGACGGCAGGCTGCTCGGAAATGCATTCGGCGTAGTGGCGTGGGGCTTAGGCAATGATCTGATTGGTGGAACAACCGAAGCGGCTCGAAACGTAATCTCCGGTAACGGTGTTGGGATCAGTCTGGGGAGCAATGGCGCGCGCGTGCAGGGCAACTACATCGGCACGAACCGATCCGGGACGGCGGCTCTCGGGAACTGGCTAGGCGTGGACATCAGGTTTAACGCCTCCGAAAACCTAATCGGCGGTGCTGGCCCCGGCGAGGGCAACGTCATTTCCGGCAATGTCGCTTATGGCATCGATATGGGCGGGGCTTGCGTCACCCGAAACATCATTCAAGGAAACCTCATCGGGACAGACCCGGCCGGCCAATTCGGTACCTTGCCGGGAGTTGGCCGACAGCACGATTCTTCGGCAGTCATCCCAGTATTCGGTCTCGGGAACGAGTCGGGAGTGGTGCTCCGGGAAGGCGCCTCCGATAATCTCATCGGCGGCCGCAACGCAGGCGAAGGCAATGTCATTGCCGGCAACGGCGTCGGGGTGACGGCTGCCGCCAACGGCGGGCCTTACTGCATCGGCAACAGCATTGTGGGCAATGCGATCTACGCCAATGGTCCTCACTACACAGGTGGACTCGGCATTGATCTTGGCGCCGACTACGTAACGCCCAACGATCCCGGCGACGCGGACACCGGCGACAATGGCCTGCAGAACTTCCCCGTTCTGACCTCGGCACAGGGCGGAACCAGCACCCGAATTACGGGAACGATCAACAGCACCCCAAACACAACCCTCACCCTCGACTTCTACGCCAATTCGGAACTCGATCCCTCCGGCTATGGCGAGGGCCAGCGGTATCTGGGCTGGGCCAAGGTCACCACCGACGGCAACGGTGACGCCTCGTTCGACGTCGCGTTGGACGGAGCATCGGCCGGCTCCGAGTATATCACCGCCACAGCGACCGCGCCCGACGGCAGCACGTCGGAATTCTCGGCGTCCGTCATCACCGTGACGCCGGTGAACAACCGGCCTGAAGCGATACCCCAGACGGTCACGGTGACCGAAGACGGGCAAGTTCTCATCACTCCGCATGGACGCGACGTGGAGACGGCCGAAGCGGACTTGACGTTCACCATCGCGTCCGTGCCCGAGCAGGGGGCCCTCATGGATAGAACAGGGAACCTCGTACACGCGGGTGACACGTTCACCGGTCCGCCGACCTTGATCTATGAGCCCGGCGCAGGGCGGGAAGGCGCGGGAACCGACTCGTTCACGTTCACCGTCACCGACCGAGGCAATCCGGACGACCCAGGCGGCGTCGGACTGACCAGTGATCCCGCCACCGTGTCGGTGAACATCGTGCCGGCGGTCGGCGAAGGCCAGGTGACCCTGGAAAACGGGATCCTGCGGATTGGCGGAACGCAGCACGACGACTTGATTCTGGTCACTCATAGCTGCAACGGCCAGAGGCTGGTCGTGCTCCTCAACTCCCAGCTCATCTACGACATCCCCGCGGCTGAAGTCCACGAGGTCCGCGTCTGGGGCCGGGCCGGCAACGACATCGTCAGCCTGATCGACCTGGCCATTACGTCCATGATCCACGGGGGCGACGGCAACGACCTGTTGGACGGCGGCGCGGGTAACGACCTGATCTTCGGCGGGCGCGGCAACGACGTCGTCACCGGGGGGGCGGGCAACGATTTCCTGCTCGGCGGCATCGGCGCCGACCGCCTCGTCGGCTCGGCGGGCAACGACGTGCTGGCCTCCGGCGAGTTCGGACCCGACGTGACCATCGGCATGTTGAGGGCCATCCAGGGATATTGGTCGGACAGGAACGTCATCGGCGAGGAGGCGGCGGCCGTGGATGGGGTCTTCGCGCAGGACGGCGCCGCGGACGTGCTCACCGGCGGCGCCGGAGCCGACTGGTTCCTGATCAGCCTTGGCGACCGGATCACCGACCTGCCCGCGAAGCTCAAGAACCTCGTGGGTCAGGGGGTATCCGGCCAGTACGGCGATGACTGGGTGACGTTCGTCTCCTAACGTCCGTCCATCCTCCAGCGCCGGCTGGAGACTTGGCAGTTCTCGACGGCTGAGCCTCCCGGCGTGAGGGTGCCCGCGATCCAACCCGTGTCGATCGACCCTGTTGCACTGGCCGCTTGCGACCAGTTCTCTTTGTGGCCTGTGGATGCGGACGCGACTTTTTGCCAACGAACGCGACCCGCTCTTGAAATGCGATTGGTGGTTGTCTGGGTGGCTTTTCTTGGGCGGGTGTGCAACTGTCGTCGCACTTACTGGTACCTTTTCCGAGTCGTCCCATCATACCACCGTTAAACGGGACCCCATACCTCCGACGTCGTTGTCGTGGCCGTTCCAAGAGCGAGGCCAACCTTCGGGAGACCGCCGAACGGAGCCAATCCCGGCGTTTCGGAGCGATCCTCTCCTGGGCGGCGCATGATCGCCCCCCCAGTCATGGTGGGCTGCTCCGCGGAATCGTTGGGGCTGGGTCGCCCTGATCGGTGACCGCCCCGCCTTGGTGCCTAAGGGCCCAGCCGTGCTCTTCTTGACGATTCAGCCGAGCACTGGCTGGCCAGCAACCAGTGCCACCCAACATCCCACGCCCCCCCGCCCGCGGAGAACTCGTGCGTGAGACGCTTGTCGGGCGTCTTCGCTCGTGGTACGATGGCCCCTATTGACCGCGCCCCGGTTCGTGCGGCGGTCGCACGTGGAGCCGCGAGGGCCGGAATCCCTCCACTATTCCGGGCCAGTATGGGCCCGCACATCACCATGAGCAATCGAATCACCCGTCGAGAAGTTCTCCGGGCCGGCGCAGCCGCGTCGGCCTCCGTGCTGATCGGTCCTGCGGCCATGGCCCGCACCTACTCCGCCAACGAGAAGATCCGCTTTGCGCTGATCGGCATCGGCGGCATGGGCGGCAAGGGCGTGGGCGTGGCCTCCGGCGAGCAGATCGTCGCGGCGGCCGACGTGGACGTCAACCACGCCGCCGGCTCGATCAAGAACATCAAGAACCGGTTCGCCGGCGCGAAGATCTACCGCGACTACCGCAAGCTCTTTGACGAGCAGAAGCAGCTCGACGCCGTTTGGGTTGCCACCCCCGACCACCATCACTTCCCCGCGAGCATCCGCGCGCTGGACGCCGGGCTTGCCGTCTACTGCGAGAAGCCCCTGTGCCACGACCTCTACGAGGCGCGCAAGCTCCGCGAGCTCGCCAAGGCAAAGAAGGTCGCCACGCAGATGGGCCACCAGGGCCACTCCGGCGAGCACGTGCGCCTGCTGTGCGAGTGGGTCTGGCAGGGAAGCCTCGGCGACGTGACCGAGGCCCACGTGCGCCCGCCCTTCAATGAGATGGACTTCGGCTCGCGCAGCGCCGGCCAGCCGGCCCCCGTGCCGGCGGGTTTCGACTGGGACCTCTGGCAAGGCCCGGTCAGGGCGCGGGAGTTCCGCACCGGCATCCATCCGGCCACCTGGCGGGGGTGGATCGACTACGGCACGGGCCTCTTGGGCGACTGGTTCTGCCACAACGCCGACGGCGCGGTGTGGGCCTTGAAGCTCTACGAGGCCGACACCTGCGAGGTGGAGTGCGAGGGTGAGGAGCCGGGTGAGACGAACTGGCCGCACGGAGTGCGCGTCTCCTGGAAGTTCCCCCAGCGCGGCGACATGGTCCCGTGCATCATGCGGTGGAGCTCGGGCACGTACAACGACAAGCCCATGCCCCCGACAATCGATCCCGAGCGCGTAGCGTCCGTCGCCAAGCATCCGAGCGCCTACTTCGGCACGAAGGGCACGGCCGTCTCGGGCTGGTGGATGGAAGGCACGCGCCTGTTTCCGGAGAGTTTTATGCGGCAGGTCGGCAAGCCCAAAACCGTCCTGCCGCGCGTCAAGGGGCACGAGTCCGATTTCCTCGATGCCATCCGCACGGGCGGCCGCTCCTCGGCCGACTTCGCTTACTCCTCGCGGCTGACCGAGATCATGCTGGTGGGCAACGTTGCCTCGCGCGTCCGCGAGAAGCTCGCCTACGACTTCCGAGAAGGCAAGTTCACCAACAGCGACAAGGCCAACGCCCTACTGAAGCGCGCGCCGCGCAAGGGATGGGAATTCGGCTACGCATAGGTCCGAATACGCATTTGTCTGAAGTGCGCTTCGTCCCGGATACGAGTGCGGGGAATCCATCAATGCCCAAAGCGCGGTCATGCGCGGTTCGGCCAATACATGCTAGTGAATGCCTGATCCACCACCTGCGCGCTGCCATCCTCCTGGACTTGCACGTGAACGAAGGACTCGATCTTGCGACCAAGGTCGTGAGGGTCGCGTTCCCCCGTGACGTAGACAGTGAAGCCGGCATTGCGGATCTCCTCGATCGTATCGTCATTCGGGAGGTGCCTCCGCCCTTCTCGCTCGAACAGCGGCCGCCAAGGAGTGACAACGGCCAATGATGAAGGAGCTCGCCGGTCAAAGAACCCTTGGGGCGTCCACATTCCGTCGATTCTTCCCGTTCTGGACCCGTGATGGCTCACTTTCACTAGAGTTGGGCGCAATACGGGGAGGTCGGCCCGCTGCCGCATCTCAAGCCAGTTCGCCTCCTGGACGTCGCCGCAGAGAATGATCTGTGCGTCTCCATACTCAATCAGCAGGCTGACGCTGGCGAGATTGCCTTCGTAGTGCCGGTACTGTATACGGCCACCCCGTTGGATCGCCCCGCAGACTTGCCTGGTGAAGCGCAACAGGGGCCCACCGCATGGGCTGAGGCTGCGCACGTAGAGCCGCGTGCCGGAAGTCGTAACCCGCTGATAGAGGGGGGTGCCGCATCCGACGTCCGCAATTCTTGGCCGCCCCCGTTCGATCTGTGCAATTCGACTCTCCTGGAGCAGGTCCCTCACGGCCGCGCCCGTGCCTTGAAGTTCCCGCCCACCTTGACTGGCCAGCCGGTTGTAGAACTCGATGAACGCCTGTTGCCCAAGTCCACCCCACCACCAGAAATGCTCCACGGGCCAATCGAGCAGGCACATCGCCTTGGCCACGTTTTCGATGTGGTCGAGATGAGGGTGCGTGGCCACCAGAAACTTGAGTTCCGGTACATTGAGTTGTCTTAAGCGCTGCTCCAGCCATCGCCCATCGTGGGCCCCAAAGCCATCGACCAACGCGCCAAACGGAACCCCCTTGTCTTGCCACCGGAGGATGATCGCTTCGCCAAATCCGGGCCCGTAGATGAAGACGTCCAGGCTCACTGCGTGCTCCCCCTAGGGCAACCGGTCATTGCCCGTGATTCGGCTCGAAAAGCCTGTTCAACTCCGCACGATAGCGCGCCACTTCAGCCGGGTCATCCCAGTCCGCCGGCTCGCGGGGACGCAATGGATGTGGCTGCACCGCCGACGGTGAGGCAATTTGCGCATCCCACTCAATGTTCCAATCCAGGATCCTTCCCTGTTCGTCAGTCAAGAGAGCTATCGGAAAGCGGCTTCCGGGCGGTGCGCCTGCTGGCAAGGCGGTTGTCGGGACGTCTATCTCAACCCATCCGGTTGTCTCATGCCACAAACTCACCACCGCCAGTTCATCGGACCAGAAGCGGAGGAGGCACGCGTCCGTGAGTACGACAACGTGCGGGAGGAGAGGCCCCCAGAGCTCTTCGCGTTGCGGCCTCAAATGAGCGTGAGTGCCTGGGAACCGAGCGAATTGTTCCTTCGCTCGCACACGGGCGCTTTCGATCGCGAAGTCCACGTCAGCCAGAGAAGGCGAAGTGCGTCCGCCGCGACTCCTCGGTGCGCGCAACAGGCGCCGGTGTTGGTAGTCCTCTCCAAGAGCTTGCCACAGCCTCATGTTCGCGGCCCGGCTCATGCATACCATGCGGCCGCCTGACTCGATGCCAGCGGCAAACATTTGGAACGTATGCTCATAGCTGACATACCGGACTACGGCTCTCGAGCTGGATGGGTCTCTGGTGCGACTGCTCATAGCCCAAGCCTCTTCTTGACCATGTCCGCCAGATCAAACGGCAACACATCGATCTTCGCTTCTCTCGTTGTGCCCCTGTCCTCAAGTGGAAGGCGCTCAAGGATCCCTGGGGCACTGATATTCGTAAGGACTATAACGGGAACACCTGGGAATTTCCCCAGCAGCCGCTCATAGATGATAAGACCGGAGGTCAGTCCGAAACTCGACTCCCGGAGGTCGAGTGCATCTCCAGGGGGCATCATAATGTCGAGGATGTACAGGTCCGCCGGCCGCTGCGCGCTTTCAATATGCGCAAGTGCCGACGCGACGGTGTCCAGGTGTTCGACCTCGAACCCGGACTTGCGAAGCGCTTGGACGTACAGGTCCATTGGACCGTGATTGTCATCGATAAGCACTATTTTGGCCATTGCCTTCTGCTACCTGTCTGGTAAAGACGTCTCACATCCTGGTAAGCCCTGCGCCCAGCGGCGGGTCCAGAAGGTGTGGGTTGCCTCCTCAAATCCATGGGCAGGACAATCTCGAACTTGGTCGGCTTGTAGAGATTGGTTACACTGACTGTCCCCCCATGGGCCTCGACAATTGCGCGGACCACGGTCAGGCCAATACCCTGGCCCGTGGCGTCCGTCCGGATGGCCTGTTTCTCGCGAAAACCCGGGTGGAAGATCATTTCCTCCATGCCGTCGCCGATGCCTTGCCCCCAGTCCTCAAACCAAATGGTGTACGTTGAGCCAATGCAGCCGCCGTCGATGCGGACCCTGAAATTCCCACGCTCCGAGTACTTGATCGAGTTGGAAAGGAGGTTAAAGAAGACCTGCTGGAACTGGTTCCGATCAATGTAGAGGGGAGGCAATTCCGCAAAGTCTCCATAGACGATCGCGCTCGGAGAGAGATTGCGTTCCCTGAGGAGCGGATGGACTTGCTTGACGGCGGGCGCGACGACGTCTGCCTTGAGGAACGTCCGGGTCCGCTGCAAATCAAGCTTCCCCGGCGCAGTTGCAAACACCTTGGAATTATGGACGAGACGCCCCATCAGCAGGCTCCAGTCCAGCACGTCGCTGAGGTAGTCTTCGCCAAAGAACTCCTTGGGCTTCTCGCCCTTCTCGTCGAGTGCGCGGCGCATAAAATCCACAGCGCCGCGAATTGCGACGAGCGGGACCTGTAATTCGTGAGTGATTCGGGTTAACGCGTGAAGTTGCGTCTCTTGAGCCTGCAAGAGTTCGAGGTGGGGAATGGCCGCCTGGATGATCGAGTCGAGCACAGCTACGTCGTCATCCGTGAACATTGTCGCCGCGCGCGAGTCGGGAATGCCACGCTTGTTGATCAGGCGGATCACGCCCACGACGTCCGCACCAAGCCTGCCCAGGGGGGCGAAAAGGCACTCGTCTCTCCCCGGCGTTATGCCTATCTCCCAGCAGAGTCTCTGTGTGTCAGGTTGCGATCTCGCGTCCGTTATCAGGCGCACCTCTCGCTGGGCCCAGGTGGCGCCCGTCAATCCGTGGCCCTTGGGATAGAAGTGCTCGTGCGGTTTCAGTTGGCCAGCCCACTGGATGCCCGTGGTCGCGCCCAGTTCCAGCCCCGAGCCTACCTCGCTCACAAGAAAAATCGAGACGCCCTCGACGTGAAACGCCGTCTGGACCAGCGCGACCAATTTCCGCAGGAAGTCGTCCTTGGTGCTGGAGTCGCTGCATTCATGACTGGTTTGAGCCCCAACGGCGGAGCAGATGTTGTCGGTGACGTGGTCCCCGAGAACGGCCACGTGCGCTACAAGGTTCTCGAGCTCTCGTGCCTGTCCCCAAAAGTCCCTGCCACTGGGAAACAGGTTCAGCAGATGCCGCAGGTCATGCGCATTCGAGGGATTGAAGATGGGAACGGTAATCATCCGCTTGGCGGGAAGGTTCGCCAGGAAGTGGTCGTCACCAAACAGTCGTGCGTTGGATGCCTCGTTGAGATCGAGGTCGTGGACACGCTGCTCTCGCGTCGCCCGCCCACAAAGGCTGCCCTGGGCCTTCAAGATCTTCTTGAATTGAAGGTCCGGCAGACCAGCCGCTGCGAGGAGATAGAGTTCGTCATTGCGCGCAGAGTACGTGTACAGCTTCACCGCGGTGAGCGCCCCAAGCCCGTGAAACGCTTCCACCACAGCTTGGTAGTATTCAGCGTGACCTCGGCTGGTTGCGGTCAGAAGAGCACGAAGGAGATCCAACTCTCGTGTGGCCGCATCGGTGGTGGTGGCCCTCGCAACCACGGCTGTCTCGCGAGTCAACAGGTTGCGCACTCGATCGGAATCAGGCTTCGCGATCCTGCCGCGTTCTGCCAGCCATTCTGCACATCGCATGGCACTGTGGCCGGGAGTTGTATCGGTCGCGTCCTGTTCCACCACCACCCAACCGGCAAAGCGGATTTGCTCCAGTTGCCTCAGCACACCCTCGACGTCGACGACCCCATCACCCAATGACACGAATCCGTGGGCATAACGATGCGAGTAGCGACCGTAGCTGGGGCTCCAGTCCTTGAGGTGAACACCCGCCAAGCGTCCGCGGAAGCTGGCGATAGCTTGAGTCGGGTCGTCGCCCGCGATGTAGAGGTGCGCGGCATCGGGCAGAAAACCCAGAAGACGGGAATCTGGATCCTTCGGATGCTCTCTGACGTACTTCTCGAGGATCGCCTGTGCCTGGGCCTGCCGTTGGACCTTCTTGAACCAATGCGGGTGCAATGCCAGCCGAAACGGATTCGTGGCACAAACGGCTTCCTCGGCCTCCGCGTCCCAGTCCTCGATGTAGAGATACTCGGGTCTGAAATCGGGACCGCAGAAGTCCATCCGCTCGCGAAGCGTTCCTCCGGCGAGGCCCACAAGAGCCAGAGTCCGACCCTTCGCGCGCAGCAGGTCGAGCAACTCGTTTATGTCGCGCACCGGACGATCGCCTTCACGGGAGCCGGGATCGCACACGCAAATCTGTTCGGGACGCTGGGCAAACTCGACCCCCTGATATCCGCACGCGGCGATGATGTCGAGCACCAGTTCTACATCATGTATTCGGCGTCCCCAGATGACCGTCTGAAACGCGAATCGCATATGCTTCGCTCCCGCCGGGGGATGGGCTAGAGACGGGGCCGACACGCTAGGTGGGCCGAAGGTCCTCGCGGTCCCAAAGGCTCGATGCTAGCGCCAACTAATGCACAGAATGAAGGCCAACTGTATGAGGGGCGCAAAGACGGCAATCAACGCATTTTGATCGGCAGTCTCACAGCAGACTGTGTATCTTAACCCAGCATGCCGAGCCAGAGGCTGGACAGCCGCCTTCCCGTCCGACTACAGTACAGGCTCCGCCAGCCGCCGATGCCAGCCGCAGCGGCAATGCCACGCGTTGAGACTACTTTGAGTTCTCTGCGGTGTCAAGTAGGGGCTGCCGACCTGTATAGCATCCCAGATACCCCCATGCAGGCGGGTGCGGAAGGCGTGCGAGTTCTCTGACGCCACGTAGGATCGTCGGACGCAGTAGGCCCATCTGCCTGCACTGCGCATGCCGTCGCGCTTCAGCCAAGTCATTCCGAACCGATCGCCCTGAGGCACTCGACCCAGCCCTCTTCTTCCCTACTTCGCGGTCACGCCGAAGATCAGCACGGTGGCGGAGTCGTCGTCCAGAATCCACTCGACGTCCTTCACCGGATACCACTCGTTATCGTTGTTCCAGGTGGTCAGGAATATCCTCGCCCGGCCGTCCTTGGACTGCCAGCCGACTTCGGTCCTGGCGTTTTTGACGTCGCCGGTGAGGTTGCCGTCCCACGTGCCCAGGCTGGGGCCGATGTTCTTTCCGGCCTCCCATTTCAGCTCCACCACCGTGCCGTCCTGTCGGGTGATGCGGCAGTGCGACTGCACGCCCTTGCCGGGGCTCACCAGGCCCAGCGCGAAGTACATGGTCTTGGCATTCCGCCAGATTCCGATCCGCACGGACCGCGTGTTCTTGTTCAGGGCAGCCGCCGTGGGCGCGGTTCCGTTCATCACGGGCACGTTCTTGAGCAGGAAGCCCGTCTGGCCGTTGGGCAGCTTGCCGACGGGCAATTCCCGGGCGATCGCATCCGACAGGGCGGCCAGCTCCTTGGGCATCGGCCTGGCAAGCTCGATCGGGATGGCCCTGGGCTGTGGGATCGCGGCGGGGCGCGGGCCCGGCAGGAGTTTTGGATCGGCTTCGTAAGGACCGGCGGTGAGCAGGGAGCTATCGCTCCTTCGCTTGCCGTCGAAGTCCGTCGCCACGCCCATGGGCGGCCGGGCGAAGAGGATGGCCGGCGACTTGTCGGCCGGGTGGAAGTCGTATCCGGCCGCGTCCTTGAAGAGCGGCTCGGCGAGGATCGAATGCTTGTCGTTGCCCGTCTTGTTTTGCCACTCCTTCAGGGTCCAGCAGTTCATCGCTCCCCAGTTCCACCAGAAGGGGATGCCTCGCCCGGCGGAGCGGTGGAAGATGTTGTAATCCGAGGTGTTGCCGGCGTTGGACGCGATCCTCTCGTCGGGCAGGATCAGCTCCGGCCGGCCTTCCCACCCCTTGATGGCCAGGCCCGGATAGCAGTTGTCTATGAGGATATTGCCCCAGACGACGTTTCCGCGGGCGGGCGTGTAGGAGGTCTGCTCGTCTCCCACCATGCCGCCCTCGCGCTCCACGCCCACCAGCACGATACCGGACATGCCGTTTTGGTAGCAGAGGTTATGGACGATCGAGCAGAAGGCGGAGTTGGAGATGTAGATGCCCCTGCCGGAGTTCTCGTAGCAGACGTTGTTCCTGAGGATGGCCCGCTCGCCGATCTCGTACATGATGCCCAGCCCATTGCGGAAGCACCGGCAGCTCTCGATGGTCACCCCGGTGTTGGACCCGTCGAACCAGATGCCCGGGCTCTCGACGTTGCCTTCCGCCGTGCAGCCGGAGACGACCGTGTCGCTGGAGAAGTTCTTCATGCCCCCGGCGTGCCAGCCGGCGCTCCAGCGGCGGCGATTATTGAACCGGACCTCGCAGCGGAGGACGCGATGGCCGCGGTTGTAGGTGCTGATTCCCGTGTTGCCGTTGTGATTGGACCTGCAATCGACGAGCGTGTTGAACGATCCGCCCACGCTGATGCCGCAGAAGTCGGCGTAGGCGACCTCGATGTTCTCCAGCGTGTTGTACGAGCCGAACGACCCGCCCACGCCGACGGCGGTGTGCGTGACCCTGAATCCGGCGAGGTCGTAGTAGTCCAGGTCGCACGTGCTGATGCCGATCGTGCGGACCTGCGCCTCGACGACGTGCCTGGCGGGGTCGTCGCCGCCCGGGAGCCAAAGGTAGAGTTTCCTGGTGCCGCGGTCGTAGTAGAACGACCCCGCCTCCAGGTCGGCCAGGCCCTTGCCCTTTCGACCCTCCCAGGCATCCTGGACATATCCTTCACCGACGTATCCGGCGATCTGGGTGAGCACCTTTCCATCGCAAAACACCTGCTGCGTATTGTGCGGCCAGTTCTCCCTGACGTAGATCATCCCCTTGGACGCGGGGGGCGGAGCGGGGGCCGTTGTCGTGCCGGGCGTGCCCTGATCGTACTTCTTCCAGTCGGTGACGACGTCGCTGCCCCGAATCTCAACAACTTCCTTGGGCCGGGCGATGATGCGAATATGCGCCCCGGGCCGGCCGTGATGGGCGTTGGCGGGGGTCAGTTCCACCGTTTCCCGGTACACGCCTTCGTGGACGTACAGCGTGTCGCCGGGCCTCAAGCGGGCGCCGGCCACGGCGGCGCTGATGGTCTTGAACGGTTTGTCGGCCGTGCCGCTATTCTTGTCGTCGGCGGCAAGGCTCCTTTGAGCGACGTGATACTCGCCTGCGATCGCGACGCCCGCCGCACACCACAGGATTGTCAGCGACAAGAACACTCTAGTCTTCATGAGGGACTCCTGCCTTTGCCAGCAACCCCAAACTCGTCCGCCGTCAATCGTATCGATCGTCGTCCCCGGAGTCTACGAGGTCGTGGTGTGGGCAGGACCAGGAGCGAGGCGAGCCTTCCGCAGACCGACGACCGGAGCCCATGCAGGCGTTTCAAAGCGATCGTCTCCCGGGCGGCCCATGATCGCCCCCCCGTCATGGTGGGCTGCTCCGCTGAACCCTTCGTGCTGGGTCGCGGTTGTCGGGGGGCATCTCGGCCGGGCCATTGGCGGCCGAGCTGATTCGCGTCTAGAATGAAGGGAGTCGTAGAGCACAAACGGCGACATCACTCGTTGTCAGGCCGAATGTCAGTGATGTCCCAATCCTGTTCGGCACGATTATTGCTCCAGCCGCTTCGGTGGGAAAGACGCGGGGAGAGCGGCATGGCGGCGCGGGTGAGGGAACGTGGGAGAGCGGAGCGAAGTGGCGTGAGGGATGCCGCCAAG
>Ga0315290_10000076_pt1 | contig 55112 bp, 41 predicted proteins | sample YL17G12_0_MG_FD_203627 | JGI IMG/M metagenome (GOLD analysis project Ga0315290, IMG submission 203627) | Sediment microbial communities from Yellowstone Lake, YNP, Wyoming, USA - YL17G12_0 | ecosystem: Environmental > Aquatic > Freshwater > Lake > Sediment | place: USA: Wyoming | collected... | reverse complement strand
TGAGAGCGACCAATCGATACAGTGCGACAACCCCGCCGAGGGGAGGGAGCTCTTCCCCTTTGTTCTGAAAACGCACGCCCCACCCCTCCGCACGTTCCTCTGATGGACAGGCTTATCGAGGACGTCGGGAAACTCTCACGTGGCAATGCGTTGCGACGAAGTACGCAAGATCCGGATGAACCGCAAATGAATGGTTGCGATTCGGCTCCCGAATTCCGCGACGAATCCGCCGTGGTGGGCGAGGCCCATGTCTTCGCTGGAAGAAAACGACCGCGGTACGCCCTACGGGGAGAGAACCCCGGAAAACACGGCTGCTTGCCCACGTCATTCATTTGCCCTGCCATGCCTTGAAAACGCCGGGGTCTGGGCCGGAGCCCCAGGCAAGCTCGTTTTCACCCACAGATTCTGCCGAAGAGCCGAAATGAAAAGGGCCACCCGCATCGGATGGCCCTCATGTTGACTTGCTCGTTGCTGAGGTGCTATGCCGCCGGCTTCCGCCGCCGCCACCAGCCGAGGCCAAGGCCCAAGGCCCCGAGAAGCGCCCAGACGAGGAGGCTGGTGGCTTCGGGGACGACCTCGCCGAACACTTCAGCCTCATACCAAGCCACCCAAGACGGACTGAACGTTGTCTCAATCCTTACAGTTTCCCCAGGAATCGGACTAGAGGGGATCCACTCAAGCATCTGCGTGTTAAACGTTGTCCCCGAGAACGTGTGAACCAAAACACCGTCTACGAAGAGATCGTGCGTGGTGTACCCGACAACAGGAAGCTGATTGACGACAAAGTCGAACTTGGTCAGCGCGTAGGCACTACCCAAATCGACTTGAAGCCAGGCCGGAGGCCCATGGCCCGCGTTCCACGGCGTAGCAGGGTTTCCGTCAAACGCCATGTCTGGGGTTTGCCAGGACCATGAACTAGAAGCGCTATAAGTGGCGTTCGGGTTCCCCGAAAGCAGCACCGAGGCATTCGCATCCGTCCAGCTCAAGCACAGGCCGAGTAGCGCGCCTAAGACCACATGTCGGGCGGCAATTGTCCTGTTCACGATAACCCTCCTTTGAATTCGAGTTGGCGCGCAACCGGCGCTTCCTCGCTTGGCGAGACGTTCTTTAGACAAGCGATTGTCAACGAAATCGCATTCCGCACAAAGCTCGGGTTCTCCACCCACTTATAGGCCGCCGAACCCCGATTCCTGACAGAGAAAATGACGATTTCCCCACAAATGCTACTACGGGAGGGCTCCTTTCGGGGGCCTCGATGAAGGGGGCAGGTCTCGGGAGCCGCTCCCTTCGTCGGCAGGTGGCCGAAGAAGCAAATTCCTCTGAGCACCGATGGGCACTCCGTGGGCCGACCCACACTACGCGGTCCACCCCGGCCAAAACGCGCTGTAAGATCTCCATGCCCCGGGGGCTTCGTCGCCAGCGCCTCCAGCCGCCGAGAGCCCCGCGTCGTGGCTCAGTCGGTGTGGAACACCTCGCGCATCTTCATCCAGTGCTCCCCCTTCTTGCGATCCTTCTGGGGGACCTGGCAGGGGTCGGTCACCTTCCACCACTCCCGGGTCTTGGGATCGGCGGCCATCCGCTTCATGTCGGCCTCGAAGTTCTCGCCGACGTACTCGAAGTACGCGAACAGATAGAGGTTGCCGTCGTCGAGCTTGCCGAGGTAGATCGAGTAGTTGTGGATGTTGCACTTCTCGATCGTGGCCAGGACCTCCGGCCAGGTGTCGGCGTGCAGGCGGAGGTACTCATCGAGCTTCTCCGGCTTCACGCCGATGACCGAGCCGAACCGCTGCGGCTTGCCTGGTGTTTTGGCGGCGGAGAGCTTCTTAAAGAGCCTGGGCCTCTCGGCCCTGGGTTGGTCGGCTGCGGTGAGGCTGACGGCCGGGCAAGCCGTATCGGTGGCATCGACCGTAGCGGCCCCCACCGGCCGGCTGGTGCCCAATTCGCTCCAGCCATACCCGATCGCTATCCCCAAGGTCAGCACGGCGGCCACCACGAGAACCCCACCCAAGTGCTTTCTCATGACGCGGTTCCTTTCTCAGAACGGGGGACTTACCGAGGGATTCTGAGATTGTGTCACGGCCCGGCGAGGGCTGTCAACGATGGCCGGGAACATCGAAGGGGACAGTCCCATTTTCGCTGCGCGAAAATTGGGACAGTCCCCGGAGTGACTTAACGTCCCGCCATGTTAGGGGGGTCGGGCGTCCTCTCGTTGGTTCAACTCCCGCGCCGGCGCGACCGATTCAATGCCATAGGCCCCCGTCGCGCCGTCTCTAGTCCCGCGCGCCACCCATGACCCAGACCGACGTGAAAACGACTGTCGAAGACGCCCCTGCGCGCCGTGCAGAGCGAGCGGAGTTTCCGCAGCGGGTGGGGTCGTGGGAGTTGGTGGGCCTGACCGGTGAGGGGGCGCTGACCCGGGTGTACCGGGCCCGGCCGCTCCCGCCCGCCCGTGCGCCGGCGCCGAAGCAGGCCGCGCTTGCGGAGGCCGCCGCCGATCGGCCGGCCGCGTACGCGCTGAAGATGCTCCGGCCCGAGTACGGGGACGATCCCCGGGCGATTGCGCTGTTGCGGCGCGAGGCGCTGGTCGGCCGGAGCGTCTCCCATCCGCACCTGATCTCGGTCCTCGGCGCGGGGATGCGCAAGGGGCCGCACTACGTGGTCATGCCCTGGCTGGGCGGCGCGACCCTGGCGGCCGATCGGGCCGCGGGCAACGGCCTGGACCAGCCCACGGCCTTCTGGATTGCCCGGCAGGTGGCCGAGGCCCTGGGCGCCTTGCACGACTCGGGCTGGATGCACGGCGACGTGAAGCCGAGCAACGTGTTTTTGTCGCCGGAGGGGCACGCGACCCTGTTGGACCTCGGCTTCGCCCGGCGGACCGATCGCCCGGAGCCGGCCGCCCAGCGCGTCGTGGCCGGCACGTGCAACTACATCGCCCCGGAGATGCTAAGCCGCGGCCATCCGGTCGACGGCCGCAGCGACGTGTACAGCCTGGGCGTCGTCTTGTTCGAGATGCTCTCCGGCCGGCTGCCGTTCGAAGGCGCGGACGCGGCGGAGGTGGCGCGCAAGCATCGCGAGGCCCGGCCGCCCAGCCTGGCGGACCTCGTGCCCGGGCTGCACCCCGACGCGGCCATCCTGGTGGGCCAGATGCTCGCCAAGCAGCCGCTGCGCCGCCCGCAAAGCCCCCGGGAGCTGATCGAGCGTCTCACGCGCCTGGAGATCGGCACCTTCACCCGACGCCTCACGCCAAGGTGAGCGATCTCAAGTGATCTCTCGCAAAGGCGCAAAGGCGCGAAGAAGAGACAGAGAAGAATAGAAGGGGTAGGGTGGGACGAAGTCCCACCGTCGCTTGGACTTGCCATGAGGGGCGGAGCCAATCACAATCAAACCCGGCTGCGCAGGGCCGAAGGGCCCGTGGCGGCCGAGGGGCGAGACGAGGTCGGTTGATTTCCAACAAGGAGCAACACCATGCACGAGCACGAACCTCAGTTGCCGCCCAAGGGCGAGATGACTCGCCGCGACTTCCTTCAGGAGGTGGCCGTGGCGGGGGCGGGCGCGCCGCTTATGGGCACCGGCCTGACCGCGGCGGCCGCGCCCGGCGAAGCCGCCAGGCCGCGCGTCGCGGTGCTCTGCTTCCGCAAGGAGAAGGGGGGCGGCTGCGTCTGGCCGCCCTCTTCCACCGAGGAGCTGGCCTTCACCCAAGACCTCCAGAACAAGGTCCTGCGCGAGGCGGCCGCCAGGCACGGCGTGGAGTTGTCGATCCTCTCGGAGCGCGTGACCGACGTCCCTGCCGCGCTGGCGCAGGTCGCCGCGGCAAAACCCGACGGCCTGATCGTCGTGGCCATGGACTTCGACCTCGCCCCCATGATCCAGTTCTGCCAGAAACGCGGCACGGTGCCCACGATCGTCTACGGGAACATCGTCCACATGGGTCGCAACTTCGAGCCGTTGCGGCGCCTCCCAAGGCTCCTGCTGGCGCACACCGACCAGGTACAATGGCTCGACACCGCGGTCCGCATGCACCGGGCGCTGTGGGACGTCGATCGGCTGAAGCTCTTGGACTGCCCCTGCCCCGGCTACGACGAGGAGCTCAAAAAGGTGACGGACGAGGAGGCCCGGCCGATTGCCAACGCCTACGCCCAGGAGGCCACGTGGATCGAGCCGGCCTGCTTGGACCTGGTGCTCCCGTCGGCCAAGCACTACGTGGTGCTCCGCCGGCTGATGGCCCGCCAGGGCTGCAACGGCGTGACCGTGCAGGGCCCGTTGTGCGTTGGCGCCGGCACGGGCGGGAACCTGCCGGCCTGCCTCGCGTTGTCGAAGCTCATGGACGAGGGCGTGCCCGCCGTGTGCCAGGGCGACTCGAGCCACTCCGCCGGCTACGTCCAGCGCCTGATCTTCTCGCTGTGCGGCCGGCCCGGCTTCATGGGAAACATCACCTTCGATTCCGTGGAGAACCAGCTCGTGCTGTCGCACTGCACGAGCGCCCTGCGGCTCGAGGGCTTCGAGCGGCCCTACCGCGCCCCCTACAGGCTCCGCGGCTTCCACGCCAACCGCGGCGTGAGCCTCCAGGTGAGCTGGCCAGTGGGCAGCGAAGTGACCATCGTCGACCGCCTGTCGCTGAAGGACAACCTGCTGACCGTCGTGACGGGCCGGGTGGCCGCCAACAACGATCGCATCCAGCAGCCCCCCTGCGGCGGCTGCCGCACCGTGGTCCGGTTCGACCTCGACTGGCAGGGAGACATCATGGACCTCCACCCCGGCGACGATCTGCACGCCTGGGCGGTGTTGGGCAACTTCCAGAAGCCGCTTCTGTTGTTCTGCAAGCTCGCCGGCCTGACCCCCACCGACATCACTGGAAGGCCCAGGACGGCCTCTCAAGTCAGAGGGTAGGGTGGGACGAAGTCCCACCAAGGAAGCCGTCAGCTCAGCCGTCAGCTCTCAGACGGAGATCGTGGGAACGTCTGCCGGCAATTGGCGGCCGATCGCTGCAAGCTGAAAGCCGATAGCTGATAGCGGTGGGACTTCGTCCCACCCTACAACCTATTGTTCTGTTCTTGTTCCTTAGCGCCTTTGCGCCTTTGCGAGAGACTTCTATACCTCGAGCCTTGACCGGCCCTTGGGCAGGTCGAAACAGACGACCACGCCCGCCTTGTCCCGGGTCCACTTGCCCGGGCAAAGGTCGAGCGGCTTGGACACCTCGGCCAGCTCCACCGGTTTCTCGCCCAAGGTGAGCTTCGGCACCGCGTCGGCCCGGGCGTCGACCGCCAGGGTGAATCGCGGGCCGGCAAACGGGGCGTGGAGCGTTACCGCGCCGCCCTGCTTCTCAATCCGGGTCAGCTCCTTGGCGGCCCAGTAGCGGGCAACCTCGCTCTGCTTCATCCAGAGGAGGTGATCGAACCGGGCGTGGAGCCGGCGGACCGATTCCTGGAATATCTGGAACCCCAGCTCCTTGCCCTCGAAGTACACGCCCGGCCAGTGGCAGACGATGAAGGCCGGCTCGCCCCGCTGGATGACCTCGACCATCCGGCCCGACTTCAGGTCCGGCGTGATCAGGTGGTCCGGCGAGCCGAGCGACATGCCGTCCCAGCCGCCGAACCAGTCGTCGGTGCAGCCGATGATCGAGACGACGCAGCGGGGGTCGGGCCCGTCGAGCCCCGAGGCGTATTCCACCCGGGGTGCCACGCTCTCACGGCCGGTGAACACGTGGCGGAAGTAGTGGGGGACCTCGGCCCGGTACACGTCGCGGCAGGACTCCAACGTGGCCTGGGCCAGGGCGGGCCGGGCCCGGTCGCCGAACCCGCCCGGCGTGGTGATCCCCTCGCACGGCAGGCCCACCGCCTTGAGGATCCGCAGGGCGTAGGCCATGTAGTCGGCGATCTGGTCGGCCGACTTGCCCGTGGTCCACTCCCAGTTCTCCATGAACCGGGCCGTGCGCTCCTCGTACGGCCGGCCGGTCTTCGTGTTGATGACCCAGGTGTGGCTGACCATCTCCGGATGAATGTCCCAATCGGGAACCATCAGCGTGCGCACGAGCTCGATGCTCTCCAACAGCTCCTTGCGCGACCAGCCCGGCAGGTCGCGGTCGAGCCAGCCGACGCACGCCGGATACGGCACGATGCTGTACTTCCCCTTCACCCCGTGCTCATGGCACCACTCGCCGAACTTGCGCACGAAGCGGTCGGGGATCTCGCGTGGGGTTTTCCTCCACGGCTTCTGGTACGCCTTGCTGTTGGGCCAGACCTCGCCGAACTGGGGCATGGCAAAGTGGGCCAGGTTGACCAGGCAGGTGGAGTCGTCGATGATCAGCGACACGGGCACCCGGGCCTGCGGATTGAGCACCCGCACGCCGTCGGCCCGTTTGGGTCTTTCCCCCGGCACCTGGGCCGGCAGCTCGAGCCCCAGTCGGCTGAACCCCATCGCCGCAGCGCCCGCCGCCGCGGCCCGCAAGAACTCTCTTCGCGTTACGCTCGCCATGACCTTGCTCCCCGCTTGGGCCGCCTGCCGATGTCCCGGTCCGTCCCCACGCTGTCCGGGCCGGCGTGTGCCGTTCGAGGGCACTATACCGCACCCTTGCGCCGCCACGCAACGGTGGGGAGAAATGCGGGCGAAGGCGGCGGCCGGTGGCACGGGCATCTTGCCCGTGTTTCGCACCGCGGCACTGGCGACACGCCAGTGCCACCGCCGTGGCGTTCCCTTGAAGTGGCGACACCCCGTAAAGCCCGGGGGTTGCAACCCCCGGGCTTTGTGACCCCAGTGATTACCGGTCTTGTTCCTCAAGACCCATCAGGCCATCGGTTTCCCCCAAGAGTGGGGGCAAGGCGTTCCGGTCGCTGCGCGGCTATGATAGGATGTCGGGGCACTCCCGATAGCCGTCCGCTTTCCCGCGAGTTCACGCCATGCCCTGGTTCTCCGAGCAGCCGGAGCCCGTGATGGAACAGACGCCCTCGCGCGTGGGGCGTCTCGTGAAGCGGGGGCTTGTGCTCGGGGGGGCAACGGCGATCGGCTTGGTGATCGTGGCAACCATCTTTCGGGGCAGACCGGTTCCCCCCGACGGAGAGGTGCTGCCCGAATCGCCCAACCGCGAAGTGCCGGCCCACCTTGTGCGAGGACCTCGCAGCGCAGGCCCGTCGGCCGACACCCCGGTGCCGGAGACCTACGAGGGGCTGAAGGAGGAATCGCTGGCGTTGGGCGCCCGGCTCGTCCAGCGGTATCCCGACGCCATCGAGGCGCTCGACTTGCTGGCGTCGATGCACGACCGCTTTGGCAATCTGGCCGAGGCCACGCGGTGCTGGCACCAGTGGCTGGATCGGCACCCGGAGTCGGCCGAGGCCTACTTCCGCCTGGGCCGCTTTGCCAGGGAAAAGGGCAAGCACGAGGAGGCGGCGGAGTACCTCGAGAAGGCGTTCCGCCGGGCCCCGAGCCTGCCGGGGGTGCAAATCCATCTGGGCGAGTCGCTGATGACCCTGGCGAAGATGGACGAGGCCGTGGCCGTGCTGGAGGCCGACGTCGACGAGACCCGAAACAATCCGAATCGGTTCCTGCTGCTCGGCCACGCCCGTCTCCAGGCGCAGCAGTACGAGAAGGCAAAAGACGCCTTTCGTCGCGTCGTGGAGCTTGCCCCCGAGATGACCCACGCCTACTTCGGCCTGGCCACCGCGTGCGCGAAGCTCGGCCAGGCGGAGGAGGCGAAGAAGCACTTTGACGAGTTTGCGAAGCGCAAGGACCGGGAGATCGCGGCCGACCGGGCGGACGTGCTCCAGAACGACCTCCCGGCGGTCCGGCAAGTCGCGGCCGTCTGGTACGTCAGGGCGGGTGAGCTTTTCGAGCGGGCGGGAGACGAGGCCGAGGCCGAGGCGCATTGGCTCAGGGCGGGCGCTATCCACCCTGCCGACAAGGAGTCCCGCCAATCGCTTCTGCGCCTCTACCAGCGCCAGGGGAGGGCCGATCGGGTGGCCCGGGTCGAGGAAGAGCTTCGCAAAATCGTTTCGCAGCAAGGGAGCCTTGATGACCGCAAAGGGCGTTGACCGCACGGCGGCCCGGGCCGCCGGGGCCTGCCTGACCTGGTTGTTGCTCGTCTCTGCCGCCGGCGCCCAAAGCGCCATCCGGCTCCGCGACGCTACGGCGGAATCCGGTATCGCCTTTCGCCACACCGACGGGAGCGGCGGCCATCGGTACATCGTCGAGACGGTCGCCTCGGGCCTCGCCACGCTCGACTACGACGGCGACGGCCTGACGGACGTCTACTTCCTCAACGGCGCCCCGCTCAAGGGCACCCCCTGGACCGAGCCCCCCCCGCGAAACGCCCTCTATCGCAACCTCGGCGGCTTCCGGTTCGAGGACGTGACTCAAAAGTCGGGCGTGGGGGACACCGGCCACGGGCTGGGCGTGGCCGCCGCCGATTTCGACAACGACGGCCACCTCGACCTCTACGTCTCCAACTACGGCCCCAAAATCCTCTACCGAAATAACGGCGACGGGACCTTCACCGACGTCACCCGGCGGGCCGGCGTGGCCGACGGCAGCAAGGTCGGCGCCGGGGCCTGCTTCCTCGACGCCGACGCCGACGGCCACCTCGATCTCTACGTCGCCAACTACGTCCGCTTCACCTACGACAACCACGTGCCGCGCACGATCCGCGGCGTGCCCATGTACCACGGCCCGCGCGACTACGACCCCTCGCCCGCCACCTTCTTCCGCAACAACGGCGACGGCACGTTCGCCGACTTAAGCAAGGAGTCGGGAATTGCCTCCGTGGCCGGCACCGGCATGGGAACCGTCTGCTTCGACTGCGACGCCGACGGCGACACCGACGTTTTCGTCTGCAACGACGTGCGCGCGAATTTCCTCTTCCTCAACGACGGGACCGGAAAATTCGTCGAATCGGGCCTGATCCGGGGCGTCGCCTACAACTTCTACGGCCAGGCCAACGGAAGCATGGGCGCCGACTGCGGCGACTTCGACCGCGACGGCTGGCTCGACCTGTTCATGACCGACTACCAGAACGAATTGCCCGTCCTCTACAAAAACCTCGGCAACGGGTTTTTTGAGGACTTCACGTTCCGCACCGGGGCCGGCGCCGGATCGCTCCCCTACGTCAAGTGGGGAACCGGCTTCGTCGATTTCGACAACGACGGCGACCTCGACCTGTTCCTCGCCTGCGGCCACATCCAGGACAACATCGAGCGGGTCGACGACTCCACCGCCTACGAGACTTACAACGTGCTCTTGGAGAACGTCGGCGGCAAGTTCGTCGACGTCTCCGCCCAGTGCGGCCTCCGCTCCCTCCCCAAGCGCAGTGCCCGCGGGGCGGCCTTCGACGACCTCGACAACGACGGCCGCATCGACGTCGTCGTGCTCAACTCCCGGCGCGAGCCCACGCTGCTCCGCAATGAAACGGCCAACGGCAATCACTTTCTCGACGTCCGCCTCCAGGGCGTCAAGTCGAACCGCGACGGGGTTGGGGCCCAGGTCACGGTCATTGCCGGCGAGCTCATCCAGCGTGCCGAGGTCCATTCCGGGCGCGGCTATCAAGGCCATTTCGGCACCCGGCTCCACTTCGGGCTGGGCCAGCGTCAAAAGGTCGATCGCATCGAGGTCCGCTGGCTCGGCGGCGGGCTCGACGTGCTGCTCGACGCGCCCGCCGATCGGCTCCTCACGATCCGCGAAGGCTCATCAAGAAAAGAAAGGGGTCAGGAGCATAGAAGGGGTCTGGGGTCAGGCCGTGATTTGTGATTAGCGATGGTCCGCGGCAATGAGGTGCGGGTCTCGGTTTGCGACGCAATCCACGCGCTTAAGTCACGGGAGTGGCTCCGGCCCACACCAGCCCGGCCCAGGGCCTGGCCTAATCACAAATCACGGCCTGACCCCAGAATCCTGTTCCATCGATTGTCCACGGTCTGAGGAAGGCTTCTTCCGGGTGTCCTTTGTCTCTTTCTCCCTTCTTCTCTCAGATCAGCCACCAGTGTTCCGGGCTGACCGCCTTGAGCCGGAAAGAGCGATGCTCTTCCGGCAGGGAGGCCAGCAGCTCGCGGGCCTTGCGACCGATGGCGTCGGCCGCGAGCTCGACGTTTCGCTCGCCCACCTTGGCCGAGGCGTGCTTGCGCGGGTCGAGGCCGCCGATGCCGGAGGGGGGCTTCATGTCGAGGTTGATCGGCCCGTCGCCCAGCTCGCCCATGGCGACCAGCTCGGGATAGAAGTACATCATGTTCGAGGTCTCCCACTTGGCCGCGTGGTCGGAGCTCGACTCGGGCCCGCGGCTGAGCGTCATCTCCCACGCGCCCAGCCCGGCCACCGTGCCGTCGGCAATCACCGGGGCCAGGGCCTTCTCGATCATGGCGATCTGCTCCTGGACGTTGTGCCCCGAAACGCCGAGGATGACCCGAAACCCGGTCCGCTTCAGCCGCGTGAACAGGTCGGTGAGCACGGGCACGAGGTGCTCCTGCCGGAACCCGGCGTGGAAGTAGACCGGCGGGTAGACCACGCCGCCGTGCTTTTGGGCACAGCGCACGAGGATGCCGTGGGCCTTCAGGGCGTCGTTGCCCAGCGGCAGGTGGCGCCCGTGCCATTCGATCAGCCCGAACGGCACGTAGACCGCCGGGAACTTGCGTGCGGCGGCCTCGAGCTGGCCGGGCCGCATGAACTGCATCTGGACCCCCGGCGGGAGCTGGTTGTACGCGGCGTCCGAGGGCTTCGGGCCGGTTGGGGCCGCTTGCGCAGCGGCTGCCGCCGCGAGCGATCCGCCCGCCAGGCCCAGCACGTGGCTTCGCACGAAATCGCGACGGTTCATCTTCGCTTCCTCCTTTTTTTTGGGAAGATTCCTCCACCGAGGCTCACTGGCTCACTCGTAGGCTTCGAGCTCGGCGATGGCCATCTGGACGCCGGGTTGGCCGGGTCCGTCGGGCTTGAGGGCCCGCACGCGGAGAATCCGCGCCGTGGCCAGCGGGAACGACAGCTCGACCCGCCCGCCCTTCTGCTCGCTAAGCGCGCCGAGCGGCTGCCACGTCCGGCCGTCCAGCGAGGCGAGCACGTCGAGCCGGGTGGCGTAGCCGGGTCCGAACGTGATGACGATGCGGCGAAGCGGCTCGTCGCCAAGCAGGTTGACCTCGTACGCCCACGCGAACTCGCCCCCGGCGACGGCACAGGTTTTGGGATCCCCGTCGACGCCGTGCCGCGCCGCGTGCACCTCGCCGACGCTCGGCCCGAGCTGGTACTTCCCGTCGACGTTCATCAGGAACGAGGGCTTGCGCCAGGCCTTGTTCCGCGGCGGGACGGCCTTGCCGAGTCGCCAGGCGTCGAGCTCGCCCGTCTTGCCGGCCAGACCCGGCCGGAGCGCCTTGAGGGTTTCCAACTGCGAGCGGTCCAGGTCGCCGTCGCGATAGAGGACGACGTCCAGCGACACCACGCCCCCCAGGGCGCTGACGGCGTGGACGTAGTCGACCAGGTCGCGCTTGCTCCTGGAAGTGCCCGGCTGCGCCCAGCCGCTTCCCAGGTAGGAGAGGAGGTGCCATTGCCGGCCGTCGACGAATCGCTGGCGCGGCAGGTCGGCAAGCGAGTTCTGCTCCCCGGTGGTGAAGTCCTCGTGGCGCGAGTAGGGTCGAACGCGGTCCTCGACGCCGGGATTCAGGGCGATGATCCGGCCCGGGTAGCCGGCCCGGAGTCCCTCGGCCAGGATCCCCAGCTTGCCCTCGTCGTAGCCGATGAAGCGGTAGCAGCCGTCGGTCCAGTAGCCTTTGACCTTGTCCTTGTAGCGCTCGCCGTACTCGCGGACCACGGCGGCCCAAAGGCGCACGAACTCGTCGGTGACCTTTCCGTCGCCGGGCCAGCGCAGGGCCGCGGCGGCCTTGGGGTCATCGCACGGGCCATCGCCCGTCCAGTAGAGCATGAGCGCGATCCCCCGCTTGTCCAGCGCGCGGTGCAGGTCCTCGACGAGGTCCCGGGTAGCGCAGGCCTCGCCCGGCTTGTAGCCGGTCAGCCGATCGAACGTGGCATTCGGGGCGATGAGGAACCGGGTCCGCTGCATCATGGTGAAGATGACGTAGCCCGCCCCGGCCTCCTCCATCCGGGCGGCGAACTTCTCGGCGTCGAACTGGCGCACGCACTCGTCCCACGAGGTCTGGCGCCCCAGGCTCGCCACGTGCTCCGGGTTGTTCTGAAGGCCGCTAAGATAGTGGACGAACACGCCGTACTTCCGGGCGGCTAACCAGTCGGTCTTGGCCGGATTGGGCTCGCCTGCGCCTGCCGGGCCCGCGAGCCCGACGATCCCCAGAACGACCATCGCCCAGGCTTCACGCTGCATGGCATTCTCCTTCCTGACTCGGCCGGTCGTCGGCCCGTGGTCGGCCGGTGGTCGGCCGGTGGTCGGCCGGTGGTCGGCCGGTGGTCGGCCGGTGGTCGGCCTCTCGTCAACGAGTCGCGGCTTGGAGTCCCGCTGGGCTGCCGGCCGCCGGCCCATTGTAGCGTCCCCGCCGATCGATGCCCATCGACACGGGGCTCTCATCCAACCGCAGGGGCGAGTCTCCCATTCGGCGCTGACCGAGAGCTCTGGTGGAAAAGACGTCAAGAAACGGTTTTGGGGCTGGTGATCGTCGCGCTAATCGAAGATGGGCATCGGCGCTTTGGGGTGGCTGGGTAAGATCCGGGATCGGTCTGTCGGGCTATTCAACTGTGGTTTGGTGTCTGTCGCCCTTGCCTTTCCAGAATTCCCCTTTTGGTGGCCGGAATTCCTTGACAATCCTCCACCGTCCTGGTAGGTTTGGGCCCATGGTCGGGCGTCGGACCACCGCGCGTGCGGTGTGCAACGTGTCTGGCCAAGCGCACGAGAAGTCCGAACCGAGTGTCGTCGTGAGTGGCGGCAGCTCGCCGACAAACCCTCGGGCGGATCGATGAAACGCATCGTCGACCAGATCGATCCCATTCCGCTGGAATGCGTCTGGGAGCTGACGCTCCGGTGCAACCTCCGGTGCATTCACTGCGGCTCGGCTGCCGGCTGCTCTCGCGCATCGGAGCTGTCGACCGAAGAGGCACTCGCCCTGGTGCATCAACTGGCCGATGAAGGTTGCAGGGTCGTCGGGCTGTCCGGGGGAGAGCCGCTGTTGCGCCCGGATTGGGACGCGGTGGCCCGGGAGTGCACCAGGCGCTCCATGGAAGCGCGGCTCTTGACCAACGGGTGGCTCTTCGACCGCGAGATCGCCAGGCGGGCCGTCGACGCGGGGGTCTCGAGTGTTTCCTTCAGTATCGACGGCGACGAGGCTACGCATGATTTCCTCCGCGCCGCTCCCGGCTCCTACCGGCGAATCCTGAGCGGCATCGAGGCCGCGTTCGACGAGAAGCTCCCCCCCGTGGTTATCACGCAGTGCAGCAAGTACAATCTGTGCCAGCTCCAGCGCATTCACGCCGCGCTCGCGGCGCTGGGCATCCGTTCGTGGCAAATCCAGATTACCCATGCCTGGGGCAGGGCCGGCAGCGACATGCAGCTTCGGCCCGAGGACGCCTGGCTCGTCCACGATTTCGTCGTCGAGAAGAAGGCGCGCGCCGCGTACCCCCAGGTGTTCGCGGGCGATGACATCGGGTACTACACGGAGCACGAGCGGCTGATCCGCGACGTGAACCAGTTGGGCAAGAAAGGCCCCGGCATGTGGCTGGGCTGCTACGCCGGGGTCCTCGCCGTGGGCATCGAGAGCAACGGAAACGTCAAGGGCTGCCTCTCCTTGCCGCCGATGTTCGTCGAGGGCAATATCCGAGAACGGCCGTTTCACGACATCTGGCACGATCCGGGCAGCTTCGCCTACAACCGGCGCCATTCCCCGGACATCCTCCAGGGAGTGTGCCGGGAGTGCGACATGAGCGAATTCTGCCGCGGAGGATGCAAGTCGATGGGGGCAAAAAGTTGCTCGTCGTTCGAGTTCCCGTACTGTCTCAACCAAATCATGAGGAGGCCCTACGATGGCCAGGAAAATCGTAATCCCCCTGAATGCCGCGCAGAAGAGAAAGATCAAGAAGAAGCTCGGCAGGGTCTGTAACACCATCCGAGTCGATGCGGAGGATCTGATCCGTATCGTCAGATACCTGAGCCCTCAGGTCTGCATCGACTTCGATGAGAAACAGGAAGAGGTCATCAAGAAAGCCTTTCCCGACATGGAGTGCGATTTCGCCGTCATCGACAAGAGCGACTTGGGCGGCATGGTGAAGTACATGCCGCCCCCTGCGAAGCGGAAGTGACGTGGGCAGTGACGTGGGCCTGGAGGAGGACCGGGGCGGCCTGGTAGGGGTTGCCCCGGCCCGTCACCGCCCCGAGCATCGCGTAGTTCCACCGGCGGCTTGCGCCCGGGCCGGTGTTCCAGCACGTGTTCCAGCCGGCGATGTGCAGGCGAACGCCGTCGCCGTCCAGCGCCAACGGCTTGCCGCACGCCGTGCCGTGCGTCACAATGGCAAGGCGGCGGTTTCCGAGCCGCCATGGCCGATCTGAAAAAGGAGCCTACCCATGCTGGAAGAGAACAAGAAGCTGGTCCGCCGGTACTACGACCTGGTTGCGGGCGACCTCGCGGGGATCGAGGACCTGGTCACCGCCGATTTCGTCGACCACCATTTCCCGCCGGACACTCCCCCGGGTCCTGCCGGCGTGCGCCACTTCTTCACCCGATTCATTTCCGCCTTCTTCAGCGATCTCAAAATCGAGATCGACTTCCTGCTGGCCGAGGGCGACCGGGTCGACTGCCACTTCGTCGCGCTGTTTACGCACACCGGCGAGTTTGCAGGCGTCGCCCCCAAGGGGAACCGGATCCGGCTTCCCGCCATCAGCACGTTCCGCATCGCCGGCGGCAAGCTCGCCGAAGCCTGGGAGATCTACGACAGCGGCGACATGCTCCGCCAGGTCCAGGCGTAGTCCGCCGCCGGCTGAGAAACGGCCTTGCAGCCGCGCATCCTCCACCACGCACTCCTCGAGGAGCAACCGTCCATGCACGCGCACGAATCGACGATCTCCGAGCGGCCCCAGGGCGATAACCTCTCCCGGCGACACTTCCTGGGCAACGTCGCCGCCACGGCCGCCTCCGCCGCCTCCGCGTCGCTGCTGAGCGCCGCCGCAAGCCAGGCCGCCGAGCAGCCGGCGGCCCCGCCGCCCACGCCCAAGCCGGCCGGACGCAAGATCAAGCTCGGCTGGCTCGGCTGCGGCGGCCGGGGGGCCTGGCTCGCCGGGCTCTTCAAACAGCACGGCGGATTCGAGTTCCACGCCCTGGCCGATTACTTCCCGGAACCCCTCAACCAGGCCGGCGACGCCCTGGGCGTCGACAAGTCGCGACGCTTCACCGGCCTGTCGGGCTGCAAGAAGGTCCTGGAGAGCGGCGTCGAGGCCCTCGGCGTCCTGGACGTCCCCTGCTTCTATCCCGAGCACGCCCAGGCCGCCGTGGCCGCCGGGTGCCACGTCTACATGGCCAAGCCGGTCGCGGTGGACGTGCCCGGCTGCCTGGCCATCGAGGCCGCAGGAAAACTGGCGACCGAAAAAAAGCTCTGCTTCCTGGTCGATTACCAGATGCCCACCGACCCGTTGAACATCGAGATCGCCAAGCGGATCTGGGAGGGCGCCCTGGGCGAGCTGATGGCCGTGACCACGCTGGGGGGCGGCGGCGGCTCCGGCCTGCGGGGCGACCCGGCCAAGGGCCGCACCATCGAAGGACGGCTGCGCGGACAGGTCTGGTGCAACGACATCCCCCTGAGCGGCGACCAGTTCGTCAGCTACGACATCCACTGCATCGACGCCGCCATTTGGGCCATCCGCCGCCGCCCGACCAGTGCGGTCGGCTACTCCCGCGTCTGCCGCACCAAGCCCGAGGGCGACGTGATCGACCTGGCCTTCGTGACCTACGAGTGCCCGGGCGGGCTCTTGTGGAACCACCAGACCATGATCCTCCCCGACCACGGCCACTCGCTGGTCGTCAACCTCCACGGCCCGCTGGCCAGCGCCCAGATCAGCTACTGGGGCAAGTCGTTCCTCCGCGGCGGGCCAAAACATTTTGGCGGCGGCGACGTGGAAAGCCTCTACGACCGCGGGGCGATGCGCAACATCGCCGAGTTCTACCGCGTCGTCACCGAGGGCCTTTACGACAACCCCACGGTCCGCCGGGCGGTCGACGGCACGCTCACCGCGATCCTCGGCCGCGAGGCCGCCGGCCGCCGCACCCGGCTCACCATGGACGAGCTCCTGCGCGAGAACAAGAAGCTCGAAGTCGACCTGACCGGCTTGAAGGTCTAACGGATTCAATCTCTCGCAAAGGCGCCAAGGCGCAAAGATTCTCTCCCGTTATTCTTCCGTTATTCTTCTTCGCGCCTTTGCGCCTTTGCGAGAGCCCCCTTTCTCCCCCGGGAGAGGGTTCGGCAATTTCAAGTCATTTTCCCCAATTTCCCATGAGCAAGCTCTCCGACCTTGGTGCATGGTTGATCGGGTCGCTGGCCCGGCCTTTTGCCGCGGACGGGACCAAGCCGCCCGGCGAGGAGGCCCGGGCGAAGACGCTGGACGTGCACGTCCACCTGGTCGGCAGCGGCGACGCCGGCTCGGGGTGTCGGATCTCGAAGAAGTTCGCCGACCGGGTCATCTTCAAGGTCCTCATGAGAAGGATGAGGGTTTTCGAGCGTGCGTCGACGCTCGACGAGGGGTACGTCCTGGCCCTGGCGGAGCTTCTGAGGGATTCCCCCCTGGACAAGGCGGCCGTGATGGCCCTGGACGCCGTCTACGACCCAAGCGGCAGGCCGGACTGGGCGAGCACGCACCTCTACGTGCCCAACGACTACGTGTTCGAGGTTGCCGCCCGGTACCCGAGCGAGATGGTTCCGTGCGTTTCGGTCAATCCGGACCGGGCCGACGCCCTGGACGAGCTGGAGCGGTGCGTGGCCCGGGGTGCGCGGGGGCTGAAGCTGCTGCCGCCGTCCCAGGGGATCGACCTGGCCGACCGGCGACACGCGCGGTTCTTCGCCCGATGTGCCAAACTGAAGGTCGTGCTGATCGTTCACACGGGGCACGAGCACGCGATTCCCGCCCTGGACAACCGGCTCGGTCACCCGGCGAAGCTGGAGCTCGCGTTGGACCAGGGCTGCACGGTGGTGGCCTGTCACGGTGCGACCGGTCTTCCGTGGGAGTGGCCGAAGACCCTGCCCGAGTTCTTGAAGATGCTGCGCAAGTACCCCAATCTCTGGGGCGACACGGCGGGCCTGGCCTGGCTGGTGCGGTCGCGGGATTTCCGGCGTCTGAGGCGCGATGACCTGGCGGTCGAGCGCCTGGTCCACGGCAGCGATTTCCCGGTCCCGCCCCATGCGTGGGCGTTCTTGCCGGAGATCGGCTGGGCCGGGCTGCGACGCATCCAGCGGATCCGAAACCCGCTGACCAAGGACCTCGCCCTGAAGACCGCCTTGGGGGTTGGCCGGGCCAGCGCCGAGCGGGCGTACCGCCTGCTGTGCGGGCCGGATTGAGCCGATGGCCGGTGCCGGGGATGTTTCCTGTTTTCGCCCGCTGGTATACTGAGCGCCTATGAGAATCGCGCTGGTGCGACCGAACATGGCCGACGTCCGCTCGTCGGACGCCATGCAGCCGCTGTGCTTCGCGATTCTGGCGGGCCTGACGCCCGCGGAGGTGGAGCTGGAGCTGGTCGACGAGCGTCTGGAGCCGATTCGCTACGACCGGCCGGCGGACCTGGTGGCGATGACGGTGGAGACGCACACGGCGCGGAACGCGTACCAGGTTGCGGCCCGATTCCGGCGCCGCGGGGTGCCGGTGGTCATGGGCGGGCACCACCCGACGCTCCTGCCCGACGAGGCCCTCGAGCACGCCGACGCGGTGGTGGTCGGCGACGCGGAAGGCACGTGGCCGGAAGTGGTGCGCGACGCGGAGTCGGGGCGTCTTCGGCGGGTGTATCGGCAGGCCGGCATGCCGTCGTTGGGGGGCCCGATGCCCCGGCGGGAGGTGTTCCGCGGGAAGCGCTACGCCCCCTTGGACCTCGTGCAGTTCGGCCGGGGATGCCGTTTTGCGTGTGATTTTTGCTCGATCCACGCCTTCTATGGTACGAGCCTGCGGTGGCGGCCCGTGGACGAAGTGGTCGCGGAGCTCGAAACCCTCGGCGGCCGGCACCTGTTTTTTGTCGACGACAACCTGCTGGCGGACGCATCCCGGGCGGAGGCGCTGTTTCGCGCCCTGGTGCCTTTGCGGATCCGCTGGTCGTGCCAGACGAGCATCGACGTCTGCCGGGAGCCTCGCCTGCTGAAGCTGATGGCCTTAAGCGGGTGCCAGGCCGTGACGATCGGGTTCGAGTCGCTCGACCAGCGCAACCTCCAGCAGATGAAGAAGCAGTGGGCGATGAAGGACGGGGACTACGCGGCGTCGGTCCGCAAGCTCCGCGAGCACGGCATGATGATCTACGGCACGTTCGTGTTCGGCTACGACTACGACACGGTCGACTCGTTCGACGCGAGCGTCGATTTCGCCCTGCGGTCGAGGTTCTTCCTGGCCAATTTCAATCCGCTCACGCCGACCCCCGGCACCGCGCTTTACGCGCGATTGCAGGCCGAGGGCCGATTGCTCCACGATCGCTGGTGGCTGGCGCCGGGGTTCCGGTACGGGCAGGCGGTCTTCCGCCCGCGCCGCATGACCCCCGAGCAACTGGCCGAGGGGTGTTTTCGGGCACGGCGGGCGTTCAATACCTATCGCTCCATCTTCCGCCGCGCGTTGGATTGGCGCACCAACTGCCGCAGCCCCCGGCGCCTGGGCGCGTTTTTGCTGGGCAATTTCGTGTCGCGCCGGGAGATCATGAGAAAACAAGGGATGGCCCTGGGAGGCGACGGGCCGCCGTCGCCCGAGGAGGGAGGGTGTGAAGGTCACGCTGATCAAGCCGAACATCGGCAGGCTTGAGCACGGCCTCTACGTCGACTCGGGGCGGATGGAGCCGCTCCAGTTGGGCGTGCTGGCGGCGCTGACGCCCCCGGACGTCGAGGTGGTGATGTACGACGACCGCATGGAGCCGATCCCCTACGACGAGCCGACCGACCTGGCGGCCATCACCGTGGAGACGTTTACGGCCCGGCGCGCGTACGAGATTTCGGCGGAGTTCCGCAAGCGCGGCGTCCCCGTGATCCTCGGCGGGATCCATCCGACCCTCATCCCGGAGGAAGCGGCCGGGCACGCCGATTCCCTGTACCTTGGCGACGCGGAGTTCCTGTGGGGGCAGGTGATGGACGACTGCCGGGGGGGGCGGCTGATGCCGGTCTACCGGGCACCGGTCGGGCCTGCGCAGCCCGGCGTGCTCACCCGCCGCGACGTCTTCCGCGGCAAGGGGTACCTGCCCCTTGCCCTGCTCCAGTTCAGCCGCGGCTGCAGTTTCGACTGCACCTTCTGCGCCGTGAGCGCTTATTTCAACAAGACGCACTACGTTCGGGCCGTGCGCGAGGTCATCGCGGAGATCGAGTCCCAGCCGCGGCGCCTGTTGTTCGTCGTGGACGACAACATGCTCTGCAACCGCGAGGCGGCCAAGGCCCTGTGCAGGGAGCTGATACCGCTGCGGATCCGCTGGGTGTCGCAGGCAAGCATCGACATGACCCAGGACCGCGAGCTGATGGACCTCATGGCCCGCAGCGGGTGCCTGGGGCACGTCATCGGGTTTGAGTCGCTGGACTTCGAGAACCTGCGGGGGTCGCGCAAGGCGCCCAACCTGGCGGAGAGCCGGGGCGACTACCGCGAGCAGCTCAAGGTGCTGCGCGACCACGGGCTGCAGGTCTGGGCCGCGTTCACCTGCGGGTACGACCACGACACGCCGCAGTCGATCGCCCGGACCGTGGAATTCGCCATCGAGAACAAGTTCTGCTTCGCGGCGTTCAACATCCTCATGCCCTATCCGCGCACCCCGTTCTACGAGACCCTGCGGGCCGAAGGACGCCTGCTCTACGACGGCACGTGGTGGCTGCACCCGGACTATCGCTTCAATTACGCCGCGTTCCGGCCCAGGAGGACGTCGCCCGAGGAGCTGACCGAGGTCTGCTTCCAGGCGCGGCGGCGGTTCAACAGCGTCGGCTCGATCGTGCGCAGGGCATTCGACTGGAACACGCTGCGCAGCCCCTACCGCATGGCGCTGTACCTCCGCTACAATCCCCTGTTTCGCAGGGAGACGTTCAAGAAACAGGGAATGCGATTCGGCCTGCACCAGGAGTCCGTCCCATGAGACGCCTGCTTAACGTCGTGTTCGTCCTTTTCCACTACCTGGGGACCGGCTCGACCGGTCTTCCACCCTGCTACCGGAAGGGAGCCTAGAATGAAGACCAACGGACTGCTGCTTCTGAAGGTGTTTTTGGTGCTGATCGCCGCGTTTCACGTGGTCGTGGGCGTGGGGCTGAACGTCTCGGGCGGGTTCCCCCAGACGATGGCGACCTACTACGGCGCCCAGAAGGTCAACTGGACGCCGGAGCTGGTCTACATGCTCCATCCGCTGGGTGCGTTCATGTTCGTGCTCGGGATGCTGGCCGTCGCGGCGGCGACGAACCCGTTGAAGCACCGGGCGACCGTCTTTGCCTTTGCGGCCCTGTTCATCATCCGCGGCCTCCAGCGGATCGTATTTCGCCAAGAGACGGTGGACCTGTTCGGCATCAGCCCGACCCGCAACATGATTAACATGGTGTTCTTCGTGGGCATGGGCGTTGTGCTCTTGATCTTGTACTCGTATGCGTCGCGTCGGGCGAGCGACGCACCCTCGTCGTCATGAAGCTCACGCTGATCTATCCCGCGGTGGGCCGCAAGCCGGGCCGCCCCTACGTCCGGTCGTGGCAGATGGAGCCGCTCTCGATGGCGGTGCTGGCGGGCCTGACGCCGCCGGAGATCGAGATCCGGTTCTATGACGACCGCCTCGAGGAGATCCCCTACGACGAGCCGACCGGCCTGGTGGCGATCAGCGTGGAGACGTTCACGGCCCTGCGGGCGTACCGGATCGCGCGGCAGTTTCGCGCCCGGGGCGTTCCCGTGGTCCTCGGCGGCTATCACGTGACGCTGATTCCCGAGGAAGCCGCCCTGGAGGCCGACGCGATCGTGGTCGGCGACGCAGAGCCCGTCTGGCAGCGGCTCCTCGACGATGCCCGCCGCGGCAAGCTGGAGCCGGTGTACCGGGGGGAGACCCCGCGTCCGCTGGCCGGGTTGCGGCCGCGGCGCGACCTGTTTCAGCGGAAGGACTATCAGCGGATCGGCCTGGTGGAGTCGACGCGGGGGTGCCCTTTCCAGTGCGATTTCTGCTCGATCGCGGCGTTCCATCGCGCCAGAGCGAACCGCCGCCCGCCGCGGGAAGTGGCGGCCGAGATGGATGCCTGCGGCCATCGCTGGTTCTTCCTCGTCGACGACAACCTTGCGGCGCATCCGGATTGGGCCCGGGACCTCTGCCGCGAGCTGGCGCCGCTTCGCCTCCGATGGATCGGGCAGATCGGACTGCACGCCGCGCGCGACGACCGGCTCCTGGAGGTCATGGTCGCCGGCGGGTGCCGCGGCGTGCTCGTCGGCATGGAGTCGTTGGAGCCGGCCAACCTCGAGGAAATGGGAAAGTCCTGGAACCTGGCCGCGGAGGGTTACGCGCAAAGCCTGGATCGATTGCGCCGGCACGGGCTGGCCGTGTATGGGACGTTTCTGTTCGGGTACGACCACGACGACGAGGAGACGATCCAACGGAGCGTCGATTTCGCCCGCCGGCAGAAGCTGTTCCTGGCCGCATTCAACCATCTGGTGCCGTTTCCCGGCACTCCCCTGTACCGGCGGCTGGAGCAACAGGGGCGTCTCTTGACGCCCAAGTGGTGGCTCGACGCCGAGGGCCGCGTCGGCGACGTCGTGTTTCGTCCCCGGAAGATGTCTCCGGAGCAGTTGGCCCGGCGATGCCTCGAGGCCCGAAGGGAGTTCTACAGTTGGCGATCGATCCTCGGCCGCATGGGGGACCTGAAGGTCAACGCCTCCAGCCTGCCGACGTTGGCGACGTTTTTGGCGCTGAACCTCGGCTCGCGCGGCGACGTCGATCTCAGGCAGGGGCTGCAGCTTGGGGCGGGACATTGGAAGCGGGAGCCGCTCGATGAGCCGGTACCGGCTTGATCTGGCCACGTCGGCCGACGACGGCGAGCTGTGCGCGGTGTTGGCGGCAACGCCGACGCCGGGCGCAATCGCGATCGGTTTCCGCCGCGACCCCAGCTACTTCGCCGCCGCCGTGGTCGACGGCCGCTTCCGCCAGGTGGTGGCGGCACGCGACCGGCAGACCAACCGGATCGTCGGCTTCGGATCGCGGTCCGTCGCCGCGCGGTACGTCAACGGCCGGCCCGCCGAGATCGGCTACTTGAGCAGCCTCCGCTTCCTGGAAGCGCATCGCCGAGTGGGCCTGTTGGCTCGCGGTTACGCCTTCCTTCGCACGCTGCACGAGGACGGCCGCACCCCGCTGTACCTGACGACCATCGCCGGCGACAACCGGACCGCGCTGGCGGTGCTGACCTCGGGCCGGGCCGGGTTGCCGAAGTACCATTTCGCCGGACGCTATCGCACGGCGGCCATCCGGCTCTCCCGTGCAAGGAAGGCCGGGGGCGGCGGCGCGGCCGCGGAGATTCGTCCGGCCCGGGTCGACGACCTGCCCGCGCTGCTCGACTTCCTCAGCCGCGCCGGTCCCCGGCGCCAGTTCTTTCCCTGCTACGAGGCCGGCGATTTCTTCTCCGACCAAGGGGCGTTTCGTGGCCTGCGCGCGGAGGACGTGCTCTTGGCGTTTCGCGGCGGGCACCTGGTGGGCACCCTGGCCGGCTGGGACCAGCACGCGTTTCGCCGGATGGTGGTTCACGGTTACGGGGGGCTGCTCGGCCGGCTGCGCCCGTTGTATAATGTCTGGGCGCAGGTGCGCGGCCTGCCGCGGCTGCCGCCGCCCAACGAGCCGGTCCGCTACCTGCTCGCCGCGCTCCCGCTGGTGGCCGGCGACGACCCGATCGTCTTCCGGGAATTGCTCGGCGCGTTGGTGCGGCGCACCCGCGGCGGGCCGTGGGAGTGTCTGCTGGTCGGGATGCACGAGTCCGACCCGCTGCTGCCCGTTGTCCGCCGCTATCCGGCCACGTGGCACACGACCAACCTGTATCTCGCGTGCTGGGAGGACGGGGAGCGGCTCCGCCGGTCGCTGGACGATCGCCCGAAGTATCTGGAGCTGGGGAGCCTGTGAATCCGAGGGACGCGCCGGGCACGGTGTGCGGCGAAGCGATTCCCGGGAGGACGATGGATGTCTGCGAGGATGAAAAGCACGGTGCTTTCGGCGGCGGCCGTCACGCCGGCGCGGCGCGACGAGATGCTGGCCCTGATGCAGCAATACTACGAGAACGTGACCCGGGCCGGTTTCCTGGCCGACCTGGCGGAGAAGCAATGGGTGATCCTGCTCCTGGACCCGCAAGCCGACCGCCTCTGCGGCTTCTCCACGCAGATGCTGCTGGAGGTCGAGGTGGACGGGGCGCCGGTCAAGTTGCTGTTTTCCGGCGATACGATCGTCTCCCGGGACCACTGGGGTGAGACCGCCCTGGCCCGAGCCTGGTCCCGGCTCGCGCTGGAGCTGGTCGACCGCTGCGCGCCGGCGGCGCTTTACTGGTTCTTGATCTCCAAGGGCTATCGGACGTATCGGTTTCTGCCGCTGTTCTTCCGCGAGTTCTATCCGCGGCACGACGTGCCCACGCCCGACTGGGCGCAGAGGCTGATCGACGCCGTGGGGCGCCACAAATTCGCGGGTGCGTACGATGCTTCGGCGGGGGTGGTCCGAGCCGGGGCTGAGAAGGACCGGCTCCGCCCGGGGGTGGCCGATCTGGACCCCGAGCGCCTCCGCGACCCGCACGTGCGGTTCTTCGCCGAGCGCAACCCGGGCCACGTGCGCGGCGAGGAGCTCTGCTGCCTGGCCCGACTGGCGCGCGACAACATCACCCCGGCGGCTTGCCGCGTCCTCGGGGCCGAGCCCGTCGCGGCGGAGAGCGTGACGTGAACTTGGCATGGTGGCTCAACACCGCCTGGATGCTCCGCTGCCGGGGAGAGGCCAGCGCCTTGCGCCGGGCAACCGGGCGCCTGGCCGCAACGCAGGCCGAAGTTTTGGCCGCCATTCTCCGCCGGAACCGCGATACCGAGTTCGGCCGGACGCACGGCTTCTCGCGCCTCGAGGGACCGCGTGCCTACCAGGCCCGGGTGCCGCTCTCCCGCTACGACGACTACGCCGAGGCGATTCGCCGCATCGGGGAAGGGGAGCGCGGCGTGCTGACCCGCGACCCGGTCGAGCTGTTGGAGCCGACCAGCGGGTCGACCGGCGGCGAGAAGCTGATCCCCTACACGGCGTCGCTCCGACGGCAGTTCCAGCGGGCGGTGGCGGCCTGGGTCTTCGATCTGTTGCGGCACCGGCCCGCCCTGCGCCAAGGACGGGCCTATTGGTCGATCTCCCCGGCCGTCGGTAGGGCGCGACGGACCGCCTGCGGCATTCCGATCGGCTTCGCCGACGACGCGGCCTACCTCGGCACGGCCCAGCGGTGGCTGCTGCGCCGCCTGCTGGTGGTTCCCGCCGAGGTGGCCCGGCTGGCCGACGTCGACTCCTTCCGGTACTGCACGCTTTGGCACCTGCTGAGGGCCGCCGACCTGACTTCCATCTCCGTGTGGAACCCGACGTTTCTCACGGCCCTGCTTTCGCCCTTGGAGGCATGGCACGACCGCCTGTGCTTCGATCTGCGGCAAGGCAGGCCAAACCCGCCGGCGCCCTTGCCGTCCTCGCAGGCCGGGCGGATCGCCCCCGAGGGCCCGCGGGCCGAGCGCCGGGCGGAATCGCTCCGCGCGATCTTTCGCGGCCCGTCGTCCTTGCCCGAGAAGCTGCGGCTTGTCTGGCCGCAACTGGCTTTGATCAGTTGTTGGGCGGACGCCGGGGCGGCCCGCTGCGTCGAGGAGCTCAACGCGCTGTTCCCCGGCGTGGAAATCCAGCCCAAGGGCTTGCTGGCCACGGAAGGCTGCGTGTCGCTGCCGCTGTTGGGCCGCCCTGCGGCGGCGCTGGCCGCCAGGTCGCACTTCTTCGAGTTCCAGCCGGTCGACGCCCCGCACGAAGCCCGCCTGGCCCACGAGCTGGAGCAGGCAGGGCGCTATCGGGTCGTCCTCACCACCGGCGGCGGGCTGTACCGGTATGAGCTCGGCGACGAGGTCGAGGTGGTCGGCTTCGAGGGCCAGTGTCCGCTGGTGCGGTTCCTCGGCAAGTCGGACGGCGTCGGGGACCTGGTCGGCGAGAAGCTGTCGGAGCCGCACGTCGGCGAGGCGATCGACCGGCTGTTCCAGCGCCACGGGCTTCGGCCGCAGTTCGCCCTGCTCGTGCCGGTCGAGGGTCGGCCGCCGGGGTACCGCCTGTACGTGCAGGGCGCGGCCCTGGGCGCCGGGTCGCCGCTGCTTAAGGCCCTGGCGGCCGGGCTGGAGTGCGGCCTCGGCGAGAACCCGCACTATGCCTACGCCCGGCGGCTCGGGCAGTTGGCGGCGGCGGAGGTCGTGGCCTTGGATGCCCAGGGGGAGCCCGGGTGGGAGATCTACCGGCGGCAGTGCGTTGCCCGGGGGATGCGCTGGGGGGACGTCAAGCCCCGGATGCTGGACGCGCGGCCCGGCTGGCCGGCGGTCTTCGGGTGAGGCAATCACCCGACTCAAGAATGCGCAGATTCCAGCAGTGACCGTCCTTGGCAGAGACTGTGGGCCAAATCGGAGATGATTGGCAATCGGGGCGTGCGGTCGGCACCCCCTCTTCCAGTGGCATATTCTTCAGCCTGCGCATTCTTGAGTCGGATGAACCAGAAATCAGGGGTTAGTGGTACAGAGGGCTTCAGTCGTCTCCCCATCGCAGGGCGGGTCCGGGGCAACGCGCTCCGAAAAGGGGCCCAGCGGCTGCTCGAAACCCTTCGCCATGTGGATCCGCCGCACGAAATTGCGGTAGACGACGTTGCCGACCAGCGTGATCGGGAACCGCGTGCCCCCGGCGAGCGTGCGGCGGAGGATGTTCTTCCAGCGGAACGTCTCGCGGTAGGCCCGGCGGAAGCCCTCGTACAGCTCGACCGGGGTCATCCTCTTGGGCTGGAAGACGACGTGCATCGTGTCGTAATCGCCCCAGTCGTAGCTGAGGATCCGTCCCTCGGCCTGCAGGCGGCGGAAAAGGTGCGTTCCGGGATACGGCGTGTAGATGGAGTACCGCGGGATGTCGATCTTCAGGCGATGGACCTCGTCGACGGTGGCCGCGAACACGTCCTTGTCGTCCTCGTCGAACCCGAACACGAAGCAGCCCTGGACGATGATCCGGGCCTGGTGGAGCCGGCGCACGACCTCGTCGTACGATTCCCGGGCGTTGAAGCCCTTGTGGATCTGGTTGAGCGACCGCTGGCTGATCGACTCGAACCCGATCAGCAGGTAGCCGCAGCCGCTTCGGACCAGGAGGTCGAACAGCTCGGGGTCGGAGGTGATGCGGGTGGTGGCCAGCCCGCCCCACTTCTTCTTCAGCGGGATCAGGGCCCGCAGCAGCTCCTTGGCGTAGTCGAGATCGTCGAACGGGCAGACGTCGCTCAGGACGAACCGCCGCGAGGGAATGGCCTTGACGTCGCGGACCACGTCGGCGACCGGCCGCCGCAGGAAGCGGTTCCAGATGACCGGCACCGCGCAGAAGTCGCACGTGTGGAGGCAGCCGCGAGTCGCCTGGACCACGTACGGGACCATGTACCCGCTCTTGCGCAAGAGATCGTGCCTGGGCGTCGGGACGCCGGTAAGGTATTCGCCCTCAACCGGGTCGTCGCGGTACACGGCGGCCATCCTCCCGGCCTTGAAGTCCCGAAGCAACTGCGGCCATGTCCTCTCGGCCATCCCGACGACGATTGTATCCGCGTAGCGCGCCGCCTCCTGGGGAAGGATGGTCACGTGCGCCCCGCCGAGCACGACGGGAATGCCCCGGCTGCGGAAGTGGGCGGCCAGCGCGTAGGCACGCCGGGCCGTCCCGGTGAGCACGCTGATGCCCACCAGGTCCGCCGGGTAGTCCAGCGGCACCGAATCGACGCTCTCGTCCACCAGGTGGAACTCGACGTCGGGGTCTGTGCCGCCGATGGCCGCCAGCGTCGTCAGCGTCAACGGCGCCTCGCGCGCGGACTTCAACCGGCCGAAGACCCAGAACTTGTGCATGTTGGCGTCGGCCATGATCAGCAGGACTTTCATGGGCGGGACTCCTCTTGCCCATCTCCAATCAGACCCGAATCAGCCTGCCGGGTCAACCGTTGTCGCCGGCTCGGCCTGCCGGGACCGGGCCCCGGCGCGGAGGCAGCGTCATGAAGATCGCGCGCTGCGGCCGGCTCATCGCGGCACCTCGACCCAATGTCGTGAACGCGGATCTTCGTAGATTCCCAAGGCTGGATTGGGCTTTCGCAGATACGTGTAGCTGCCCCTTCCACAGAACTCCGAGGCAGGGAGGCCATAGACCAGAATGGTCAAGGCCATGGACAAGGGGAGGTAAAGCCAACGGGAAAGGTCCGTCAGTAGCATGCGCCAGAACATCGACAAGAACGATGGCGCGCCCACCACGATCCACAACATAAGAGCACTGTCAAGGCGCTTGTCCACATCCACCAATGCCGGGAATATTCTCGCTACCACATGCCCAGAGTACTGATCATAGCTGGCAATACCTAACCTTCCGCCAATGCGTAGGGACAGAATGAGCCACAAGACAAAGGCTGCTGTGCCGCTTGGGCAATACAGGGCGAGCCACCACGCGCTTTCTCCTGGCGCGAGCAATGCCCCCCAGCCATGCCGGAGGAGCGCGAAGGAAACGAGAATTGGGGGGAGAACAACCGCCGCGCCACTTACGCACAGGCCCACCCAATGCCAGTGAATCCTGATTGCCGGGCGCGACCGGTCGCGTTCCACGGTCCGCCAGGCTTCGCGATGTTTCTGTTTGGCTATGAAAAAATCGTTGCGGCGAGTTCGGCTGGCGGAGAGCCTTTCGGCCCAGCACAAGAGAGTGACCAGGTTGGAGTCGGCCGGGTGGGCCTTGCGGAAGGGATAGACCCCGGCCCGCAATTCGTCGGTGGCGAACTCGGGCGCAAACGCGGGCTGACGCTGGAGCTCGGCGAGGCCGTCGGCGGTCATCACGGCGTCGAGCAGTTGGCCGACGATCGCCCGGCCGTCGTTGCGCCGTTGTTCGATCCCGGCAGTCGCCAGGCAGTGCCACAAGGGGCCAATCGTATCGGTGGCATTGGCGATCAACCGGCTGAGTCCCAGGCACACGGGGACAACCTCCAGCGAGCCCGTGATCGCCAGCTTGCCGAGCACCTCGACCAGGTCCTCCTCCTTCAGACCGCGGAGCTGGCGGACTTCGCCCCCGAGGACTTCGGTGAGGACCTGCTGCACGCGGGTTAGGGCCATCGCGCGGATCTGGTCGCGCTGGCTGTGCGTCATGCTCACCAGGGCGGCAAGCGCGGTTGCGGCGTTTCCTGCTCGAATGTCCCGGACCAGGGCATCGGCCGTCTCCTCGGCAAGCGCTTGCGAGACGACCTGGGCGCCGGGGATGCACTGCCCGGCAAGCTCCAGGTTGCGGCCGCGCAACTCCTTCAGAAACGGCTCGACTTGGTCGTGGTCCATCGAGGCGAAGAAGACGATGACCTGGCGCCACCGGAGCTGGCCGGCCCGCTCCAGGAGCATCCCGGCGCCTTGCGCGGCGCTGCGGGCAACCTGCAGCGCGGTGAAATACTCGTGGATCGAGCGGTGGGCGAAGACGTAGGTATCGTCCTCGGACACCCGGGTCAGCAGGCCGGAGTGGTGGATGATCTCGCGGACAAAGGGCTGCGCGTCCTCCGGGCCGACGTTGGCGATCTTGTCGGCCACGCTGCCGTAGAAGTCCAGGATCTCGCGGTACGAGAACTCCTCGAATCCGGTCTGGCGCGTTGCCATGGCCAGGGCGAACTCGCGCAGGAAGCGGAACTTGTCGTCGGCATTGTAGCGGTTCACCGCTTCCACGGTCGGCTCGATGCGGAAATCGTGCCGGCGCAGGAGCTCTTTGGTCATTTCCTCGTAGAACTGCGCGACCGACCGGGGCACCTGGTACTTGGGCACGTGAAGGTACAGGCCCAGGGAGATCGTCAGGACCAGCGGGTTCCGGTGCAGGTCGGCCATTCCCGCGGCCTGGACCTGCTCGAAGAACTTGATGGGCGTGCGCCCGTCGCGGAACTCGTGCCGGCGGCGCTCGAGGAAGGCGTAGACTTCGTCGGTGTTGAACGGGGCCAGGACCACGGCCTCGGGAAACAGGCCGGGGATCCAGTCGCTCCGCAGGCGCTCGAAGTTCTGCTTGCGGCAGGTCATGACGACCCGGGCCCGGTGGGTCTCGAAGTCGCCCGAGGGGCCCGAGCAGAACGCGGCGATTCGGGCCCGAACCCCGGCGTACTGCTCGTCGCCGACCTCGTCCAGGCCGTCCAAGAGCACCAGGCAGCGGCCTTGCCGGAGCAGCCTGCGCAAGAAGGCCGCGCCGTGCCGGATCTTCATCTGGTCCCTGAGCACGTGGTCGGTGAGGTACTGGACCAGACTCAGCCCCTCGCACTGTCGCGAGGCAAAATGACGCAGCTCGACCAGGAACGGGACCTCGCGGAACCGCCGGACGAAAAGGAGATCGCCGGCCCGCAACCCGGCCAGCGGCCGCAGGATGCCCGTGCCAAAGGCCTTAACGAGGGTCGTCTTGCCGGTGCCGGGATCGCCGACGACGAGGATCCGCCGCTCGCGCGGGTCGCCGAGGACTTCCACGGCCGGGACCCGCCCGGCACGATCCGGCCGGCTGACGTGCAGCGGGATGTAGGTCGAACGGAGGTCGAGCTCTTCCTTGCGGTTGAGATAGATGTTGCGGACCCAGCGGTACCTGCCGAGAAACTTTTCCCGGTAAGCCCAGCGTGTGAACCCCAGGAAGTTCAGCGTGTTGTAGAAGGCCCCGACGACCCACCGCCTCAGCGGGGGAATGAGCGCGATGATCAGGGCGACGAGGGCCAGCAGGGCGGCGAAAACCTGCGCCGCCGTGTTCAACTCCTCCATCGTGATCCCGAGATACCGGCACAACTCCTTGAACATGTCGCTGCCGCCCTCCGACAAGTCCCGTTCCGGGCGAGGTGGAAAACCGTTCTGCCGGCCCCTTCCCTTTTTGGGTGGCTCTTATTGAATCACACGGGCTTCGATGCTGGCGACCTCGCGGTTGACGAACTCGTCCGTTAAGAACCAGTCTTGATAGAGGCCTTCGATCTGTCTCAAATACCAGTCGATCGATGACCTTGTCAACGTGGGCGTCACACCCTTCGGTCGATCCTCGTCACGGATCGGCGGGCGAATGCGATCGGCTGGTGGTTGGTAGGATGGATCGAAGACCAGGGCCGGCAGGGTTTCCGCAGGCAACAGATGGCGAAAGAGGAAGGCCTGCATTTTGTCTTCGGCCGGCACGGCCTCATGGACGACTTCCCGGTCCCCGATTTTCGCCGTGCCCACGATGGTGAGGTTGACCGGCTTTTCCATCGCCGTAAGGCTGGTTGTCACCGCCAGCCCCACGACCTCTTGTTTCGCCGCCAGCGTGGCGCCAGGCGACTGGAGCCCCTGCGGCAAGTCTTTGAAGCTCAGTTGGATCGGCCCGTCGAATCCGTCCTTGCGTATGGCGTAGACGGTCACCGCAGCAGACCCCTTGCTGGGGATACCGATTCGGGACGGGATCAAGCGCAACGCGAAATCGGGCTGCGGCCGGCTGATCCGGAGCCGGTAGGCGTACTCCTTTCCTCCGTGTCGCGTCGTGTCGCCGAGGTGAATGAAGTATTTTCCGTTGGCGGGCAGCTTCACCATGAGGCAGGAATCGGCGTGGTTGGTGTTCAACCCCGACGCCGCGTCGAAATGATCGTCGTTCAACGCGATGATCTTGCCATCCGCGCCGGTGACCTTGACGAAGGAATCGAACGGGGAGCCGAGTCGGCGCGCGTGCACTTCCGCGACGATGGTCTCACCGGCTTTTCCTTCCACCTCGAACACGTCCCAGTCACCCGGGCGATCCGCTCGCCCGTTGACGATGATGGGAAGATTCACTTTCTGCGCCTTGGACGGCTCGTCGTTGGGTTCCTTTTCCAGGCACTCGGGCAGCGTGTCCAGGGCGAAGGGCACGTAGTTGGAAACGAACTTCCCGTTGGTGGCGGCAATCAGATGGCTTCCCGGCTTTGCGTCTTTGGGGGGCGGCGCCAGCGTGGTCTTTTCCAGATTCCAGCCGTTCATTTCGATCTTGACGGGCTCGCCCACGCGGCCGCCCAACGGGAAGATGCCGGTCACCAAGGGCAGCTCACCGACGGTAATGCGATACACAAAGCTCTCGCGGCCGCGAAAAAGCGCCTCGTTGATGGTGAGCACGTACTCGCCGTCCTCGGGGACCTCGAAATAGATGAGCGGGTCGGGGTTGAAACCGAAATCGTCGTCGTACGCCAACTCCTTGCCGTTGGCATCGCGGAGCCGGAGCACGGCCTGGAACCAGCCGGGAACACCGTCGGCGACGTAGGGCACCAACTCCCGAGCCTTGGCGGAGATAACCAGACGCTGCCCCTTGCTCGCCTGAAAACGGTACCGGTTCACCTCGCCCGCCGCGATCTGGCCGTTCATTGTGCACGGCACCGTGATGCGCAGCTCCTCTTCTTCCGGCGGCCGGTGGCGCTGGGCCTGATACTCTTTGCCGAGCACCGGGAGCTGCATGGTCTTCATCGGCTTGCGGGCGACTTCGGGCACCTGGTCCACGTAGAAGGGCAGCGGGTTGGAGACACCCCGTTTGGTGACCACCCTGATCTCTCGCCGGCCCGGTTTTGCGTCGGGCTCCACCGTGACCTCGGCAAAGACGAGCTCGGTTTGGGACGAAACGGCCGGAGTGCGCTCGTCTTCCGCGAACCTCTTTTGGATCCGGTCGATCAGCTTCTCCTTGGCCACTTCCTTCTCGGACTTGGAAGGTTCCTTCTTCGACTCCTTTTCGCCCTGTTTCGGCTCTTCCACCGGGCCGATGGGCGAGGGAAACTCGAACGAGGCCATCTTGGCGGCGAACACGTCGCCCAGCAGCGATTCCTTCTTCCTCAACTCGTTCAGTTGCTGGCTGAGGAACGACATTTCCTGATTGTCAAAGACCCGGTAGTAATCGACCAGCCGAACGGAAACCCCTTCCCCGGTCACAACCAAATCGGAAGCATAGACGAGCCCCTGTCCACCCAACCTGATCGGGAAGGCGGTGCCCTGCTGGCCGCCGGCGGGATAGACGTAACCGATGTACTGGCTCTGCGCCCTGACGGAGGAGGCTGCCGCCACAAGTGCGGCCAGCCCGAGAATGGCGAATCGAAGCTTGTTCATAGTGTTCTCCCTTCCTCACATGATCTCTTCCAGAAGCCCGGCCGACTTCATGCCTTCGTTTTCGGTGTCTAACACGCGGGCATCCAGCCCCCAGGGATGGGGCAGCTTGGCCGTGGCGTCGATGCCGGCCAACAGATACATGCTTCCCAGCAGGTCCGCCGGATAGACGGGTCTTTCCTTGACTTTTTCACCTTTTTCATCGGACGAGCCGACGACGCGGCCGCCCTTGAATCCGCCGCCGGCGATCAGCACGGTAAAGACGTCCCCATGGTGATGGCGACCCCCGTTCCAAGGCGGCTCCCAGGACACCTTCGGGGTTCTGCCGAACTCGCCGGTGCACCAAACCAGGGTGCTATCAAGCAAGCCGCGATCGCTCAGATCCCCAAGCAGCGTTGCCAGTCCCTGGTCCAACATGGGACACTGCGCCCTCATGGCCGCGAAGTGGTTTCCGTGCGTGTCCCAGCCGCCGGGGAAGCTGATCGTGATGTAGGGCACGCCCGCCTCGACCATCCGCCGCGCCGCGAGGCATTCCTGCCCGAACGTGTGGCGGCCGTAGCGATCCCTGAGCTCCGTAGATTCGTTGTCGAGATTGAATACTTCCCTCCCCCTGCCCAAGATCAACCCGTAGGCGTTCTGCCTGGCCGTCTCGGCGGCGGCCATCTCCGGGACGTCCGCAAGGCCGTAGCCAAAGAGATTGATCTTATCGACCAATTCACGGCGGGCCGTTTGCCGCCCGTCGTCGATTCCCCTGTTGATGATTCCCTGCACCTCGAAGCGGGCCGCGTTGGGATCGCCGCCCGTGGCGAAAGGTTTGTACCCGGGGCCCAGGAAGCCCTCCTCGGAAAACCGCCCGGCGGCCTCGAGCATCACGACGTAAGGCGGAAGCAGCCCCTTGTACTGCTCTTTCTTGAAGAAGGTGAATATGGCGCCCACGCTGGGGTAGGCCAGGCGCCCGCCGGGCAGGTGGCCGGTTTGCATCAGGTAGGCCGCCGTCTCGTGGCCGTTATTGCCATGGGTCATGCTGCGGATCAAGGAGTACTTGTCGGCCTGCTTGGCCAGTTGGGGGAACAGAGCGCTGATCTGAATTCCCGCCACGTTGGTGGGGATGAATCTTTCGAACTCACCCAAGTAGTCGTAGCCCGTACCCGGCTTCGGGTCCCAGGTGTCGTTGTGCGACATGCCGCCCCACAAGAAGACCTGGATGACCGATTTGGTCTGGACTTTCTTGGCCTTGGCCTTGGCCTTGGCCGCCTCGTCTCTGGCAGCCCTCTCTTCGGCGGCTTTCTGCTCGGGCGTCTTCACGGGCGTCTTCTCGGCGGGGGCGGCGAAGACGCGGGAGCTCAAGCCGCCGGCCGCGATCATGCCCGCCGTGCCCCAAACGCCGCGTCGGATGGCCTCGCGCCGGGACACGTGCTCCTGGTTGTCTGGATTGTGGTTCGTGCTCATGACTTTCGTTCTCCTTTTACCCACTCTTGGATTGTTGTGCCAGGAAACCGACCGTTTCGCGTCATGCCCAAACGCTTCGGTAACACTCAATGCCGCAGAAGAAACTCGGGGCTGTTGATGAGCGCCCAGGTAAGATCGATCCACATGTCGCGCCCTTTCGTCACTCCGGTCTTGGCGTATTCCTCCACGGTCTTCAGGTCGGCCTCCGTCGGAAACCGCGAAAGGATGGTCAGGTAGAGTCTCTCGGCGATCTCATTGGTTTTACCGCCGGAGGAGAGCAAAGCGTTGAGCTTCGGGCCGCCCTGAAGCTTGTTCTGGATTGCGGCAGAATTCAGCATGTGCAGCCACTGGGTCGAGGCAAGCTCGTTGACGCGCTCGGCTTCCATCCCCGTGGACCGCGAGGAACGTCCGAACAACGTCAGGAAGGAGCTGGTGATGCTGCCGTCGGCCAGCGCGACCGCAGACATGTCGTGGGGAATATACGTGAAAGGCTCCGGAACGGCGCTGGTGTAAAGGTCCGAGCTACCGGTTATGTCGTTCAGGGCATCGATCAGCACCTCGGCCTCCACGCGCCGCAACAGGTAGCTGGCGAAGTTGGCCCTGGCTTCCGGCGCTTTGAACCTCGGTATCGAAGAGAACTGGTACGTGGTCGAGGTGAAGATCAGCCGCTTCAAATGCTTCAGATCGTAGCGGCTTAAGACCAGTTCCTTCTCCAGGTAGGCCAGGAGTTCGGGGTTGCCGGGCGGGTTGTCGTCCCGGATATTGTCCGGCTCGTGGATAATGCCGCGTCCCATCACCCACGCCCAGGTGCGGTTGGCGATGTTCTTCGCAAACCAGGGATTCTCCGGCCGAATGAGCCAATCGGCAAACACCTCCCTCGGATCGCGGTCCGGCGGAATCGTCGTCTTGGTGCCGTCGGGAAAGACGGCGGAGAGCGGTCCGTTTTCGCTCAAAGGCTGGGCCAGCGCCTGAGGAATCTGGTTGGTCACCGTCACGGACTTGGCCACGGCGTCGATTCCCGGCGCGATGCTGCCGGGCACGGCGATCGACTTGAGGGGATCCCAGAAGACGATCTCCTCCTTCCACTCGCTGGTGGGCTTGTAGCCGACCTGCGTGAAGAACGCGGCCATGCCGGCCCGGCGGTCTGCCGGCCAGAAGACGACCCGCGTGCCCATCAGCGCCAGTCCCACGACCGAGGCGATGCCCTCCGGGGTCTTGTCCTGGATGGCGCGGTAGAAGTTGACCGGGCCGACGCGGAAATTGCTCCCACTCGAGGTGAGCAGCTCCCGGGCGAACTGGTCGTACGGCTTGTTCTGGGCGACCGATTCCCACACCCAGCGGTGATAGGCCTGCGCCGCGTTGGGCCAAACCTTGACGGGGAACTCCGCCTTGACTCTCAGGATATCACTCCATCTCATGGCCCAGTAATCGGCATGCGCCGACTGGTCGAGCAGCCGGCCGATCAAGGCGACGCGCTTGTTCTTGTCCGAGCTTTGAATGAACGCCTTGGCCTCTTCCGCGGGCGGCAGCCTGCCGGTCAGGTCCAAATAGGCGCGACGGACAAACACCGCGTCGGAGCAGAGGACCGGCTTGATACCCAACGCCTTCAACTTCGCAAACACGATTTCATCAATCCGGTTCGCCGGCGCCGGCGGATCGGGACTCTCCGTAAGGCTTGCCACCTGCCTGGCGGCGACCAGCCGGTATAGCTCGGCCTTGGCCTGCTCGGCCAGGGCCCGCTTGTCGTCGGCGATCTTCATGCCAGCCGTATACGCCGCCCGGGTTTTTTCTGCTTCCCCCTTCAACGGAGCGGCCACGGCTTCCGCCTCCTTGGCTGCTTGTTCGTCCGCCAGGTGTGTCTTTTTGGCGGCGGCGATCCGCTCTTTGAGGTTCGCCAGGGCCTCTTCGGCCGACTTCTTCCTCGCTTGGCCTTGGGCCAACTTCTGCGCGGCGGCGTTGGCCTGAATCGCCGCCTGCTCCAGCTTCTGCTGCGCCGGGGCCAGAACTGCCTTGGCCGCGTCGGCCGCTTTGCGCTTGGCGGCGGCATCGGCGGCGGCCTGCTTGCTTGCCGCATCGAGTTGGATGAGTTCCTTGGCCGCTTCCTGGGCCGCCGGGTTCGCGGCCGTGGCGGCGGTCACTTGGTTCTTGGCGCTGGCCAGGGCCGCGTCGGCGGCCTTCTTCTGCGTCTCCGCTTCCGCCAGCTTCTGCGCGTCGGCCGGTTTCTTCTGCGCTGTCAGATCGGCCAGCGCTTTTGCGGCGGCGTTGGCCTGGTTCTGCGAATTCTGCTGGGCTGCCTGTGCTTGGGCCAGTGCGGCCGCGGCATCAGCAGCCGCTTTGCGTTTGGCGGCCGCTTGGGCTGCCGCCAGCTTCTTTGCGTCCGCGTCCTTCTCGGAATCCTGAGCCGCCTTCTCGGCTGCCGCCGAAGCCGTGATGGCGGCGGCTATCTGGTTCTTGACGTTCGCCAAGCCGGCGTCGGCGAGTTTTTTCTGCGCCGTCGCCCGGGCGAGCTTCTGCGCCGCGGCGTTGGCCAGCTTCTGCGCATTTTGCTGGCCTGGCTGTGCTTGGGCCGTGGCCGCCGCCTTGGCCGCGTCGGCCGCCGCATCGGTCAGCTTCTTCGCCGCGGCCTCGGTCTGCTTCTGCAAATTCTGCTCGCCTTGCTGTGCTCGGGCCAGGGCGGCCTTGGCAGTGTCAGCCGCTCGGCGCTTGGCGGTCGCTTGGGCCGCGGCCCTCTTGGCTTCGTCGTCGAGCTTGATGGCCGCGTCGGAGGCGGCCTTCGCCACGGCCTCAGCCCCCTTAGCCGCCTTCTCGGCCGCATCGTAGGCTTGCTGTAGTGGCTGCGCGGCGGCCTTGGCGTCGGCCAACGCCTTGTCCAAGGGGGGCTTGGCATTGGTCGCGTCGGTCAGGGCGTTGATGGCAGCGGGCAAGTTGGCCTCGGCCTGCTTCCACTCGCCTGCGCCCGGCTCGCCCGCCAGATTCTTCGCATCCGTGGCCTGCTGTCGCTTCGTGTTGGCCGCTTTGCTCGCGTTGGCGTATGCCGTGTCGGCCTTTTGCATGGCGACCTTTAGGGGGGCGACCGCAGCTTCCGCCGCCTTGGCTGCCTGCTCGGCCGCATCGTAGGCGGCCTTCGCCTTGGCCTCCGCGCCCGTCTCGGCCCCAGCGTTGGCCGGCTTCGGTTCTTCCCCGGCGTGAGCCGAGGGCCAAATGGAAATCGCGAGGGTAACCACCCATGGCAAAAGGGTCTTGATTCTCATCGCAAATCCCCTTGAAGATGGACTGTGGCTGAGTTTCAACCGAGGCCGGTGTTGTGGGCTGGATTGAAGGCGGGATATCGACATCTAGTCTACTCGGCAGGTCGCCCTTTTGCAACACGCCAGAACCTTGGATGGAACGCCAGGAAGCTCCGGAAGCGGCCTTCCAGCCGTCGGACAATGGCGGTACATCATCATCATCATCTCGCTTCCGCCAGGCTGCCGCAAGTGGCACTCCACGGGCATCACGCGCCGACTCTCGACCTGACGGAGGCTTGCGTATGCGAGGGCCGCCCTCCCTCTGCTTGCCGAACGGCATTCGCGCCGCTAGGATGCTGGACGTGGAAGTCACGTCATGAAGTAAGATCACGGAGGGTGCCGAGGCCGCGATCCGTTCTGCGCGCAAGAAGATCGCGGATGGCCAGTCGCTCGGCTTCGACGTCACCGACTTCATCGCGGCAGGTCAGAAGAAGATGAATGAAGCGGTCCAAGCGAGCAAGACGACGCCCAAAAAGGCGGCGAAGCAGAAGAAGCCGTGACAGTTGGATGACGGCCATTGTTGAACCCGGTCAACCCTATTTCAAGGAGAAAGATCATGCCCAGTCGCCGTGAGGCACTGCGTCAATGGGCCGCGGGAGCGGCCTGGGTGGCCGCGTCGGGAGTCGGCGAATCGCGGGTCCTGGGGGCCAACGACCGCATCCGCTTCGGCTTGATCGGGGCCGGCGGCCGCGGCCGGGACATTTTCCGCGCCGCCCTGCGTTGCCCGAACGTCGAGGCCGTCGCCGTGGCCGATCCCTATACGCGCCGGTTGGACGAAGCCAGGGCCGTTGCCCCGGCAGTCAAGACGCACAAGGATTTCCGCCGCCTCCTGGACGACACCTCCATCGACGCGGTCCTCATCGCCAGCCCGCAACACCTGCACGCGCTGAACTTCGTGCCCGCGATCCAGGCAGGCAAAGACGTGTATCAAGAGAAGACCATGGCGTTCAATCCCGCGCACGCCCGGCGGATGCGCAAGGCGTTTGCCGGCTCGGGGCGAGTGGTCCAGGTGGGCATGCAGATGAACAGCGCGCCGAGCATCGGCAAGATCCAGGAGTGGATCAAGTCCGATCGCTTGGGCACCATCACCGCGATCCAGGCGCACCATTACCGTAACGCTCCGTATGGCGGCTGGCTCAGGCCGATCCCGCCCGACTGCGATGCCGCCCACGTCGATTGGCCGGCCTTCGAGGGCGATGCACCCCACCACGACTTCGATCCGAATCGCTACGTGAATTGGCGATTCTTCTGGGATTACTCGGGCGGCAACGTGTTCGAGAACATGGTCCACCAGGTGGCGTACTGGTTCCAGGTCCTGGGCTTGAACGTTCCGCAATCGGTGACGATGGCGGGCGGCAACTTCCGCTCGCCCAAGATGGAGCCGCCCGATACGATGTCGGTTTCCATGAACCAGTCGGAGGGGCTCCTCTTCACCTGGAACTCCATGTTCGGCAACTCCTATTACGGCGAGACGCACGACTACCTCTTCGGCACCAAGGGCACCGTGCTCCACGACGAATCCGATCAGGCGGTGTTTCTGCCGCCGGGGCGGAAGAAGAACGCCGCGGAATGGGACGTCACCCCGGGCTACCTGGAACTGACGGACCGGCACGTGCAGAACTTCTTCGATTGTGTCCGCAGCCGTAAGGAGCCGATCTGCCCCTTCGAGATGGGATACCGCACGGCCGTTGCCTGCCAGATGGCCGTGGCCTCCTACCGCCGGCAGCGCGCCGTGCGTTGGGATCCGCAAACCGAAGACGTCGTCTGAGCAACGGCTGGTCGTCATCGACCCGATCAGAGCCAGTTGCGAAACCGATCTGGCCCGGGAGTACCCCAGCACCACGGCTTGCAGGCCGTAAGGCGCCGGCAAGAAAGCATGACACCCTCGCATTTCCCGAGAAATACGAGGGTGTGCGATGCCGTACTCACGTTTAGATGGAGGCGGCGGGAATCGAACCCGCGTCCCGTGACATTTCCGTGAAGGCTTCTACGTGCGTAGTCGGATGATTTCGCCTTCGCCCATCCGGCCCCCAACCGACGGGGTGCCAGGACGGCTAGCCGGGCACGACGTTTAGTCCCGGGCGTACCCGACGGTTGACCCGGGACGAGCCGAATTTGTCTGGCCGACCTTTGGACCTCTTCGGCGAAGGCCCGCAGTCGGGGCTACGTTTTGCTACGCAGCCAGTGCGAGATTTCTCTCGGCAACTAAAGTTGTGGTCAGCTTTTTTCGTGGCCCACTGACCAACCACGGCACGCGACCTTCACGTCAAGCTGCCCGGTCGAACCCAGTTCGCCCCCTCAAGGGGGGTTGGCCTTGGCCGCCGGCCAACCTCCTGGACTATTCTACACCACCCCTGGCATGAGTTCCAGTGTGGGTCGCTTTGGCAACCCGTGCCGTATTGTAGGACGGGTTGGCAACCCGTCCCACGTGTAGGACGCTTTGGCAACCCGTCCCACGGCGGTGAGAAAGGCGGGCTAGGGGCGTGTCTGGGGCCCCCCCTTTGAATGTCGGCGGGCATGTGGAATAATGTCGGTTCTGGCGGCACCGGCCCCATGGTGGCTCGTGCCGCGCCAGGTGGTCAATCCCCGGAACTTCGTCGGAGAATGGAATGTTCAGGAACCTCAATCCATCGGTCCTGGGGCTGTCGGGCCATCAGAGCGAGATCATCGAACTGGCCCTGACGTACGGCTTCCGGGGGATGGACATCAACATCGAGGAGTTCGCCGCCCGGGTGAAACTCCACGGGGTGAAGTACGCCCGCCGATTGATCGACAGCGCGAAGCTCCGCGCCGGCTCGTTCCAGCTCCCCGTGGCATGGGAAGTGGACGACGAGCCGTTCAAGAAGGAGCTGGAACGGCTTGCCGAGTTAGCCCAGGTCGCGGCCGACATGGGCTGTGCCCGGTGCCTGTGTACGGTGGCCCCGGCCGGCGACAAACGCCCCTATCACGAGAACTTCGAGTTCCACCGGCGCCGGTTCGCGGAGATATGCCGGGTGCTGGAGCCGGCGGGCGTTTCCCTGGGCGTCGGTTTCCGGGCCCCGGAGACGCTCCGCAAGGGCCAGGCGTTCCAGTTCGTCCACGATTTCGACGCCCTCTCCTTGCTTCTGAACATGGTCGGCGCCGCGAACCTCGGCATGCTGGTCGACGTCTGGGACCTGCACGTCTCCGGCGGGAGCGTGGACAACGTGCGCAGCCTGCCCGTCCGGCAGATCATCGCGGTTCGGCTGGCCGATCTGCCGTCCGACGCCAAGGCTTCCGAGGTGACCGACCAGGATCGACTGTTGCCGGGCGCGGGCGGGCAGATCGACGCCTCGGCCTACCTGACCGCGCTGGCCGAGATGGGATACGACGGCCCGGTCGGCGTGAAGCCCGATCGCCGGGCACTCGAGAGCAGCCGGCGCGACCGCATCGTCAAGCAGGCCGGCGACGCCCTGGACAAGGTCTGGAAGGCCGCCGGGCTGACCTCCGACGGAAAACTCGCCGCCGCCGCCGCCCGATAGCCCATCCCTCCCGCCTTTGCGAAAGGTCCGCCGCCATGGCCGATCACGCCTGGATCCGCGAGTTCCCCGGCTCGATCACCGTGTGCGATCCCGAGGGGGTGATCCTCGAGTTGAACGACCGGGCGATTGCGGCCTTTCGCAGCCAGGGCGGGGAGGCACTCCTTGGCACCAACCTGTTGGATTGCCATCCGGAGCCCTCGCGCACCAAGGTCCGCCAGATGCTCCAGACGCGGCAGGCCAACGTCTATACCACCGAGAAGGACGGCGTCCATCGCTTCATCTACCAGACCCCCTGGTATCGCGACGGCCAGTACGCCGGCCTGATCGAGATCGCCCTGGAAATCCCCGCCGACATGCCCCACTTCATCCGCGACGGGCAGTAAGCGGCCGGTCACCGGCGCCCGCCGGGAAATCACTGGCGCCCGCCAAGAAAACCCTCGTGGAAGAACACCGGCTTGTAGCCGTGCTCGGTGACCCAGCGGATCGTCGTGTCGAGCCGCTCCGCGTGGTCCGGCACATAGTTGCGGTAGAACGGCCAGAAGTACTGCTCGTGGGTGAACAGGTCCATGATCTCCGCCGTATTGGGGTCCTTGGCCAAGGGCTCCAGCGTGCCGGCAGTGCGGTCCCGCGGCACGTTGTTGCAGACGATGGCGACCCGCGAAAACACGATCCCGCTCTCGAAATCCTTCCAGGCATTGTGCCGCGAGAGATACTCCGAGCGGACGTCGTCCCAGCGGTAGTTCACGTCCCAGACGCCGTTGGACTTGCCAAAATAGCCGCTCAGCACGCGCACGCCCCGGCTCACCAGCGGCTTGAACGCGCTATGCCGGGTCATGCCCCAGTGGATCACCGTGGGAGGGGCGTACGCCTCCTCGCCCGCAAAGCGCCGGATCTCGCCCGCCACCAGGTCTAAATCCGCAATCAGCTTCTCCGGCGGCGCATCCTGGTACGGCCGGTCCGGCAGGTCGGCGTAGGCGTGGAAGGCGAGCTTCATCCAAGGGGCGTTGTCGCGCCACTCGGCCTTGTATTGGTCGGGGAACTGGGGGAGCTTGAAATCGTCCCCCGTCGTGTAGTAGATGTTCACCGTGAACTTCGCCCCGTACTTCCGGTTCAGCTCGCGGAGCATCTTGAGGTAGAAGCAGTCGAAAAGCGAGCGGGGCTTCTTCTGGGCCACGTCGCGGAGGAAGAAGCTGTTGTCGTCGATGGAGAACCGGTACCGCGGCTGGCTGTACCGGTCCCACACCACCCGCACGCGGTCCTCCTGCCGGCCGGAATCGCCCTGGGCCACCGCCACCAGGTCGGTCTCGTGCTGGCGGAGCACAACGTCGGCCTCGAACCGATCGGCCTTCCGCCGGCAGGGGACGCCGTTGAGCGTGACGCGATCGCCCGGCCGGGCCTCGCCCGAGACGCGAATCGCCAGGCCGTCGGCGGTCTGCTTTCCGTGCCTGTGGCTGAGGACCGCGCCGTGAAAAGGCTCGCGGATCTTCACCGCCCCGGGCGTCTGGGCGGCGGGGGCCGTGGCCGGCCGCAGGGCCCCAAGGCCTCCCGCGGCACCGGCAGCGGCCGATTGGAGGAAACTGCGTCGCTCGATGCTGCGGCGTGGCATGGTCATGGGCTCCCAAAAGTGGCTTGGGCGATGGCGGCCCGGCGGCCGGGCGGGCCGCGTCCGCGTGCCTGTATCGATACCCCCGCATCGGGTCGCTGTCAACGAACCCTGGGCCGGAATGGTGCGATGCGCCAACGTCTCGGGGGGAGCCCCATTTTACGTCGAGGCGGCGGCCAAGAACCTGCCTTGAGACTTGGACTTACGTCGGGTAGAGTGAGCCTAAAAGAGCCCCTCTTGTGAGGTATGCCCTACTGAAACCGCCGTTTTCGACGCAAGATATTGGCATTGCTAGCGTTAGGAAAAAAGCACAACCATGATTTCCGCTTGTTTTTCGCAACGCGGACTTAGGACGACGGTCGGATCGAATCGATCGACGTAACTCGCACTGCCACAACGAGTAAGAATCCACGATCGGATCTCACCGTCGACGAACCCGGAGTTGCACGCACCGGCATCCCGGCGTGCGCGCGCCGGGATCCCGGCCGGCGGGAATTGGGCCCCAAAGCGGGGGGTTTGGGCGCCAAGAAAGCGTCGTTGTGGTGGTCGCGGGCTGGTCGGACAGGTTCTCCGGGTCGAGGATCAAGGGCCGACTGAGCGGAACCGCCCAGCAAGGCACCACAGCATCTAATACGGTTCGACCCAGATGTGCATTTTGGGCCTGCCAAGACTTCCTGGCGGGTTCAATTCGTGGATGCGTCGTGGGTTGGCCAATGATGTTCCCACAGACGCCTGTTTTCCGGGCAGGGCTACCTCCGATTCGGCATCCGCCTCAGGGTATCGAGGCCTCGTCGAGGCACGCTCGCCCGGAAGGGGCGTATGACAATAGCCCAGCGATTCATCGCTGGGAAACCGGGTCTCGATACCGCAGGCCCGTCCCGGAGGCACGGCTGAACGGTTCCATCGTCCCTGCGGGACGACCGAAGGGACGGGCGATTGGCAACCCAGCGATGAATCGCTGGGCTACTCTCAAACGTCCCTTCGGGACGAGGAAGACCGGCAGCCCTGGCTACGAGAGGGCCTCCTCGCCTCCAGAATCGCCACCTGCCGAGAACGTGGTTGGCCAGGAGAAGCCGTCCTCGGCCATCTCCAGCATCTCGGCCCTGGTAAACGTCATCCCGACGACCGGGCGGTCGAAGAGGTTCTCCCCCTCGACGAACTCCTTGGTCAGGCCGCCGCCAAGGTTTACCCCAGGACTCAGGATGTACGAGTTGATCCGCTCATCTGTGATGTCAACCTTCTTGAGTTGGGCAATCCCGAGCTTCTGGAAGAACTGATGCGCGTTGACTAGTTCCACCGGACGCCCCATCCCGGCATACCGCCCAGCAGTCCTCGTCGCGCCTCTGCGGAACTTGGAAGTCGTGATGAAGATTCCCTTCGTGTGGCCCCCGAGCAAGAGCGCTCCCGCGAGCGAACGGATGGCGTCCGCCTCGATTCTTAGGCTCTTCTTGTACCGCCGCACTTGGACGCCGATCGTGCCGTCCGACGAATCAACGATGACGTCGATACCGTCATCGCCGCCCTGGCCGGGAACGCGCTGTCCGGTGACCCGAATCTGATAGCCGAAGTCTTGAAAGATGCTGCCCACGATGTCCTCGAACACGTCCGGGTCGACCTCGTAAACCTTCTCTTTTTTGGCGGCGATGTACTTGCGAACCTCGCCGAGCGGAATCGAGACGTCTTTGAGGTCCAACTCCTTCAGGCAACCGATAGCTCCCGAATAGGATTCGGCCTCTCGCGCGCGAGGAATGTCGCCTTGGTGGACCCTGTAGACCGTCCACCAGCCGCAAACCATGCAGAGAGAGAACTGCACGAGCAGGCAGCGATCTCCTGTTTCAAACTTCCTGGCCGGGAGCCGGGCGAGAGGCGTCTCGCAGTATATGCACTCCGTCGCCGTCACGCTCTCCATCGTCAACAGGCGACCAGCCTCTGCGTATTCCCACATTGTCATCCTCAACTCAGGTCTACCGTTTGCCTCGCGTTCGGTCTTTCAGGGTACTTTACCCAGGTTGTCGTCAGTTGGCAATCGCGTGCTCCGCCACCGCCAGCCCCGGCCGCCTAAACCGGCAGAAACGTCAATCCAAGGCCTGTCGGTGCGACACAGCGACGCGCCTTGGGCAAGAGCCGGCACCGTCAAGCCCGGTGTTCCTCCCGCCAGAGGAGTAGCGCTAAAGCATGCGAGTGGTCGGCCCGGCAGTCATGCCGCACCCCGTGCACGGCTCCTGATTGGCGGCCGATGGGAGGTGCGGCGGGCTGCCAGGAGACTCTGCCGCAGAGTGGAGTTGACCGAACCGCCGATGGCGCAGACAATGGACCGGGTTCCCCGTGCGCTGAATGCCGTCACGTGCCGCGGCGTTGCGGCGGCAGGGGGGGAAGGAGTCCCTTCGATAGGGGAATGGAATCGTGGTGGAACCGCTCGGCCCGCAGGATCATCTTGCACCGCAAGCGGAGGCGGCAGAGGAGAACCTGCTCCAGAAGACGCCGAGCGGGATTGGGATCCGGTTTCGGATTCCGGCCTGCCCGGAGGGTCGAATTGTCTCCGAAAAGGACGGGCTCTTGCTGCACTTGGAGCATGCCCGGCTTCGCCTCCTTTGCGGGTACGACGAGCTGCTCTGCCTGGAAGGGCTCACGGGCGTCGAGGAGTTTCCGCACCAGATCGAGACGGTTCGCAAGGTCCTGCGCCACTTTCGCGGGCGCGTCCTGCTGGCCGACGAAGTGGGTCTGGGGAAGACCATTGAAGCGTGCCTGCTGCTGCGGGAGTACCTGCTTCGTGGGCTGGCCAGGCGAATTCTCGTCCTGGTGCCGTCGCCTCTGGTCTCGCAGTGGCGCGAGGAGCTGCGCTCGAAGTTCCACCTGGAGTTCACCGTGCCGCCCCGGACGCCCGAGGCAGATCGGCCCGAGTACTGGGCGAGCCGGAACCAGGTTCTCGCGTCCATGTCGTTTGCGAAGAGCAACAAGCGGGTGGAAGCGGTCACCGCCTGCCCGTGGGACCTGGTGATCGTCGACGAGGCGCACCACTGCAAGAGCCGTACGACCCGGAACTGGCAGCTCGTGAACGCCCTGAAACGGCGGCACTTGTTCCTGCTGACGGCCACGCCCGTGCAAAACAACCTCCTGGAGCTCTACAATCTCCTGACGCTTCTGGAGCCGGGGCACCTCAAGACCGAATCCGACTTCAAGAAGCGATACGTGCGGCGCGGCAACCCCTACGATCCGAGGAATCGCGAGCGATTGCGGTCGTTGCTGGGGGAGGTGATGGTCCGCAACACGCGGAGCCTGGTGTCGATGGATCTTCCGCCGCGCTACGCCCAAACGATCCTTGCCCAGCCGCACGGCAGCGAGGAGCAGTTGTACCAGTCGCTCGACGCGTACCTTCGCAGCCGCAAGGCGCTGCCCGGAGGGCCATTCCAGGGTGACGTAAGCCTTCAAGAGCCAGGGGGACAGTCCCATTTTCGCGGCCGATCGGATAGTGGCCTGACGCGCCAAGGTCGACGTGGCCGCGAAAATCGGGACAGTCCCCATGAACGGGGCCCCCATGAACGGGGCGCACCCGGCCCGCCGCCTTTGGGCCGAATCCAGTTGAACACGTTGTTGCTGGCCTCGGGGAGTCACCCCCAGGCGGTGGCCAGGTCACTGGCCAAGATTGCCGGCGAGGACGAGCCTGCCCGTCCCATCATCGAGCTGGCCGCAAGCATCCCGCGGTCTTCCAAGGACGCGAAGCTGCTGGAGATCGTTCGGCAAGGCCATGGAGAGAAGCTGCTGGTCTTTGCCACGTTCCGCCAGACGCTCCAGCGGCTCCAGCACCTGTTGAGCGAAGAGGGCGTTCCCCACGTGACGTTTTCGGGGGCCGAGTCGGGCAAAGAGAAGGACGCGGCGGTCGAGGCTTTTCGGGAGAAGGTCCCCGTGATGCTCTGCTCCGAGTCGGGCGGGGAGGGCCACAACCTTCAGTTCGCCAACGCCCTGGTCAACTACGATCTGCCCTGGAACCCGATGAGGATCGAGCAGCGGGTGGGGCGCATTCACCGCATCGGGCAGACCCGCGAGGTGTTCGTTTTCAACCTCTGTACGGCGCACTCCCTGGAGTCGCGGATCCTCGACCTGCTGAGCGACAAGATTCGCATGTTCGAGCTGGTCGTCGGCGAGGTGGGCGCGATCCTTGGAAACCTCCAGGGAGGGGAGGAGTTCGAATCGCTGATTCTGAACCTCTGGCTGCGGTCCGCGAACCGCAGCGAGCTGGACAAGTCGTTTGACGCGCTGGGCAACTCGCTGCTGGAGGCGCAGGAGGAGTACGTGCGGGCCAAGGAGCTGGATCAGGCATTGTTCGGAGAGGACTACCAGTGACGAGGGACGTGCAGGACGAGCTTCACGGTTTTGCCGTTGCCCTGCTGGAGCGCTGCGGCGCCCTGGTCGATTGGCGGTCCCCGGCCGAGGACGGCGTCGCCCTGCTGACCCCGGAGCTGGCTGGCGCGCTGCACGCCGGCGAGGAGACGATTCGGCTCTCGATGCGGGCATCCGGCGGCAGTGAGCTGCGAGTCGGCCTGGGCACCGACTTTCTCGATCAGGCGCAGCGGCTGCTGCAATCGGAGCCGCGGATCGGCACGTTTCGCGTGCCCTCGCTCTACCTGAAGCGCGGGAAGATCGACGACGCGGTCCGCCGGGCCTACACGTGGCTCAACGCGAAGGTGGAAGTTTACGACGCGCGAAGCATCTCCGTGGAATACCATACGTGGTGGTTTCGGGCCTCTTTGATCTCGGAAGATCGCTGGGAGACGTGCTTTCCGGTGACGATCAACAGTGCATCCGGCGGCAGCGTGGCGTTTCCCGATCCGCTCGGTCTGTGGGAGGTGGAGCCGAATCCGGCGCCCTCGCTCGTCGACCCGGCGTCGACGTATTCGCAGGCCGTCTCCGAGGCGCGATCGCAGGTTCAGTGCCTGGGGCGCGAGTTCCTCGACCGGATGGCTTCTCGCCTCCAGCGCGACCGGCAGCGCCTCCACGAATACTACAACGCCCTGCTTCGAGAAGCTGCAAACAAGAAACCCCGGGGCAACGCGACGCCCGAGCCCGAGAAGCTGGAAGCCCGGAAAAGGGCGGTGCATCTCGAGCTGCGACGGAAGCTGGCGGAGCTCGAGGAACGCTACGCCACGGAGGCCGTGCTGGAGCCGATCGTCCTGGCTCGCACGGAGATGCCGGGACTGGCCGTCGATTTGCTCGTGCACCGCAAGCAGGCCCGGAAGGTCCGCACCGTGTTCTGGAACGCCCTGCTGAAGGAGCTGGAGCCGATGCGTTGCAGCCGGTGCGGGGCTGGCACGTACTCGGTGTCTTTCGCCAACGAGACCGTCGAGGCGCTCTGTTCGGCGTGTGCGCGGTGAGTCTCGCAACCGACGCGCTGCCGGGGGCCGGCGTTTTCCTTCGATCCAGCCCCAGGGCGTTGGTCGGCGGGCCGCTCCCGCACCGAGGGAATTGGACCCAAAGGTGGGGGGACGCCAGAAAAGGGGCCTCGCTGGGGTGCTCGCGGCCTGATCGGATAGGTCGTCCGGGTCGAGGATCAAGGGCCGACTGAGCGGAACCGCACCGTGGGGGACCGCAGCATCCAATGCGGTTCCACCCAGATGTGCATTTTGCAGGTCCCTCACCAGAATGCGCGAGCGTTGGGAGGCTTGCCCGAATCCGCTCGCACAACCTGCGTCCCCGACCCACGCGACTGAAGGGGTCATGGGAAGGCGGTTTCAAGAATCGGTCGTTTGTTACTGGGACTTCGCAGGGCCCTTCAGTCGTTCTGCCAAACGATGCAAACCGAGTTCTCCGCAGAGGGCCTTGATCTGTTCCTGGTCCATTCCGCCTAGGCGGCTGGATTCCCAGTCGATTTCCAGCGGTACGTCATCAACTAGCCGCACCAGTTGTCGGGTGAACAGCACGGACTCGCGGGCCTGTTTGAGGTTCGCCCGGCGCTTTGCCCCAGGCACCTCGTCTGCATGGGCCAGCACGTTCTCTAAGGTTTCGTATCGCGATAGGAGCTGCCCCGCAGTCTTCGGCCCTATCAAGGGGACGCCAGGCACGTTGTCCACTGCGTCTCCCACCAATGCTTGGAAGTCAACCACTTGATCCGCCCTGATTCCCCATTCGCGCGCCAGTGAATCGGCGTCGAATAGCTCGTTCTTGCGGATGTTGAATATCTTCACTCGCTCGCTGATCAACTGGCGGCAGTCTTTGTCGCCCGTCACCAGGAAACACAGCATGCCTCGCCGCTCCGCCTCGCGGGCCACGGTCGCGAGGATATCGTCTGCTTCGTAGCCGGGGCATTCGAGAATTGACACTCCCATGGCCTCCAGCATGCGACGCACGAAGGGCATTTGCAGCCGCAACTGCTCGGGCATTTCTTCGCGGTTAGCCTTGTACGCCGGATATCGCCGCCTACGAAAAGTGTCACCGAGGGGGCTATCGAACGCACAGAACACGTAATCTGCTCGCTTCTTCTCCACCAAACCGACGACATCTTGGACAAATCCGTGTACGGCTGCGACGGGGTGACCCGTGGGACTTCTAATGTCAGGGAGAGCATGGAACACCTGAAAGATCAAGTAATGAGCGTCCATCACATAGACGGCCTGGTCACACGAAGTACCAGAACGAAGGGGTGTCGCGACTGTCTCCCCCTTGTCGAGGCCTCCAGACGACTTCTCGGGCGCCTCGTCTTCAAAACCGGCAAGGATACGCTGCCGTTCGGAATTTGACATGGTGAGGTTGCTGCTTCATAACTACGGGGAAGACTGGCCGCGAGAGGGATCGCAAGTGCGTGTTGGTTGAGCACAAAGCACAAAGAGCTTTCGTCGCGCCGGTCCCGCTACCGGTCCAGAATTGCCTCCTCGGAGACAGCCACAGTCATCTGGCGAACCTCGTTCATAATCCACGACACAAGCTCGTCCACCGAATGGAAGACCAACTCCAGTGCTCCAGTAATCATAGGATTGTTCCCCCATGATGCTAGACGGCGGCTATCAGTCTGAAGGCCGACACACCGCTTTGTGTGGGAGAACGCTACCCCAAGTTCAAATGCCACTCCCTCGTCGATGGCTCTTCCGTCTAGTATAGCGACCAGGTAGTCTGCCTGTCGTATGGCGTCCATATCCCGCCTAAACACACGACAGGCTGCAAGATCCGATTCCATCCCCTCCTTGAGCATCTCGCTCATTAGCCCACCGTCACGTTGCGGCAAGTAGACGTTCGCCCACTCCTCAAGTCGCTGCGCCACGAGGACATTGAACGTCCGCTCGGCATCGCTGAACAGCGGCCCCGCCAGATAGACCTTTTGCCTTGATGCGATATTCCCGCTAGGGAGCCACATTCATACCCTCCGTCTGAACATCCTGCAGTCGCTTATGGAGATCGCAGGTAGGGGCATAGCGCTCCAGGTGCACTATTTCGGCCAGCCGCCGTACGACATCAGCGGGTGCCAGCCCTCTGGTATCGTATCGAGTTACCCCGCTAGAACCATATGCTTTTCCCAGCCAGTCTTTCATCTCGGTCAACTTGTCCGCTGTGTAGTCCTTGCGCTGCGTAAAGGCCATCCGCAGCGCCAGTTCGTTTCCGTCACCCTCCAACAGAATGACACGTCCGTCTTCGACCTTCCACGGTGCCTGGCCGGGGCAGAGGGCTGCAAGGAGTGCCGACGCCTTGTCTTTCCACTCCGTGTCTGGGGTAAACGACAACGGATCCAGGGGCCCTCGGTCCATCACGAATATGCCCTCCTTTTCATTGCGGAGGATACTGTTCTTCTGATGGAACTGCTTGAGAATCCACTGGTCGGCTTCTTGTTTCTCCTGAGCCGTTAGCTGCTTCCAGTCCTTTGCCAATAGAAGCGGGCGTTGTTCCAGCCATTCATCCAGGACAAACAGGTTGCGAAAGTGATTGATGGTTGTGCTCTTACCAACCCCCAGTGGGCCTGTAATATAGAATCGGAATCGGACTGGAATGCCGTGCTCAGAAGCGAAGTCACAGAACCGATCAGTCGGACACTCCTGGACATCAATCAACTCGGCAAGCGAGCGAATGCGATCATGGTGAAGGAACAGCGTAATGAGGTTATAGACCTTGAAGTTCGTGAGCGTGATTGCTTGTTGCTTCTCGTGATCGAGCGTCTCCCCAGCCTTCAGGTAGTGAACGTAGTAATGGAAGTTCCCGGGACACGAGCGGGCGCCTTGCATCAGCACGTTCCGCAGGGTTTCATCCTCCAGCGACAGGCCAACGAGCAGGCAGGTATGCTTCGAGAAGTGATTCAGCAGCCCCGCTTGGTCACCGGCAAATATCCCCATTAGCTGCTCGGCATACGAAGCTTCGGAGAATACGAACCGGTCGCTCGGCGTTTCAAGCGGGTTCTGTGGTACGACGCCGTTGGGATGATAAATAATGGCTGTCGCTCTCCGGAACTGCGTTCACGGATTAGTCACCGACTCGAAGCCACGGGAGGTAGGTTCGGCATCAGTCCGCAAGGGGAGCAACGATTGCTCGATGAAGTCATCGAAGTTGTAGGTGACGGTCATGTGGGAACGCTGGATGAGCGGAATGTACTGCTTCATATACGGGTGCGCGTCCAACGACTGGCCAAGATCGGCCTTGACGCCCGCGTATAGGTGCTTCCGGACGATCTCTCGCCAGTCTGCGCCAATTTGGAAATCGAGTTTGCGTGTGTGGTGCTGGTCGGCTGGTGCTTGGCCGTATCGCCGCTGCTTGTAGTGCTCAAAAAGCATCTCTGTCTGGTAGGGCAAAGCGGCGTGCGGCAACACCACCTTCAACACACTCTCACCCTGCACATCTGGGTCTTTGGCGAGCGTTTGCACAAGCGCCGCCCAGGTGGGGATGCCAAATGCTTTGCTGATTCCGGCTCCAAATACAAGCCCAAAGCGATTCGCCGACACTTGCTTTCGCATGTGAACAACTGCACGGCTGTAGCACTCGAGAACCGATTTGTGCCCGTCGTCCGGTTCAAGCATCGAGATCATTCCCCGAAAAGCATTAGTTGATCGCGAGAGACGCCTTGCCGCTCATTTGCGTACCAATCTTGCGGTGCGATGGGCCTTGAGGCCCGGGACCTCTTGCCAATGGTGATCAGCACATACTCGTCAAGCACTTGAAGGAACTTACTAGAGTACGAGTAATCCAGAAAGTCGACGTTCCAGAGACCGGAATTGCGAATCCGCTCGTTAGGGCTGAAACGTCCTAACCACTCGGCCGATGGACGATCAACGGGACCAGCCTTGCCGACGAGTAGCCCGATAAGATTCCGCTCGATGTATGCTCGGTCACTTGCCGGACCCGCATCATCTTCAATCGCCAGCCAGAGAACGCTCATCGCCCCGATGTACTGCGAAACCGCTCGCTCAAGATGTTGCTCCTGCTTCCGGACTTCGGCGTCAGCCCTCTGGCCAACCCCCCAGGTCGTTGTAGCGAGGGTGGGGTCTCTCGGTGCGAGAGCAGCACCAACGTGCAGTCGAAAAACGGACCCTCGATGGTTACCCGTCCCATCGCCGGCTCCCCGGTGCGTGCGGAGTCGATTCCAGAGAATCGCCTTTGAGCCACGGCTCACGCCGTGCGTACCAACGCGAACCACGCGAGGTGCGGCAGCGCTGGATCGGTATTCTCCCGGTTCGAAGAAGAAATAGACCCCGCTCTGTGGCCAATTCTGCTGACCGCTGCACTCTGACATTAACCGCTTGCCGCCAAGTCCGGATTCAAGGCTTGCGAGGGCTCGATAGAGCCGGTCAAGGTCGCAGTCTCGCGTCGGTTGGGGCAATTCCTTGGACAGCCATCCTAGTTGTCGACCGATGCCCAGCCCCTCCATCGGTACCTCGACCAAGCACCCGTGCTGGATCAGCCGTGGGACAAGGTACTCCCGATACCGCTCGCCCGCGAGAATGACAACGTGGTCACCCGCGCGTACGTGCGGATGTAGATCCGTCCAGACTCTCTGTGCCCACTGCTCGCGTTCAGCACGAGTCTTCGTGTTCAGGGTTTCCTCGTAGGGGTCCACGACCCGTGTGGGGTGAAGCAGGCCGTACTTCGCAGAGAGGATGTACCAGGTGTCACACCGATTCTCGACGTACTTCCGAGCCTTCACGAATAGCGGAGAATCATAGAGTTCGCGCGCCTCTGCGGCGTATGCACGCTTCCGGCTCACACAGGATATCAAGCCCACGAATGCCATCGGCTATTCTTTCGTTCCTTTGTTGTTCGCATGTTGCCACGCGTGCTCATGCAACACGCATGCATCGCACTGTCCACAAGGGGAAATGCCCCCCGGGGTGAAACGTGGCTGATAGCAGCTCCAAGTGTCTCCCGGGGCAATTCCCATACGACGGGCTTCAGTTGCGATATCGGCTTTCGACATCTTCAAGAGGGGCGCAACCACCTCCGGGCCACCAGGGATAGCTGCCTTGATCATCACCCTGAACGCATCGAGGAACTCGGGCCTGCAGTCGGGGTAGCCAGAGAAGTCGACCGCATTCACACCGATCCAGACTTCCTCAGCCCCAATGCCTGCGGCCTCCGCGCACGCAAGAGTGAGGAAGACCGCGTTTCGGCCAGGCAGGAATGCGGGAGATACTCCGGCGCGAATCTCATCAAGAGAGCGGTCTATGGGGATGTCGCGCACAGGCTTGTCCCACTCGACGCGCAGTATACGTCGCTCAATGCTGTGTTTCCGACACTGTGCCAACGCGTACTCAAGCTCAATGCGGTGACGCTGTCCGTAGTCGATACCAAGGCTGACGACGGTCCGCCCAGCTTCCTTGGCCGCGAGAAGGCACAGGGTGGAATCAAGGCCACCGCTGTGCAATACCAATGCTTTCATCGTGCGCCCTCCATGTCGGCACCAGCCCTACGATATCACGCCAGTGCCCGGTACGGAAGATGCGTTTCGCCTGCGATAGCCATTGCCAGCAAATGCGTCACGGAGGGAGCAACGCCGCTGGATTCCATTGCCCCCACGCATGGATGAGTTAGTATAACCCATAGGAACTGCATCGAGGGCCTGGCAGTAGATAAGGCAGCGAGGCTGCAACGTGAAACGACCGCCGCTGAAATGGCCCCTGCCATTGCGTGCGGGCGACTGAGTGATCGCCGTCGACTCACTTTCTCTCCCCCCAGGAAATAGTCCGTTTCCTGAAGTGCTCCCAGCCGATCGTTCCCCTCAATCTAGAGGGTCTTCGCCGCGTGTCAAGAACCGTTGGTACTTTGGGGCGCCGTTCGTGCGCCGAAAGAGAAGCGGCGGCTGCCGGGGGAAATCGGGGAAGGCGGGCCGGAAGAAGAAGTGAGCGCAAGCGGGCCGGGGTCGAGCGGCGATCGAGGGGCCCGCACGAAGCCCCGCACGACGACGCCCCGAGTTGCTCGCCACCGAAACGTCGCTCGGCGTCCCGAACCCGTAACCGTGTTCCATCCGAACCCCTCAGCCCCCGGCTCCGCCGGGGGACATTCCGCACGACCAACAACTCCGCCGGGGGACATCCCGCACGACCAACAACTCCGCCGACGGGCATCCCGCACAACCAACCGGTTCGCCGGGGTCGGGTGACCGGGTGGCCCGCCGACCGATCCGACGGATGCCAATTGGCGGCGCCAAATGCCCCCCGGCAAAGCCGGGGGCTCCGGGAGGCGAGAGGCGGGCCTATTCGTAGCGGAGGGCCTCGATCGGGTCGAGGCGCGAGGCCTTCCAGGCCGGGTAGTAGCCGAAGACCACCCCGACCGTGGCCGAGACGGCCACCGCGGCGAGGATCGCCGGGAGTGACGCTTCCGTGGGCCAGCGCATGATCGAGCGGACCAGGATCGACGCGCCCCGGCCCAGCAGGATCCCCATGGCCCCGCCGAGCAGGCACAGCACCACGGCCTCGACGAGGAACTGCCGGAGGATGTGGTGGCTTCGGGCGCCGACGGCCATGCGGAGCCCGATCTCGCGGGTCCGCTCGGTGACGGAGACGAGTATGATGTTCATGATGCCCACCCCGCCCACCACCAGGGAGATTAGCGCCACCACCAGGAGCAAGGACCCCATCCACTGCGACGTCTGGGCCAGCGCCTTGGTCACCTCGGTCATGTCGCGGATGCTGAAGTCGTCGGTGTCGCCGGGGTGAATGCGGTGCCGCTCGCGCAGGAGGTCCGTGATCTGCGCGATGGCCTGGGAGATTTCCTGGGCGGAGGCGGCCTTCACCAGGATCTGATCGACGTTGGCGAAGCGGATCGGCTGGGGGGTGAGGGTGAGCACGCTGCCGGAGCCGAAGCTGACGCCGCCGCTCGTGGCCGCCCCCGACTGGATCAATAGGGTGTTCGCCCCCATGCTGGAGATGGTCTTCTGGAGGGCCCGGTTGGAGCCCTCGCCGAGGTGGTACGTCTTGTCGATGTCCTCCAGCCGGATCAGCTCCATGGCAGCCCTCGACGGCTATGGTTTGCCTATGGTTTGGCCCTATTGTTTGGCCTTGCTGCGGAACAACTGGGGGGCAAAGGGATTGCTGGTGGCGTCGCCGGCCTGTTCGTTGCGGGCCACGCCCGTGACGACTTCCATGCCGTCCTCGACCTCGAACTGGACGTTTGCGGTCAGGTAGGGGATGAGCTTGAGATCGGGGTTCTTCGTCTCGATCACCACGGTGTAGGTGACCACGTTCTGGCCGATGTTGACGCGGCGATCGACGATCACGCCCTGAACGGGCGACTGGATGGTCGTGTAGTCGAGGTTGGTCTGGGCCGCCACCGTGCCCTCCTGGACGGTGGAGCAATAGTCGATGGGCCTCTTCTTCTGGGGGTCGGTGGGGTCGATGCCCAGCGTCTTGATCCTCCCGACCACCTGCGCGCCCACGTCGACGACCTCTTCCGGCTCTACCGTGCCGGTGGCGCCGATCGTCGCCAGCAGGTTGCCCCGCTTG
>Ga0315290_10000075_pt1 | contig 55224 bp, 58 predicted proteins | sample YL17G12_0_MG_FD_203627 | JGI IMG/M metagenome (GOLD analysis project Ga0315290, IMG submission 203627) | Sediment microbial communities from Yellowstone Lake, YNP, Wyoming, USA - YL17G12_0 | ecosystem: Environmental > Aquatic > Freshwater > Lake > Sediment | place: USA: Wyoming | collected... | reverse complement strand
TAAGTCTGTTGCACTAACGAGTTGAATCCGCAAGTTTGAATAACAATTTCTCAGGGTGTTCTTAAAGTCGGAGGAACAGGTTGAGTGCCTCGGCTGGATGGGCGCTGAAGTAACGTCGGGCAGTAGGAATGGTACGGCAGATCTTCTTCAATAGTAGGATACCCAGGATCAGATTATTGAGGCAAACCATGGCCTGATCTGCCTTGCCTTTGGTCAAACGAGTGTAGTCTTCTCGTAGAGTAACGTCCCGGCGGTAGTGCAGGCCATTCTCGATGCCCCAGTAGGAGCGGGTCTTATTGAGTAGTGGGAGGGGAGCAATTTCTTCCCGCGTCAGGCTCGTAAAACCATATACGATCTGTTGTTGGATGTCACCCGTTTTTAGGGAAACGAAGTGGCGTTCCAGTTTGAAGACCTGTTCGAGATAGGGCCAGTCCAGATAATCCTTGAGTTGGCTGCTCACCGTGAGGGTTCGCGTTTCCAGTCGTCCATGACCCTTATTGGTTAGCTTGGCAGTCTCAAATTCTTTGGGCGGGAAACTCATCCCGGGGATTGGTTGCACATCGGGTTCAAACCAGAGGCGGATATTTTCTTCCATCTGGGGCTGATTGCCTTTCGCAAACCAGATATACTCGCCGCCCGTCTCCACATTTTGAGTGGAAACCGGTCTTTGGGTGTGCAAAGCGTCTCCCATGACCACTTTTCCCGTAAATCGATGCTTTTCAGCACGATCGGAGTGGCCGGGATCTCACTGCCTTTCCCTGGGATGGCTACTTCCATCAGCACGATCCCTTCGCTAGGCAGATAGGCTGCCTGCCAACAGGTAGCTCCCATTTTGATGTTCATCCAGTGTCCCACGCAGCACTTTGCCGTCGATCGCCACCAGGACTTGCTTGCCAAAGAATTTTTTCCCGCTCAAGTATTCGCTGCTCACTCGCTCAAGTTCTTCCACATTCACGACTTCTGCCAGAATGCGTCGATAGGTGTTGTGGTGCGGAATTTTCTTCCGCTCAAGCTTGAGCAGATCCACCAACAACCCGGTCCGATGCTTGGCCCACTCCGCTATCCCGCTCGGATGGTTTTCGCCGCACGTCTTGGACAACATGATGATCACCAGGATCAATGCCAGCGAATACCTTACGCCTCGTCGTTTGCGTTTGTCACTCAGGGTTTGAAAATATGCATATAAGCTGCCAACATCCATTACCTGCCCGGCTTGTGAGTTAGACTCCATTTCGACCTTCCCTGGTTTTCTTTTGTGTTCTGCAACCAAAAGCTTAACCGAAGAAGGTCACTTTTTACAACTCATAAAACGACTTTAAGAACACCGTGGAGCGGGTGGTGAGGGCGCTTGCGTCGCCTGCGTTTCTTGTTATACAATAATAACATGCACGTTACCTTCATCAAACCGACCCTCGGCTGCCTGGGCGACGGCGAGCGCTTCGTCGACGAAGCGCGCATGGAGCCGCTGTCCCTTGGGCTTCTGGCGGGGTTGACCCCGCCGGGTGTGGACTGCCGGCTGCTCGATGACCGCATTGACGAGATCGACTACGACGAGCCGACCGATCTGGTCGCCATCAACATCGAGACTTTCACCGCCCGTCGCGCTTACGAGATCGCCGTCGAGTACCGGGCTCGCCGTGTGCCGGTCGTCATGGGCGGCATGCACGCCACGCTCATACCCGACGAGGTGGCTGAATATGCCGATTCCGTCTACACCGGCGATGCTGAGGCGCTCTGGCCCCAGGTGGTGGCTGACGCACACCAGGGTTGCTTGAAGCCGCACTATCACGGCGTCCTCGGTCTGCCTCAGTTGGGTGTCATGCCGCGGCGGGACCTGTATGCCGGCAAGCGCTACCTGCCCCTCAGCCTGCTCCAGTTCAGCCGCGGCTGCCACAATCACTGCGAGTTCTGCGCAGTCGGCCAGTACTTCGACCACTGCCATTACATCCGTCCGGTGGCCGAAGTGGTGGCTGAGATCGCCGCCCAGACACGCCGCACTTTGTTCTTCGTCGACGATAACATCGTCGCCAACCCCCAGGCGGTCAAGGAGCTCTTGCGTGCCCTGGTCCCGCTCAAGATCCATTGGGTCTCACAGGCTGGCATCGAACACACACGCGACCCTGAGTTGCTGCGCCTCTTCGTGGAGAGCGGCTGCCTTGGTAATGTGATCGGCTTCGAGAGCCTGGATATTGAGAACCTGCAGCAGATGGACAAAGCCTCGAACCTGGCTGCCTTCGACGGGTATGCCGGGGCGGTCGCCAGGCTGCGCGACCATCACCTGCAGACCTGGGCGGCCTTCACGCTCGGATACGATCACGACACGGTCGAGTCGATCCTGGCGACCTGCGAGTGGGGCATTTCCAACCATTTTACATTTGCGGCCTTCAATATATTGATGCCCTACCCTGCCACCCCGCTTTACAAACGCCTGCAGTCCGAGGGGCGCCTGCTCTATGACGGGCGCTGGTGGCTCCACCCGGACTATCGCTTCAACTATGCCGCATTCCGCCCGGCCCGGATGACGCCCGACGAGTTGACCGAGGCTGCCTGGGCCTGTCGCCGACGCTGGAGCAGCAGCCGCTCGATTGCCCGGCGCCTCCTGGATCCGTACACCAATCTTGCCACACCCCTCCGATTTGCGATCTTCGCTGCCTATAATCCGCTCTTTCGCAAGGAAGCCTTCAAGAAGCAGGGCATGCGACTGGGGACCCGATGAGCAGCGATGCTGGCATCGACCTGCGCTGGGCGACGCCCGACGATGAGCCGGATATCCGCCTCCTGGTAGGCTCGGTGCCCATGCCGGGAGCTGTCTCCGTACGGTTCGCCCGCGAGCCGGATTACTTCCTCGGCGCTAGCATCATGGGCGACCGGGTCGATGTGCTGGTCGCCCGCCTCCGCCTGGATAGCCGTCTGGTCGGCATGGCCTGCCGCGCCGAGAGCCGGGCATTCCTGAACGGGCAGGAGTCTAGAATCGGTTATATCGGACAGATCCGCGTGGCTACGGGCTTCCGCGGTCACTGGCTTGTCCACCGCGGCGCGAAGTGTTTCAGAGAAGCGGACCATTCCGGCTTGCTTTACATGGGGGTGATCGCCAGCGATAACCCCCGCGCCCGCCAGCTTCTGGTAGGTGCCCGGCTGCCCGGGCGGGCGCACGCTGTGCGCGTGTGCGGGTTGACGACCTGCGCCATCCTCCTGCGGCCTTTTCGAATCTCGCGCGCCTCAGGGGTGGTTATCCAGCCGGCCTCGCAGGATTCACTGGGAGAGATGGTCGAGTTTTTACGCCTCCATGGCTCCCGCCGGCAGTTCTTCCCCGCTTATTCGCCCGAGGACTTCACAGGTGGAGCGAGGCTGCGCGGGCTCAGGCTGCAGGATATCAGCATCGCCCGGCGAGGTGGCGCCATCGTGGGTGTAATGGCGGCCTGGGACCAGGCTGCCTACAAGCAGGATATTGTAGAGGCCTACGGACCCGGACTGCGCCGCCTGCGACCTGCCTACAATCTGTTCGCCCGCCTGCTCAGTGCGCAGCCGCTCACGCCGCCAGGCCATGAGATGCCATTGGCTTTCGCGGTCTGTATCTGCGTTGCGGATGATGATCCCGCCGTGATGCGCGTCTTGCTCTCCGCCTGTATGCTGAGCGCGCGCCAGCGCGGCAAGGCCTATCTCATGCTCGGACTGGCAGATAATGACCCGCTCCTGCCTGTCGCCCGCCGCTACCTGCACGTGACCTACCACAGCGACCTGTATGCCGGTTCCTTTACAACCGAGCCATCCACCCTGTTGGACGGTCGTGTCCCCTACATCGAGATCGCCACGCTATGACCGATCACGCGCTTTTATCCTTTACCTTTCCCCGGTCCTTCTTCCTCCCTATTTTGGGAGTGGAAGATGTGAAGGGGCAACACGCCCACCCTGATGCAGGAAAACGATTGACATCCGTTCGTTTCTGGACAAGGCGCAGTATCATAACAGGTCGCCCCTGCCAAATGCCCTTGATCACCACCAGGCTAAAGACTGTTAGACTATGCGACTAATGACTGCTTGACGAATGACTACTCGACTGTTGACTCGCTGGGAAGCAACTTCGCTCATGGTCGGCGCAGGAGTAGGTGCCGGGATCATGGCTGTACCGTTCTTGGCTGAGAGTGTGGGCCTGGCAGGCCTGGCACTGATCCTGCCGGTGGCATGGGCGGCCAGTTCCTTGATCCATCTGATGTTGGCCGAGGTGTTGTTCCGTACCGGGCGTGACTTGCAGATCGTGGAACTGATGCAGCTTTACCTGCTGGGGGGTCGTATCGGCCGCTGGCTTCTTTGGGTGGTTTTCGCCTTCTTGAGCATCGCCTTCCTGGCCAACCTGGCGGCCTATATCTCCGGTGCGGGAGAGATCGTGGCCGGCCTGGCGGGGATCAACCTGCCCCTGGCCGAGTTTCTTATTTACGCCATCTCAGCCGGGGTGGTGTTCTTTGGCTTAAAAGCAGTGGGTATTGCCGAGCGATTTGGGGCTTTCTTACTCGTTGGCCTGGTAGCTGCCATTGGATTTGGCGCGCTTCCACTGCCATTTCATGCTCCACTCGGTCCTTCAGGCTCTGGCGCGCAATGGCTGGCGTTGTATGGGATGGTCATGTACGCCTTGTGGACCTTCTACAGCGTGCCCCAGGTTGTAAAAGGCCTGGGTCCCGACCAGCGCGGGGCGGCCCGCTCCATCCTGGTCGGGCTCGCGATCAATGGAGTACTCACCGCCGCCGTCGCGCTGGTGGCTTTGGGTATCTCGACCGAAGTCACCCGGGTCGCCATCATCGGCATCGCCAACCGCCTGGGATCCTGGGTGGGACCGACAGGTTCGCTCCTCATAATAGTTGCCCTGGTCACAAGTTACTGGTCGGTCTCGCTCGCCCTGGCAGACATCCTGCAGGAAAGGACCGGTATTTCGAGCAAAGTGTCCTGGCTGCTCGCTACACTCCCATCGCTTCTGATTCTGTGGGTTGGAGCCTGGCAGTTCCTCGAGTATCTGCGTCTGGCTGCCGGCGCAACGGCGATCGTCGTGGCGCTCATTACGATCCCCATGTATCTGCAAGCCCGGCGCAAAGGACCGGTCCGTGACCCCGACTGGAAACTCGGCCGCTGGGGAAGCCCGGTCATTCTTGCCCTGGTGCTGTTATCCCTCATCTTAATGGCGGTTGGATCCTTGATCTCGGTCAATTAGTTCGACGGTTCAAAAATCACGGGGTCAGATAATATGATCCACCCCGGATTGATCTAATGAAAATGATCCTTATCCGTCCCACCAAATGTGATTTCGGAAAATGAACCAAACAGGAGGAATTCATGATGGAAGAAAAGACTCCCACTGTCATTTCAATCCGCGAGCTCAGCAAGACCTATAAAAATGTCGCTGCGCTCAAGCCCCTGAATATGGAGGTGCGCCAGAATTCGATCTTCGGATTCCTAGGTCCTAACGGGGCCGGAAAAACCACGACTATAAAACTGCTGCTTGGGCTCACACGTCCCACAGCGGGCAACGCCTCCGTCTTTGGGATGGACGTGGCAAAACAAAGTGTGGACATCCGCGCCCGCATCGGCTACCTCCCGCAGGAACCTCGTTTCTACGAGCATATGTCCGCACGTGAGACCCTGCGGTTTGTGGCGAAGTTCTTCTTTAAGGGTCCAAACAAGGCCATTGAAGCTCGGATTGCCGAGATGCTCGATCTTGTGGACCTCACCGAAAAAGCCGACCGCCCGATGAAGACCTTCTCTGGCGGCGAGAAGCAGCGGTTGGGGATCGCCCAGGCGCAGATCAATTACCCTGACCTGCTTATCCTCGACGAGCCGGCTGCCTCGCTCGACCCGATCGGGCGACGGGATGTGCTGGAGGTGATGTCCAGGCTGCGCAAGCACACCACCGTGTTCTACTCCACGCATATTCTGGACGATGTCCAGAAGGTGAGCGACACGGTTGCCATCCTGAACAAGGGCGTATTGGTGGCCGAAGGACCGATCGAGGAACTGCTTGCAGGCAGCGAAGGCATCATCTACCTGGTTCACTTGAAAGGGGACGCGGACACCGCAGTCAACCTGGTGAAATCGCAGCCCTGGGTCAGCGGGGTCAAGACCGGCATTCACGGGGACGAGACCACCCTGCAGGTCAGTGTGAGCGACCCTGCAGCAGCTGAAGCGCAGCTACTTAAGCTACTGGTCAACAGCCCCGTGGTGGTGACCGAATTCCGGCTTAAGCAATATGAGCTGGAGGATATTTTCATGCAGGTGGTCGAAGGAGGTCAGAATGTCCGGAAATAGCGATCTACTCCTGGTCACTGAAAAAGGCTGGCGCCGCGGGTTGAACAACCTGCTGGATAACGAATTTGCCGGCTGGTTCAAAACCAAAATGTGGTGGATCCAGTGCATCATCTGGGTGAGCGTCACCGGTTTCATGCTGGCAGGGGTGATGTTCAGCACACCGGACTTCGATATCAAGGAAGGGATGATGATCTTCTCGGTTTTCATGGGCTTATTCCCGGCCATCGGAGTGGTCATCATCATGCAGGACGCCCTGGTGGGAGAAAAGTCGGAAGGGACGATCGCCTGGATACTCTCCAAGCCGGCGTCACGCCCTTCAGTCATCCTATCCAAGGTAACCGCAAACAGCCTCGGCGTGCTGGTGACGATGGTGTTGGTCCCCGGCCTGTTCGCATACGGGTTGTTTTGTTATTACACAAAGACGATGTTGGAGCCGCTGCCATTCCTGTCGGCCTTTGGCGTTGTCTTTATCAGCCACCTCTTCTACCTGACCCTGACGCTCATGCTGGGCGCGTTCTTCAACGGACGTGGACCGGTCATCGGACTCGGCCTCGGGCTGCTGTTTCTTCAACAATACCTGATCGCGGCTGTCCCGGCGCTGGGTTATTTTCTGCCGTGGAAGCTTGTTGTCCCGCTCAATAACGGGACAGATGCGATAGTCCCTGCCTTGCTGCGCGGAGACCCGATCACATCCTTCCTCCCGATAGCTGTCGTGTTTCTCGAGTGTGTCTTGTTTGTAGCCATCAGTCTGTGGCGCTTCAACCGCGAAGAGTTTTAGCGGGTGCAAGTGCGTTGCGATGGTTGAGTAGGCTGCATTTCGCCATACCGCCCTGCCCTGGCGGGCTGGGCCAGGGAGACCCGCAACGCCCTACTCGACCAACAAATGATCAATTAGCAAACAGGCCCGAGAAAATGAACACTGCCATCGAAACCAATGACCTGACGAAGACTTTTGGCGACATCACTGCCGTCGACCACTTGTCCCTGCGCGTTGCGAAGGGGGAGATCTACGCCTTTCTCGGCCTCAACGGCGCCGGCAAGACGACCACCATCCGCATCCTGCTCGGGATGATCAAGCCCACCTCGGGCGAAGCGTTTGTGTCGTGATGCCTCAAAGCCAAATGTTACTATAGGGGTATCGTTGCCTCAAAGCGGAATGTTACCGTGATAAATTCCAAAGTTTGGCTACCTTAGCATCGATCGTGGTTCTGAGCTTAACCAATGCACCATTTTTCATCGTGGTATAATTCACAGGCTAAAATCAAAAATTCCCCACATTTTTTGGCAGTTTTTATAGAAGGAGCAAGGAACTATGTCTGGACATAGCCACTGGGACACCATTCGCCGGAAGAAAGGCGCGGCAGACGCCAAGAGGGGGGCGGCTTTTACGAGTCTGGCGCGCGATATCGTGATGGCCGCGCGCATCGGAGGCGGGGGCGATCCTGATAACAATTTCCGTCTGGCGCTTGCCATTGAAAAAGCCCGCGCAGCGAACATGCCCAAGGATAATATCGAGCGTTCCATCAAGCGCGGCACAGGCGAAGACAAGGATGCCACTGCGTTCGAAGAGTTTACGCTGGAAGGCTACGGTCCACACGGTTCAGCTTTCATGGTCGAGTGCGTAACGGATAATCGTAACCGCACAGTCGCGGATGTGCGCCATACTTTCAGCAAAGTTGGCGGTAATATGGCGGAGGCCGGCGCAGTTGGCTGGCAGTTTGACCGGAAATCCTATTTCTCCTTCACCAAAAGCGCGTTATCCTATGACAAGGCCTTCGAACTGGCGATCGATGCCGGGGCGGATGATGTTCAGGAAGACGGTGATCATGTCGAGATCATCGGCCCGGTGGAATCCTTCAAGACCATCAGCAATGCCCTGAAGGCTGCCAAGGTTCTTCCCGATGAAGGTGGACTGCGGATGATTGCCAAGCAGGATCTTGAGCTGGATGTACAGGATACTCTCCAGGTGCTGCGGGCTGTTGAGACCATCGACGACCTGGACGATGTGCAAAACGTCTATCACAACCTGAAGATTTCAGAAGAAGCTCTGGCGGCACTGGAAGCCGAATAAACCTTCAGGGGCGACCGGCCGGTCGCCCCTGCTTTTTAGGGATATATCTCATGACGCTGGTGCTTGGCATTGACCCCGGGACGGCGACCACCGGCTTCGGCGTGGTCCGCGAACTGCCTGATGGCAGTCTGCAGATGGTGGAGTATGGCATCATCACCACGCCCAAGGACACTCCAGCCCATCACCGTCTGGCTCAACTCTATCATCAACTGCAAAATATCTTGGAACAGCACAAGCCATCCTCAGTTGCAGTAGAAAAACTTTTCTTTCAGCGCAATGTCAGCACCGCCATCGCGGTTGGGCAGGCGCGCGGAGTGGTCATGCTGGCCATTGCGGAAGCGAAGCTCGACGTGGCGGAGTACACGCCCAACGAGGTCAAGCAGGCGGTGGTAGGCTATGGCTCAGCAGACAAGAAGCAGGTCCAGGAGATGGTGCGTGTCCTGCTCTCCCTGGCCGAAATCCCCAAGCCCGATGATGCGGCCGATGCGCTGGCCATTGCCATCACTCACCTACATACAAGGCGGTATTGATTATGATCGCATCCCTGCGCGGAGAAATCACACAGATCGAAGAAACAGCGATCGTTTTAGAGGTCGGCGGAGTCGGCATGCGCGTGTTCGTCCCGGCGCCTTTGCGTGACAAGCTGAAACCTGGTGAGGTCGTGCTGCTTAACACCCACCTGGTCGTGCGCGAAGATGCCCTGACTCTTTATGGATTTGAATCCGCCGCTGACCGCCAGCTCTTCCTGCTGCTGCTCGGCGTGGACGGGGTCGGACCGAAGGTGGCACTCTCGGTGCTCTCCACCCTTAGCGTGGACGCCATTCAACGGGCGGTCTTCAATGATCAGGATGATATTCTCAGCCGAGTCCCCGGCGTGGGTAAAAGGACCGCGCAGAAAATAGTGCTCCATTTGAAGGATCGCATGAAACCGACAAGCGGGTTAGAGAAAGTCGCCATGATGTCCGATGCGGATGCGGAGGTGTTGGCCGCGTTAACCTCGCTCGGTTACTCGGTGATCGAGGCGCAGACGGCCATCCAGTCCATCCCCAAGGATGCTCCCGATGATGTTGAAGAACGTCTCAGACTGGCATTGCATTACTTTAATGGTTGATGATCTCTCAACGAGGTTATCGTAAGTGAAGGTTGAGGACTCAAATGTTGAAAAAGATGAAAATTGCCTTTATCGGTCCCGGTGCCATGGCGGAAGCCATGATCGCTGGCCTGCTGCGTGAGAAACTGGCTGCACCGCGTAATTTGCTGGCGAGCGGTCCACGCGGGGAGCGGGTTGAAAAGCTTCGTGAGCTGTATGGCGTTCAGACATTCACTGATAACAGCCTGGCGGTCGCGCAGTCGGATGTGGTCGTGCTATCGGTCAAACCTCAGCGGTTGACGGGTGTCATGAAGAATCTGAAGGGTATTCGCCATGAAGCGCTGGTGTTGTCCATCATTGCCGGGGCGAGCATTAAAAAACTTAGTCACGGTTTGAAACATTCTGCCATTGTCCGCTCCATGCCCAATACACCGGCCCAGATCGGTGAGGGAATTACGGTCTGGACTGCTTCTGAGTCCGTGAGTGACGCACAGAAAGAGACTGCGCGAGCCATTCTATCCGCGCTGGGCAAGGAGGTCTTCGTGGAAGATGAGCAGTACCTGGACATGGCGACGGCGCTTTCCGGCACCGGTCCGGCTTATGTGTTCATGTTCATGGAAGCGATGATCGACGCGGGCGTGCACATGGGCTTCCCACGGCGCATCGCCGAGCAGCTGGTGGTGCAGACCTTGCGCGGTTCAGTCGATTTCTATGAAACTAATGAAGTGCACGTCGCCGCGCTGCGCAACCAGGTCACCTCGCCGGGCGGCACATCGGCGGAGGCGTTGTATTACCTTGAGAAAGCTGGCTTCAGAACAGCGATCTCGCGCGCGATTTGGGCGGCCTACCAGCGTTCGCTGGAGCTGGGCAAGGAGCAGCCCGTGCACATCCCTGAATCACACGCAGATGATGTAAATCAATAAACTGGGTAAGTCAGGCATTATTGGGAAAAGGGTTTGTATTTGCCTGAAGGTGTTTTGACTCTGTTCCAAAGGATGGAAGTTAATGCTAAGGCTCTCAGGCTCCATCGAACTCCCTGAACATATCCAACCCGGCGGCTTCGACCACGCTGACATTCACCCTGCCAGCCGCATGTTATATGTCGCCCATACCTGCAACAATGCGCTGGATGTAATTGACTGCGCTGCTGGAAAGTATAGCCACTCTATCCCGAACTTGACCGGCGTGGCCGGGGCGCTGGTTTCGGGCGAGAGAGTTTTCACCTCGAACCGGGGCAAAGATACGGTGGGGATTTTCGCGGTGGGTGATGAAAGTCGGATGGTCAGGATACCGGTGGGGGTGCGCCCGAACGGGTTGGCGTTTAACCCGGGGAGAAACCTGCTCCTGGCGGCAAATGTCGGGAATCCGGACATCCCCAATTCCTTCACGCTCTCGATCGTGGATGTCGCGCGGGGTAAGCTGATTCACTCCATCCCCATGCCGGGCCGCACGCGCTGGGCGATCTTCGATCCACAGACTGATTCATTCTATGTCAATATCGCCGACCCAGCTGTGATCGTGGTCGTGAAGGCAGAAGCCTCAGTCAGGATTTTCAACAAATTCCCCATCCCTGCCGCTGGACCGCATGGACTGGATCTGGATGCCGCCAAACAGCGTCTGTTTTGCGCCTGCGACGCCGGGCAGCTGGTAACGGTAGGGCTGCCGGATGGCAATATCCAATCTGAAAGTGCCCTGAGCGGCATGCCGGATGTGATATTCTTCCACCCCGGCCTCCAGCGCCTTTACGTGGCTATCGGTGATCCTGGCGTGATCGATGTATTCGACACCACGACCATGAAATGTATTGAGAGCGTTGAAACCGGTAAAGGTGCTCACACCTTTGCGCTGGAGAAGGTGCACAATACCATTTATGCATTCCTGCCGCAGACTCATTCCGCGAAAGTGTTTGTAGACAACTAAACCTTGTTTTACCCATCACAAAAGGAGAGTCACATGCTTTGGATTACCCGTTCGCACGTGCACGTCGACCGCGTCGCCTGCCCCTGGCTGATCACCCGCTTCATTGACAGTGAGGCTGAGTTCCTGTTCGTGCCTGGCAGCCAGATCGAGCAGGTGTCAATGGAAACCGGCGCCATCCCTTTCGATGCACCCGGGGTGGAACTTGGCCATCACGAGAACCGCTGCTCGTTCGAATCCATCATACTGAAGTATGGTCTAAAAGAACCCGGTCTGCTTCGCCTGGCGAAGATCGTCCACGCGGCGGATGTGAGCGAGGACATCGACAGTGATCCCATCGCCCGCGGATTGGAAGCGATTGCCAGCGGTTACAGTCTGCGTTTTCCCGAGGATCTCGAGAACCTGGATGCGCAGTTCGAAGTCTACGATGCGCTCTATGCCTGGTGCCGGCTGGAAGTTGCCAAAAGTCCATCTAAATAAAGGGTTGATTTTTTAATTGGAAAACCGTCGCGACATCACCCTGCTGTTCTCAACGCGCATCATCCGGCTGTTCTGCTACGGATTCCTATCGATCGTCCTGGCTTTGTATCTGGTGGAGGTGGGATTACGGGAGACACAGATCGGCCTGCTCTTCACGCTGACTCTGGCCGGTGACGCAGCCATCTCCCTCCTGCTGACAACTTCCGCGGACCGCTTTGGCCGGCGGCGGACTCTCATCCTTGGCTCGCTGTTAATGCTCGGGGCAGGGGCGGTCTTTCTGATCACGAACAACATCGTCATCCTGATGGCAGCCGCCATCATCGGGGTCATCAGCCCCAGTGGTAACGAGATCGGACCGTTCCTTTCCATCGAGCAAGCCAGTCTCACGCAGCTTGTCCCCGACCAGCAGCGCACGCAGATCTTTGCCTGGTATGCCCTCGTTGGTTCGTTTGCCACGGCCACCGGGGCGCTCATCGTCGGCTGGATGACACAGGGGCTGCGCGCAGGGGGAATGCCTTCCACTGACGCCTACCGAGTTGTACTGGCGGGATATGCGCTTGGCGGTCTGATTTTGACCCTGCTGTTCCTGCTGCTCACGCCGGCGGTTGAAGTGACCCCGTCAGCCGAATCGGCATCGGCTCCGCGGACGCTCGGCCTACACAAGTCGCGCAATGTGGTCTTTAAGTTGAGTGCCCTATTCGCGTTGGATGCCTTCGCCGGGGCAATGGTCGTGCAAAGCCTGCTGGTATTCTGGTTCTCGGTCAAATTCCACACCGAGCCGGGTGTGCTGGGGACGATCTTCTTCGGCGCCAATATCCTGGCGGGAATCTCCGCGCTGCTAGCCTCGCGTATCGCTGCCCGTTTTGGCTTGATCAACACGATGGTCTTTACCCACATTCCCAGCAATATTCTGCTGATGCTGGTGCCGCTGATGCCCACCCTGCCGCTCGCCATCCTAACACTGCTTCTGCGCTTCAGCATCTCCCAGATGGACGTGCCCACGCGCCAATCGTATACCATGGCGGTCGTCGCTCCGGATGAACGATCGGCGGCTTCCGGCGTGACGACCATCGCCCGTTCCGTGGGAGCGGCAATTTCCCCTTCGCTCTCTGGAATCTTTCTAAGCATCCCAGCGTTGTTCAGCGTGCCGTTTTTTTTGTCGGGGGGATTAAAAATCGTGTATGATATCCTTCTCTACCGCAGCTTCAAGACCATGAAACCTCCGGAGGAAAGCCAAAAATGATTAATATTCTCCTTGTCGGCATGGGAGGTGCGCTTGGCTCAATTGCGCGCTTTCTGGTCAGCGGCTGGGTGCAGGTGATTTCAAGGAATGTCAATTTTCCCACAGGAACTTTGACGGTCAATGTGGTCGGTTGTTTCGTGATCGGTTTTTTATCCCAGCTTGCAGAGGCGAGAGGGATTTTCACCAGTGAAGCGCGTGCTTTCGTTTTTATCGGACTATTAGGCGGGTTCACAACCTTTTCGACATTTGGAAATGAAACCTACAACCTCGCCCGCTCCGGTGAGATGTCTAGCGCACTGGTAAATATCGGACTGAACGTGATTCTGGGTCTGCTGGCGGTGTGGGTTGGGCATATGGTCGCCTATTTGATCTGGCATTAGAAGATCTTTTCGATCCTGGATGTGATGAATTCCCTTCACCTTATCCACCGGTTGGTTAATCATCAAGGGAGAACAACCATGCATCTACCTGAGCAAGGATTGCTTTTACGCATCTTCATCGGTGAATCTGACCACCATGCCGGGAAACCGCTCTACGAATGGATTGTCCTGCAAGCCCGCGAAAAGGGTCTGGCCGGTGCGACTGTTCTGCGAGGGATGATGGGTTTCGGTGCCAATACCCGCCAGATTCATACCTTCAAGATAGAAGCCCTATCGGAGGATCTGCCCATCGTCGTGGAAATCGTCGATACCGAGGAAAATATTGAGAAATTTCTGGATGTCATTACGCCTTATATCCCTGCCGGCCTGGTGACGGTTGAAAAAGCCCATATCAAGTTCTATAAGTTTGAAAAGAAGTAGGATTTAAGAGTCACCGGAATAGAATCATCTTTTATGTCCCTAATTACCGTTTCCAACCTCACCAAATCCTTCGGGCACCGCGATATCTTCAGCGGGCTGTCCTTCGGCGTCGCCAAAGGCGAGCGGCTGGCAATCGTTGGAGCGAACGGTGTCGGTAAAACCACCCTGCTGAGAATCCTGGTCGGTGACGATGAGGCTTCCACCGGTTCCCTGCACCGCGCGCGCGGCCTGCGCATCGGTTACTTGCCGCAGGAAGCGGATTTCGACACGCAGGGTACATTGTGGGACGAGTGTCTCTCGGTCTTTGCCCCGTTGCTCGAACAACAGGTGGAACTCAACCGGCTCGAAGGGCTGATGTCGAATCCAACCCAGGCAAATGATGCTCTCGCCCGCTATGGCGCGCTGCAGCACGATTTTGAGCGCCTAGGCGGCTACACTTACACCACCCGCATCAAGCAGGTGCTGACCGGTCTCGGTTTTGCGGAGGGAGATTACACTACTCATCTCGACCATCTCTCTGGGGGACAGCGGACGCGCGCTTATCTTGCCCGGTTGCTCCTATCCGATCCTGATCTGTTGCTGCTCGACGAGCCGACCAACCACCTCGACATCGCGGCGGTCGAATGGCTGGAAGGCTATCTCAATCAATGGGAAGGCGCGGCGGTTATCGTTTCGCACGACCGGTACTTCCTCGATAAGGTCGCCAATGTCATCCTGGAGATGACCCCTGCCGGCTCCGAAAGTTATCGAGGGAACTACAGCCACTACCTGCGTCAGCGTCAGGAACGCTGGGAGCGGCGTTACGAAGTCTTTGAGGGCGAGAAGCAAAAGCTGCTCAAGGACATGGAGTACATCAAAAAGAATATCGCCGGGCAGAACACCCTGCAGGCCAAGGGCAAGCTTAAACGACTGACGCGCGTGGTGCAGGCCATCGAGCAGCTCGGAATGGACGCGGTGGTCAACGCCAACTGGTCCCAGCTGGGTGTGAGCACGACCACTTCACCCTTCAGCGTGGAGGAAGCCGAGCGCCGCGTCCGCTCTCTTCACCTGCCGGACAACCGTCCGCCGCGCCTCAACCTGCACCTGCACTCTGACAAGCGCAGCGGCGAATTCGTTCTCCGCACCCGCAGCCTGCAGATCGGCTATCCCGGCAAGCCGTTGTTCACCGCGCCCGACATCGAACTGCGCCGGCAGGAGGTCGCCGCGCTCATCGGTCCGAACGGCGCGGGTAAGACCACCTTTCTGAAGACGATTCTCGGTCAGCTTGCGCCGCTCAGTGGTGAAACACAGCTGGGCGCGAGCCTGCACATCGGCTACTTCGCCCAGGCGCACGAAGGGCTGAATCCCGAAAATACGCTCATTCAGGAGATCCAGTCCGTGGCGCCGCAGATGCTCCCCGCCGATGCGCGTCATTACCTGGCACGCTATCTCTTCACGGGTGATGATGTTTATAAAAAGGTGGAAGTTCTTTCGGGGGGTGAGCGCGGGCGGCTAGCGCTCTCCAAGCTAGCGCTTTATGAGACCAACTTGCTCTTGCTCGACGAGCCAACCAATCACCTCGACATACCCTCGCAGGAAATCCTGCAGGATGTTATGGATAATTATTCTGGGACGATCCTGTTGGTGTCTCACGACCGCTACCTCATCGACGCACTGGCGACCCAGGTCTGGGAGATAGAACCGGATGAGTCCCAGCTGGACGTCTTCAAGGGGACGTACAGCGAACTGCGTGCCAGGAAAGAAGAGACGGAGGAACAAGCGGCCCGGGAATCGGTCGCTGCCAAACCAACCGTTGCTAAGCCGGGACGTGCGCCTGCGTCTGCTTCAAAAGAGGAAAAACGGAGGCAGGCGAAATTGCAGGAGTTGGAAAACACCATCGCCGGACTGGATAAAAAACTAGCGGAACTTGGCCGCGAATTGGAAAATCCTCCCGCCGACGCGGGCGCGGTAGCCACACTGGGCAGGGAGTATGCGTCCGTGCAGAAAGATATGGACGAAAAACTGGCGGAATGGGAAAAAATGCAAACGTAGAAAAACAAAAAGAGACCTGGCTGAAAAACCAGGTCTCTTTCAAACTATTCTTCTTCATCACACTGTTAGCGGTCGATAGGGATGTCGTTCATCGAAATTTCATCCTCGATGGGCTCGAGATGCGTGGTGATCGACGCCTCTCCTAATGCTTTGATGACATCATGCTCGAAATCCTCTGCGACATGGTGCGCATCGTGAACAGTCCATTCGCCGGGCACCAGCATGTGCACGGAGATGAATCGGCGGGCAGCTGCCTGCCTTGTCAGCAAGGCGTGAAACTCCACACCTTTTTTGCGATACTCCACCATCACTTGTTCGATGGCTTCCTGCTCCTGACCGGGGAGCACGACGTCCATCAACCCTTCGACAGAGCGGCGGATCAAACTAATCCCAGTCCAGACGATGTTGGCGGCGACGATCAAGGCGATGATCGGGTCGAGGCGCAGCCAACCGGTCACTGCGACCAAAGCCACGGCGACAATGACGCCTACCGAGGTCCACACATCGGTCATGAGATGCTTGGCATCTGCTTCCAGAGTGATGGAGTTGTATTGTTTGCCTGCCCGCATCAATATGCGGGACACCACAAAATTGATTGTAGAGGCGATGATGGAAACGATAAGGCCGATCCCAACCTGTTCCAGCGGCTGAGGATCGATGAGTCGCTGAATGGCAGCGTAAGCGATGGCGGCCGCCGCGGCCAGGATCAACATCCCCTCCACACCGCTGGCAAAATACTCAGCTTTGCTGTGACCGAACCGATGGATATTGTCCGGCGGGCGGGCGGCGATGGTCAGCATCATTAAAGCCATCAGCGCACCGGCCAGATTGACCAGTGATTCGACGGCATCCGACAGCAGACCGACCGAACCGGTTAATCGGTAAGCCGCTGTTTTCAGGAAAATTGTAGCGATAGCTGCACCGATGGACAGCCAGGCGTACTTGGTTAGAGAAGAACGATTGGAAATGGATATTTGTTGAGTCTTAGTTTGCGACATCCCACACCTGATCTTACAGCTAAGGGTAATTATAACCCGATAACCAATTATGAAATCAAAAGAGAGGGGTCTATTCGACTCTGTAACAGTATATCAAACCAATAAATTCAATGAAACAATAAAGGGGAGCTGATTATCAATAAGTGAGCATCACTTGAATGGCTTCGGCAGGTGATTTATCTAGCAGTTGATATGCTTCTTTTGCCTGTTCCAATGAAAAGCGATGTGTAATCCACTTTTGGGGTTGGATGCGTCGGATTGCATCCCACGCCACAGCAAAGCGCCGGGTTTTATCCCAGCGGCCGGTCAACTCAGGGGTGATCGTGCTGACCTGACTTGAAATGAGCTTGAGGCGCGAGCGATGAAAGCTGCCTCCCAGATCAAGATGGGCAGGTTTCTGTCCATACCAGGAACCGATCACGATCCGCCCGTTGAAACCGGTCAGCGTGATGGCATCGTTCAATGCAGCGGGGGAGCCTGAAAGCTCAATGGAAAAATCGGCATCCGGGTTCAGCAGGGATTTCGCGGAAGGATGAAAATCAGAATCTCCGGGGTCGAGGCAGGCTTTGACGCCCAAATCAAGCGAAGCTTCGCGGCGCAGACTGTATCGATCCGCAGTGACAAGCGCATCAAGAGGGAATTCCTTTAACAGGGAAGCCGTCAGCAGGCCGACGATGCCCTGCCCGAAGACCATCGCCCGCTCACCGAGAACGGGGGCGGCATCCTGAACCAGGTTGACCGCGGTCTCCATGTTGGGCAGGAAGACGGCCGTCTCTGGTTGCACGTTTTCTGGAACGCTCAGCAGGGACTCAGGTTTGGCGAGAAAATGTGAGCAGTGGGGATGGAACGAAAAAACGAGTCGGCCTTCCCATTCCTGGTTGACCTGTTCGCCGATTTCCTTAATGCGTCCCACGCAGGCATATCCATAACTGAGAGGGTATGAAAAAACCTTGCTTAAAGATTCGATGTGGGAATCTGCAGGAACGTTCGGAAACTCTCCGCGGTAAACCAGCATCTCTGTGCCGGGGCTGATGGCGGAGCAGATGGTTTCCACCAGCGCTTCATCAGGCGCGGGATCTGGCAGTGTTTCCTGGCGAACTTCAACTTGCCGCAGTGATGTGAAATATAGCGATCGTCGCCTAGTCATTGTCCTTCATTTTACCCCCTTGCCGGTTCGCGGGTTATGGTTTATCGAACCAGAGTAAGACTGCCAGCACCAATTCTGTCACCGTCGCATAATATCCCAAGGCTGAGCTGGTTCCGGACACAAAGGTCTTTTCGCCCATGATGACCCACAGGAGCATGGTCAGCAGGGTATAGCCAAAGAAAAGCCACCAGATCGGCTTTTTAAATCTGGCCAGGAAGGGGATGGGCAACAGCAGCGCCGCAGCCAATCCGAGATAACCCAACCCATTGAGCGTGAACATGATATCCGGGAAAAGGGAGAGATGGATGAGTGCTGTGACCACGGATAAAACTGCGATACCAATACGAATGAGCGTTTTCTTGTTCATTTTCCTCCTTGGGGTCGACTCTCAAAACAAGCCGGGAATGGAACCTTGTTTAATTCTCAAGTTCTCCAAAAACCACAAAATCTTTCTCAATGGAATCAACTTTGGCATTCTTGAGTTCTAATAATGGACTTAATGACTCGCTTACCGGGTCTTCCAGCGCCTTTAAACCACCGACAAAGAAGGGAGTTATCGTCAACACAACACGGTCGACCAGGCCCTGCCGAAGAAAGGCTGAGATGACCGTCGCGCCGCCTTCGACCATCACGGATTCGATACCTTGCTGAAAAAGGGATTTCAATAAAAAAAGAAGAGAAATATGCCCATCCATGTCTTCCGGAACTGGCAGAAGGGTGGCACCTGCCCGGGCAAGAACCTGTGCTTTAGTGGAATTTGCCTCATCTTCAAGGCAGGCAATGACCGGTCTTTTTGGATGATGGAATAATCTCGTATTTTCTGAAATTCTCAGATGCGAATCGAGGATCACGGGGATCGAGGATTCACCCTTGGCGTGGCGGACGGTCAATTGAGGATCATCCGATTCGATTGTCCCAATCCCTACCAGTATGGCCTTGTGTGCAGCTCGCAAGCGGTGCGTCACCCGCATCGCCTCCATACCGCTTAAAGCCAGCGGTGTGCCCCGTCGCAGGGCAATGCTCCCATCCAGGCTTTGTGCGTAACTCAAGGTTACGAGCGGACGGGTTTCCCTGCGCAGGCGGGTGGAAGTTTCATCGAGCCAGGTGTCAAGCATTTTGGGAAACCTTAATGGGCAGGACCACTTCCAGGTCGAGCATGTGGTCCATGCGCTGCTTTTTCGTCTGTAAGTAGTATAGATTTTCAGGTCGAGCGGGGATTTTTACAGGTACACGTCGGTTCACGGTTACCCCCAACTGTCTTAGACCGGTGATCTTCTGGGGGTTGTTGGTGAGTAATTGGATACTTCTTATCCCCAGGTCGCGGATTATCAAGGCAGCTACCGTATAATCACGCTCATCGGGTTTATGCCCAAGGCGCAAATTGGCCTCCACTGTATCGAGCCCCTGGTCCTGCAAATTGTAAGCACGCAGTTTGTCCGCCAGGCCAATGCCGCGGCCTTCCTGTCGCAAATAGAGGATCACGCCGCGTCCCGCCTTGGAAATGACCGCCATGGCAGCGTCCAGTTGTTCGCCACAGTCGCAGCGCAGGGAGCCCATGATATCCCCGGTCAAGCACTCCGAGTGCACACGCAGGAGCACATTCTCCTTGTCTTCTCCATCGCCCAACATGAACGCCAGGTGTTCTTTGTCGTCGAAATTATTGGTGAAAAGCATCAATTGAAAAGTGCCATACCGGGTGGGGATGCGGGCAGCCACCTGTCTTTTAATGGTGAGTTCAGCAGTCATAAGTATTATCCTCTAATATTAGCAATTGGCCACCGCTAAAATCCTATCCGTTGTGCGTTGAGACCAGAATATTCTTTGGAGTTTCTTTGAGGCTCAACTGCTGGTTCAAGGTTGTCTCTTTTTATTAATACGTCTTATTTAGGTTAATTGGATTTGCGTTTTTCAATGAACCGTGTAAAAAATTCCCCCATGATATTGTCCTTTACGGCTACAGATCCGCCATCATTGCAGCTTTCCTGCCCGAATCAACCCCAATCCGCCAAACAGAATATCACGACCGCGCATCAGCAGGCTCATGGTCAAACCGGCTGCGGGCGGAAATCCCATCGCGCCTATGATAAACACCTGACTTGCTTCCAATGCTCCCAGCCCTGCCGGGAGAGGCACCATGAATGCAAGTTGAACAAAGGTTAATCCTGCCAGAGCCTGCACACCTGTCAAATCGATGGAGATGAATCGTGCCATCATCCAGTATTCCACCCACATGCAGGTCATCGCCAGGGCGGATGTAAAAATGGCTCCAATCATCGCCCTGAAATGACGGCGGGTGAATGTACCAGCCAGGTGCTCGGAAACGATCATCAACCTCAGGAATTTTCTACGCCCGATGCGAGTTTGGATGAAACCGGCGATGGCTGACAATGGATGTTTTCCCAAAAAAAGGAGAGTGACGTGCAACGGCGGAATCAGCAGCAGCACCAACAGGGGTGCGAGGCTGCCGAAGAGTTGGGAATCGTTTAAAGGGAGCAATCTATGCTGCAAAATCACGAACAGTCCCACCGCAAGAAAAAGGATATTTACCAGGAATTCCACCAGTTTGTCGATGATCACAATCGCAGTTGACCTGGCATAGGTCAGTTGATGGTGTTTTTGGAGATACAACACCTGCAGTGGTTCACCACCGACCTGTGGACCCGGTGTGAAATAGCTGACTCCGAAGGCTGCCAGTCGATATCCAATCAAAGGGATGAAAGGGATTTTGGCGGATTCGGCACGGATGATAAGCCACCATCGCAGAGTGATAAAGACAATGGCCGCGGAATTTACTACGAGCAGAATGCCGATCTGCCAGAAATGAAGCTGTTTCAGCGACTCCCATATTTCCGCCAGCGGGGCTGCCACAATTGCCCAAGCCAGCAGACCAATGAGTAATATCAACCAGAAAATTCTTACCAGCCAGATTTTCAAATCAAACCTATTAGTAATCAATAATCTATTTTCATGGGGATCATAAAATGGATAAGCCGTTGCCAGACGGTGGACTAGTAATAAGAGATTTCATCCTGGCCAACACTGCTTCGTGGATGGCGGGTAATTCGTTCGACCCAATTTCTATCAGGCTAATAGGCTCACCAATTTGAACTGTAACAGTCAGCGGATGAAGATTAAAGACGACCTGAGCCATTAATTGAAAAGCTGCACCGAGTTTTTCGCGGTCGATGCGATCTTTTTTAATTTTGGTGATCGGATTTTTAACAATTGCATCCCACAGCACATTTCGGACCAACACCGGGACGATCCTGGTTTCCGGGGCGAGTCGTACGAAAACACCGGCAGAGTCCCCCCAATCGCTGAGTGAGTCGACTGTGCCTGGGTAAACATCCGGGTCAGGTTCAATTTTCCCGGCGGGAAAGGTCAACATGGCTCCTTCGCTTCGCAAATGTGCTGCACCTTTCCTGACTGCACTCATGCGTTCGGAAGGGTTGTCGCTTACAAACAATTGGCGCCTGCTAAGATTGGGAAGAGATTGAAGGAACGGGCGGTCGAGCGCAATGACTCTCAGATCGGATCGATTGATCGCAGCGAATAGGCACAGTGTGTCGGTCATACCGGGATGATTGGATAATACCAAAATCGGTCCCTTCACCGGCAGGTGATCCTGTCCGTAAACGCGGACATCCTTCACATATCGTGTCAGCATTTTTCGGGAGGCGGTCGGGAGATCGGTCTCTCCGATACACCGGTCATAGTCGAGCATTTGACGGGCGAATTTTTCCGCAGGTCCGCGAAAAATAATGCGGATCGCTTTTTCAAACCAGTGCTTATTCTGCGAACCAAATGAGTTGACCAGATCGTCGAGATTGATCTCCGTCAAACGGGTCAGAGGATCGGACATTGGGAAATTATACTCTTTGAAGGTAATTGAAAAAAAGCCCGTCTTGAAAAAGACGGGCTTGGCAATATGAGATTGTTCAAATTCTGTTATACAGGGACAGGTGTTTGCTTTTTGGCCTCAGCGTATCCGCGCCGCAAGGCTTCAAAATTTTTGGGAAGCAGCCTGTGATGCCGTTCCGGCATATGATTTTTCAGTGCCGATTCAACAGCCTCCAGTGAAACCTCAGGCAGCTGCGACAGAAGAGCGCCAACCGCCACCATATTGGTCAGCTTCCGCTCACCGATTTCCTCGGCAATCTCATTGGCTTGGATGAAGATCGTGGTGATGTCCTCCCGCTTTGGGCCGCGATCGACCATGGAGGCATTGACCACCAGCACACCGCCCTTTTGGATCAATGGCTCGTACTTGTCATAGGAGGGCAGGTTGAGCGCGATCATTACAGGGGGATTCGCAACCAGGGGGGAGCCGATCTCTTCATCCGCGATGACAACCGTACAGTTGGCTGTACCACCGCGCATTTCAGGTCCGTAAGAAGGGATCCAGGTGACTTCCCGGCCCAGATCCATGGCGGCATATGCCAGCACCTGCCCTGCAAAGAGCACACCCTGTCCGCCAAAACCTGCAATCAAAATTTCCTTTTGCATGGAGACTCTCCTAGATTTTTATTTCAGCCACTGAAGTGGTGATCTTGTAATCGCCCAGGGGGAAAACGGGCAGCATGTGCGTCTCCACCCACTTCAACGATTCGATAGGCGTAATACCCCAGTTGGTGGGGCAGGTGGACAACAGTTCGACCATGGAGAAGCCCAATCCACGAACCTGTGTCTCAAATGCCATGCGGATCGCCTTTTTTGCCAGGCGGATATTCTTTGGATCGTGCAGGCTGCGACGGACGACATATCCCACGCCGTCCATCGTGGCGATCATTTCGGACATGCGAAGGGGGTAACCCTGTAATTCAACATCACGGCCGTTGGGCGAGGAGGTCGTCTTCTGGCCGGGGAGGGTGGTGGGCGCCATCTGGCCGCCGGTCATGCCGTATATGGCGTTATTGATGAAGACCACAGTGATGTTTTCTCCGCGCCCTGCGGCGTGCATGATTTCCGCCATGCCGATGGACGCCAGGTCGCCATCTCCCTGATAGGTGAATACCACCCGGTCAGGCAGCACGCGTTTAATACCTGTAGCCATAGCTGGTGCGCGGCCGTGCGCTGCTTCCACGAAATCGGTATCGAAATAATTGTAGGCGAAAACGGAGCAGCCGACCGGCGCGACACCAATCGTCTTTTCGGCGATCCCCATCTCGTCCAGTACTTCGGCGATCAAGCGGTGTGCAACACCATGCGTACAGCCGGGGCAGTAATGGGTCGTAACATCGGTAAATGACTTGGGGCGCTGGTACACCAGGTTCTCAGGTTTTGCAAGGGTAGCCATCTCTCACCTCTATTATTTAGCAATCATACGATCGTACCAGGCGGCGCGCGGATCAGCAGCCAGGCTTAATGTAGAAGCAGCCATGCGGTTTATTTCGTCCAGGATTTCGTTGGGGAAGGGGACGACCCCTCCTAAACGACCGTAGAACTCCACTGGGACGCGTCCCTTCACCGCCAATAGAACATCATTGAGCATCTGGCCTGTATTCATTTCCACGACCAGGAAGCCGGATACACGCGAAGAGAGTTGTTCGATCACCTCAAACGGGAACGGACTCACTGTAACCGGCCTCAGCAACCCTACCTTGATTCCCTGCTGGCGGGCAGCCCGCACCGCGGAAAGTGCCACGCGGCCCGATGTTCCAAACCCGATGATCACAAAATCAGCATCTTCCAGGTAATATTCTTTGAATCGAACTTCGTTCTTTTGGATATCCTGCCAGCGCTTGAACATGCGCAGGTTGGCTACTTCCTCGTCCGGGGGATTGATGTATATGGAAGAGAGTGTCCTTCGTTCCCTGCCCATGGCGCCGTTGACCACCCAATCCCAATCCCTGCGTACCACGGGACGCATCTCCGGCATCTCGACCGGCTCCATCATCTGTCCGATCGACCCGTCGGCGATGAGCATGCAAATGGTGCGGTATTTTTCCGCCAGGTCAAAGGAGAGCACCATCAGGTCGATTGCTTCCTGGACCGAGGCGGGCGCGAGCACGATGGGGAAATAGTCACCATGGCCGCCGCCATGGACAGCCTGGTTGTAATCTGCCTGCGAGGGGGCGATGTTGCCGAGGCCCGGTCCGCCGCGCATGACGTTGACCAGCACCACAGGGATTTCCGTACCGGCAATATATGATATTCCCTCCATCATCAGCGACATCCCTGGGCTGGACGATGTGCTCATGACCCGTGCGCCGGTGCAGGCTGCGCCATACACCATGTTGATGGCCGCGACTTCTGATTCTGCCTGCACGAAGGTGCGTCCCAGCTCGGGCATTCGGCGTGACAGGTGTTCCAGGATTTCAGTTTGGGGGGTGATGGGGTAACCGAAATAGGCCTCCAGACCGGCGCGGATGGCGGCTTCCGCCATTGCTTGATTGCCTTCATAAAGTTCTTTAGCCATTTTTTCTCCTAGGCAGGCGCCGCAACTTTGGTGACTTCGCGATAGACGGTAATCGCAGCATCCGGGCAGACAACCGCGCAGATGGCGCAGCCCGTGCATCCATCTTTGAACAGGTGGGCGGGGTGATAGCCTTTAGGGGTCAGGCGGCTCATTTCAAGTTCGATCACATTCTGGGGACAAGCGCTGATGCATAGTTCACAGCCCTTGCAATACGCATCCGAGACATCAATCCAACCTTTTGCTGGCATTTACCTTTCTCCTTTATGAGAAGTTAGACAAAAATTGTTAGATTGCTCTTTATTATGATTATGTCGCTTTCGGGAGAATGGTGGTAGTGCTAATCGTCACCTCGCAATCATGTATAAATGAACGATTCGCAGATGGCTGAAATTGTCTATTCAAGGGATCGGGTATTCAATATTTTTGATTTAAATGCCAAAAGGGTGTCACTTTTTCTTTACACTAGCATCCAAAGAACATGATCCAAATTCTCACCAATTTCGAAGGAGACTATCATGAAACAAAATGAATCCAATGTTGACCGCATCATCCGAGCAGTGGCAGGAGTTGTCCTGTTATTCCTGGGTTTTGGCGGTACCCTTACAGGAACGATTGCAATTATTGCAAATGTTCTCGGTGTAATTCTTTTGGTCACTGCCGCGGTCGGCATCTGCCCCTTGTACCTCCCATTCCACTTTAGCACGAAGAAATAGTTTCAACTCTTAAAAAGGACCAGGGGCATGGCATCAAATCCGTGCCCCATTTTCTTATGGACATCAACAACTTTCAAGGGAAATTGGGGCAAAATCCCCGACCGGTGATCGTGGATCTGTGGACCCCCTGGTGCGGCCCCTGCAAAATGATTAAGCCGACGCTTGAAAAGCTTGCCCCGGAGTATGATGGGCGGGTGGATTTTTGGCAGATCAACGCTGATGATAACCCTGACTTGCTGCGTTCACTGGGAATTTTTGGCATCCCCACGCTGGTGGCTTATCGAGACGGTCGGGAGGTGGCGCGCTATACCGGCGTAAAACCAGCCGGCACGTACAAGGCTTTGTTCGAAGCGCTTGCCAGCGGCGGTTCGCCCTCCCCAGCCGGTTTGACATCTGCCGACCGGTTCATGCGCTTTGGAGGCGGGTGGGTGGTGATCGGGATCGGAATCACATTCCACACCCATTGGTTGCTGTTTCTCATTGGCGCAGTCCTATTATTTAGCGCCATTTATGACCGATGCCCCATTTGGAAGGCATTTACCGGCTGGTTCAGGGGATTAGTCCAGCGCGCTTGACTTATCGGATTGTTATAAGAGGATCAGGGACGCTCTAAGCGTCCCTGATTTTTTAAACCTCTAATCTATTTTTCTCTAAAATATCAAGAAATTATCAACGCCACGATAAGCTTTGTTAAAGAATCCAGATTTTCTTATAAGAACCTAGTAAATTTGGAACTGAAGAATACATCAAGGAGCACGATTAATGAACAATATTTCGGATCTTCTTCTGTCTGGATTGATCACTTATGGGGCACCGATGTTTGGACTGGCGCTCATGGTGGCTGCAATCGGACTCCCCTTTCCCTCTAGTTTGCTGGTCATCGCAGCCGGCGCCTTTAGCCGCCTGGGGACACTCGACTGGACATATACGGCAGCGATGGGGTTGGCGGGCGCAGTGGTAGGGGATAGCTTGAGCTATGCACTTGGACATTGGGGTGGAAAACGGGTTCAGAGTCATTTTGGCAGCCCGGCGTTCTGGGCCAAAGCCCGTTCAACCTTTAATCGTGGCAGCGGGCTGGCAGTGTTTCTCACCCGTTTCCTATTGACAGCCATTGCACTACCGGTCAACCTGATGGCTGGAAACAGTTGTAACTTCCGCAAATATCTGGCTTATGTCATTGCGGGGGAAACACTATGGATCGTTCTCTACGGAGGCTTGGGTTACCTGTTTGGCAGCCAGTGGGAACTGGTGAACGACCGGCTCAGCGATTTCGGCAGTATGGCTTTGGGATTAGCGGTACTTGGGTTAATGTTCTCGCTTGTGCTGGTAAAGCGAAAAACTCTTGGTGCGTTAATAGTGAAACTCAATTAGGCGCCGGTGGTAGAATCGCTCATGTAATTGACTGAATATATTTTTGATACCGGAGAATCTCATGCCCACACCTGTCATTGTTGATGCCATCCGCACGCCCATCGGCGCATTGGGCGGCGCGCTCGCCAAAGTCCGCCCGGATGATCTGGCGGCGCTGGTGTTGAAATCCATAAAGGAGCGCAATCACCTTGACCCTGCTCTGGTAGATGAAGTCTATCTCGGGTGCGCGAATCAGGCTGGGGAGGACAACCGCAACGTGGCTCGCATGAGCCTGCTGCTGGCAGGATTCCCGGTCAGTGTACCCGGCGTGACCATAAACAGGTTGTGCGCTTCGGGGCTGGTGGCAGTCAACATTGCAGCACGCGCTATCCGTGCTGGCGAGGGGGATGTGTTCATTGCCGGCGGTGTGGAATCCATGTCTCGTGCACCGTATTCATTCCCCAAAGCCGAGGAGGGCTTCGGGTTTGGCAACCTGACCGCCTACGATACAGCACTCGGCTGGCGCTACCCCAACCCCAATATGAAGGAAATGTACGGCACCGATTCAATGGGCGAGACCGCCGAGAACATCGCAGCCATGCGTCCGCACCTGACGCGCCAATTGCAGGACGAATTCTCGGTCCGTTCGCACCAGCGTGCCATCGCCGCCATCGACTCGGGCCGATTCGCAGAAGAGATCATCCCCGTGCCTGTGTCGCCGAAAAAGGGCGATCCGCTTATGGTGACGACCGACGAGCGTCCGCGCCGTGACACGACCATGGAATCCCTGGCTAAACTCAAACCGGCTTTCAAGAAAGACGGTGGCACCGTGACGGCGGGTAATTCTTCTGGATTAAATGATGGGGCAGCGGCAGTACTGGTCATGAGTGAGGAAAAAGCTGTTTTGTTAGGCCTCAAACCATTCGCGCGGATTGTCTCCGCTGCGTCTGCTGGTGTGGAACCGCGCATCATGGGTGTTGGACCGGTCCCGGCGGTAAAGAAAGCACTTGAGCGTGCCAACCTGAAGATAAGTGATATCGGACTTGTGGAATTGAATGAAGCATTTGCCGTCCAATCGCTGGCAGTGATGGAAGACCTTGAGCTTTCCCCCGATATCACCAATGTCAACGGTGGTGCCATCGCCCTGGGCCATCCGCTCGGCTGTTCCGGAGCGCGCATCCTGACCACCCTCCTTCATGAAATGCGCCGGCGTGGAAACATCAAGTATGGACTGGCCACGCTATGTGTGGGGGTTGGTCAGGGAGAGGCTACAATCATCGAATGGCTTTAGCTAAAAGCGTAGAAACCATCACGGGAGATTTTTCTTTTTTTGGCAAACCCGAAAAACAGGAACTTTTTTACACTGGCAGCGTTACTGACATGGGACTAAAATGGTTTTTGGCTAAAAAAAAGGAGCTGAGAATGAAAAATCGTTTACCCGTTTTCTTATCAATAGGTCTGATTCTTCTCGCCACCCTGGCGTGCTCATTCACGACCAACACGGCTTCCACCTTGCCGGAAAATACAGCGACATTACCGAAGGTTGCCGCGACTTCGGTACCGCCGGCTTCAACCCAACCGATCACTTCAACTCCCACCGAAACCTCGAGTCCGACTCCTGCGCTGGCCATTGTAGCAGTCCCTCAATTGACAGGTATTCGTTTTTTTGATGAGAATCAGGGCTGGGGTGTATCCAGCCAGTATATCCTGCGCACTAAAGATGGCGGAACGACGTGGTATAACGTCACACCTGCCGGTTTAACTGATTTTGGTTACAGTCCGACTAGCTATTTTCTGGACATGTCGCACGGGTGGGTGGTGTTGCCCAACCAGTCCGATCCATCTTCACCCGGCAAGTTAAACCGTACCTCTGATGGCGGCGCTAGCTGGCAGGAATCATCCTTCCCTGCTGGTTCCGGAGGCTCCTTTAGCTTTGTTGACCCCAATACGGGATTCTACATGGCTGCTCTGGGTGCCGGCGCTGGCTCGGAATGGGTGGCAGTTGAATCCACCAGCGATGGCGGGGCGACCTGGAAAACCGTGTTTACCCATGTGCCAGGCGCTGCGGAAAATCCCGGTGACCTGCCAGCCGGCGGGATGAAATCGGGAATCTCCTTCCGCGACGCGACCCATGGTTGGGTGACCGGTAACATCCCGATGGATAATTACATTTACCTTTATTATTCGACAGACGGCGGGAGCAAGTGGGCCCTTCAACCGGCCACAGTTCCAACCGACCTGGGCACGGTCTTTGCCGGCACGTATCCTCCTGTGTTTTTTGGACAAAACGGAATCATGCCAGTCACCATGATCGCGAATGCCACCAACCTGGTGATCTACAAGTCGAGTGATGGCGGCGCCAGCTGGGCTCCCAGCCCGGCGTTCGTAGCCAATGCCGGCCGCGGCGAATTGACCGATTTTGTCAGCCCGAATGATGGTTTCGTTTGGGCAAATGGCCGGTTTGCTGTCACACATGACGGCGCACAGAGCTGGGAAACGGTCACGCCTTCAGTCGCTTTTGGCGATAATTTCAGTTCGATGGATTTTGTGAACACCTCCAATGGCTGGGTGCTGACCATGGACGCGAACAGCCATACTACCCTCTATAAAACTACGGATGGTGGAACCAAATGGACCACCTTAATCCCTTAGGAGAAAGAATGAAACGTCAACTATTCATAGCGATTGTTTTGATCGTTTCCCTGGCAGCTGCGGGGTGCAATGCGCCAACGGCCACACCACAACCTCCGGCGACGGTAACTCCTTTGCCCCCTGCGACCGAGACACCTTTACCGGAACCCACCGCCACGGTCAGTGCCAATTTGACCTTGGAGCAGGTAAAGAATGCTCATTATTCATTTGATGAAGGTGGCAGCACTTTATCCTTTACGCTGGTTAATGGGACCTACCAAAATGGGACGGACACAGCTGCACCTGATTTTTATCAGGCGACCATGTCAGATAAAGTGGCGTTTGGAGATCTGAATGGCGATGGCGTGGGCGATGCGGCCGTTTCGATTGGCATCAACACGGGCGGTACCGGCGTCTTCGAATATGTGGTTGCCTTGGTCAGCGAAAATGGACAGCCGGTTGAGGCTGGCTACTACTTTGTCGATGACCGTGCCCGCCTTGATTCACTCTCGATCGTCGATAAGAAAATCGTAGCGGATGCCATGGTCCATGGCCCGAATGATCCCATGTGCTGCCCCACGCTCCCGGTTGAAGCTACGCTTGAATTGTCTTTGGACGGCAGCATGAATTTATTGCGCACGTCACAATCCTCCCAAACACCTTCGGGCGATGTCCGCAAGATCACCATCACCTCCCCGGAGCAGGGCGCTGTTGTGAGTAATCCCTGTACCCTCAAAGGTGGCGTCACAATCGCTCCTTTTGAGAATAATCTGGTCTATAAAGTATACGATCCCAAGATGAAGGAATTAGCTTCCGGACCCTTGATGGTGAATGCACCCGATATGGGTGCTCCAGGAACCTTTGAATTATCCCTCGACCTCGCTTCGACTGGTTATACCGGTCAGATCTTTGTAACCATTAGCGACCTTAGCGCTGCGGATGGTTCCACATTGGCGATGGATTCGATTGTTCTGACACTAAAATAATAAGTTGAATTGCATAAAGGGACGGGAGAGCTATCCCGTCCCTTATGGTTTAAAGTACAATTGCCCCATGTCGAAAACGAAGTATTACGTCGTCTGGAAGGGACGCCGCACAGGGATTTTTACTTCCTGGGAGCAGTGTTCTGCACAGGTGACCGGTTTTCCTGATGCGGAATACAAATCTTTCGCAAGCCTGGAAGCCGCCAAAGCTGCTTTTTCCGGAGCATACAAAGACCATCGAGGAAGACCAGCCTCCTCAAACCAATGGTTGTTCGCGCCAACGAAGCCCATACTGCCATCGATGAGTGTAGACGCCGCCTGTTCCGGCTCGCCGGGACCGGTCGAATATCGCGGTGTTGAGACGAAATCCGGCAGGCAGATTTTTCGGCTGGGACCTTTTCAGGATGGCACAAACAATATTGGCGAGTTCCTGGCCATTATCCACGCCTTGAAATGGTCGAAGGAAAACCAGAATGAATGGCCGGTCTATTCAGATTCCGGGACGGCGCTGGCATGGCTCAGAAATAAGAAAGCCAAAACGACGCTGAGCCGAAATTCTGCGAACGCCCGCCTCTTTGAAAAATTAACCCAGGCCGAAGCATGGCTGAGTGAAAATAGTTATCCCAACCAGGTCTTGAAATGGGATACCCAGGCCTGGGGTGAGAATCCGGCAGATTTTGGCAGGAAATGACTGCGATGAAGGTGCTGACAATTCTGTTCATCCTTTTCATGCTTGCTACCATCATCCTGGCAGATCTTGGTGCCATTCCGGAGCCGGTTAAAATGATCTATCACTTTCCCAATGGCGACCGGGTTGGGCATTTTGTTCTTTATGGCATCCTGACTTTTCTTGTGAATGCGGCCTATCCGCGGAAGATACAGATTGCCCGGATAAATGTTTATTATGGTTCCCTGATAATCGCAGCTCTGGCGACTTTGGAAGAATTCAGCCAGCTTTTCTTCCCGCACCGGACTTCCGACCTGATCGATCTGACTTTTTCGCTGCTGGGCATTGCATGCGCAGATGGGCTTGTTCGCCTTTTACGCAAACAACGACCCGCCCATTGACTTGCACGCGCCGGAGGTGTTCCATGAAAACTGCTCTTCTGATTATCGATATTCAAAATGATTATTTCCCCGGTGGCAAGGGCGAGTTGGAAAATCCACTCGAGGCTGCGCGGAAGGCGTATCAATTGCTGCAATGCTTCCGCGAGCACAAACAGCCAACGGTTCACATTCAACATGTCTCCAATCGTCCTGGTGCGACCATCTTTCTTCCGGGTTCCGAAGGGACGCACATTCATGACGCGGTTGCTCATTTCGAAGGCGAGCCACTTGTTCAGAAACATTACCCCAATGCATTCCGGGAAACTGATCTGCTCGACCTATTGAAAGGTTGGGGGATTGATCGTGTCATCGTCTGCGGGATGATGACACATATGTGCGTGGACGCAACTGCTCGGGCAGCGGTGGATCTCGGCTTTCAGTTGGTCGTTGCTTCGGATGCCTGTGCCACAAAGGCGCTGACCTATGGCGAGACGAACCTTCCCTCGGACCATGTCCATCTGTCCTTCCTGGCTGCTTTAAAATCCTACGGTCAGGTGTTGACCGTCGAGGAGATTATCACTCATCTGGCGGTTGAACTGGAGAAAGAATAAAACCCATGACTACATTAGATCCTGAGAGGCAGAAACTGGCCAAGGAATATGCGCGCATCAGCCGGCGTTTGTGGCTGGTGGATACTACCTTTGCTGCGGTGTATGCCCTTGCCTGGCTTTTCCTGGGATGGTCCATCACATTGCGTGAATGGCTTTCCGGCTTTACCACGAATCCCTGGCTGCTGGTTCCGGCATTCGCGGCAGTCTTTGGTGGGATCGCCTTTTTTATAAACCTGCCGCTCGGTTATTACAGCGGATTCATCCTGCCTCACCGTTATGGCCAGTCCACGCAGACACTCAGGGATTGGATTTTCGACCAGCTGAAGGGGCTGGCGATTACCCTGCCGATCGGTTTGATCCTGCTCGAGGGTGTGTATGCTTTCTTGCGCGCATTTCCCGATACCTGGTGGTTGTGGACAGCCGGAACTTTGTTGATCTTCCAGGTTGTACTGGCTAATCTCGCACCTGTTTTGATCGCGCCGATCTTCAATAAATATATTCCGCTCGGTGATGAACATGCTGAACTGGCTGAACGGTTGATCAAACTGGCCGAACGTGCCAACACCAAAGTAAAAGGCGTATTCAAATTCGATATGTCGAAACGCACCAAGGCGGCCAATGCAGCGCTGTCTGGTCTTGGTAATACGAGGCGGATTGTTCTCGGCGATACATTGATCAATGAATTTACCACGGATGAGATCGAGACGGTCCTGGCACATGAGCTGGGTCATCATGTCCACAAAGATATCCCATTCCTGATTGGATTCGGTACAGTCGTGACGTTAATAGGGTTGTATCTGGCTTCGCTCGCGATGAATTGGGCAGTGGTTTATTTTGGGTTCACCAGCGTCGCGGACCCGGCGGCTATGCCAGCGCTGGAACTCATTCTTGGCGCTTATGGATTGATCCTGATGCCGCTTGAGAATGCAGTTTCACGTTGGCGTGAACGAATGGCGGATGAGTATTCGCTTAGTACAACCGGTAAGAAGGAAGCATTTGCATCCGCATTCACTCGATTGGCGAATCAGAACCTGGGTGAAGTGGATCCCGAACGCTGGGTGGTGATCATGTTTTACTCCCATCCGCCGCTGGGCGAACGCATCGCCATGGCACAGAATTGGAAGGGCTGATCCATGCGGTTTGCGATTTTTGGATCTGGCGGCGTGGGCGGTTATTTTGGAGGAAAACTGGCGCAGGTCGGGCAAGATGTTACCTTCATTGCCCGGGGGAAACACCTGGCGGCGATTAAGGAAGATGGGCTGCTGGTCGAAAGCATCCTTGGGGATTTTGTTATCCATCCAGCGAAAGCATCAGACGACCCTCGACAGGTCGGTATCATGGACGTCATCCTGGTCGCCGTTAAAGCCTGGGATGTCCCGGCTGCTGCTGAAGCGATGAAACCCATGGTGGAGGAGGAGACGGTCATCATTCCGCTTGAGAATGGTGTAGACGCCTCCGATCAATTGTCCTCTGTAATCGGGCAGGGTCATATCCTGGGCGGCCTGTGCCGCATCTCGGCTTTTATCGGTGCGCCGGGGGTCATCCGGCATGTGGGAGTTCCACCCTATATCGCTTTTGGCGAATTGGACAATCGCAAGACGAAGCGCATGGATAAGCTTGTTGAAATCTTTTCTAATATTGCCGGATTCGCTTTCGAAACACCCGATGATATCCACAAAGCGATGTGGGAGAAGTTCGTCTTCATCGCTGCGGTGAGCGGTGTGGGGGCTGTGACCCGCCAGCCGATGGGCGCTTATCGTTCTGTGCCTGAGACGCGTGCCATGTTATTAAACGCGCTTCAAGAAGTGGAGGTGGTTGGGCGTGCATGTGGCGTGGCGTTGGATAAGAACACAGCAGAAAGAATATTGATGACGATTATTGACATTTCTCCGGAAGGTACCGTCGCTTCGATGCAAAAAGATATTATGGAAGGCCGGCGCTCCGAGCTGGAAGCACAAAACGGGGCTGTTGTCAGGATGGGAAAGGAGTTGGGAATTCCCACGCCGGTAAACGCATTTATTTATGCCAGTCTACTGCCTATGGAATCGACTGCACGAGGAAAATTATCGTACTAAATTCAATGCCCGATCTGGCGAGAATTAATTATTATGGTTGCGGGTGGACATAGTTCTCACCGGCAAATATTTTTATTCTTCCATCCCCATAACTGCCAATGCGATCCAGCCCAAAAAGTTGTGTTTGGTCTCCACATGTGGAACAAATGATGACGCAGGGTTTGAAGCTGGAATCGAGATACCGTTCAAGCTCAGGGGAAGTGACAATGGTCTCGAGTCTCATTCCGTTCTGCGGAGCGCCCAGCAACCACCAATACGCATACTCCAAGTCGTTTGAATCCAGCTTAAGCCCGATTTCTTTACAACCTGTTTGCTTAACTTGATCCATGGCGTCGACATAAGCATTACCTAAACTGCCCCATACAGCAAACATGGTCTTTTCAGGGGGTTCGTTAAGAATGCTCCCTGTGGTGCAGCCTGCCAGACAAGGAATGGTATAAGGATCGGATGAATCCCGCATGGCGATCAAGGGGCGGGTGCGGTTAAAGAGCACCCAGGGAAAGGCTGAAAGCAGGAGAATTATAGTTAATGCCCCAGTAAGCCAATTGATACTAATGAGTGAAATTGAAATCGCGAAAAGAGGCGCATTGATCACAAACCAGGGTAATTCATAACGAATTCCAAATCCATCATAAGCTATGATAAGACTATACACGAGATACATGCTCACAATAACTATGGCATATCCAATAAGTGTACGATCTTTAACGCTGTTGTGTTTGATGAATATTAGTATATAAGTTATCACGATCAGCGCTAGTTGAATTGGATTTCCAGAAAGGTCTTCTTGATTCCATCCCCATGTGATAGAAAGTTTATCCATTACGGGATCAATATTCTGGAAAGATTTCTTTAGGAGAAGCACCATTTGATTGTTGACGTTATCATCGGGAGTCGCTAAGTTTATTGCTGCGTTTCTAACTAGAGCGCCTGACAGAAGTCCCATGCCTAAATTATTTGAAGTTTTCGCTGAGACCCAGTCTTTAGGGCCGAAGATTCCCTGGTAAGTAAAGACATTTCGGACCCAATACCCGCTGTTAATTGCGAAGGCAAGGATAGTTATCACGATACCATAGATCAAAATTTTACTTAATGGACGGCGCATTAGCCTGGCGAAAAAGAACCAAATAATTAAAGGAAAAGCGAAAGCAAAGAAGGTTCCTTTAGTTTGCATTCCCATGCCCAAACAGACTCCGTAACAAATTATCTTTAACCAATCCAACTCAGTCTTTATAGCGATTATAGTGAAATAGGTTAAAGTTGTTAACCAAAATGCTGTAACCATATCGTTTTGGGTGCTGGTTGCTTGAAGTATCCCCATGGGTATGCTAATACAAAAGGCAATGGCAAGCCACTGTGCCTTTCGCCCCTTGCCAAATAGCGCCGTGATTGAAGCTATACCAATGAGCACTCCAATGAAAAAAAAGTATTGAACAAGATTAGCAAATTGATCATTGCCCCAAAGAAGTCTAAGATGAAGAATGTTTAGTTCTGCGCTTATTTGTGTAACGAGTTGCGGAAGATAAGCTGTAGCATAATGTTGCAGACTCTTGTCCTGCGCCCAGTGCATTACGCGTGCCATATGGTATTGGAGCGAGTCATTGTTATTTACGGGAGATTTTATTGCTATAAAGAAAAGAATTGCCAGAATTATAGTTAGGATCGTTCCCGCCAGGATATCGAACCTGTCTGGTTTTTTCCAGCCACTCTTCAGAGCAAGAAATCCATCAGACAACCATCCTTTTCTCCAGCCAATAATTATTGTTGTGACCAGCGCCAGCGCCCAGAAGAATGCCACCCAAGTTGTCGTTAATGCATGGAATAGGCTTAAAAACTCCGTGAACAGGACCATGTATCCGCCCAGTAGAGTGGCGGATTGCAGGAATGCCGTACGCCAGTCTGCCAGCGGAGTTCGCTGACGGGCGTGGTATCCATTTATTAAGAGAAACAAGGAGATGAAAGTCGCTGGCAGGAGAAGAATAAGCATGGTTATCAGTCTCAAGCGGAAGCCATTATGAAATATCTATTTTAGTTTATTTGGAGGAAGGTTTTATTTTCTTTCCCAATCACGGCGGTGCCACATAATTGATGCAATAATGATCAGGATCAGGATTATTCCAAGTAGCAGGATCAAGTCTGTTCTGCCAGGAATTAATTCCTGGTTGCCTGAAGGTATGGCGGTCACTGTCGCGGGATTAAGCGTTGATGTGGCTGTAGGCAAAGTCTGACCCCAAGGGTGGAAGGGAGGGGTCAACGCGGCACTGGAAAATGCGATGGCCAACCCTATTAATATGAGGAATACGGGACGGATTTTTTTAAACATTGATGAGTGTTTTACTTGATAAAATTGTTTAGTAAGTATAACATGACGAATTCCTAAGAACTTTCTGTAAAAAAATATTATTTAGAGTATAATTGCCCACTTGGGTGGGAAAATCTCCCTTAACAAAGCGAGGCTGACATGAAACGCTACTTTGCCATAATGTTCATCGCGCTTTTCGCAACCATTACAGTGTTTATTGGTAGTGTTCAAGCCAGTTCCTATAAACATCTATCTTCCGGTCAGACAGCAACGCCTCCGGCGCCTTCGCCGGAAGTTTTAATTCCCGGTGCAATCCTTTATGATCGGTGGTATGCCGCCCTCGGCAAGAAAGCTCCTTCTGGAGATATGCCTATTTGGAGCCGACAGAGTACGAACTCGCGCTCCGGTCCCGATACCTGGCGCTGCGTCGAATGTCACGGCTGGGATTATAAAGGCGTTGAAGGAGCTTATGCCAGTGGCTCGCACAAAACCGGATTTCCGAATGTCCGCAAGCTGGTTGCCGAAATGAGCGTGGATGAAATAGTATCCCATTTACATGGATCAAAAGATCCAGCGCACGATTTCTCTACATACATGGATGATGCGGCGCTGATTAAAGTGGCTCAATTTCTTAAATTCGGTTTGATTGATGATGACAAATACATTGATGATATTTCCCTAAAAGTAATTAATGCAAACATTGACCACGGTAAGCAACTTTATGATCAGTCTTGTGCTGCATGCCATGGGTCCGATGGCATGTTGATCGTTTTGCACACTGAAGGTGTAAATGAATACCTTGGCTCCGTCGCGAACAGAGATCCCTGGCGTTTTCTCCACCGGACGCGTTTTGGCGTAGCGGGGACGGATATGCCGGTTGGTGCGAAGCTGGGATGGACAGTGAATGACGGACGGGATGTGCTGGCGTACGCTCAGTCATTACCTGTCGGTTTGCCTACGCCCTCCCCAGAGCCTGCTTCTGCTTATGAGACCCCGCAATCACTCGTGGGGGGACCGCCTTCGAAAACAGCTTTTGGAGGGATATTTACCGGTCTTGGGTCCATAGTTTTGATTTGCTTAGGATCATTAGTATTCCTGGGCTTATTGATGGGTATTGGCGCGCTGGTCGTTTCGGTACTCCGTAAACGCTGAAATATATAGGTGCATGACATAAATCAATTTATTTATGACTCGAGATATGTGTTGATGATAACTATAATATCTTCAGGAGAACATGATGGGTGAGAAAATAATCAAGTTTATTAGACACCCGCTGGTCTTGATCGGGGTTGGTTTTTTCGTGATCGTCCTTTTAGGCGGGGCTGCCTACGGGATGAAAATAACACAGACGTCTCCGCCTCAGCCAATCCAATTTCCCCATAATTTACATGTTGGGCTTGGTGTCCAATGTCTATATTGTCACCCCGGACCGCTTAAACAGGCTTCAGCAGGATTGCCCACTGAAGCCAAGTGTTGGGCTTGTCACGGGCAATTAAAGAAATATGCGGACGGGACCGTTCCTCTTCCGCCCGATTTGTTAAAATTGAAAGGTTATGTGGACACTGGTACCCCGATCAAATGGGTACCGGTAGCCATTGTCCCTGATTTTGTTCAATACAATCATCGTCCGCATATCGCCGCCGGCTTGAATTGTGAAAACTGTCATGGCGAAGTCGGCAAGGAGACGGTCTATCAGAATCCTCAGGTCATGAACATGGGCTGGTGTCTTGATTGCCACCGCAAACGTGCGGGAGATGATCAGGTAAAGTTGGCTAAATTAACGGACTGTGGGACATGTCACTATTAAACCGGGTACGAAAGGAAAAAATATGAGTAAAAATATCTCCCGGCGTGATTTTCTAAAACTTGCCGGAGCGGGCACAGCGGTTACCGCGGTCCTGACCGGTTGTGGACCTGAGTCGCGTTACGTCGTCCGTGAACCTTATGTCAAGATGCCGGAATATACTTACAACGGCCAGAGCACTTATTACGCCACCACCTGCCGTGAATGTGCTGCCGGATGTGGATTAGTCATTCGCACGATGCAGGGACGCGCACTCAAAGTGGAAGGAAACAAGCTTCATCCGGTTAACAAAGGTAAAACATGTTCTCGAGGTCAGGCGACGCTGCAGGGCCTTTACAACCCGGACCGGATGCAGAATCCGGTTAAACAAAAAGAGCGTGGTTCAAAGGATTTTTCGGAAGTGACCTGGGATGAGGCGGTGGCGACGGTTACTAAAGCCTTGAAAGACAATAAACCCGATGAGATCGCTTTTCTGTTGGGGCTTACCCCTGATCATCTGTTCGACCTGGTTTCACAATTAACCCGTGCCATCGGCGCACCTGCTCCGCAGAATTATGGCGCCCTTGGCATGTTTGAGGCTCGCGCTACTTTGAGCGATGCTGCGAAAACCATGTTCGGTTCGCCCAGCCTGTTATTCTTCGATATGGGCAAAGCCGATTTGATCTTTTCCTTTGGCGCAAATTTTACCGAGACCTGGCTTTCACCCGTCGCTTACACACGAGGCTATTCACAATTGCGCCAGGGGACCCTCGGCCGTAGGGGATATCTGGTGCAATTCGAGCCTCGCTTGTCACAGACTGCTATGAATGCTGATGAGTGGATCCCAGTCGTTCCAGGCACTGAAGGTTTGGTGGCTCTCGCCCTCGGCAGACTGGTGGCTGCAGTACGAGGTGGTGCGTTGCCAGCTGCTTTCTCGGCGGTGGATGTGGATGCTATTGCTAAAGCATCCGGTGTGGCTCGTTCGGATTTGGAGAGACTTGCAACACAGTTTGCCAATGCTGACCATCCCTTGGCGATCCCCGGTGGAGCACCGCTGGGACAATCCAACGGATTTGAATCAGCGCAGGCGATCCTGTCTCTCAACGCGCTGGTGGGCAACTTGGGTATCGAAGGTGGAGTCTTCATCTCGCCTTCGACTAACGTAAACGAGAATGAATACCACAAGCCGGCGACCGTGAAAGAGCTATCCGATTTGGTTAAAAAGATGGCAGCGGGAGGGGTGAAAGCACTTTTCATTCACGGGGTCAACCCGCTTTTTGAATTGCCTCCTTCTTTGGGTTTTTCCGAAGCGCTGAAGAGCGTTCCACTGATCATCTCATTTTCATCAACGCCGGATGAAACAGCTGTGCAGTCGGATTTTATATTCCCCGATCATACTGGCCTTGAATCATATGGTTATCAGCGCATCTGGACCGGCGCCGACCGCGTGGCGATCTCCGGCGGCCAGCCAGCTGTTGCCCCTTACTACAATACTCGCGCCACTTCCGATGTCATACTCGCTGCGGTTGGTCAGTTGGGGGGAAAAGCAGCAGAAGTGTTACCCTATAAAGATGAAGTCGAATTTATTCAGAATCAGCTGCTGGGGTTGGTATCTGCCGATGGAGGAATCTACAAGACGGGTGACATTAATTCATTTTGGGCAATGTGGCAGCAATTTGGCGGGTGGTGGAAGAATGAACCCGGATTAGACTCTCCACAAGTGCCCGGCCTGGATAGTGTGATCAGTATCAATAATCCTGAATATGAAGGTGAAGGAGATTTCCATTTACTGGCATACCCTTCTCCAATTTTAGGCGACGGTGCAGGCGCAAATTATCCCTGGCTTCAGGAAACCGGCGACCCTTCCACAACAGTGGTATGGAACTCCTGGGTGGAGATCAACCCGAAGACGGCAGAAGAACTCGGGTTGAATAATGACGATGTGGTTTTGATCACATCCCCAGCGGGATCCATTGAAGCCTCCGTTTATCAATATCCAGCCATTCGTCCAGATACAATCGCCATCCCATTCGGGCAGGGTCACACCGCCTTGGGTCGTTACGCAGAGAATCGCGGGGTCAATCCATCGAAGTTATTCAGTCTGAAGTTTAATCAGGCTGGTGACCTGGCCTATGCGGCGATGAAAGTGACAATAAAGAAAACCGGGCGTCAGCGCCCGCTGGCGCGTCTTGAAAGTGTCATGGGCGTTTATGGTGACGGGCTTAAAAAGTAGAGGAGTGTGAGCGATGGATTTGGTGAAAATGGCAAAAGGGGAAGAAGAACAGCAAGGAAAGTGGGGAATGATCATTGATCAGGACCTGTGCACAGGTTGCCAGGCCTGTGTGACCGCCTGCGCCATGGAAAACAACATCTCATATGTTGGCGAAGATGATGCGGCTTACGGGCGCAGCATGCACTGGATTCGCATCGAACGTTTCTGGGAGGGCTCATACCCCGATGTTAAAGCCACCTCATTTCAACCTGTTGGTTGTCAGCAATGCGGGAAAGCCCCTTGTGAACCCGTCTGTCCGGTAATGGCTACCCAACACAGCGAGGCGGAACAGATCAACTTACAGGTTTACAACCGCTGTATAGGCACCCGTTACTGTGCGAACAATTGCCCCTATCAGGCACGTACCTTTAACTGGCGTGATTGGGAACGGCCTTCTCCGTTGGACAACCAGCTCAATCCAGATGTCACGGTTCGCCGGCGCGGTGTGATGGAGAAGTGCACTTTTTGTATTCAACGCATCCAGCGCGTGGAGGATGTCGCCAAGAGTGAAGGACGTGAAATTTTTGATGGTGAAGTAACCCCCGCCTGCGCCCAGGCCTGCCCGGCGGATGCCATTGTGTTCGGACGCCTGGACGACCCCGAGAGCCGGGTCAGTAAACTGACCAAAAGCAGCCGCAATACCATCATGCTTGAAGATCTTGGTACCCTTCCGAGAGTTAGTTTCCTGGTAGGAGGCGCGAACCATGACTGAAATGACCAGTTCCTTACCTCACGCTGGGCAGCATCAGGAGGACCTGCGTGTGGAGCACCTGATGCTCGACCCCAAGCCTCGCGGTGAGATGAACGCGATGGTCATGGACTCGATGTTGACCACCAGTTGGAAGTTCTGGGTGATTTCAATATTCCTGAGTTTGGTTACTGCCATCTGCCTGTTTGGAGCCTGGGGCTACCTGATTGCCAACGGGATGGGTGTGGCCGGGATCAACCGCCCTGCGTATTGGGGTATTTTCATTGTCAATACCGTGTTCTGGATTGGCATCAGCCATGCCGGGACCTTCGTCTCGGCTTTGCTGCGCGTCTTCAAGGCGGAATTCCGACGCCCGTTCACTCGCGCCGCTGAACTGATGACCACTTTCGGGCTGGTCCAGGCAGGTTTGAGCATCTTTTTCCATGTTGGCCGTGTCTGGCTGGCATACTGGATGTTTCCATTTCCCAACCAGCGCGGATTATGGCCCAGTTTTCATTCACCACTGGAGTGGGATTTTCTCGCGATCAACACCTACCTCCTGGCGAGCACCATGTACCTGTTCCTGCCGCTCATTCCGGATGTGGCTATGGCACGTGACCGCTCAACCGGTTGGCGCAAGCCCTTGTACCGAATTCTGGCACTTGGCTTTCGTGGTACTGAGGGTGAATGGACGCACCTGCGCACTGCAATGAACATCTTCGCCTTTGCCATCTTGCCGGTCATGTTCTCTGTTCATACAATCGTCTCGTGGGATTTTGCCGCTGCGATGCGCCCCGGCTGGAGTTCGACTATTTTTGGTCCCTACTTTGTGGTTGGAGCGCTGCATTCCGGTGTCGCCGCGGTGGCGATGGTGCTGGTAGTGATACGTGCAACGATGAAGAACATGAAATACTTCCTTCGTCCCGAACACTTCGACGCGATTGGCAAGCTGATGTTGATTATTTCAATGGCATGGGCATATTTCTATTTCAACGATTACATCGTGCAATGGTATGGCGGCGATAAGTGGACGAAGATCCTGATGGATTTTCAGGAAGGCGGTCCAATGAATTCCATCTGGTTTACCATGCTGATCTGCAATATCGTCATCCCCTGGATGTTCTTATGGAATAAAAAAGTACGCAGGACTCCATGGGCGATGTTTGTGATCGGTCTGTTCATCAACATTGGCATGTGGTGTGAGCGATTTGTGATCATACCCATGTCTCTGACCATTAATCGGATGCCATTTACCTGGCGGATGTATAAACCTGGCATCGAAGTTCCGCTTGGCATTGGCACCCTGGCCTTTTTCATCCTGCTCTACATGATTGCATCCCGGCTGATCCCGCTGGTTCCGGTCTGGGAAGTACAGGAAGGCCAGATGGCGCATTCATTGCGTAAATTCGGTAAAGAGACCGTCGTAACGGTTTCCGATTTGGAATAGAAGAGGAGAAGATTATGGATGAACTCAAGACTCTTCTAGCTGTATTTGCTGATATCGACCCGGCTGCCCAGGCAATTGACAAATTGCGTGAACTGGGGGTCAAGGATGAGCAAATGAATGTCATCTCCGGAATCCCGGTGACCGAGGCGATGCTCGGCCGTCCGCGGCAATGGTCCAACGTCCCGCGTCTGGCATTGGGAGGTACAGCGGCAGGTTTCCTGCTGGGACTCTTCCTTGCCACGACTCCATTACTGTACCCATACTATGTGGGCGGGCAATCACTGGTCCCTCTGCCTCCCAGCATAGTGGTTATCTTTGAAATGACCATGCTTGGCATGTTGATCGCAACTTTTCTGGGTGTCTTCCTCGACAGCACCTTCCCCTCATATACGCCGAAGGAATATGTTCCAGAGATCAGCGATGGAAAAATCGCCGTGCTGTTCGCCTGTCCGGTAGGCGCGGAAGCGAAGTTCTCTCAAGCCATGTCTGCCATCGGAGCTGAATCGGTTAAACCTGCGGAGGCTGTGCATCTATGATCAAGCGCGTATTGATCCTGTTGGTGGTGGTTGGATCCCTGTTTGGGGTGTTATTGCTCATCAGCTATGACGTCATCAAAATCGACTGGATCAGTTTCATGGAGATCCAGCCATCGTATGGACCGATGGATGACCCATTGCCGGTCGCAGCTGATTCCATCCCATTCCAGGGAGCGGCTTATATCCCTGGAATGGGCGCACCGGTTAATCCTGTCCCTGTCGATGAGACGTCCACCTCGAATGGCGGTGAGTTGTATACCTTAAATTGTGTCATTTGCCACGGGGCTCTGGGCAAGGGCGATGGCACGCTCGCCGCATTCCTTGTTTACCCACCTTCAGATTTGACGAGTCCTGCGGCCTCAAGCCTGAGCGATGGTTCTTTGTTTCTCACCATCTCACGAGGGGTCGAGGGACGCATGACCAATTTCAATGAAAACTTGAACGTCCGCGAACGCTGGGATGTGGTCAATTACATTCGTGCCGTGATCGAAAAACAGTCCCAGCCATAGGGGAGGCAGATGAAATGAGCAATGATGTCCGGAAAATTATTCTAGGTACATTGGCCGGGTTCCTGGTCTTGCTAACTGTTTGGGTGGGATTCCTGTTCGTGGTTGCTTGCGGCGGTTCTCTGCAGTGCTCCAAAGCCAACCCTACTCCGGTACGCACCTCCATCCCGACTTTGATTCCTGCCAGCCTGCCGACGCCTCAATTGGGCGGAGCTCAGGGATTGTCTCTGAAGTGCCGTGTGGGAGCAATCTCTTTGCTCGAAGCTTGGATCAATTCAGGCTATCCGGAAACAGATCCCTTCGAATTTCAGGATTTAAACGGGACAGCCTGTACAGCAATCTATGCCGCTGACGTCAGTACCCTTTTCAACGAGGCCAACATCTGGTATTCAGGCGCGCTGCCATGCGCCTCCTGTCATAATTCCGATCTGGCCAAAGCCTCTGCCCATTTGGACCTGAGCAGCTATAAGGGCATCGTGGCAGGCTCACGGCGGACTTCACCCGATGCCAAAGGCAAGGACATTCTAGGGGATGGCGTTTGGGATGATTCCAAGCTTAATGACGTGTTGCTTATTAAAAATACAATGCCTCTAGGGCGACCGCAGGATGTCGACTTATCGACCGTCATGGTTTATGCAGGCAGTGCCGCGCCTGCAGGTCAGTCGGATGCCACTCCAACTGCGCCTGAAGAGGTTGCAAGGCCATCCAACCCGGGCGGACCGGGAGACGCGGTGAACCTGACGGGAGATGCGGCGGCTGGACTGAAAATCTACACTTCCTATTGCGAAGTCTGCCACGGGACGGAAGGCAAGCTGGGCGTAGACAACCCGGGCTCGGACGATGGCACCGTGCCGCCGTTGAACCCGATCGATTCGACCTTGATCAGCTCAGACTACAAGACCTACGCCACCAATATAGACCTGTTCATCCAGCATGGGTCGACACCCGCGGGGAGCGCGCCTGCTAAATTGATGCCTGCCTGGGGAGATCAGAAGACTCTGACCCAGCAGCAGATCGCGGACGCGATCGCCTACATCATCAGCCTGAATCCTACGAAATGAGCCAATTTCTTGGAATAGGACGATTCTTATCGTATAATATCTCCGATGATTCTATACTTCATTTTCGTTTTGAGTTTCAAAGAGTAATCCGCCCCAAAAAACTTTATAAATATGGAGAAAAGAGAAAAATGAAGAAACAACAGTTTATTGTTATCAGCCTCGTAGTGATCGCCGGCTTTGTGCTCGCTGCTTGCGGTACAGCCGCGACTCCGACTCAGGCTCCTGCAGACACTCAGGCTCCAGCCGCTACCGAATTACCTGCGGCTACCATGGCACCCGCTGCCACGGAGACACCGGCTACAACATCTGCAGGTGGCGCCGATGTTGCCCGACCTTCCAATCCCGGCGGAGCGGGTGAAGCCGTGACTCTGGGTGTAAACCTTGATTCGGGAAAACAGATTTATGAGGTGAATTGCGCCATGTGTCATGGCGCTGAAGGCGTCGGCGGCAACCCGAACCCCGGTTCGACGGATGGAACCATTCCGGAAATTAATCCGGTTGATCCCACGCTGGTGAATTCAGATTACAAGACATTTGCCACGAACCTGGATCTATTCATGGAACATGGCTCCACGCCGGAAGGTCCAAACCCGGTGATTCTCATGCCGGCCTGGGGCGATAAAGGTTTGATGACCCCTCAGCAGATTGCTGATGTAATTGGCTATGTCGTCAGCCTGAATAATTTCAGCGGTACCATTCCGAGCTCCACAGTTGTGTCTATTACCCCTGCGGCGACGTCAGCTCCTGAAGCGACCGCTGAGTCATCCAGTGGTGGTGTCGAAGAGCCAGCCAAGCCTTCCAATCCCGGTGGGGCAGGGCAGGCGGTTTCCCTGACAGGTGATGAGAAATCGGGTAAGCGAGTTTATGTGGATAATTGCATCACCTGTCACGGTGATCAGGGCATGGGCGGCCAATCGAATCCCGGGTCCACCGATGGGACAGTCCCGCCGGTCAACCCGATTGATTCGACGCTGAAAAGTGACGTCTATAAAACATATGCCGAAAACCTGGACCTGTTCATGGAACACGGTTCCACGCCGGAAGGTCCCAGCCCTATCCTGCTTATGCCAGCCTGGGGTGACCAAAAGCTCCTGACTCCGCAGCAGATCGCAGATGTGATCGCCTACATGATCAGTTTGAACAAGTAAAAGTAAATCAAAACCTCCCGCTGAAAAGTGGGAGGTTTTTCTGGTGGAGAGGGCGGGATTTGTACAACCCCCTCAATGGGGAAACCCGGGAACAATAAACGTCCCATGATAGGGACGTTTATTGTTTGGCGGAGAGGGCGGGATTTGAACCCGCGAACCTTTTTGGGTTACACGCTTTCCAAGCGTGCGCGCTAAGCCAGACTACGCGACCTCTCCATTGTTGGCGCGGTTTTCAGTCTCCGTGCCCTTCGAGCGGGAAATATTTTACCATAGAACTAATGAAGGGAATGTCCCAGCCTGCTCATGCGGGCTTTCCGGCAGGTTCTTTTTTTGGTTCGACGGGAAGTTCGCGCGGCTCGAGCATTCCCCATCGGCTTGCGCCTAAATAAAGGATGTCGAGGATAAGATCTTCGTACTTGATCCCTTCAGAGCCCGCCTCAAGGCATAGATCGCTATAATCAGGCGTCAGGCCAGGCAGCGTATTAATTTCCATCAGCACCGGTTCGCCTTTGGCATCCAGGCGGATATCGGTGCGGGAGACATCGATGGCTTTTATGGCCATGTGCGCTCTGACCGCCAGGTTCTGCAGCTTTTTGGTCAAATCCGGCGGGGTATCTGCCGGGCAGAAGTAACCTGGACCGCCTTCCTCCCCGACTGATTTTGATTTGGAGGCATTGCTGTAAATGCCGGGTGTGACGGAACGGCTGCTGTCCAGTTCGAGCACGGGGAAGACATGATACCCGTGTTTTTCATCATACCATTCGGGATGACGCGAATACTTTTTTGAATCCCAGCGGCCGATCAACCCGATGGTAAATTCACGCCCAGATAAAAATGTCTCCACCAGTGCCGGCTGTTTGTACATTTGCATTATATATTTCACGCGTTCGCGCAGTTCTACTTCATTGTTGACGATGGCTTTGGGGTCGACGCCCATGCCGGTCCCTTCCCGGGCAGGCTTGACGAAGAGCGGATAGCGCAATTCGGGGCGCAGGGACTCGTCTCCGACAATGAATTCCTGGAAGGGAGCCACCGGCAGGCGGCGGTCACGCCAGATGCGTTTGGTCAGCGTCTTGTCCAGCGAAATGGCATTCGCCATCACACGCGAACCGGTGTATGGAATTTTGAACATTTCCAATAGCGCAGGGATCTGGGCTTCCCGGCCGTCGCCGCCAAGTCCTTCTGCGATATTGAAGCAAATATCTGGTTTGGCCTCTTTCAGGGCAAAGGGGAGATTGGCATCCGCTTGAATAAAGAGGGTGGTATGCCCGTCTGTTTCAATTGCAGCGCGGATTTGGTCGACTGTTTCGATGTAGTCAAAATCCGCGCCGGCATCGGGTGCAGCACCTTCGGGAAGCGACTTGTTGTGTTCCTTGATGTTGGCAAGGATTGCCACTTTCCACGGGCGAGTTGGGTGCGGAGGATTACTGGGATGTTTTTCCTCGTTTTGAAGCGATGCGGACATGAGATGATCTCCTGTTTTTATTATCAAGATTACCAAACCAGGCTGTTAAACTCCTTGCTTCACTGTCCTGCTAGCGCAGGTCAGTGTGGGAAGCCGTCACGAGTGCGAAGTATATAACATTCATCCAGAAATACAAGAGGTCAATGTGATGATCTCAGTCGCCGTAAGGCGACAGCTTCTCAGGCCACGCATGACCTAACTGCCTACGTTAGTGCCTGAAGGCCCTGTCCAGGCCTATCCATTTGAACCATTCCAAGGACGCTTCAACATGTTTTACGCGAAAGAAAGACTTGGGTATCCACAACCAGCGACATGTTCTTTTGTAAGGTTCGAGGGCGTTGACGCCGCTGAACCTAATGTACTTGTTTAGCGTCCAAATTGAGTTAAGGTGGAGCAGTCAAGAAGGCGGTGTTTCGCCAAAAAATCTAAATTTTGCACATACTTCCTATAAAAGAAGGATGGCGGTTTCTTCTGTCGCCTGAAGGCAATAGTCCCCACCGCCTAGTTTCTATGGATTGATCCACATTCTATATTGTCAGAAAATCCGCCTTTGTGCAGCCATTTTTCATAGGTGATATTCGTAACTGGACAACGATTATTCTTTCAGGTATCATTAGCACGCTCTGGGGAAGACCCGGAACGTTTTTTGGATTTAAAAGGTGGTTGAGGTTCAATTAATCGCATGGATTCAACCGAAAAACTCCTCAAGGATCTGACAGAAGCTCATGGCGTGCCCGGATATGAAACACCCGTCCGGGCAATTGTACGCAAATACCTTGAGCCATTGGGAAATCTTTCTCACGACAAGCTTGGCAGCGTGATCTGCACACATATTGGTTCGGACAGACCTCGGGTAATGCTGGCTGGACATATGGATGAGATCGGTTTCATGGTCAAGCGTATCACAAAGGAAGGTTTCATTAAGTTCCTGCCTCTCGGCGGCTGGTTTGACCAGGTGCTGCTCGGTCAGCGTGTTCTGATCAAGACCTCCAAGGGTGACGTGACCGGCGTGATTGGCGCCAAGCCGCCGCATTTACTCACCGCCGAAGCCCGAAGCAAGGTTGTCGAAAAGAAGGATATGTATATCGACATCGGTGCGACCAGCGAGGATGAGGTCAAGGAACTGGGTATCCAGCAGGGCGATCCGGTCGTACCGGCCGCCGGTTTTGAGGTGCTGGCAAACGGCAAGACTTATCTTTCGAAAGCCTTCGACGACCGTGTGGGCGTGGCGCTGATGATTTCTGTGCTGGAGCAGCTCAAAGACGGAAATCATCCCAACACCGTTTTTGCAGCAGCTACCGTCATGGAGGAGGTTGGTCTGCGCGGAGCGAATACCAGCGTTGAAATGATAGATCCGGACGTAGCCATCGTCCTCGAGTCGGACATTGCCGGGGACGTCCCGGGCATCACTCCCGAGGAATCCTCCATCAAGCTGGGGCAAGGGCCGACCGTGGTTATATACGACGCACGCATGATCCCCAATTTGAAATTACGCGATCTGGTTGTAGCGGTCGCTAAAGACAATGGCGTCAATGTCCAGCTTTCATATATCGAAGGCGGGGCGACAGATGGTGGTGTGATCCATGTTTATAAAACCGGCGTACCGACCGTGGTAATCGCAGTGGCTGCCCGTCACATCCATTCCCATAGTTCCATTATTCATCGAAAAGACTATGACGATGCCGTCAAACTGCTCGTGGCGTTAATCAACCGTCTGGATGCGACCACGGTCGCAGACCTGACTAATTAAATATCAGTGTGGAGGCCGAATGTCCGACCTGATCAATCAGATTACGAGTGATTTTCAAAAGCAGATAGACGCGTTTAAACCGGAATATACCATCAGCGATGTTGGTACCGTGCTTGAGGCGGGCGATGGAATCGCGCGAGTCGAAGGACTTGCCAATGTCCGATCCCAGGAGCTGGTCCAGTTTGCTAATGGCGTGATGGGTATCGCGTTCAACCTCGAGCAAGACAAAGTTGGCGTGATCATCATGGGCGATTATTCCGAGATCGTTGAAGGGATGTCCGTCCGTTCAACAGGACGCATCGCGTCTGTGCCAGTGGGGGACGGGTTGATCGGTCGCGTGGTCAATGTTTTAGGTGCTCCAATCGATGGCAAAGGTCCCATCCAGTTCAGCAGCTACCGTCCGATCGAACGAATTGGCCCAGGCGTAGTTTACCGCCAGGATGTGGATACGCCAGTCCAGACCGGCATCAAAGCCATTGACGCAATGATCCCGATCGGTCGCGGGCAGCGCGAGCTGATCATCGGCGACCGCCAGACTGGTAAAACCGCCATTGCCATCGACACGATCATCAATCAAAAAGGGAAAGACCTGATCTGCATCTACGTGGCGATCGGTCAGAAAAAAGCCGCAGTCGCACGTACAGTTGCATTGCTGGAACGCCAGGGCGCGATGGATAATACCATTGTGGTGGTTGCTTCGGCGGACGAAGCCGCTGCGCTGCAATACATTGCTCCTTACGCTGGCTGCACCATTGGTGAAGAGTTCATGGAAACCGGACGCGATGCGCTGGTCGTCTATGACGACCTTTCCAAGCATGCGTGGGCATACCGTCAGGTGTCTCTCCTCTTGCGCCGCCCGCCTGGACGTGAAGCGTATCCCGGCGACCTGTTCTATCTGCATTCTCGCCTGCTGGAGCGTGCTGCGCGCCTGGCAGTCAAGTACGTCGTCACCAAGGCTGATTTCGCTGCGGCCGTCGCCACTGAAAAGGATGCCGTTGAAGGAATGATCTATGATGGTCCTCTCTCCAAGCACAATGCCGAGCAGGCAGCCAAGGCAAAAGGGGTCGGCTTCAAGGTGGTCAAGCTAGTCGGCTCCGGTGGTTCATTGACGGCGTTACCGATCATCGAAACGTTGTTGGGAGATGTTTCAGCCTATGTTCCGACCAATGTCATCTCCATCACCGATGGTCAGATCTATCTTGAGAGTAACCTGTTCAACGCTGGTATCCGCCCCGCAGTGAACGTGGGTATCTCGGTTTCCCGTGTGGGCGGCGCGGCTCAGACTAAATCCATGCGTCAGGTGGCAGGACGGTTGAAACTCGACATGGCTTCCTACCGCGAACTGGCAGCTTTTGCACAGTTCGGCTCTGACCTCGACAAGGCCACTCAGGCCCAACTCAACCGTGGGCGCCGTATGCAGGAAGTCCTGAAGCAGCCTCAATATGAACCTGTTTCCCTCGAGCATCAGGTCATCGTCATTTTTGCTGGGACCAATGGTTTTGCCGATGATGTAGCAGTAGAGAAAATGAAGCAATGGGAGAACGATCTGAAAAAGTACATGGATGCATCTCATCCGGAGATCGGCAAGGATATTACTGACAAGAAACAGATCACTCCCGATAATGAAAAGAAATTGCGCGAAGCCCTTTCTGCATTCAAAACATCATGGCAGTCTTAACCTATACGGCAGAGTAAAAACTCATGGCATCCGCACGTGAAATGCGGCTCCGAATCGGGAGCGTCAAAAATATTTCGCAGGTAACGCGCGCCTTGCAGGCTGTCAGCGCCAGTAAAGTGCGCAAGGCGATCGCGGCGCTGGTTGCCACGCGTCCCTATGCGACGAAAGCCTGGCAGGTGCTGACGCATATCGCCGAGCAGCCGGGTCGCAAGACCCTGCATCCGCTGTTGACTGAGCGGGAAGAGGTCAAAAACACACTAGTGGTCGTGATCAGTGGCGACCGCGGTTTGGCGGGTGCATACAACACAAACCTGATTCGTTTTGTAACCCGAAAATTCTCGAATTATTCAACGCCCGTCCGTGTGATTGCGGTGGGACGCAAAGGCCGTGATCTGCTTATACGCCGCAAATACAAAGTCATCGCGGACTTCAGCAACCTTCCAGCTGCTCCCTCCTTCAAGGATGTTTCGGCCATTGGCCGTCTGACTGTGGATGAGTTCCAGGCCGGCGAAGTAGATGAAGTCTATTTGGTGTACACCGATTTCATCAACATGGTTAAACAGGAACCGACAATAAAACGCCTGCTTCCTCTCGAAGTGGAAGGCGGTGCGGGGCGGGTGGAAGCTTTTGAAATGCGGCACACTCCGGCGGCATATATTTATGAACCAGCAGAGAGTGAAATTCTGGATGAGATCATCCCTCGTTTCACTGCACTGCAGGTTTATCAGGCCATTCTCGAGTCGCTGGCGTCAGAGCACGCGGCGCGCATGGTAGCCATGCGCAATGCCACCGATAACGCAAATGACCTGGTCAGTGCGTTGCAAATGCAATATAACAAGGTGCGCCAGCAGGCGATCACCAACGATATGCTCGACATAGCGGGCGGCGCTGAGGCACTGTCCCAGGTATCTCAATCTGTTGGAGGCAACAATGGCTAAAGGTACAGGCCGTGTAGTACAAATTCAAGGCGGTGTGGTGGATGTGGCATTCCCCGAAGGAAACCTGCCCGACCTTTTCGAAGCGCTGGTCATTGAACGATCAGGCCAATCTTCCCTTACCCTGGAAGTTCAGAAGCACCTTGGCAACGGCTGGGTGCGTACTGTGGCAATGGATACAACGGACGGCCTTCAACGCGGAGTGGATGTTCAGGCAACCGGTGCACCGATCATGGTCCCAGTAGGACCCTCGACACTTGGGCGAATCTTCAATGTTTTGGGTGAGCCGGTGGACAATGGCGGCGAGGTCAAGTTCGAGCAGCGCTACCCTATTCACCGCGCGGCCCCTTCCTTTGACCAGCAATCCACCAGCGTACAGATCTTTGAGACAGGCATCAAGGTCATCGATCTGATCGCCCCCTTCACAAAAGGCGGCAAGACAGGCATCTTCGGCGGGGCAGGCGTGGGTAAGACAGTGGTCATCACGGAATTGATCTCATCCATCGCACGCGTCCACAAAGGGAACTCAGTATTCGCCGGTGTGGGTGAACGCACCCGCGAAGGTACTTCGCTTTATCGTGAAATGATAGAATCCGGTGTTATGAAGGATACGGTGATGGTCTTCGGTCAGATGAACGAACCATCGGGTGTGCGTCTGCGCGTGGCGCTGACGGCGCTCGCCATGGCGGAGTATTTCCGAGATCAGGGCCGGGACGTATTGCTTTTTATAGATAACATCTTCCGGTTCACCATGTCCGGTTCCGAAGTGTCTGCGTTGCTGGGCCGTATGCCCTCCGCAGTGGGTTACCAACCCACTCTGGCTACTGAAATGGGCGAACTTCAGGAACGCATCACCTCCACCCGCACCGGTTCCATCACCTCCATGCAGGCAGTGTATGTTCCCGCGGATGACTATTCCGACCCAGCGCCGGTGGCAACGTTTACTCACCTTGACGCGACTATTGCCCTTGAACGTTCCATTGCTGAAAAAGGCATTTACCCGGCCGTGGACCCGTTGACCTCCACCAGCCGCATCCTCGATCCGAATATCGTCGGCGGGGAGCATTACACCACTGCCCGCGAAGTTCAGCGCGTCCTGCAGCGTTACAAGGACCTGCAGGATATCATCGCCATCCTCGGTGTGGACGAATTGAGCGAAGACGACAAGCTGCTGGTCTCTCGTGCCCGCAAGATCGAGCGCTTCTTCAGCCAGCCATTTGTCACCGCCGAGCAGTTCACCGGCATCAAGGGCGAGTATGTCCCGCTCAAGGAAACAGTACGCTCCTTCCGCGAGATCCTCGATGGCAAGTGTGATGATTTACCCGAACAGGCTTTCCAGATGGTCGGTACAATCGAAAACGCCCGTGAAAAAGCCAACCGCATGGATGAGGGCGGATAACCTGTCCGCGCCGTTTGATCAAGCAATAGGAAAATATGCCTATTCATTGTGATATAGTTTCGCAAGACCGGACCGTCTTTGAAGGGGATGTGGACATTGTGGTCCTGCCCGGCATGGACGGGGAAATGGGTGTGTTGCCTCATCACGCACCTTTGTTGACCACGCTCAAGTATGGACTGATCAAGGTTCGCCGGCAAGGTCAGGAGGATGTGTTTACTGTGGCAGGCGGCGTGGCGGAAATCCAACCCACTATCGTCACTATATTGGCTGATTCAGCTGAGAATGTGGCCGAGATCGACGTAGCGCGGGCGGAGGCTGCCAGGAAAAAAGCCGAGGAAGCCCTTTCCCACATTACGCCTGAAGAAGCCGATGCCTATCTTGCGATCGAAGCAGCTCTGCGCCGTTCAAATTTACGTTTGGACGCTGCGCGGCGGTATCGCGGGACGAAGCGGTCCACCGGAATAAACGAAGAATAGCCCATGGCTCTCTTTTCAAAAGATATCGGAATTGACCTCGGTACGAATTTCATCCGAATTGCCGATATTACCCAGATATTGTTGGAAGAACCTACCATCGTTGCCCTCGACGTGGCTACGGAAAAAGTGGTCGCGGTTGGTAAGGAAGCGCGCGACATGCTCGGGCGCGTGCCCGATAGCATCGAAGTGATGCGCCCTATGCAGAACAGCGTCATTGCAGATTTCGTTGTGACCGAGACGCTGCTCTACGTCATGCTTGAACGACTGAGCGGACCCATGCGATTTTTCCGCCCGAGGGTGATGATCACCGTCCCGTACGGCGTGACTAGCGTGGAAAGAAGAGCGGTTCACGAAGTGGTGCTGCAGGCTGGCAGCCGCGACGCCTACTTGATCCAACAACCCTTGGCGGCAGCACTCGGCGTGGACTTGCCTATCAATTCCCCATCAGGGAATATGATCATATGCCTTGGCGCCGGCTCCACACAGGCGGCGGTACTCGCCATGTATGGTGTTGTCTCGGCAGAGACTCTGCGCTCTGGCGGCATGGCAATGGATGAAGCGGTCGTCACTTATGTGCGCCGAAAATATGGCGTGATTATCGGCGTGACCACTGCTGAACAGATGAAGATCAAGATCGGGGCGGCTGTCCCACAGGATACCGAACAAAGCATGGAAGTCCAGGGACAGGATCAAGTATCCGGGCTTCCACGCCCTGTCACTTTGACGACCAGTGAAATTGTTGAAGCACTCCAGGATCCATTGAAAAGCATTCGCGAAACCTGCCGCCGGGTGATTGAAAAGACTCCGCCTGAGTTGGTGGCAGACATTATTGACCGGGGAGTGGCGTTGAGCGGCGGTGGCGCATTACTAAGAGGCATGGATAAATTCCTGACTAAATCACTGGGTATCCCGGCCTATTTGGTGGATAACCCACAGACCTGCGTCGCTGAAGGGGCAGCACGCGGCTTGAGCATGTACAATGTCCTCAAGCGCAACCTGCCGCCTGTCTAATCATGGCTCCTGCACCGAATCGCACAGAACTTCCCGAGGCGTTCTCGTCCGTCATAGGACTGGGAGCGCCTGTTGATTTTTTTCCTCAGAGTAAATCCAGCAGATTGATCTCCCCGATTTTGGCGGGATTCCTCATCATCGCATCCATGGTCAGCTGCGGCTGGGGATTGGACACAGGTTACGGGGCTTACCTTCGGTATGGTTTGTCGGTGATCTATGACCTCTCCTCTCCAGCATTGTTCGTCGCTTTTGGATTGCTCATTATCGGGATCATCCTTTTAGGGTTCTCAATTGCCAATCGCAGTAGATGCGTCACGGTCTTTGAAAAAGGTCTGGCTTATTACGATCGGAAAGGACTTCAGTCAATGAGGTGGGAGGAAATTGGGGAGTTCTACCTGTCCATTGCGCGGCAACTTAGCTTCAACATCCCAACCAGAACGACCTATCTTTATACAGTCAACAAGTTGGGCGGCGGGAAATTGGTCTTCGACAATCGTTTTGAGAGAATTCAACATCTGGGCAGTCTGATCGGGCGGAATATTCTCCCCATTCAATATAAACTTGCCGCGGATGTTTATAATTCAGGACAGGCTGCCTCCTTTGGACCAGTGGTGGTAAGCCGGGCAGGTCTGACTGTATCGAAGAAAACCTATCCCTGGACTGAGATCGAACAGGTGTCTGTTCAGCAGGGAATGTTCAAGATTTCTAAAAAGGGAGGGGGATGGTTCAGCGGAGCATCGACATCGGTTGCTTCCATCCCAAACCTGGAGGCGATGCTATCGATCATCGACCAGGTAGTGGGCGTGAAAGTTGGATGACTGAATAAAAAAGAGCAGCGCTAACCGAGCGCTGCTCTTTTTGGTTTATTAAG